>OGRJ01000117.1_pt1 | contig 74466 bp, 66 predicted proteins | sample 1553411 | NCBI WGS metagenome assembly OGRJ01 (sample SAMEA2580084, study PRJEB22360) | human gut metagenome | biome: human gut; feature: human-associated habitat; material: faeces | place: Denmark | collected 2008/2010
GCAACGCCATTTTTCACAAAGGTTGGCCTTGCGTGTGGTATAATAGCTTCAAACAGAGTTTAAAGCATTGGAAAAATGCCTGTCAGCGTGAAACGCCTCCTGCCGCAGAGCGGCAACGCCATTTTTCACAAAGGTTGGCCTTGCGTGTGGTATAATAGCTTCAAACATTTGAAGCATTGGTTAGCCTATGTGCGCATGGTCGTAAAAATGTTTTTGCATTAACCTGTTTGCTCCTTTTAATTCTGAGGTGAACAGCAAAACCACTGATTGGAAAGGACGATCCTATGTTAAAAATCCTCTCGCAGGAGAAGGCCGCCAGGCGCTGTGAATTCCCCACTGTGCATGGCGTAATCCAAACGCCCGCATTTATGAATGTGGCCACCTGCGGCGCAATCAAAGGCGCCGTTTCCGCTTATGACCTAAAAGAACTCCACTGTCAAGTGCAGCTATGCAACACTTATCATCTCCATGTGCGTCCAGGGGATGGATTGGTGAAGGATTTGGGAGGCCTCCATGCTTTCACCGGCTGGCAGGGTCCGATCCTGACCGATAGCGGTGGTTTCCAGGTTTTTTCCCTTGCAAAGCTGCGTCAAATTAAGGAAGAGGGCGTCACCTTCTCCTGCCATATCGACGGCCACAGAATTTTTATGGGGCCGGAGGAGAGCATGCGCATCCAGTCAAATCTTGGCTCCACCATTGCGATGGCATTTGATGAGTGCGTGGAAAATCCGGCGGAATACCACTATGCGGAGCAATCCTGTGCCAGAACGGTGCGTTGGCTTGCCCGGTGCAAGGCTGAGATGCAGCGGCTCAATTCACTGCCGGATACGCTCAATCGCCAGCAATTGCTTTTCGGGATCAATCAGGGCTGCACCTATGATGCATTGCGGATTGAAAATATGAAGCAGATCGCCGCGCTGAATCTGGATGGATACGCAATTGGCGGCTTAGCGGTAGGGGAGCCGAAGGAAGAGATGTATCGCATTATTTCTGCGGTGGAGCCCTATATGCCAAAGGACAAGCCCCGTTATTTGATGGGCGTCGGAACGCCGGGGAACATCTTGGAAGGCGTCAGCCGGGGCGTTGACCTATTTGACTGTGTGATGCCAAGCCGTAACGCCCGCCATGGGCATCTCTTCACCTGGAACGGGATCATCAACCTGAATAATGCAAAATATGAGCGCGATTTGGGCCCAGTCGATCCGGAATGCCACTGCCCCACGTGCCAGCGCCATTCGCGCGCTTATTTGCGCCATCTTTTCAAAGCGAAGGAAATGCTTGCCATGCGGCTGTGTGTCATGCATAACCTCTATTTTTATAATACCCTCATGGAGCGCATTCGCTACGAGCTGGAAAATCATCATTTCGAAGCTTTTAAGGAGGAATATACAGATCGCCTGGACCGGCGCATCTGAGAAAGAGAGAATAACTAAACCGTCCTTGCAATTGGGAAATAAAACACCGGCGTGTCAAATTGATACGCCGGTGTTTTGAGGAGATACGGACATAGCAGCTTTTCGTTCCGATCGAAATATTCCGGCGAACCAGTGGAGATCTTGCTGTGTAATGCCTCCGGAGCAGCGAAGTGCCAGCAGATATGCGCAGCTTGTCGCCAAAATTGCCCCAACCAGCCATGAAACAGAGTGCAGTAAAGGCGCAGGAAGCAGGGTTGCAACAAGCCGCACACCGGTCACAGCACAAGTCATGCATAAAATTGGATTCAAAATCCGTCTCCAGTTTAAGCGTAGCGTACTGACTCGAATTAACCTTCGAAGGCTGAGGTAAAAATTAAGAATCTCGCTGACAAACAAGGTAATGATATATCCCTTAACCGAATAGCGCGGGATGAGAAAATAGACCAAAATGACACACAAACCGGAATCAATAATGTTATACCGCATGGAGCTCAGTTGCTGGTCAAGCCCTTTGAGCATCCCATCCACCGCCATATCCAAATACATCACAGGCACTAGCACAGCAAGAAGCTGAAGAAAAGGCTTTGTATCGCTGCTGTGATAAACCGCGTTCGATAACTCCCCTGCATAGGCGTAAAAGACGCCCGCGACCAGCAGGGAAAACAGCAGCGCGGCATAAAGAACACGATTGATAATGCCGTCAATCCGCTTTGCCTGATGCAACGCATGGTATTCCGCTATCTCAGGCACCAAAAGACTTGCCAACGAATTGAGGATACAGGAGGGGAAGAGTAGCACCGGGAGGGTCATTGCATGAATCGTCCCATAAGTTGCCAAAGCGTTTTCGCTCGAAATTCCCGATTTTTTAAACCCAATTGGAATCAGGAGATGCTCAATGGTTAGCAAAATAGAGCGCACCCACGCGCCGACCGCGTCCGGCACCGCAATGCGTAGCAGCCTACGGTTAAGGTGCAGCATCACTCGGTGCTGATTTCTCTGCCTGCGCACCATCCATTTGCTCAGGAAAAACGAGGCCAGGAACGAGATGAGATCCGAAACGCAGCTGCCCAATACAATTGCGATACAGGAGGCCTCCAAGCCGCGGCCGGAAAGCATATGCAGAAAGCCTGCCGTGGAGGCAACCCGCACAAGCTGCTCCAGAACTTGTACGCCCGCATAAACACCTGCCCTGCGGATTGCGGTAAAATACCCGCTTAATGCTGCGGACATTGCAATAAACGGAAGGCTGAGTGAAAGCAAGCGCAGAGGCTGTGCCGTTCGGCTGTCATACAGCCAATGCTGGCTGATGAGATCCGAACCGGTATAAAGAATCAACGCGACGACAACAGCAACCAGAAGAATGCTGAGCAAGCATCTACGGAGCACCTTTTTGACATCTGCTCGATCTTTGCTTATGGCATCTACCACGAGCCGGGTCGCCGCAAGCCGGATTCCGGAAGAGGCAAACGTGATCGCCATGGAGAAAACCGTCATAACCAGCTGGAAGAGCCCAATTCCCGCCGCGCCAAGCTGATTGGTCAGGTACACATTGAAGGATACGCCGACTGTCCGCATAAAAAGAGCAGCTATGGTCAATACTGCGGTATCCCAAAGGAATTGCTTTGTTTTTTTCATGAGCAGCACCTGTTTCCTAAGATAATTCATTCTATGCGGGATCATAGATGGATTATTTGCAAAAGCGACAATTTTAAGGGACATGTTTTTTCATACGCAGAGTTTGTTCAGATAGGATAGTTATGGACAACCGTTACGGCATGAGAGCCACGATTTTATTATTTGAGCAAGGCCACGGATCTGCTAAAGAGGAAAAGCTTCGTGGATATCTAAGGCATACAAGCCTTTTCCGTATTATTGCAAGTGCTTTTTCCGCCCAGACGGTTTCTACAAAAAAAGATTCAAGCTGGACATAATAGAAGGCCATATTCCTACATTGGGAATATGGCCTTAGATGTTTTTATGTGAAATTATTTCACAAAACTATACAAAGTTAAGTTAAATAATATATGATTATGTCAGAGGTGATGGTACAATGCGTAAATGCAGCGCATGGGAACTATGGCGAGTTCAAAATCAGGTCGCCGACGTCCTCGTGATTGTTAATTTGAAGCCTATGGAAGGGCTGCCCGTCTTTGGGCGTCAGGTAAATTCTAGGATATCCGTTTATTTTCAAGAGGAAGATTTGAAAGAATATATCGGTCAAGTAAACGATCTGCAAATGGCACAGATTACAAAAGAATATATACGCATCCGAAATTGGAACACGGCAGATATAGAAGGCCTTCTCTTTGATACGATCCAATGAAATGAATTGGAGAATAAAAAGGGTCTGCTATTGTAATAATCATCTGAATACGTTATGATATTATCAAGTATTTTGTCTAACTTTGAAATACAAACAGGGGAATGGCAGGCGGATAGGCCGGATATGGATGGAGAAAAAGAAAGGCAAACAGAGATAAGGAGGCTATCGTCAATGCAGAAATGGATGGTTACAAAGGAAACAAAATTAAAGGATGTGTTAAAAACGCCTGCTGGGCATGATATCTTGGCAAAGGCATTTTATTCACTCGGGCTAAGCGAAAAAATACTGACGGCTACGCCTCTGGGCTCTCTGAAAATTAACAGCCTGAAAAAGCTGTCGTTCGGCAAGCTGGACGATGGATTCATCAATGCGCTGCTTGGCCTGCTCAACAGTGAAACAGAGCGTCCGCTGGATGATCACACGCCCATTGTACATAAATGGTGGAAAGAAGCTGTGTTTTATCAAATCTACCCCCGCAGTTTTAAGGATTCCGATGGGGATGGGATTGGAGATATCAACGGGATCATCGAAAAGCTCGACTATCTCAAGGCGTTGGGCGTAGATGCGATCTGGTGCTCACCTGTTTATGATTCTCCCAACGACGACAATGGCTATGATATTCGCGACTATCGAAAAATTATGCGGGAATTCGGCACGATGGAGGATTTTGACCGCTTGCTCAGCGAAGTCCATGCGAGAAACATGCGGCTGATTATGGATTTGGTAATCAACCATTCTTCAGATGAACACGAATGGTTCCGCAGCTCTGCCACAGACCCGGATTCGCCGTACCGTGATTTTTATATTTGGCGAAAGGGAAAAGGGGACGGGATACCGCCGAACAACTGGGATTCCATCTTCAGCGGCCCAGCATGGAATTATTATCCGGAACGCGGAGAGTGGGCGATGCATCTGTTCAGCTCAAAACAGATGGATTTTAATTGGGATAACGAAGCGGTCCGCAAAGAGCTGTTCCAAATTGCAAACTGGTGGCTGGAAAAAGGGATTGACGGCTTCCGGCTCGATGTCATCAGCTTTATCTCCAAGAAGGAGGGCTTGCCGGATGGGAATGCCGTGATCGGCTCCCTAATGGGGTTCAAAGGCTGCGAGCATTATTTCTACGGCCCGCATCTGCACCAATATCTGCGGGAATTGCGGGAACATTCTTTTGGCAAGTTTGATGCCTTTACAGTGGGCGAATGCCAGGGAACCGGCCTTCAGATGAGCCGCCTAATGACGGGGGACGACCGGGGAGAGCTGGACGTGGTATTTTCCTTTGACCATATGGATAACCCCGGCAAACAGCGCTTTCAGGATTACCGCTTTGACCTGCGCCCTATGGCCAAAAATTTGATGGAGTGGCAGCTGGAGTACGGAAATCATTGCTGGCCGACTGTCTTTTTTGAAAATCACGACCATCCGCGCATGGTCTCTAAAATTGATCCGGATGGCGCTTATCGTTGTGAGATCGCCAAACTGCTTGCCATGCTTCAGATGACGTTGAAGGGCACGCCGTTTATTTATCAGGGCCAGGAGCTTGGGATGACCAATACGCCGTTTGCCTCAATTGATGAGCTGCGCGACGTAGAGAGCGTCAATCTGTACCATAAACTGATGGACGAAGGCAAATCGTCCGTCGAAGCGTTTCGAACCGTGCTCAGCGGCAGCCGCGACCATGCGCGCACGCCGATGCAGTGGAGCGGAGAGAAAAATGCCGGATTTTCAGAAGGTACGCCTTGGATTCGGGTAAACCCTGATTATTTCAAAATTAATGCTGCCGATGAGGAGAACGCCATCGACTCTGTGCTTCATTTTTACCGTTCTTTGATTGCGCTGCGCAAAGAGAATCCGGCATTGGTTTACGGAGATGTGATTCCTGTAACAGCCTCCCCTAAAGGATTGCTTTGTTATTTCCGGCGGATGGATGGGCAACGCTTTTATGTTGAACTGAATCTGACCGGGAAAACGGTTCAGCATGTGAACACAGGCATGCGCGGAACGCTTCTCTATTCCAACTATACAACGCGGCGTGAAGGTGCGGTGATGCGCCCATATGAGGCAAACCTTTATCAAGATTAAGGGGGCGGCATTGCATTCATGAAGTGGAAAAAAATAGCGTCTCTTTTACTGATTACGGCACTGTTTCTCTCTTTCTTAGGCTGCGGCGAACGGGCACAACCGGAGAGCACCGCTCCAGACGACAGCGCACTTCTTCAAATGCGGCAGTATCAAAGCAGCATGGAAGCCTTTCAAAGTGATTGCACACAGCAAATCCATGCATTTACCGCTAGCCTGCAAAGCGGCGATACCGAAGCGGGAAACGCTGCGGCCGATACGCTTACGACAAGGCTTGCGGGTTTTGAAAAAATCCCGGTTCCAAGCGGCTGCCAGGAAATTCAGCCCTTCTTTGCAAAGGCAAAGAAGAAAATGGATACGATATATGCTCTGATGATCCAGATTTTGGGGGATGGGCAATATACCAACGATGACATGGCAAATCTAACCGCGCTGAAAACTGCGGCAGGAGTCTTTGCAGAATCCTATCAATTCGGATTGGGGCTTCTTGAACAGGCGTTGGATAGGTAACCGATAATCAACGAGGGGATGATTGAAACAATGTGGGAACGTTTTAAAGCGGCAATTGGCGTGGAGGGAAGCTTTGGAAGCACGGTTTTTCCAATGATTGCCTATAGCTCCGCCAATATCTTCAGTGGTGGCTCTACCTACATCATTGGCATTTATTTTCTCTCCTTTTTGACGGAAGTGGAAAAACTGAATGCAGGGCAAGCAGGGCTTGTCATCCTGTTTGCAAAGCTTTGGGATGCTGTTTCAGACCCAGTCATGGGCTTGATTACAGATCGGACTCGTTCGAAATATGGGCGGCACAGGCGCTACCTTCTGTGGGGCGTGATTCCAATTGCCGTTACTTACTTTATGATGTGGTATTCCTTCGGCATTTCTGCCCTTGGAAACCCGCTTTACACCATGGTTTATTACAGCGCCGCCTATATTTTATTCAGCACTGCATATACGCTCGTGGTTGTGCCGCATACCGCCATGCTGCCGGAGCTTGCGCCTGCCTATTCGCTGCGCACACAGTATAATTCCGTCGGCTATTTGATGAATTCAGTAGGTATGGTTTCTTCCTTCATGCTGGTGTCTATTACGCTCGGCTTTTTTGATATGGAATCGCTTTCGGCAGGCTCCCGGACAAAATTTATGGTGTTGGGCATCGTGCTTTGCCTGTGGTTCTCCCTGCCATTGATTTTTACATTTAAAAAAACATGGGAGCCCAGCTCCCTTGGTATGGAACTGCCGCCGCTCAGCCTCCGGGAAAGCATTGGAGAATACGTACAGGTGTTCCGCAACCGCGCCTTCCGGCAATATTTTGTGATCAGCTTTTTTAATATGATGTGCACCGGATTTTACAGCAATACAGATCAGTATTTTATCAAATATATTGCTCAGCGCTTCAGCCTTTTCAACATGCTGACGACGGTATCCGGAGTGGCGGAGGCCTCAGGTTTTCCACTAAATTATTGGCTGACGATGAAGTTCGGCAAGCAGCGTTGCGGAAAACTCCTCGCCCCCATTTTATTTTTCGGCCTTGCCATGGGCCTTTTTATGAATGAATCAACGCCTGCTTTCTTCCTTTTTCTCGCCTGCATACTCTATAATTTCGGCTTTTCGGGCATCGGGTTTGTGCCGACGAATATCTTTCCCGATGTGACGGATGTGGACGAAATGATTACAGGCCGGCGGCGCGAAGGCGTGATCTCCACTTTCTCTTCCTTTGTGAAAAAGACGGTTAGCGGTGTGATGGCAGCTATGACCGGCTTCATTTTGAATGCATTTGGCTTTGTAACAGGGCAGGAGGATACGCTCGCTCAAACCGCGCAGGGCATCTTTGGCGTGCGGCTGACCTTTTCTATTTTGCCGATGATTTTTGTGGTGTTTTCCGCAATTAGCATTTACCGTTACTCCATGACAAAAAAAGATCATGAAATGATCCGTGCCGCGATACAGGAGAAGAAAGAAAAGGGGTATGTCACACTAACTGAGGAGCAAATAAAGCGCTGTGAAAAAATCAGCGGCCAAAAATTTGAAGATATGTGGATTGGCCGCTATGATAGGACGAACGAGGAGGTTCTCCAGTGAAAAAGGTATTGTTTTATTTGGTACAGTGGACGTGGGGATTAACAGTCAACCTAGCTGGCCTGCTGGCACATTTGTTTGTGCGGCGTAAGGGGAGGACCGAGCGTTTCCAAAAAGCGATTATCACCTTCCTGCCGTGGAATTTTGGCGGGCTTTCTCTGGGATTATTTATCTTCATGGCAGATCATAAAAACGAACGCTGGACATATAACACCCGTATTCATGAATATGGCCACACCTTCCAATGTCTGTTGCTGGGGCCGCTTTACTGGCTTGTGATCGCTCTTCCCTCCGCAATATGGTGCAATTGCTTCCAGGCATACCGTAAAAAACACCAGGTTTCCTATTATGCACTGTATTGTGAAAAATGGGCGAATGCCTGGGGGGAGCGTTTCAGCGGGCTTTCCTTCCGTGGAGAAATGAAATAATAGAAATCAAAACACAGAGAAAGGATTTTTATCATGCTGCAAACCCTAACCATGCTTTTTTTCAGCCCTACCGGCGGCACGCTGCGCGCCGCGCGCTTATTGGCGCAGGGGCTGGCAGAGGAAATAACGGAAGTTGATCTGTCGCTTCCGCAGGGGAAAGCCATGCACTTTGAGGAGAAGGATATCGTTTTGATTGCCGGTCCTGTTTTCGGCGGCCGGATGCCGGCCTGTTTTTTGGAGAGGCTTGCCCGCTTCACAGGCAGCTATACAAAGGCAATTACAATCGCCGTCTATGGCAACCGCGCCTATGAGGACGCGTTGTTGGAGCTCAATGATACTGTGGAGCGGCGAGGCTTTCAGTCGATCGCATCTGCTGCGCTGCTTGCGGAGCATTCCATGGTTCGCACGGTTGCGGCCGGTAGGCCAGATCAGGAGGATCAGAAGCAGATCAGTAGATTGGCACAAGCAATTCTCAATAAGGTTAATTCAGGCCAGTTTGCTTCCCCTGAAGTGCCCGGGAACAGGCCCTATAAGGTATGGAAACAGATGCCCGTAGTCCCTGAGGTATCCTCTGTCTGTATCCACTGCGGCCTTTGCGCGGTGAGATGCCCAGTTGGGGCGATTCCATTGAAACATCCGGATCGGACAGAGGCGTCTCAGTGCATTCTCTGCCTGCGCTGCATCGCAGTCTGCCCAAAGGCAGCTCGGGCGTTGCCAGCACAGGCTGAGGAGACGATTCGCGTAAAGCTGGCTCCCGTGGAGACTCTGCGCCGCGATAATGAGTTGTTTTTATAACGGTTGCCTCGGGAAAAGTCGCGCCGTCGGCTCTTGTCTTTTTCCCGGGATAGGTGTATAATCGCAACGAGAAAGAAATCATTGGAGGTCGTTGAATTTGGGAAACGTTACAATTACCAACCATCCGCTCATCCAGCATAAACTCACCCTGCTGCGTGATAAAAACACAGGCTCCAAGGAATTCCGCGCGCTGGTCAGTGAAATTGCAATGCTGATGTGCTACGAGGCAACCCGCGATCTGCCCTTGAAAGAGGTGGAGATTGAAACCCCCGTGAGCGTGGCCAAAACCCGCGTTATTTCTGGTAAAAAGCTCGCCTTTGTCCCAATTCTGCGCGCAGGGCTTGGCATGGTGGATGGAGTGTTGGCACTGGTTCCCTCCGCTCGCGTGGGCCACATTGGCCTTTACCGCGACCCGGATACGCTTCAGCCTGTGGAATATTACTGCAAGCTGCCTGCTGATATTGAGGAGCGCGAAGTGATCGTTCTTGACCCGATGCTCGCAACCGGAGGCTCTGCAATCGATGCAATCAGCCAGATCAAGAAACGCGGCCCCAAATCGATTAAATTCATGGGCATTATTGCTGCGCCTGAAGGGCTTGACGCGCTATGCAAGGCCCATCCAGATATTGATATTTTCTGCGCGGCGCTTGATGAAAAACTCAACGACCATGGATATATCCTCCCCGGCCTCGGCGATGCGGGCGATCGTATTTTCGGTACAAAATAATCCCCGATAAGGGAAACGATAGCGCTGGATGCTTGCCGTCCCGCGCTATTTTTTTGACGAAGCAACCAAATCATGCTTATATCGCAGCCGTCTTATTCACAAGAGCAGTTGGCTTGCGGTTGATGATCGAAAGGATGTCTTTTATGCTGCAAATCCGCGGCCCGTTCCTGCCAGAGCGGCTGATTTTACAAAAGGATATGGAAAACATCTTGCGCCAAGCAGTGGAGGAAGAATCCGATTTGGCCGGAATCCACTTCGAGGGAGGCGTCGTTCCGACAGAAACGCTCCGAATTATCTCCTTGAAGGAATGTAGGTTCACCAGTTGTCGATTTGGAGAATGCAAAGGAGAACAGCTTTACTTTTTCAATGTAGTGTTTGAAAGCTGCGATTTTGCCAGTTCCTTTTTTGATCGTTGCCTGTTTCGCCGCGTTCAGTTTACCAATTGTAAGCTGTCGGGCGCTCATTTTTCTGATTCCTCCTTCGAACAATGTATTTTTAAAAACAGTCCGGCACGGATGGCAGCCTTTTCCCGGGCAAAATGTAAGGAAGTACTTTTTTCGGAATGCGATCTTTCCCATTCCAATCTGCAAGAATCCAAGTTAATGAAAACTCGATTTGAAAATTGCAGGCTACGGGGAACCGAGCTGCTGCACACCCCTTTAAAAGGGATTGATTTCACTTCAGATGATCTGGAGGGAATCCGCGTCACCATCCCCGAATTGCGCGGCGCGATTGTAACGATGGAACAGGCTTCGGAATTGGCAAAGCTGCTCGGCGTTGAAATTCGATAGAAGGAGGCTGTATCCATGGAGATCCAAAGGGGAACATACCGGCATTTTAAAGGCGGAGAATACCACGTGATCGGCGTGGCAACTCATTCAGAAACAGGGGAGCAAATGGTGATTTACCAAGCATTGTATGGAGATCACGCGCTTTGGGCCCGCCCGGCTGCTATGTGGTTTCAAACAGTAATGTATCAAGGGCGGCAGGTGCCGCGCTTTACTTATATTGGGGAGGAGCACAAAAGATGAATCTTCAAATTTTTGGTAAGCCAAAATGCTTTGATACCAAAAAGGCAGAGCGCTTTTTCAAGGAGAGAGGCATCAAATATCAGTTTGTTGACCTGGTGAAATACGGGATGAGCAAAGGGGAATTTGAGCGTGTCAAGGCGGCTGTCGGTGGTCTAGAAAAGATGATCGATACAAAGTTGAAAGACACTGATGCCCTTCTGCTGCGCTATCTAGCCGGGGATAGCGCGCGGCAGGAAAAGCTGCTCGAAAATCAAAAACTGATCCAAACGCCCATTGTGCGAAACGGGAAATATGCAACTGTCGGCTACTGCCCGGAAATATGGCAGCAGTGGATTGATACCACTAAGTGACAACATGAAGCACAAAAAATTAGTGAGGAGCTCCTCGCTTCTGCTAAGCTCTGTTAAACAAAGGAACCCTTTGCCCAATTGGTCTAAGAGGGCAAAGGGTTCTTCTATGGATGGCACTTTATTATTTCTTGGAGAGTTTTTTTCTGCTGAGGATCAGGATCACACCAGCGCCAGCGGCAACTGCCACAAGAGCCGCGGGGAAGGCAGTGCCTCCCGTGCTGGGGTTTTCCGTTTCATTCGTATCATCTATAGATGGATCGCCAGCATTGGTTTCCTCCTCATCTGGGAAGAAGCCGTTCTCCTCATCTGGATTTTCTTCTTGATCCGGATCAGAGGGCTCCTGTTCCTGCGGCGCAAGCAGTTCAATTACGAGCGTGGTCAGCGCATCTTTTTGACTTAGGGAGCCGAGAATCTCCTGAATAATCGGCAGCAGCTCCTCGCCACCTTCGATCGTACCGATCAGCCGCTCAATCTCATCACGAGTCTGAGTATCCGCCTTATCAATAAATCTGCGCACCATTGCATTTCCACTTGTGTTAGACCAGTAATCCTGTGGCAGCGCATTCGGATCTGCTCTTAAAAGATCACAGTAATTGATCACATCCCACGGACAATACACTTCCACATTTCCAAAGCGATATCCGTCATACCATTCCTTCACTTCTGCATAATGTCCAGATAATCCATAGTATTCCAGCATGTCCTTTACTTCTGTATCTGTAAATCCAAAATATTCATCAAATCTCACATCCGTAAGCGTCAGCACTTTCAGATTATTTAGGCCAGTAAAGATACTTTCTTTTGAAATTCTCAGACATCCTGTCAGCACAGCAAAATACAGATTCGGATTCGTCTTTAATGCATTACCAAACATATTTCTGAGCAAAGACACCATCTCATCATAATATCCATACTGAAATGCCTTATCCAGAGGCACATCGTATTCATCAATCAGAAGAATAACCTGCTTGTCATAATGTTTATGAAGCAACAATGATAATCTCAGAAGAGCTTTCTCCATTGCCGTATCAGACATCAGAAAATCTCCTGTTTCACCAACCCTGAGCAGTGCTTTATAAGATTCTATTTCTTCATTTGTAAGCTTACTGCTTTGTGTAAGGAAATAAAATCTGCCAGCCTCTTCGCCCAAAATATCCTTCAAGGCTTTTTTCGCTGCTTCAAAATCCAGTCCTTCCACACTCTTTAAACTGATAGAAATCACTGGGAACTGTCCCATATATTTCTCACAAAGTTCTTTCTTCTCCGAAATCTTCAATCCTTCAAATAATCCAGGATCTCCGCCAATTTCAAAAAAAGCCTTCAGCATGCTCATATTCAGGGATTTACCAAAACGTCTCGGACGGGTGAAAAGATTTACCTTCCCCCATTTTTCAAGAAGCTGTCCAATCACTCCCGTTTTATCAACATAATAGAAGCCTTCTTTTCGGATTTCTTCAAAACTCTCTATTCCAATTGGTAATTTTTTCTTTCCCGTCATTCCTGTACCTCCACAAAACCAAAAAAGGTTCCACGAACTCATTATTTATAGAAATAATGATATCATGAAACCATTTTAACGTAAAGTGAGTTTTAAAACCTAACTGTTTCTATCGATTATACAGATCAGAGAATAAAACTCCCATAGCTATCTACATTGTTACAGCTTATCCTACACCGTAGGTTTTTCCCTATACTTTTTCAGCTCTGCCTCTAATTCCTTAATCCGGCTCTGTGCCATATCAGCGCGACTTTCTGCCATATCAGCACGCTTCTTTTCACGTTCTGTGTTTTTTATTTCTGCCAGACGCCCTGCTCTAAGTCCATCTTCACGTCCAGCAGCTTCACCCTGTGCATACATCAACTGGTCATGTTCAAAACTCTTCATATATTGTAATGACACCTCCCCGTCTCGCTTGACTACATCCACCATTTTCTGGATGTCCTTCAAATCTTCATTCACTGCATTATTCTGGTCCGTATTCTCCATGTAATTCAAAAACTGTCTGAGTCCTTCTGATATCGTTCCCTTTGTTCCTTTTGTATACAACACAATAGTTTCAGCACCATCATCATAATTCATCTCTGGTTCTTCCAGACACCGGTTCTTTATCGTATACAATACTCTGTCATAACCAAACGGATCATAATTACAGATAAAGATGACGTATACCTGCTTCAGCTTACCAAAATCTTCTCCAGATTTCAGGCTCCTGCTGTCAATGATTGCATGATAGAATCTTGACCGCCTTGGAAACGCCGCAATATCTTTTGCCTTATTGTTCTGATCCGGTTCCACATCATATACCGAAGGGATCTCATCACCTTCAATGCTTACACAATCTCCTTCAATACAGACATCTAACCTTGCACCTCGCAAATCTGTATTCATCCCTGCATAAACCTTCTGTGCACTTACCCTCAGATTTTTGAACTCACGATTAAATAACAGCTTCAGAATCTTATTGGTAAACTTCTCTCCTGTTTCCGGATGAGTCAGCATTGCATTAAACAGGAAATCATCCATCAGACTCAATTCTTCCAGTTTTCTTCTCTGCATCCACATTCTCCCTTCTTATGATGGCAAAGAAGAATGCCGATATCTTACATGTTCCGTTCCATCTTCTCCACCATATTTTCTTGTTTTCTCATATGGGGATTAGATAACCGAACGGTTAAAGAACTTTCCCAGATATGTAATTTTAATATAACAAAATGGGCTAAGAATGTCAATTGAGTTTTTGCCAGATATCACAATAGCCACGGTTTCCCGTGGCTACATGCATTACAGATCAGAGAATAAATCTCCCTTATATGTACCGTTTTCCAGCATCTTACTGAAGCTTTCTTTTACTGCTGCAACATCTTCTTTGTAAGTCATTCCGTACCAGGTGTCATTGGTGCGCAGCACCTTCACAGACATCTTTCCTTCTGATAACAATTCTCCGATAAATGTCGGAATCAGATATTCTGCTTTCAGAGGATTCGCCGGAACTTCTTTTTCAAAGAACTCTTTAAATCCCTCTTCCAGTGTTTTCAGGAAATCAGGAGTAAGTCCCCACATATTCATGAAAACCAAAGAATCAACATCCAACTTCACTTCATCAGCTTCTGCACCCTCTGCAGTCTTAACGATATTCTTTGTTTCTACAACTTCCGTCAGATTGTTCTCCGCATCCATTTTGCAGATACCACGGGTAACTCCACCATTATCAGACAAAGTATTCTTCAGAACAAAACCGGCCATACAGGACTGCCCGCCATTTACCAGATACTCATGAACCGCACGGAATCCTTCTTTTCCATAATAATCATCCGCATTGATTACAATAAACGGAGTTGTCAGCACATCCTTCGCTGCAAGAACAGCCTGTCCCGTTCCCCACGGTTTCGTTCTGCCTTCCGGTAAAGCGCTCGGAATGTCATTGATATCCTGAAAAGCATAATCTACCATTTCATTTTTATTCTCAAATAAATCTTCTATTGAACACATACATGCCACATAAAATCCATTCATACCATTTTGCTCTGATTCACAAATATTATTCACATACGTCATCTTATCACCAAAGGAAGGAAAGCAGGAGTGAAAATCCAAATGGCTCATAGAGAGCAGTCAGAATGTTTGTGATGATCTTTCCGAGTAAATCAATCGTTTCTTTCATCGTCGTTTACAGATCACTGAACAAGTCAGCCTTATACACGCCGTTCTCCAGCATCTCCTTGAAACTGCCCTTTACGGCTGCAACATCCTCGTGATAGGTCATACCATACCATGTATCATTGGTTTTCAGAACCTTCACTGACATCTTTCCCTGCTCCAGCAGTTCGCCGATGAAGATAGGGATCAGATACTCTGCTTTCAGCGGATTGCCCAGAACTTCTTTCTCAAAGAACTCTTTGAAGCCTTCCTCCAGTACATCCAGAAACTCCGGAGTCAATCCCCACATGTTCATGGAAACCAGAGAATTTACATCCACAGCCACGCCGTCTGCTTCTGCTCCAGTTGCGGTCTTTACAATGTTCTTGGTTTCCACAACCTCAGTCAAATTGTTCTGCTCATCCATCTTGCAGATGCCACGGGTCACACCGCCATTATCAGACAGCGTGTTCTTCAGCACAAAGCCTGCCATGTAGGACTTGCCACCATTCACCAGACACTCATGTACGGCTTTGAAACCTTCCTTGCCATATAAAAATAGCAATTTTCTGGCAGAGCTTCTACCTTAGTCAGAAACACTTCCAGAAAATATACGAAAGCCACAGAAAACGGATGAAAAATAGAATGGCTGCAGAAGCAGCCTGATATTTTTCAAGGTACTCAGTTTTCACCGTTTACCAATAATGCACGGCTGACCTATATTATTAGCAATTTGTGCAAGAGTTAATCTCCAGCAGCGTATATATAACAACTACTATGACTATTCGTCAATATTTTCTCCACACCATTTTATTGATTACACCAGTATAACTCTGAATAATTTTTACCACTTTATCAGATACATTTTCATCTGTATAATCCGGTACAGGAATTCCAAGATTACCATTGCAATTCATCTCAACTGCAACATCTACAGCCTGCAACAGGTGATCACCATCAATTCCAGCCAGAATAAAATCGCCCTTATCCAGTGCTTCCGGTCGTTCCGTACTGGTACGGATGCAAACTGCCGGGAACGGATGACCAACACTGGTAAAGAAGCTGCTCTCTTCCGGTAAGGTACCGCTGTCAGATACTACACAGAACGCATTCATCTGCAGACAGTTATAATCATGGAAGCCAAGCGGCTCATGCTGAATCACGCGTTTGTCCAACTGGAAACCACTCTGCTCCAGACGTTTACGACTGCGTGGATGACAGGAGTACAGAATCGGCATGTCATATTTTTCTGCCATTTTATTGATTGCCGTAAACAGAGAAGTGAAATTCTTCTCGGTATCGATATTCTCTTCCCGGTGAGCAGACAGCAGGATATATTTGCCTTTTTCCAGTCCAAGACGGGTATGAATATCAGATGCTTCAATCTTTTCCAGGTTCTGATGTAACACTTCCGCCATCGGAGAACCGGTCACATAAGTGCGTTCTTTCGGCAGACCGGTATCAGCCAAATAGCGGCGGGCATGTTCTGAATATGCCATATTCACATCAGAGATAATATCTACGATCCGGCGGTTTGTTTCTTCCGGCAGACACTCATCTTTGCAACGGTTTCCTGCTTCCATATGGAAGATCGGGATATGCAGACGCTTTGCACCGATTACGCTCAGACAGCTGTTGGTATCTCCCAGTACCAGAACAGCATCCGGCTGAATGGCAGCCATCAGCTTATAGCTCTCAGCAATGATATTTCCCATGGTTTCTCCAAGGTCAGCACCGACTGCATTCATATACACTTCCGGGTCTGCCAGCTGCAGATCATGGAAAAATACACCGTTCAGGTTATAATCATAATTCTGCCCCGTATGTGCCAGAATCACATCAAAATATTTACGTGTTTTGTTGATAACAGCTGCCAGACGAATAATCTCCGGACGAGTACCGACAATAATCAGCAGCTTCAGCTTTCCATTATTTTTAAACGATACATTACTATAATCAGACATTATTTTTCTCCTCTCACACTGGTTCAAAAAAAGTATCCGGATGATTCGGATCAAAGATCTCATTGCAGGTCATAACCGTAACCAGATTCTCTGTCTCTGACAGGTTGATGATATTGTGTGTCCATCCAGGAATCATATGAACCGCTTCTATCTTATCACCGGAAACTTCAAACTCTACAGTTTCTCCTGTGTTAATATTGCGTTCCTGAATCAGACCATGTCCCGCAACCACAATGAACAGTTCCCACTTACTGTTATGCCAGTGCTGCCCTTTGGTAATACCAGGGCGACTGATATTAATAGATACCTGGCCACAATCTGCTGTGTGTACCAATTCAGTAAAAGATCCACGATCGTCTACATTCATTTTTAACGCATATTTGAACTTATCTGTAGGCAGATAGGTCAGATACAGAGAATACAGCTTTTTCGCAAAAGAACCTTCCGGCATCTTCGGCATCATAAGTGTCGTTGGTTGTTCCTTAAATTCCTGCAGTAAGTCAACAATTTCACCCAGTGTCACCTTATGTGTTACCGGTACACAGCAATAACGTCCATCCTCTTTCAGCACGGTCCCTACACCATCAAACTCACAGTTCTTCTCCTTACCTTCCAGCAGATCAAACATTCCTTCTACCAGATCATCAATGTACAGAAGTTCCAGTTCGGTACTTCTGTCGTTGACCGTAAACGGCTCATCATTCGCAACCGCCCAGCAGAATGTGCTGACCGCACTGTTATACTTCGGACGGCTGTGACCCATCAGATTCGGGAAACGATACACCGCTACTTTTGTACCGTTTTCTGCGGCATAGTCAAAAAACAATTCTTCTCCTGCCTTCTTGCTGCGTCCATATTCACTGTTACCAAAACGACCGGAAAGTGTGGCCTGAATGGATGAAGACAGCATAATCGTTGCTTTATTGTTGTGTTTTTTCAGACAATTCAGTAAATCAGACGCAAATCCAAAATTACCTTTCATAAAATCTTCCGGATTCTCCGGACGGTTTACACCTGCCAGATTAAACACAAAATCTGCCTTTTTACAGTACTCGTCCAACTGAGCCGGCGTAGAATCCAGATCATATTCATAAATCTCTTCAATCACAAGCTCCGGACGGGTCTTATTCTTCCCGTCACGGATATTTTTCAGATTATTCACAAGGGCAGTTCCTACCATACCCTTTGCACCTGTTACCAGAATATTCATTCTTACACCTCCGGATGCACCGCTGTGCAGTCCGGAACATCTGCTCCATCCGGCACAACAGCATTATTACAAATCGTTACATTACTTCCTATACGGACGCATCTTCCTACTTTTGCATAAGTACGTACAACGGAATTCGTATAGATCAGAGCATAATCTCCTACCACGCAGTCATGGTGGATCTCCACTCCCGGGTTGATCAGTACACCATTTCCGACAGCAGATCCGTTCTGAACAACTGCGTAATTCAGGATAACACATCCCCATCCGACTTTTGCATACGGACTTACATATGCGCTTGGACTGATCAGATTCGGAAAGTTATATCCAATCTGTTTTGCCGTATCATAGATACGTTCACGCACCGCATTATTTCCAATAACAATGATGAGGTTTTTATACTCTGCAAAGAGTTCCTGCAGATCTACTGTATGTCCAATTACTGAAATACCACAGATCTCTGTTCCGATTTCAACGCCATCATCGATAAATGCACATTCATATGTCTGTCTAGCCAGTTCCGAAACTACACGTCCAAAGCCACCAGCACCAACCAACAGCAGTTTTTCTTTATACATTCGGGATGCCTTTCAGTTCATTCTGCACGTATTCCGTAGTCATGATCTTTTTCACGGTTCCTTCTACATCCAGACGTTTTGTGTTGTGACTGGTATAAGACTCATCGGCCATCGTATGTACCTCACCTTTAACCACAAACTTATCATAGTTCAGGTCACGGTTATCAGCTGCAACACGGAAGTAATGTCCCATATCTTCACTACGCAGACGTTCTTCACGGGTCATCAGAGTTTCAAACAGTTTCTCTCCATGACGGGTACCGATAATATTTGTACCGGTATCGCCAAACAGCTGCTGTACCGCTTTTGCCAGATCACCAATCGTAGAAGCATCTGCTTTCTGGATAAACAGATCTCCCGGATTCGCATGCTGGAATGCAAACATAACCAGATCAACCGCTTCGTCCAGGTTCATCAGGAAACGAGTCATGTTCGGATCCGTAATAGTAATCGGATTACCAGATTTGATCTGATCAATAAACAGCGGGATTACGCTACCACGGCTGCACATAACGTTACCATAACGAGTACAGCAGATGGTTGTACCACCACGTTCAGCGGCTACACGGGCATTCGCGAAGATAACATGTTCCATCATTGCCTTGGAGATACCCATAGCATTGATCGGGTAAGCTGCCTTATCCGTAGACAGGCAGACAACTCGTTTTACGCCTGCCTCAATCGCTGCATGCAGCACATTGTCTGTTCCGATGATGTTTGTCTGAACAGCCTGCATCGGGAAGAACTCACAGGATGGAACCTGTTTCAAAGCTGCTGCATGGAAGATGTAATCAACACCCGGCATAGCGTCCTTAATAGACTGCGGATTACGAACATCACCAATATAGAACTTCACTTTTTTAGCTGTTTCCGGATGTTTCGCCTGCAGTTCGTGGCGCATATCATCCTGCTTTTTCTCATCACGAGAAAAGATACGGATTTCCTTTAAACCAGAATCCAAAAAGTGTTTCAGTACAGTGGAACCAAAAGAACCTGTACCACCGGTAATCATAAGGGTTGCGTTATCAAATGTAGACATTTTATTTTACCTCCACTAATCATGTTTTTCTAAAATAATCATAATATTTCGAATAATTTATATTCGTCACTAAATTTTGTATATTAGCAAAATCTAAATTTAATAATCCGAATTCATACGAATCAAATTCTTTCTTCAAAAATGATGCGTACACATAGTAAAAATCTTTTCTTATATTTTCAGGTAATAATTTGGTTCTATGAAAGCCTAATCGCATCATATTAAGCATATATTTATAGTAATCCGTCGTACTTGCTATGTTCAATTTTTTTCTATCTTCAAATAACGAAATTAAAATCCACAGTGAGTCAATGCTTTTGGGATTGCCGACTGAATTGGCCGTTGCACCATTGCTATTCGTCCTGTAATAATAGACAATATCGTCCACCCACTCTATTTTATTTGCCATCGGTAAAATAACGTGATGTATTACTGAATCTTCAAACCAGTAATCCAGTGGAAAACATACTATCTGAAACAGTGACTTTCTTATACATTTACACCAAGGAACACCAAAAGTATTTACCATTTTTTCATTCTCGCTTTTGTGTCTAACAATATGTCCTCTCTTCCCAGTCTCAGATACATAGCAATACACACCTTCAACGATATCAGCGTTAGTTTGTTCTGCCCTTTCAATTAAACATTGAACTGCATTTTTATCCATGTAGTCATCAGAATCGCAGAAAATCAAATATTCTCCACATGCATTTATAATACCCATATTGCGAGCACTGGAGATTCCGCCATTAGGTTTGTCTATAACTTTCAAATTATCTGATTTTATACCTTTTATCAAATCTAATGTATTATCTGTAGAACCATCATTCACTACAATTATTTCATAAGTATATACTGTTATTTGCGTAATGAGTGAATTTATGCATTGCACTATGTAATTTGACGCATTGTATGCAGGTACAATTATAGATACCTTGACTTGATTTGGTTTTAAAGTATGTTCTTGAATACACGACGTTTTAGGATTTGGATTGTAATTTTCAAGTTCTTGTTTACAGATATTCATGTCCATATTATCCGATGAATAATTCCCACCAAAAAAGTGAAACCAAAATTTATATAACCCCAAATGCCTTACGACTTTCTCTAGAGCGCTCATCTATTTTCTCCCATATATCTGCTTTATTATTCTTTTGACGATATTAAAACTTTCATTGAAATATTTTGAATCTGTTGCTATAGCAAACAAAATATACACTACAACTCCTGTTAAAATGTCCAATAAAATTTTTAATATATAGTTTGAAACGAATTTATTCACAAGCAATATTGCTATCGACATTGCCAAGCAATTTATTATAACACTAATAAAATCTGAAAACAATTCTTTTAGTTTAAAGCAAATTTGTTTATGAATCTCCACTCCATATGCAAAAGTTGCAAGCCAAACTGCTAATGTTGAAAAGAGCGCAACTGCAAATGTATTTATTAACATTCCAATTAAAATTGCTGCCAAAGACAGGACTGCCTTAAGAATTTCAAGTAAAAGACATCTTTTACTGTTTCCTGTTGCGTACAGAATATTTCGCAGAATGCAATATGGTAAAATTCCAAGTTGATATATGCAAAATACTCGGACATATGGAACACACGAAATCCATTTATCAGTTAATAACAGTTTTGTAAAGGGTTCAGCTATCATTGCAAATCCGATGAAACATGGTGCTATTAAGAAAAACGAAAAACCTAATGCCTTTTGAGCAGACTGCCTAAGTTTTAATATATCATTTTGTTCTCTTGAAAAAATAGGAAGCAAAACACTTCCAGCTGTGTCATATATACTTCGCATTGCTACTGCTGGATACGTTTGTCCCCTATCATAATAAGCCAGATCTGCTGACGAATACCTTGCTCCAATTATTAATGTTCGCAAGTTTTCTACAACTGTATACAGTAATTCCGCAAGTAATACATTTGATCCAAAGCGAAACACGTCATAAAAAGATGTTTTTGAACACAGTCCTCTAATTCGCCACTTACAAAAGGGAAACGAAAAAACAGACAGTAAAAACTGTTGGACTATATTCTGCCAGATAAGCGCCCAACACCCCATTCCCTCATATGCAAGAATAATTGCAAGAATTCCAGCAATGAGTGTCGCTACAAAACTCGAAAAAAACATTTCCTTAAACTTCATACTTCTTATAAGCAGAGAATTCTCAATACTATAAAAAGCCCCCATAAAAAGCGAAATAGAAATAACTCTTAAATAAACTGCCAAATGTAATGTTCCATATATTCTTTCTACAGTTGGAGCAATTATCCAAAGAAAAGCATACATGATTGCTGCAATCATTTCACTGATCCAAAGAACTGTATTTATATCAATATCATCCACATGCTCTTTTTGAACCAACGCTGTTGCAAATCCCTTTTGAATAAGTACATTAGAAATATTAACAAACACCAGCAAAACTGCAAGTATACCAAAGTCCTCTGGTACAAGCAGTCTAGCTAAAATGATTTGAACAATTAAAGAAAAAGCTTGTGCTGCTCCTCGCTCCATAAATTTCCATGCAAATGATGAAAAAACCGTTCTACTTTCTGACACCATTTATTTGCTCCTTACTCTTGTTTGATAATGTTGCAGGCATTAACAGCAAAATCCACAACAATTTATACGCAACACTCATTGTTATTGTAAAACTCATAACTATCATACCAATGAATGCACCTTCGTATCTCGGACACCTCGCTTTTGTCGCCTTATATGATTTATATATTAAAATCATGTATAAAATCAATCCAACAACTCCATAGTTTGACAATTGTTGAATAAATTGATTATGCATTGTCTGAGACAAACCTTTAGTTCCCACTGTAAGACCATATTGGCCATATCCTAAAACCATTCTCAAAGGAGAACCTGCCCATATTTTTCTTAAAGCATCGGTCCAGAGATCTCCCCTGCCACTTCCTCCATCTTTTAAAAGTGCTTTTATTGACATTCTAGTTAGCACATCGTCTGGTATTAGTGGAATAATGTATCGGACTGAAAGCATTAACACGATAATAACAACAATCCCTATGATTAATAATGATTTTATGTTAATCCGTCCACTTCGAATAGAAACAACAATCAGTGCAATGCCCGTTGCAAAGAGTGCACCTCTTGATCCAGACATTAGAACACAGTAAAACGCCATTAACATTAACACTAATTGTATACACCATGATCCCTTTTTATTTAAAATATTATACATTAATAGTGATACTGGTACAATAAACACACTAGCAAATTCATTAGGATCAGTTGCTGTTCCCAATATTACCATTGAAGTTCTTGATCCATATTCACCTACTGCCGTCTTATCTCCAAAAATGTACAAAATTATACAAATTAATCCGGCAATAATCCAACATAAATCCACCTTATCCCCTTCTGTCTGAGATAGTTCTGTCGAAAAGAACACTATTACAATAAATCCAAGTAATATCAAACTCATACTATTTGTAATTGCCGCTTCTCGATTCACTGACCAAAACATTGTTGCAACTGTATATCCTAAATAAAAAAGCCAGCCTAAAAATAGCGATTTGTTCACATTTGAATACTTTATGACAAATTTTGACTCAAAAAGAAAAATAACAAATAAACACAAGGTCACAGCTCTATAAACTGAGCCAATAGCAAATGATGCCCAAGAAAATGGCAAGGCAATAACAAAAGTATAAATCAATAGGGCTCTATTTAGCCTTATAACAAATCTTGAATCCCTATTCATGATTCCTCCAAATTCTCCAACAGTCTATTTTCCATATATAGTTGCTGATATTTCTGAGCACATTTATCAAGATTATACATTTCGACAATTTTTCTTGATTCTGCTCCCATTTTTTCCCGTATCTCTTTATTTTCAATTAAGAAAATCATTTTCTGTGCAAGCCCATCCGAATCGCCAATATCTACTAAAAAGCCGTTCTCATTATTTTTTATAATGTCAACTGTTCCTCCCGCTTTAGTTGAAATAAGAGGCAAGCCACATGCCATTGCTTCAAGTCCAGCAATAGGAAGTCCCTCATAATCAGATGATTGAACAAATACATCTGCTGCATTTAATCTTTCTCTGACATCATTGCACTGTCCAGGCATGCTAACACAACGCTCAATTCCATATTGTGCAATTAATACTTCTAACTCTTTTCTAAGTTCTCCTTCACCAACTATAATCAGTTTTGCTTCAGGTTCTTTCTTTACAACTCTTGCAAATGCTTTAATCAACAATGCCTGATTTTTCTGCGTTTGTAATCTTCCTACATTAATAAACACCATGCCGTTATGTCGAATTGGAGAAACTGTATATTCACTTGTATCCACACCATTCATAATGCACGGAATATTTTCTGAGCGAATTCCATATAGATTTTCTATTGTTTTCGCACAATACGGACTGATTGCTACTGGGACAAAATTTCCAAATTTAAAAGCTATTCGATTAATTATACGTCTCCAACCAAACGCTTCCTTTTCTGCAACGTTATGAACAGTATGATACTTTTTGATTTTTAAAGGTGCTGCTAAAAGAACATACGCCACAACATACAAATGTGTTTGAATCACATCAGGTTTAAACTCATCAATCTCCTTTTTTAATTTTCTTACAATTGATAAATCCACACCTCGATGTTTATTCAAATAAACTGTATCAATTTCATGTTCTACTGTAAGCCTTGCATTTTCTGTATCTTTGTAAGGATATAAAACAACCAATTTTGATTGTATAATCGTAGGATTCATTTTAGAAATTAATGATACAGCAAGCCTTTCACCTCCACCACTTCCTAGTGCTGGAATAATAACCATAACTTTTTTCATTTTTCTTTTTCCAGCTGCGCTGATAGTTTTATCAACTTACATTCAAAATCTATCACGCAATTTTCTTGCTGGAATCCCCCCCCCAGATAGTATATTTTTCAACGTCTTTCGTCACCACTGCACCTGCTGCAATAACTGCACCCTCTCCAACTGTCACTCCTTTTAATATAGTAACATTAGCACCAATCCAATTATCTCCCTCAAACACCACATCCTGATCATTTTCTGGAAGTTTATCTGTCACTTCGATCATCGGTTTTCCAACCACATCAGTTCTATGGTCACCCGTAATAACTGTAACCCGCGGGCCAAACATAACATTATCGCCAATCAACACCTGGGCGTTTGAACTTAAAAATAGGTTTTCTCCACCAAAAGACACATTATCTCCACAAACAATATTCTCCAAATTACCCATTAATTTATGACCAATATGTATATTTTTGCCGTGTTTTCCGAGCATACATTTTTTAATTGGCTCTACTATTATCTTGTGCGTTCCTTTCGATACCACACATACAATCATCCTTACAATTTTATTCATACAACATCCTCATAAATTCGAAATAAGTTTCCCAGTACATGATTATATTCATAACAGTGTCTAACTTTATTTATATTCCACTCTGACATTGCTCTTCTTACTTCTTCATCTTGCATATAGTCTAATGCTTGTTGCATTTTTTCAATATTGTGAATCGGTACAACTATACCTCCACAATTTTCTACCATGTCCATTGATGCCCCAACATCAGATGTAATAACTGGCAATCCACATGCCATTGCCTCTAACAAGGCATTTGAAAATCCTTCCGTAAGAGATGGAAAAACAAAGACATCTGCATCGTTTAATTGCTTCCAAACTTCATCTGCTTCTAATCTACCGAAAGTATGTACATTGTTTGGTTTTTCTATATAAAACATTTCATTTGTTACAGATCCAACAACAATGAATTCTATTTTTGGATTTTGCTTTGCTAAAATATAGTAATCATCTGATCCTTTAGATAAACGCACATCTCCAACATATATCACTTTCTTTATCTTATTTCTGATTCTATGAAAATCCACAATCTGTTTTGTAAGTACAAAGTTCGGACACAATTCAGTCTTGCCATGGAATATGCTTTCTACATAATTCATGGAGCTACTATTTAGCACTAAAACTTTTTTAGATTTCCGCACCATATCTGAGAACAATCTTGTTGCCAACTTTCCGGTTCCCAGTTGGTCCACAATATTACAATGGCAATGTACTATAGCAGGTATTTTCTTCTTATAAGCAAGTCGCATACAAATCCAATCGCGCAGAATGCCAAACTTAGAACAACTTGTGTTGATATGAATTATTTCTGGTTCACATTGTATTCCTTTTTTTGTTTCACGGATAACATATATTGCTCTTTTAACTTCATCAATAAAATTTATTTTCTTACCTGCTTCACCAGAACGTTCCCCCTGTAACGCAGTATTTACAACTATCACCTCGTGCTTATCTTCACACCACTCCAGATACCTTTCTGTCCAACGCGCAATCCCGCCAGAAGGAGGTGGCAAAGGCGATATTAAAAGAATTTTCATAATTTTTTCTCCTTGTCAAGTACCCTTGAAATCGTTTCCAAATATTGTGCCACTGCTTGGTTCTTAGACACATTTTCTTCTGCATATTTTCTTGCATTTTCTGCAAATTGTTCCTTTAACTGGTTATTCTCATAAAGGAATACTATCTTTTCATGTAACGCTTTCTCATCACCAGCATTTGTACAAAATCCACATTTAGCTTCTGCAATCGTTCGCTGCATCTCGCTCGGTGTGTCAAAGGAAGCAATAATTGGAACACCAGCAGCCATAATTGTCCAAGTCTTACTTGGCATACCGCTTCCACCCGTTCCAGGTGTACAGGATATGACACAGACATCCGCCATACTGTAAACTTCTGACACTCGTTCCACAGGTAGCAAAGGGTACATCAAAACATTTTCCAATTGGTTTTCTCTTATCATCTTTCTCAGATATTCTTCTTCGCTACCATTACCAAAAATAACGAATTGAATGTCCTTATTTTCCTTTAGTAAGGAAGCCGTTTTAAGCATGACTTCTACACCTTGAACTTTTCCCAGATTCCCAGCATACACAACATAAAACTTATCTCTAGACAGACTTAACTCGTCAAAAAGATTGTTTTTAGCACGCAAAATAGGTTTCACCACATCTGTATCAATCCAATTACGAATAACGGTGATTTTTTCTTTCGGCACACCTTTTTTTATAATATTGTCTCTCATATCATCTGTTATCGTAATGATATGATCTACATTCCGATATGTAAAATTTTCCATAACGCGACCTATTTTTATCAAAAAAGAATTCTCTCTGCTGATTCCTGATGTTACAAGCGAATCTGGAAAAATATCTTGTAAATTATATATCACCTTTTTTCCCGTCATTTTTTTTACAAGTCCAACAACAACTCCTTGTGTCGGAGGTCCACTTCCAGTAAAAATAAAATCTGCCGGTACAGTAGCCGCTTTCCAAAAACATTCTAGACTAAATAACACATAACGAATTGCACGGCCAATAAAATTTTTTCCTTCTCGATATAAATGCATTCTATGGATTACAACCTTACCACCATATTTAACCTCAACGGTTTTATGGGTGAATTCCTTACGCTGTTCTTTTGTAATTCCACGAGTAGGCATCGGCGTAAAAACATCCGTTCTCCATCCGCATGTGGAAAATCCTTCCAATAAATCTTCCACAAGTTGTAAACCTGATGCTTTTTCCGGAAAAAAATACTGAACAAGATATACTAACTTCATCTTATCACCTCATACACCATAGTTTCTACTGCATCAGATAGAGAGCATTCTTCAATTTCTGCGTTCTTTTCCGTTTCTGCATTGACAGAAATATAAACTTTTAATTTCGGTTCCGTACCTGATGGCCGAACCACAAGAGAGCAGTTATCCTCCAGTAGAAATTTCAGTACATCAGATTTTGGCAACCCATCTAATCCAAGCGTATAATCTAGTAATTTTATAACTCTTTTTCCAGCAAACTCAGTAATATTTTCACGGAATGTCTGCATTATGCTTTGCATTTTAGTAAACCCCGCACTACCGTTAAATTCATAACTGTGTAGAGTATTCATGCAATAACCATAGGTTTTATATAACTCATCCAGCTTATCCAGCAGGCTAATACCTCTCGTTGCATAATAACTAAACATTTCGCAAATCATATAGGCTCCATCTATGCCATCTTTATCACGCACATAATTTCCTGTCAAGTAACCATAACTTTCCTCAAATCCAAATACATAATTATCCATCTTACCCTGTTGTTCCAATTTACCAATCTGTTCGCCAATAAATTTGAAGCCAGTCAGTACATTAATTGTGCGTAGACCATAATGTGAAGCAATCAACTCCCCCATATCTGTCGTAACAATAGTCTTAACCATGACCGGGTCATCTGGCATCTTATCATGTTTGATTCGCTGATTACAAATATAATCAAGCAATAGCATACCAGTCTGATTTCCATTCAACAGTTCATACTCACCCATCTTATTTTTGACAGCAACACCCACACGATCACAATCCGGATCAGTTGCTAGTAACAGATCCGCATTGCTTTTCTTAGCATATTCTATACTTAAAGCCATTGTTTCCTTTATCTCCGGATTTGGATACGGACATGTTGGGAAATTACCATCTGGCTGTTCCTGTTCCTTAACCACTGTAACATTAGTATATCCCGCCTCTTTCAGCGTACGAGTTACCGGTTTCAGACCAGTACCATTCAATGGGCTATAAACAATAGCTATATCTTTGTTCACTTTTTCGTCAAATAGAACCGATTGTTTCTTAACTTCGTTCACAAAAGCTGTATAAACCTTATCCGAAATATATTTGATATTTCCAGTTACAATACCTGTTTCAAACCCACTGCTCTTTACGTCCGAAAAGATATCCAGCTTTTCGATTTCATTCAAAATCTTGGCAGCAACTTCCGTAGTAATTTGGCATCCATCTGCACCATAAACCTTGTATCCATTATATTTACTTGGATTATGAGACGCTGTAATCATCACACCAGCAGAGGTATGTAAATAACGAGTCGCAAAAGATACCATCGGCACCGGCATAAGAACAGGCCAAATATTGACTTGCACATCATTTGCTGCAAATACACCTGCTGCAACCTTCGCAAACATCTCACTTTTGATACGGCTGTCATACCCAATGGATACTGAAGGATGTGTGAAATTCTTTTTTAGATAGTCTGCCAAGCCTTGTGAAGCTTTTGCAACAGTGTAAACATTCATACGATTGGTACCAGCACCAATCACTCCTCGCAAACCGCCTGTACCAAAAGTCAAATCGCGGTAAAAAGCGTCTTCTATTTGTGTATCATCCAATGTCTTCAATTCAACGGCGATATCAGTATCTGCTGTTGCATTTTTCAACCAACGCTCATATTCTTTCTTGGTATTCATTTATTTTTCACCTTTCTTCTTATGTTCTGATCCTATATATCCCATGTCTCGTTATCCTCTTCCCGAAGTCGAACCTTCCCATTGATTCTCACCATGGAATTAAGGAAAGCATAAATCCCACCATTCTTATATTTCTAAAATACCTCAAAAACAATTCCCTAAAAGATTGTTTCATAGTCGTTTAAATACAACCATAACTATAGTTTTTTAATCATAGATACTACTATCAATTTTATATTTCTGCTTATCATAAACATTAATATTATCACCCACCTGCACTTCAATAAGCTCCAATTCGCCATCGGCCTTTATCGTATGACGGCATCCTGCTGGAATATTAATAACATCACCTGTCCTTACTTTCTGTTCCATACCATCCACGACCGTCTTCCCTTTGCCAGAGATGACCACCCAGATTTCATCACGATACTTATGACTGTGGTAATTCATTTCTTGTCCAGCTTTCAAAGTAATTTTAATTGTCATAGACGATGTTCCCACATCCATCACTTGAAAATCACCCCAAGATTTTTCTGCAAACATTACCTGCTGCTCAAAAGAATCAACTAGCGGTTTGATTCCACCGCTTTGTTCTTTATCACTAACTAAAATGCCATCTGGCGAAGCCGAAATGACCACGTCATGTAATCCCATAGCCAGAATCGGAACATTTAATTCATTCACAATATGAACATTTGAACAGGTGTCATTCACCATTCCTTTTCCAATAACGTTCTCATCCATAGCCTCGGTCAAAGTGTTCCACGTTCCAAGATCTTTCCAAGTACCCGCAAAACGGACAACTTGAATTTTTGATTCATGTTCTACAACAGCATAGTCAAAGGAAACCTTTTTTAACGTGTCATATTTATCAAGCAAATCCTGGTAATCAGTAAAATCCATCAGCTCATGAGCTTTATCCATCACATAACCAAGCCTATAAGCAAATACCCCTCCATTCCACAAGGCGCCTTGTGTAATATACTTTTCTGCCACATCTGCAGTAGGTTTCTCTTTAAAGGTCTTAACTGCCGACACATGGTCAGCACTTTCCGGAATAATATAGCCATATTTTTCACTAGGATAGGTTGGTTCTATCCCCATCAAGACAAGATTTGCCTCATTCTTACTTGCTTGATCCGATAGTTCTTTCAACGCTTCAAAATATGCATCCTCTACATAAGGATCAACCGGACAAACCACCACTGTTTCAGACATATCAATATGCATCACATCAATTAAATAAGCCGTTGCCAGTACAATAGCCGGAAATGTATCGCGGCGACACGGTTCCACTGAAATGCCAACATCTTCGCCCAATTGATTATGGATTGCAGAAACCTGTGTTCTGCTAGTAGCAATGGTTACAGTTGCATCAGTGTCAATCTTCTTAATCTGATGGTAAATGCGCTGTACCATCGACTCATATCCCTCATTATCCTTTTTAAAAATTTTAATAAACTGTTTTGACCGAATTTCATTAGAAAGGGGCCAAAGACGTTTTCCAGACCCCCCAGATAAAAGAATTATATTCATAAAAACCTCTCTATATTATTAAAACAAAATTACTTGTAAGAAACGATCAACTGCTCCTTCTGCCGAATACTTCTTTATCCCATATTCATAGGCTGCACGCGACAGTTTTTTATATTCATCCTGATTCATCTTTACGACATCTTTCAGTTTTTTAGCAAACTCTATTTTTTGTGTTTTAGGTATCAAATATCCGCTAACACCATCTTCTATTTGCTCAGCAATCGCTCCAACATTGAATGCAATGCTCGGACGCCCATAGCGATACCCATCAATAACAACTCCAGACTGCGTTGCAGAGTTATATGGAAGTACAATCCAATCTGCTTTGACAAACGCAGCTTCCATTTCCGTATCCGTTACATAGCCGGTATTCATCGAAACATTTGGAAATTGCTTAAGCTCATCAACTTGTTCTCGAATTTGTGGATCAACACGTCCTACGATATCAAATTGAATTTCCGGACACTGTTTTATGATTTCTATAAGATTATCCACACCTTTATACGGATTCATTCGTCCGAAAAACAGTGCGTGCTTTGAGTAGCTTGGCTCTGTGTATTTTGGAAATCGTCTCCACATATCAACAACTCGAACCTTATTCTGTGGCACATTATATATTTCAGTAACTTTTGTCATATACTTCTGATTACATAATACTATAACATCTGCCAGTCTGCAAACAATCTTATTCATTAAATGAACACCTTTTGCCTGTCGATCGCCGTGGTGAGGAATCAAGTCATGAATCATCTGAAAAATCACTGTTTTCTTGTGACAAAATAACATAATTGCAAGATTCCAAACATGCAGAGTTTCAAAGAAGATAATATCAAAATGTTCAGAATTAATCCATTTAATAATACTCTGTAATTCTTTAATATCAAAAGTTTTTTTTTCAATTCCGGGTCTTTTGGGGCATTCTACCAAATGTGTGTGCGGTGTATCCATGACTGAAACTTTCGGAGTGTTAATTCCCATCACCCATATATCAATATCAGTCCTATTTGCCATGTAAATGCTCTCAAACATACCAAATGTAATGTCTTGATGATCAGCATTATCCGAAAATGTAACTAAAAGTGCTTTTTTCATTTTTATTCCTTTCTCCACCAAATCCTAGACTTCTCTAAGAGACCTCAGTATCTTTTCCAATTATTAGGCATACTACACCTAAGCTTTATTATAAACCTCTGCTATACCTTTAAACACATCATGGTATATTTTCAATATTATTCAACAAGGCAGTCATTATGCACAACTGCCTTGTCTTCGTAATCATTTACGTTATGGTATTTAAATTTCTCTGTCAACCACATTCTAAAAATTCTATCTTTCATATGAAAGATATACAACATGATAATATCAATGTGTACGTTTGTTATCATTAATTTCAACAACTTACTTCCTACTCTTTATTTTCTTTCGTGGCCGCCACTTCTTCCACACCCATCGCCGTAGTAGCACCTTCTGCCACACCTTCCGTACTCTCCGGCATAAAGAGAATTTTCACTGTGGCAAACATAATTCTAAGATCTTCCCAAACACTCGGACTAGCAATATAACTAAGGTCCATCTGCAGCTTATCATACGGTGTCGTATTGTATTTACCATACACCTGTGCATATCCGGTCAGGCCGGCTCTGGCCTGGAGGCGGAGACGGAACTCCGGCATCTCTTTTTCGTATTCGGCTGCGATCTCCGGGCGTTCCGGGCGCGGGCCTACGATACTCATATCACCTTTGCAGATGTTGAAAAGCTGTGGAAGTTCGTCCAGGCGGACTTTTCGGATAAAGTGTCCTACCGGAGTGATCCGGTCGTCTTTGTCACCTGTAGAAAGCCGGGCAACACCGTCTTTTTCCGCGTCCACACGCATGGAACGGAACTTCATGACCTTGAACTCTCTTCCGTCTTTCGTCAGACGCACTTGTTTGTAGAACACCGGGCCGCCATCGGTTTTCTTGATGGCGATGGCTACAACAGCCATGATCGGTGACAGGATCACGATCGCGATTCCGGATACCAGGATGTCGAATCCTCTCTTGACCGCCAGGAAGATCGGTGACGGATGATATCTTCCCACTCGAAGCATCGGAAGATGGAACATATGCATCACTTTCGCGCCGCTCATGATCACATCGCCGACACGCGGGATCACATACACGGTAATGTCCGCTTCCACGCAGTATTTTAAGATGATGTTTCGGTCATGGCTGTGAATGCCACTTAAGAATACGGTCTTGACACCATCCAGTACGGACAGGTCTTCCAGGCACTCTTCCACCGGCATGCATCGGCGAACGGCAAACTTCTTGTCAAATCCGTATTCGTCGATCAATTTCTCCATGCCCTGGCGTACATCGTAGATCACCATCGTCGTCTGCGGAGGGAATTTGGAAAAATACCACTGATGTGCGGCCCAGGACCAGATCAGAGCCAGAACAATCTGTGCGGCAAATGCACACAATCCCGGCAACAGATTCGGCATTCTTTTTGACAGCAGAATGATCACGATATACAGGATTCCGTCTGTAACCAGCACTGCAAGTGCCTGACTGTAAACCATCTCTGAGATCCGGTTCATCGATACCAGAAATCCTTCATACACTTTTCCAAGTGCAATATAAACGAACAAAAATAATGCGATAATTACCACGTTTCCTTTGCTGTAATATGGCTGTGCTATTCTCTCTCCATAATAAAGCAGCCAACACAAAGCAAATGGAATCGTCAGCAATATCGCATCCAGTATCTTTACAATCTTCAGTGCCAAGTCATGTTTAAACCTTTCCATTCTTCCTCCTATTGTATTCTCTCATAATTGTTTGTTTTGCTATTCGATATGGTCGAATACGTATTAAAACTTTTATAAATTACAGAAATATATAATTTCTCATATTCATATCTAATATCATATATTACCTGGCATCTTTCGTCAATATACATTTTATACTTTTTTAATAAATTCCTTAACACTTTCTTAAGCAAAATTTCCGGCTCATTTTTCCCTGCGTGGATGCAGCAGCCACAGCGTATCCCTGCGGCAACAGAATTTTATGTACCGCACATCCCCACAATACTCTCCATCCGCATGAACCACCACCGGCTGATCCAGTTCCAGGGTGATCTCTGCGCCGTCTTTGACGTCAAAGCCTTTGATCCCGCCCTGTTTTCCCAGTGCGAGGAGCGGGAGCAGGAAGAACGTTTTCCATTTCGGGATGCCGGAAGCGCTGCTGAGGGAGATGTTTCCGTCGTATGGGGTGCTGTCCGGTGCCATCGGAACACCGCCGCCCTCTGCGCGCAGGTTCATGGCTGCGGCGAAGATCATGTTCTGGCAGGTTTCTGTCTCTCCGTCCACGGTCACGGTTGCCCGGAAGGTTTTCATGGAAAATAAGGTCTGTACGGTCAGCATCAGGTAGGTCAGTTTTCCCAGATGGAACCGGTTCAGGACTTTTTTCAGAGTGGAATGGAGCGCTTTCTTACACACGATCGCATCCAATCCGGCACCGGCGCTGATACCGAAGATTCTTGGTTTTGTACAGTCTTCCCAGCTTACTTCGCCGAGATCGATCCGCTGCAGGGGTTCTCCGTTTTGTTCCTGTTCGATGCAGGAGACGATTTCCTCTAGGTCATCTCTTGTATTTCGGAGGATTCCCAGGTTTCTGGCGAAATCGTTGCCGGAGCCGGTCGGGATCACGCCGAGGCGGACGCGGTCAAAGTCGGGGATTCCGTTCAGGACTTCGTTGATGGTTCCGTCACCTCCTACTACCAGCAGGTAGATCGGTCCCTCTGGGAATTTTTCACAGATCTGTCCTGCCAGTTTCATTGCGTGTTTTTCGTAGCGGGTCAGATAGGCGTTGTATGGAATTTCTTTTTCCTGTAAATATTCTTTTGTCTCTTTCCAGACCGGTACGGCACTTCCGGTACCGGCGCCGTTATTTACGATAATCTGTATCTTGTTCATGATGTTCTCTTTCTGTATATTCCGAATTGCGGTTGCTCAATATTTCTATTGTACATCAGGATATGATTTTTTACAACGAGAACCCGTTTCCCTTTTCGGGAAATCTGTGCTACAATGGTCAACGGAGTATCTTTTATTGAAAACAAAGGAGTTTATTATTGATTATGCAAGTTACTTTTCCTTCCTATTATAAAGCCTTCTCCTGCATCGCGGATTCCTGTCCGGATACCTGTTGTGCCGGGTGGCAGATCATGATTGATGACAGAAGCCTGAAAAAATACAGCCGGTTCCAGGGTACTTTCCGAAACCGGCTGCACAATGACATCGACTGGGAGGAGCATGCGTTCCGCCAGTACGGGCATCGGTGTGCCTTTTTAAATGAAGAAAATCTCTGTGATATGTATATCGAGGCGGGATCCGGGATGCTCTGTGATACCTGCCGCAGATATCCGCGTCATATCGAGGAATTTGAGGGGATGCGGGAGATCTCGTTGTCACTCTCCTGTCCGGAGGCGGCGCGGATCATTCTCTCGCAGACAGATCCGGTGGCTTTCCGGACTTTTGAAAAAGAGACGGCTGAGGAGACCTACGATGATTTTGACTATTTTCTTTTCAGCGCGCTGATGGATACGAGAGACTACCTGCTCGCTGTGCTTCAGGATCGAAGTGTTCCGGTACGGGATCGGGTGGCTAAGCTATTGGTCTGTACACATGATTTTCAGCTCGCGGTAGCAAAACAGAAATTATTTTCCTGGGAGACGATCCGAGCACGGCATGAGCGCTCCCGCTTCTCTTCTGCTTTTCTGGAGAAGATCTCCGATCGCTGTTTTCTGGATGTGGACCGGACGGATCTGATGAAGCAGATCTGGAAGACAGTCGTTCCGAAACTGGAAGTGCTCTCCCCAAGCTGGACGGGATTTCTCAGACAGACGCTTACCGATCTGTATCATGCCTGTCCGGAGGAAACCTCGTACCGGAAGCTGCTGCTTGCGTTTCAGGAGACTTTCCCGGAATGGCAGGTGCAGAAAGAACAGCTGATGGTGTACTGGCTGTACACGTATTTTTGCGGGGCGGTGTACGATGAACGAATCTTTGCCAAGGGAAAGATGGCGGTGCTCTGCACTCTTTTTATCGAGGAACTGGTACTTGGGCTGTTTGTGGAAAGACAAGAGGCGCTGGCGTTCGAAGATCTGGTCTCTGTCAGCTACCGGTTCTCCCGGGAACTGGAACATTCGGATCAGAATCTGAATACACTGGAGGAACTGCTGGAGCACGAGGAAGTATTTTCTCTGGAACATCTGCTGACGCTGTGTGAGATCTGATTTGAACGCAGTATAAGTATTTTAGAAACGTATTCATTCATCTGTGCTATGACCGAATGATTGCATATAAAAAACAGGAAGTGGAGACTGTACCATAATTTGGGACAGTTCACACTTCCTGTTTTTTATATGCAGACCCTGGAACAAACGCCCGGATCCTTTATCTGTTATTAATACAGCAGAATCGGATAGCCTTTGTCGATCGTCTCATAGATGATCTTCGCCTGATCCGACGGCAGGTTGATGCAGCCGTGGCTTCCTTTGGTTTTATAGGTATCCCCGCCGAAGTTGGTCTGCCAGCTGGCGTCATGGAGTCCCTGTCCGTAGACGAAAGGCATCCAGTAAGTGACGGTCGTATCATAGCCGTAAACATCACTGCTCAGAGTAAACGGGCTTGCTTTGTAGGCGATCGGCCATGCACCCCGGTATGTTTCCCTTCCATCGACCGGAAGTCCGCTGATAATATCGGTTTCCGTCACCAGTACCCCGTTTTTGTACAGCCACAAATGCTGCTGATCCAGGCTGACTTCTATGTAACTTCCGTTCAGATCATCCGTTCCGTTTCTGGAATAGCCGGATTTGCTGTATACCGGTTCTCTTGTCACTGCTGCCCCGCCGTCGATATCCGTCAGAAGCTGGGCGAGTTCGCCGTCCTGATCCACGCGGTAACCGTATTCGTTGCCTTCGATCGTGATCGTCTCACCGCCTGTGGTGGTGAAAGAACGCGGTTTGTAGATCGTGTTGTATTTTGTTGCAAGATTCTTGATGTATTCCTGTGCCTGGGCGGTATCGATCGACACGCTGTCATCCGAGATCACCAGCCAGGAACAGATCGTCGCGTTATCCAGCACCTGTGTCTCGTTTCCGAAGGTGTAGGTTATGGAAACACCCTGATATTTTTGCAGGGAGGTATTTAACGCTGCTGCTTTTTCCTGTAATTCCTGAGAATCCTGTGTAACAGCCGCTTTCAGATAAATATCTGAAGGAATCTCTATCTCAAGTCCTGTTTTCGGATAGTCTGTCGCAACCTGTGAACGGATCTGTTCTTCCACATAGGTCTCGACGGCTGCCTGATCCATATGATTGCCGACCACCTCGGGAACGATCACATAGGCGTTCTGTTCACCGTCATATGCCACATAGGCATCCGTCGCATCCACACGTTCCGTGGAGAGCTGAAAATGTTCTTCTGTCAGCGCTGCGGAAAATGTCTCATCGTCCCGGTTCACCTGATACGTTACGGTAAGATCCGCCTGCTTCGGGAAGTAACCGTCTTCTTTCCAGCGTTTGTCTCTCAGAGTTTTCAGATCTTTTTTCAGCTGTGTCTCGTCGATGCTGTAACCGAGATCGCCGAGTGTTGTCTGATAATCCGTCTCTCCGTTTTCCTGAAATGTCACGGGGATCTTCTGAAAATCATCCGCCAGTTTCTTCGCCGTCTCCTCCACGGTAAGTCCGGATACATCCTCTCCGAAGATTTTTATCCTGCTCCCCATGGTTTTTGTTCCCATATGGTGTGCATAACCAAACAGTCCTGCAACCAGTCCCGCCATAACCACCAGGCAGACGATCAGCAGGATCATGTATACTTTTTTTGTCTTTTTCTTACTTTTCATTTGTTTTTCCCTGCCTTTTTTCTGTCATTTCGACATTAGCTGTCAAATATAGTTTATTATACAATATTTTTATGAAAAAGAAATGATAAAGTTCTAACAATTTTCGAATTATTTCTGCACGTATTTTTCTTTCAGTTCTTTGACTTTCGCCAGATATGCCTGATCCTGTTTTCTTTTCAGGAGTTCTGTGCGGATCGGATCTTTCACTTCATCGAATCCTGCTTCTTTGGCTTCGTTTTTCTTCTCTACTTTGATCAGGTGATAGCCAAACTGTGTTTTTACCGGTCCTACGACATGTCCCGGTTCTGCATTGAAGGCTGCGTCTTCGAATTCTTTTACCATCTGACCTTTTCCGAACTCGCCCAGGTCTCCGCCCTGTGCGCCGGACGGGCAGGTGGAAGATTCTCTCGCTGCCTCTTCAAAGGTCTTTTCGCCGTTTACGATTGTTTCCAGAATAGCTGCACATTTTTCTTCGGAATCGGTCAGGATGTGTTTTGCACTTACGGTAGCACCCTTTACAAACTGTGCTTTGTTCTGTTCGAAGTAGCCTTTTACTTCGTCATCGGATACACTTACACTCTCGATGGTTTCTTTTAACACCATCTGTACCAGGATATCCTGTCTTGCGCTTTCCATTCCTTTTTTGAATTCTTCAGTTTCCTCCAGTTTTTCGTCCTCACCGCATTTTGCCAGGGCGTGGAAGGTGATCAGCTGCTCTTTGCAGTGTTCTTTGAACTGCGGATTGGCTGCATATGCCTGCTGTTCTTTCGGCAGATGTCCGATAAATGCCTGCAGTTCTTCTTCGGTGATCTCGTGTCCGGCTACCACTGCCAGTACGTTCTGTGCCATAATAATTTCTCCTTTGTTTTCCGGATCCGCTGTCTGCTCTGACCGGATCCTGCGAGGTATTTTGCCACGGGATACCGGTATAGCGGCTGTCTCCCGTACCATGGTCGCGTAGGTTTTATTATAAAAGAAAAGCATAAAATATGCAAGGGTACACGCCGGTATCCTTGCATATTCCACACTGCTGTTTCAGATGAGTTTTCGTTTTCTCGCCTCGTTGACCGCTGCTGCCTTGCCATTCACACCAAGTTTCCTGTAGGTCTCCCGACAATGGTATTTTACCGTCACTTCGGCAAGTCCAAGCTGCCCGGCGATCTTGTTCATCGAATCGCCTTCCGCCTGCATCCGCAGGATCTTCAGAGCGGTATCAGAAAGTGTGACTTCCCCTTCTGCTTTGGTTCGCAGATAACCGGGATACATCTGTGCCATCCGTTTTCCTTCTTCGAGTACCTGCCTGCGAAATCCGGAATCTTTCCACCGGATCTCTTTCGTACCTTTTTTTAACAGCGGCAGCCACAGACCGGCTTCTTTTGTCAGAACACGGACAAAATGATACGATTCCGCTTCGCTCACAGCTTCCTGCAAAAGTGACATCCATTCTTCCCGCCCCATCCGGTAACAGGTCACAGCCAGAAGCAGCGTACTTTCTATATAAATATAGGTTCGTTTCATCTCTCTGGCATAGTATAGCAGCTGTTGCAGCAGATTGCAGGCTGCTTCGTATTTGCCCTGTTGCAGGTAGACACGTGCTTTCGTCAGATACCGGAACCGTTCGAGGATGTAAAATTCACGGTTTTCATCCGGTGCCGTATCCATCCACGCCAATATCTCCGCCGTATCTCCCCGGTACAGATGCAGCCGGCATAAAAAGGCATCGATATTGTCCAACAGCCGCGGTGCTTCTTTTTCACACCGCTCCCGGAACGTTGTCATCACATGGATCGCCTCTTCGAGATCCTGACGGATCAGATACATCCGGCAGAGCAGACCATTTGCCACAAAGACCTGTTCAATCTTGCCGCCGCTGTCCGCCTGCATGCGACCTTTCTGGATCAGCGCCATGACTTCGTAATCATCCTGCCCTTTTTCCTGAAAACTCTCGGCAAGCGCCAGCGAAACCAGACCCTTCCCATATTTTCCGAGAACAAATTCTACGACTTTTCCGATACTTCCCGCCAGTTCTTTATCTTTTCGGCTCCATTCGCAGAAATCTTTACCACCGTTCATCATCGATGGCAGATTGCTGGTCACGGAAAGTTCCGGGATGCGTACTTTCCGGTCCGTAAGCAGCACACCCGCCGCCCGCAGCAGATCCGTCATTCCGGTGATGCCGCGGTGTGGGAGGGAGATATCCAGCGTGATCAGCCGTCCTCTGGCTTCCCGCGCCTCGCTTCCTTCTGCCCGTTTCTGGTATTCTTCCAGTTCGTGATACCACCGCTCGCTCTCCTCCACATTCATCAGGATCGACTGCAGCAGGCTCATTCCCATCATCAGAACCGGATTTTCCCGGATGATCTCCTCCGGAAGCTCCAGATAGTATTTCCGCAGTTCGTAGTAATTGCCGCTGGCTGCATTTTTTCTGGCATTTGCCACCAGAAGGCGGGAGATGCTTTCTGTATCATCATATATTTTATACATTTCCAGGGCTTTCGGAAGATCATCCTCCAGTTCATAGTACAGACCGGCGTTATAATACAGGCGGCGGATCTGTTCCGGGGAGCGTTTTTTGTGCAATCGCTGCTCCATCGACCAGCGCATCGGGTCTTTACAGCGCCAGATCCCGTCTTTTTCTCCCATTTTTTCAAAAAAGTTACCGGTTTCCATGCCCTGTGCCAACATATGTTCCACATGTTTGTTCCCGGTGATCATCGCCGCGAGATCTACCGTGAACTCTTTTACGATCGACACATCCATAAAGAAATCCTGCAGTTCCGTATCCCACTGATCGTATACATGACTCTCCAGATATGTCCAGACGGTCCGCATCGTCGCTTCCAGATCACCGTTTTCCATCACATAGATGCGCAAGGACATCGGATTGCCTCTGCCTATCGCCCATGCTCTCGCCAGCTGCTCATCCGCCGCCTGCAGTCCATATCGTTCCAGATATTCATCCTGCTGTTCTCTGGTCAGGCAGAAGTCCTCTTCCTGAATGATCACAAACGAATATTTCATCCGCAGAGACAGCAGCCATGCCGGAAACGGGGCGCGGGAGATCAGAACCACCCACAGGTCTTTTCGTTCCATCAGTTCCTGAATCTTCTGAAAATACGCGTCTTTCAGCCGGATATCCACGATGGTGTAGAGGTCATCCAGTACCACGGTCGGCGCACTGATTTTTCCGGTATCCAGATCTTCTGGTGTGGTGTTCAGCGCCGAAAAATACTGATATGGTTTCTTGTCCAGAAAATGTTCGATCAGAGAAGTTTTTCCCACGCCGGTAACGCCGTACAGGTATGCCGGAAGTTCGGTCTGATATGCCGTGCGCAGTTTTTTCTCTGCGGCTGACGGCCATAAATAGACTTCTCCGTTCATTCTGTTTTCCCTCCTGCTGTATATTCTGTATGTTCTCTGCAACGGCAGCGCAGTTCTCCCGGGAGAGACAGCATGTTTTCGAATTCTTTTGTGTTGAGCGGCATCGAAAACCAGTTTCCCTGCACCAGGTCACAGCCCGCATTTTTTAACACTTCCCCCTGCCGTGCCGATTCCACGCCCTCACAGACCACCTGAAATCCCAGGCTCTTGAGCATCTCGATCAGCTGTTTTAAGAACGCGGTTCCGCGATGGTCTTTTTCGCATTTTTCTATAAATCCCCGTCCCAGTTTCACGTCATTTAACGGGACTTCCGCGACCAGATTGATGAATGAAGAACCGACGCCAAAGTTGTCAAGTGCCGTCTGGAAGCCTGCCTGCTGGAAGGAGTGTAACAGGTTCCAGATATTTTCATACCGGATCGTATCGGTTTCCTTCAGTTCCATCTGGATCATCGACGGATCAACCCCGTGTTTTTGCAGGATCTCCAGATAGCGCTGTGTGGTCTGCGGATCTTCCGCGTGCAGTGCAGATACATTGACCGATACCGGACCGGGAACGATTCCGCTTCTTTTTGTTTTTTCGAGAAAGACCGCCACCTGTTCAAATACATAATAGTCCAGTTCCGTGATTTTCCCGTTTTTTTCATAAAACGGAAGGAAATGTTCCGGTTTTACCACGATCCCGTCCGGTCTGCGCCAGCGCACCAGTGCCTCCGCACCTGCGATCTTATAATTATGAAGCGATATTTTCGGCTGAAAATAGATCTCGAATTCTCTCTTTTCCATGGTTTCATCCATCAGCAGTTTCACTGCCGTCTCGCCTTTTTCGCCCTTCTGCAGCGGCACCAGTTTTTCTCCTACGGCATACTGGTTTCTTCCGGCGATCTTGGCGCGGTACAGAGCGAGATCTGCGTGTTCGAGAAGCTGTTCATAGCTGTACGCTCCGGCGCCACCCGGCAAAAAGCAGACACCCACGCTGCAGCTCATCGAAAATTCCTTCTTCGAAAAGGTCAGTTCTCCCACTTTTTTCACCAGATCCTCGACTTTCTTTTCCAGCACTTCCCGGTTGATCTCTTTTAAGAATACGGCAAATTCATCGCCGCCGGTGCGGATCAGGATGTCCTCTTTTCGAAAGAAACTCTGTAAAAAACGGGCAAATCCGGTCAGCACCTCATCGCCGAACAGATGACCGTAGACATCATTGACATTTTTAAAGCGGTCCACATCCATCATCAGGAGTCCGCAGGGCTGCTCTGCCCGTTTTTCCATCAGATAGTCGTTCACCAGCCGTTTTCCGGTATCGTGGTTGTATAGTCCGGTCATGGAATCTCTCCGCGCCTGGTCTTCGAGAAGTTCTTCTCTTTTTCGGATCTCCGTAATATCTCTGGCGCAGCCGATGATCGACGGATCATCTTCCTCCTGTTGCAGTGCATCCAGGAGGACCATCCGGTAATGACCGTTTTCCAGCATTTTCAGTTCTACGGTTCCCTGGATGTTCCCTGTCAGAAATCCACGCAGTTTTTCTCTGTTCTCCGGATAAACGGTAGACAGTTCTTCGAGTCGTCCAAGAAATGGCTGCATCCGGCGCTCTTCTTTCAGCTGTTCGTCATACAGTACCAGCCGGTCGGCATCCGGGAAATATTCAAAGACGGAAATACCGGCATATTTCATCAGCACTTTTAATTTTTCCATTCGTTTTTTTCCGGTCAGAAAGCTTTTTTCTCTGTGTCTGATTCTTTCTTTTTCCATATATCTTCCACATTCCTTCTATGGTTTTCACCTTTTGTATAATTATAACAAAAGAGAGAAGGAAAAGGAACTATCCAATCGGATAGTCTTGCCTTTTTCTTCCCTCTTTTTTCGACCGGTTTTTATTTTTTCTGCGGCGCCGCATATGGATCTCCGGGATTGCGAGATTTTCGCTTTCTATTTTATATTCACGATGATTTGCTTTTTTCCTTTTCCAAAACATGGATGTTATTCTCCTCTGTTATAATTTGTTTCCTGCTCTCTTACAGGAAATTGATAAAGAATGTCACAGTCAGACTGTTCAGGAAGTCCGCAAACAGGCATGTGTATTCTATCCTGTTTTTCGGGATGCTGTCAGGCAATGATGACGATTATTGTTTTGACCTTTTCGTATAAGCATAGTAGAATAAAAATGATGATTTTGTAAGGGAGGATTTGTATGAAAAACGCAAAGATTTTTAACATTCTCCGGTATATTTTCGGGGTCTTTCTGATCATTGGCGGACTGGGGAATCTGTCGGCTTCTGTTCCGTTCGGACTGCTGATCACATTTGCCGGAATCTTTATTTTTCCATTTGTCTGGAAACTGCTCGGTAAACGGATGTCGTTTGCCCGATGGCTTCCTTTTCTGGTGCCGCTTCTGTTCTTTATTGCTGCGACACCGTTTGTTCCGGCAAGTTCGGTGCAGTCGCGGACGATCGTTGTGACCGATGAGACGAATGCCACAGACAGCAGCGTGACCGATACACCGGAAGCCACACCGACCGAAACTCTGACGGCTTCGCCGACACCGGAAGAGACGGAAACGCCAACGCCGGAACCGACGAAAGAAGCCGGGGAGATGAAAGTGCATTTTCTGGATGTCGGACAGGGGTTGAGTATCCTGGTGCAGTCCGGCGGACAGACGATGATCTATGACGGCGGAGACAAAAGCACTTCAAGTTTTGTAGTTTCCTATCTGCAAAAGCAAAATGTTACCACGATCGATTATCTGATTTCTTCGCATTATGACAGCGACCATATGGCGGGGCTGATCGGATGCCTGAGTGCTTTCGATGTAAAAAATGTAATCTCCAGCGATTATGAACATGACAGCAAGCTGTATCAGTCGTTCATCCAGGCAGTTGCGGATCAGGGACTTACGATGCAGCATCCGGCGGTTGGAACGGAATTTTCTTTCGGAACCGGAAGTTTTCAGATTCTGGCTCCGGCAACGATCGATCCGGATGACAGCAATAAAAACTCGGTAGCCATCAAACTGACCAACGGAGAAAATTCCTTTATTTTCACCGGAGATGCGGAAAGTACCAGTGAAGCGGCGATGTGTGCATCCGGCATTGATCTTTCCTGTGATGTGCTGGTTCCGGGACATCACGGTTCTGACACAGCTACCAGCTGGGATTTCCTTCAGGCGACTGTTCCGGAATATGCGGTGATCAGCTGTGGAAAGGATAACCAGTACGGACATCCGGCGAAGGATGTGATGGACAAGCTGGAATCTATGGATATTCAGGTGTATCGTACCGATGAGCAGGGAACGATTGTTGCCGTCAGCGACGGAACGACGATCACCTGGGATCAGGAACCATGCAATGACTATACGCCGGGTGAAAAAGAAGATCAGGGCACGCAGACGCAGAAAGCGGAGACAGAGAACAGCAGTTCTTCCGGTACAAACGCCGGCAAGAGCGGAAAATCTGCCTCGAAAAGCAAGGCGGCTGCCGCCAGCGCAGGCAGCTCCAGCCAGATCACAGCCACCCCGCAGGTGACGGAGGCCCCACAGGATACTTCTTCCACTTCCAACGAAGAAATGGTATGGATCACGGCTACGGGTTCCAAGTATCATAATAAAAATAACTGCGGACGGACTGATCCGAGCAAGGCAAGTGAGATCAGCCGGTCGGAGGCGGAAAGCCGGGGATATGAGCCTTGTAAGAAGTGTTTTGGGTAATACCTGATATTTGTATGCATCTGTAAAAAACAGCCATAAAACAAAAATCTTTTTATTATAAGATATTTTGTTTCATGGCTGTTTTTATGTTCCTGTCTATCAGCGGTTGGTTCCGCTAACTGCCTGGAATTTACCCTTTCCTCTTACTGTACGCTCGGATAAATTTTCTCCCCTTTTCGCATCCCAGCTTATTCTACCGTCACGCTCTTTGCCAGGTTTCTCGGTTTGTCGACATCCAGACCTTTCGCCACAGATACATAATAACCCATCAGCTGCAGCGGAATCACTGCCAGTGAGGTAGCAAAATGCGGATCTGTTTTCGGAATATAGGTGACGAAATCGGCAGTATCTTCAATATTATAATTACCGTACGTTGTCATTCCCATCAGATAAGCACCACGGCTCTTACATTCCACCATATTGCTGACGGTTTTTTCATACAGGTTCGGCTGCGTCAGACATCCGATCACCAGCGTACCGTCTTCGATCAGAGAGATCGTTCCGTGTTTCAGTTCTCCTGCGGCGTATGCCTCGGAGTGAATATAGCTGATTTCTTTCATTTTCAGGCTGCCTTCCATGCTGATCGCATAGTCGATGCCTCGACCGATAAAGAAAATGTCTTTCGCGTTGACCTGTTTGGATGCAAACCACTGGAGACGTTCTTTGTCATCGATGATCTTCTGGATCTTCTCAGGAAGTGTCTGTAATTCTGCGATCATACCGTCATACTGTTCCTGTGTGATCTCTTCTCTTACTTTTGCAAACTGGATCGCCAGCAGATAGGAAGCGATCAGCTGGGTGCTGTAGGCTTTTGTGGTCGCCACAGAGATTTCCGGACCTGCCAGAGTGTAGAAGACATTATCCGCTTCTCTGGCAATGGAGGATCCGATAACATTGACGATTCCCAAGGTGCGGACACCCTTTGCTTTTGCCTCCCGCAGTGCGGCAAGACTGTCTGCAGTCTCACCGGACTGACTGATGATGATGGCAAGACCATTTTTATCTAACAGCGGTTTCCGGTAGCGGAATTCGGACGCCAGTTCCACACGAACCGGGATTCTTGCAAGGTCTTCGAGCACATACTGGGCTGCCATGCCTACATGATAGGCGGATCCGCATGCCACGATATAGATCTGGCTGATGTTACGGATCTCTTCTTCCGAGAGTCCCACATCATTCAGATCGATCATGCCATCATGCAGAACGGAATTCAGTGTATCTGCTACGGCTTTCGGCTGTTCATGGATTTCTTTTATCATAAAGTGTTCAAAGCCTGCCTTCTCGGCTGCCTCCGCATCCCATTCGATGACTTTCGGCTGCTTTTCCACTTCATCACCATCTAGATTAAAGAATGTAATTTCTCCTTTTCTGACGCGCGCCATCTCCAGATTGCCGATATAATAGACATTTCGTGTGTATTTTAAGATTGCCGGAACATCGGAAGCGATATAGGACTCCCCATTTTCCACACCGAGGATCATCGGGCTGTCTTTTCTTGCCACATAAATCTCTTCTGGGTACTCCTTGAACATGATCGCCAGCGCATAGGATCCGCGGATACGAACCATGGCATGGGTCAGCGCATCTACCGGTGTTCCCTCGTATTTTTTATAGTAGTAATCCACCAGTTTGACTGCTACTTCGGTATCCGTTTCAGAATAGAAGGTGTATCCTTTGCGGATCAGTTTGTCTTTTAATTCCTGATAGTTTTCGATGATACCGTTATGAACCGCTACGACATCGCCATCGTCGCTCATATGTGGGTGGGCGTTATTTTCAGACGGCTCACCGTGCGTTGCCCATCGGGTATGACCGATGCCACAGGTTCCCGGTACAGAGTCGCCGCCGTTTGTTTTTTCCACTAATTTTTTCAGCCGGCCTTTGGCTTTGATCACTTCTGACTGGTTTTCTCCGTCCCGGACGGCTATTCCGGCAGAGTCATATCCGCGATATTCCAGTTTTGACAGTCCGTCCAGTAAAACCGGGGCTGCGCTGTGCATTCCGGTATATCCTACGATTCCACACATATTATTTTTCTCCTCTCAGATCGTTTGCATCGTTTTATTTGTCTGTGTCAGCCGACTACGTGACCTTTGGCTTTTACTACGCTGACTACCTGGTCAACGTATTTCCGGCAGCATTCCTCGGTCTCGGCTTCCACCATAACACGGAGCAGTGGTTCTGTACCGGACTCGCGTACCAGGATGCGTCCGGTATCTCCCAGTGCCTCTTCTACCGCTTTCACGGCCGCTTTCACATCCGGGTCTTTCTGTGCGGCTGTCTTATCCAGCACTCTTACATTTTCCAGCACCTGCGGATAAATGCTCAAGCCTTCGGTCAGCTGGCTCATCTTTGCTTTTTTTGCCATCATGACTTCCATCATTTTCAGACTGGTGAGGATACCGTCTCCGGTGGAAGCGTATTTTGAGAAAATAATATGACCGGACTGTTCCCCGCCGATCCGGCAGCCGTTCTGGTTCATATATTCGTATACATATTTATCTCCTACCGCAGTCTTCGCATAGCCGATGCCAAGTTCATCGAACGCTTTGTAGAGTCCGAAGTTTGACATGACGGTAGTTACTACGGTGTTGGTCAGAAGTTTTCCTCTCTCTTTCATGTATTTTCCATAAATATAGAGGATCGCATCTCCGTCCACCAGATTGCCTTTTTCATCGACGCACAGGCAGCGGTCAGCATCTCCGTCGTAGGCAAATCCTACATCCAGTCCGTTTTCCACTACATATTTCTGCAGTCCTTCGATGTGGGTGGATCCGGCGTTGTTGTTGATGTTGGTTCCGTCCGGCTGGGCGTTGATCACATAGGTTTTAGCTCCGAGTGCATCAAATACTGTTTTGGCAATGTTCCAGGAACTTCCGTTGGCACAGTCCAGACCGACTTTTTTTCCTTTGAACGAATACATGCCAAGTGAGATCAGATAACCGACATAGCGGTTTCTTCCTGCTACATAGTCCACGGTACATCCGATCCGGTTTTTGTGTGCGTACGGCACTTCCTCGTAAGTCTCACCGAATACTTCCACTTTTCCGTCCAGGTAATCCTCTACGAGAGCGATGGTTTCTTCTTCCATCTTCTCTCCGTTTCCATTGATCAGTTTGATCCCATTATCATAATATGGGTTATGGCTCGCGGAGATCATGATTCCGCAGTCAAAATTATCGGTTCTTGCCACATAGGCAACGGATGGGGTCGTCGTTACATGAAGCAGATACGCATCTGCCCCGGAAGCCACCAGACCACCTACCAGTGTATACTCAAACATATAACTGGAACGCCGGGTATCTTTTCCGATGACAATTCTCGCCGGAGTGTCATCCCCGTTTCTGCGTTTCAGTTCTCCATAATACCAGCCAAGAAAACGACCGATCTTATATGCGTGGTCTGCAGTTAAGTTTTCATTGGCTTCCCCACGGAAACCATCCGTTCCAAAATATTTACCCATTCTCCCTTTTCCCTTCGTATTCACGTTTCGGCTGCACAGGGCAGCGTCTGTTCTCGTGTGTTTGTCGGTTACTTTCATGATTTTATTGAATTTTTTGGAGATTCAATGGTTCTATCATAGTACAAATGGGGGGAAGTTGCAAGTACTTTCACATTTTTCTTAATGAAATGCTGTTTCTTTGAATATATTGAGAAACATTTTTTATTTTACCTGAAATATGCCGGATGTGTTTTTCGGCTGATATGCTTTATGCTTTACTTTTGATCATTTATGAATGTGGAAAATATTAACGATGATTCTTCAGTTTTTCTAAGATTGCAATAACATCTGGTTGTGTAGGTGTGAACCTGACACCATGTTTCAGCATAGCCAAAACTTTCTTTGCCTTCTGATCTATTTCTTTTACAGAGCGTTCTAATAATGCGGTCTGTTTCCTGTTTTGTTTCTTTTAAGATATGGATCTTTCATATCCTCAAAAAATTTGTCTTTCATAATATAAAAACCTGATTTTTTCATTTGTTCTTCTCCATTATAAAGTGAAAAAAGATCCCTCGCTCTGTAACGAGGGATCATACACTTTCAACCCGACCATTTATATACCACATATCGGTCAGTGGTAAACTTTCGCTGTGATTATATAGTAGCAAGGAAATGAACAGAAGTCAATTCAAATCTTTCTTTTCTTCATTTATATATTTCTTCGCATCCTTTAAAAAGCTCCCTGCGATCAGCAGAATTACTACTCCGATCGGGAAGGCGGCTACGATGCTTACGCTTTGCAGGTTGCTCATTGAACTTTCTGCGAAGAGGAGAGCGATGGGGAGGGCGATCAGCAGGAGACACCACATCAGCTGGATTCCCCGGTGGGGCTGTTCGCCTTCTTCGAGTTTGCGGTAACTGTAGCAGGAGGCTGTCAGGGCGATGGAGTCGAAGGAGGTTGCGTAGAAGGCAATCATCGTCAGAAGTACGACTACCATGATGACCGGCGCGCACGGCATGGTTTTGATCATGGAGACGATCATTCCATAGAGGTCGCCGTCTTTCAGGTACTGTGCGATAAAATCTGCCTTTCCGGTTACCTGCATTCCCATGGAATAGTTTCCGAGAATGATGAAGCTTACCAGGGTGGATCCCACGCCGAAGACATATCCGCCGAGGATCGTCTGGCGGACGGTTCTGCCGCGGGAGATGCTTCCGATGAAGAATGGAGCTGCCACACACCACACCATCCAGTATGCCCAGTAATAGATCGTCCAGGTCTGCGGGAAGTTTGAGGTTCTCAGCGGATCCGTGTAGGTGGACAGTCCGATAAAATTCTGGATCATCGTTCCCAGCGAGGTCAGCCCTGTCTCGATGATATATCGGGTTTCTCCTCCAAAAAGGAGTACAACCGCCAGCAGACCGAAAAACAGGTAAATACAGATATTTGCCAGCCGGCTGATTCCCTTAAATCCATGCAGCAGAGAATATGTATATACAGCACATGTTATCAGCAGAATAATTACATTGATGACTGTCCGGCTCACTGTAATGTGGAACAGTTCCCCAATGATCGTTGCCATCAGCGGTGTTGCCACACTGAAGGTTGTCGCCGTTCCCGCAAGCAGGGCAAATACTGCCAGCAGATCAATGATTCTTCCTGCCCAACCATCCGTATATTTTCCAAGAATCGGGCGGCAGGCTTCGGAGTATTTCTGGCGGTTTCTTTTTCGCACATGGAGCATGAAACCAAATGCCACCGCCAGTACCAGATAAAATCCCCACGGGATAAAGCTCCAGTGGAACAGCGGATAGACACCAGCCCACTCCTGGATGCTTCCCATTTCCTCCAGATGCGGATCGGTTGCATATAATACCCATTCCGAGAAAGAGTAAAATAAAATATCGGCTGCCAGACCGCAGGTAAACATCATCGCACCCCAGGAAAAGAACGAATATTTTGGCTTCTCTCCTTTTTCACCGAGTACAATGTCTCCGTATTTTGATCCCGCGATATACAGAGACAGCAGGAAAATCCCAAGTCCGATCACCAGATAATACGTACCGAAGGTGTCTCCGAAGAAAAAGCGGATCTGGCTCAGGATTGCATTGGACTGTTCCGGAAGAAGGAAAAACAGGATACACAGCGCGATCACGATTCCCAGCGGAACCAGTGTGATCATCCAGTCGATTGTTCCTTTTGTATTTGTTTTCTTTTTATTCATCACTATTTTACTCCTTTTCGGTGAGGTAACTGCGGTAGCTGTCATCCAGAGCGATCAACTCTTCCAGGTTGTCCACCTCGATCAGATCGCCTGGATTCATCGGTCGGATGCCAAGCTTGTATTCTTTCGGATAACAGAACATCGCCACATCATCCCAGTAGATCTGTCTGTTTTGCTTTTCTTCAAATTCCACTTCCAGGTGATGTTTCAGCCGTTTTCCATCCTCTTTGCTCCACCGGGAAATGCTGTACAACTGCCAGCCACCCTTTCCTCCGGTTCTGCAGCAGGAAACGACGATTCCGTCTTCTACCGTCTGCAGCCACTCATCCGTCTCTTCGTCCGTCCAGATACTGTTATAACCGGATCGTTCGAACTCCGGGGAAAGGATCGTTTTGTTATACACGATCTGATCTCCGTCCAGGATCATCGCATTTTCGATATGATCCCGCGCTACATACAGGGAGGAAATGTTGTTGCAGGTGTCATAATAAGGATTTTCTATGATCGTCACGCCCGGATATTCCTTTTCCAGTGTGTAAAACTGTTCTTTCAGATAACCGACTACGATGTAGATTTCCGTAATCCCGTTGTCATGAAGTCCCCGGATCACGGTATCGATCATCCGCACACCATTCACTTTCACCAGCGGTTTCGGTGTGGTCAGCGTGACCGGCCGCATCCGGTTGCCGAGACCCGCTGCCATAATAATTGCCCGTTCTGCTCTATTCATTTTTTGCACTCCTTTGCTCTGTCTGTTTTTATTCCAGTTCTTCCTGCACGATCTTATAGTATTCTTTCGCATACCGGTACTGCCGCAGCGAATACTCACCAAACTCTACGCCAAGGCTTTTCTTATACTCGCACCAGTTGCTCCACAAAAGTCCGCATGCCGCAATATAACAGTATATCTTGATCCGGATCTCTCTTTTACATCCTTCCGGAAAATACACATCGATCAACGCATCCACCTGTTCCCTTCCATACATCGCATAAATGGCAAACATCGCGATATCCACGTGCGGATCCTGCATCCCGGCGTACTCCCAGTCGATCAGGCGGATCTCTTCTTCTCCGTTTTTTTGTGTAAACAGAAAATTGTCCGGCACTGCATCGATATGCGTCAGCACTTTTTCTCCACTCCACTGTTCGATATACGGACGTAGCTCCAGCACATGCGCTTTTGTTTTCTGATAATCCCGGTAATCCGACGGTGTACCGTTCCATAACGTTTCATAAAATTCTATCTGACCGAAGATATCAAAAGTATGCTCCACCTGTAGTTTCATCTCATGGAACCGGCGTAGCCGCTTCATGCATTTTGCCACATCGTCCGGATTTTCCGGATCGCAGACTCTTGCGCCTTCCAGAAATTCTGTGATCTTATAGCCATTTTCCGGATTGATATAGGCGATGTCATCGCAGATTTTCTTTCCGTCAATGGTACGATAAACTGCTGCCTCTTTTTTGCGGTCGATCAGCTGCTCCGTTCCCTCGCCCGGGATACGCATAATGTATTTTTTCCCTTTGCTACTAAATAAGAAGGATCGGTTCGTCATTCCTTTTTTCAGCACGGTGATATCGGTAATTTCATCCTGTCTTACATCGAGTGCCTGACAGATCACCTGGATGGCATCGGTTTTCAGCTGGTTGGAATGGCTGTCAAGTTCCCGCAACTGTTCATAAGTGTTGATTTCCACTACATCGGAGCTGTGCACCACCTTAGCTGCAACGATCATTTTATCTTTTCGGTATAATGCTTCTTCCCAGAAAGCACCGTCATACCGGAAATCCCTGCTGAGTTTCTCGATGTTTTCTGCAGCGGTACCGGCCTCTTCGCCAGTCAGATAACAGATTCCGATCATTGCATTGCCGCCGTTTCCTTCCTGCACCGTGACCAATTCCATTTTTCGGTTGACGCGGACAGAACTTTCATTTTCCACGAGATCGCTGACCATGTACCAGGAGTAGGACTCGTATGCATCGAAGGGATTCTGGTCGCACCAGATATCACAGGGAATGATATAGGCATTTTTCAGATGGTTTCTTACCAGATATACGGAATGTAGATTATTTTTTGTCATGTATTCCGCATTCACCACCAGTTCCACCCCGAACTCATCGATCAGATATTCATATCGCTCTTTCATAAATCCGACCACCACATAGATTTCCCGGATCCCCGCTTCGTGAAGCTGGCGGATCTGACGTTCGATCAGAGGCTCTTTGTTAACTTCCAGCAGGCCTTTTGGAACTTCCGTATTGATCGGAACCATCCGCATCCCAAATCCTGCCGCAAGGATGATCGCCCTTTGCGGGGAACGCGCCCGGAATTCTTTTTTCGCTTTTTCGGTTGGCTGCAATTGCTCATCCAGATACTCCTGCACCACCAGTTCTTTCACCGAACGGTTCACCACCCCCAGCGAATGTCCCGAACTCTCTGCCAGGATCCGCTGATTGCTAAAAGGTTCCCGTAATAATATTTTCATGATATCGCTTTCTTGCTTGTTCATATACAGCGTTTTTTCTCCTTTTGTGAACAAATAGTTTTTAAATAACCCGGTCTTCCCCTGGAAAACCGGGTATAGATTACTTTTGATTTACTTTAACACAGTAAAAAGCATTTGTCAAATATTTTCTTTTTCATGGACCAATTTGGGTTATCGCTGCAGTCGTCAAGGTTTCGACTCGTTGCTCGTGCAAATTACATCTCACGGATCTTCTCCTGCAAAATTTTTCCCACAACCTCTGCAAACTGCTGGATATTCTGGATTCGTACAAAATCTCTGCCGAAGATCCGGTGGGCGGTCTGGAGTCCGCGTTCGGTTCCCATGAAGATACCAACGACCTGAATGTTTCTCCGTTTCAGCTGCTGCACCTGTTCGGTGGTGTCTTCCACGGCAATCTGGTCTGTGTATTCCCTGTTTTTGTAAAATACGCCCTCTGCGGCGATCTGGTCATCCTGCGGGCTGCCGTCTGTGAGTACCAGAAGCAGTTTCTTTTCCTGTTCACTCTGTGCCATCAGATGTCCCGCCCCGCGAAGTGCCAGTCCGTCGCGGTTATTTCCCGCTGCCACATAGGAAAATACTTCTTCTGCTTTTCTGTTTTCCCCATAGGACTGAAACAGCCGCAAAACGGTATAACCTCGAATACTGCAATAGGAATACACCTGTAGCGGAATCCCGCAAAGATCCAGACTTTTTGCGAGAATATATGCCTGCGCCGCGATCTGTTCCTGACTGTTTTTTCTGGAAGAGGAGGCATCGATCAGAATATCCACCGAAAATCCTGCATCGGAGACTTCTTCTCTTTTTTCAAATACCCGCGGATCTTCCAGATACAGTGCACGCCAGACCTGGCTGGCCCGGATATTTCCCTGTCTTGCCTGCACCGGAACATCGTCCATCCGGGCGTCCAGTTCCAGACGGAGTTTTTCTGTCATTCTGCGGATACTGTTCTCATATACTGTCCGGTTTTTCTCGTAATGCTGTCGGTTTTTTTCTGTCTGCCGTCTGCTGTTTTCACGAAATTCCCGGATCTCCCGGGACTCTCTTTTATTTATCGCGCCAGATCCGAAAACCTGACCGATATCTTCTGCTGTGTGGCTCGCTGTTTCACCGCGATCTGTCGCCTCTCTCTCCGTACTTTCTTCCTGATGCCTTACAGTTGTATTGCTCCCTGTCTGTGTCACCGGCTCTTCCATCGGATATCCCCGTGTGATATACAGATGACTGTTTTTATGATTTTCCGTACACACCTCGTCTTCGAGCAGTTTCTGTTCCCTCGGTGTATAAATATTTGCGCCAAAACATCCCTCGATATATGCCCGGTCTTTTTCTTCATCTCCCTGGCGGGAAAACTGCAACAGATAATGTCTGGCTTTTTCCATCGTTCCGCCATTTCCCGACTCTTCCCATGACAGATCGTCATATCGTTTTGTCTTCACATAGGTCGCATGCATCTTTCCAATCGAATGAAACGCCGGAAGCAGCTTTTGTAGAAAATAGGTTCCCCGTTCTTTTTTTATCATTTTCGGTTCATAGGAAAAATATTTCCACAGAATTTCTTTCATCTTCGCAAGGATCTGTTCGATGCCCATCTCCCCGGTAAAAGTCAGTTCCCGGAGCAGTTCTTCTGTCCGTCCGGATAAATCGGAGGACTTTCCGAGAATCTCCGCGCAGTGACCGTTTCGCAGCTGATCGATCAGTTCATACTCTTTCAGGACACGATATCTTGCCAGGTTTTCCTGCGCGTATTCCTGACGAAGCTCGACAAGCACCGGACGGTGTATTTTCTCTTTTTCGTACAATGCCTGTTCCAGACCGATCCACAACATTCCCTGATACAGTTCTTCCTGCCTGCCACCGAGCATATGAAAAAATGTTTCCAGCTTTTCGGCATCATACCACTTATAACTGAGTCCGATGATCATGTTTAAATACATATCTGCCGTTCCGTCAGGTGCATAGGCAAGAAACAGCGGCTCCAGACCGTAGTGACCTGCCGCTGCCCACACAAAATTTCTCGCTCTCCGTTCTTCCTGCATCTCCTGTTGTTCCATGTTTCTATCCTTCTGTTCTATCTCCTGTTTTTTCTGTCGTCTGCTGCCTGTCCGTTTTTTTCAAACAGATCCTCCGGTTTCAGTTTTTTCGAGATTCTTCCACGAATCGTATCCTGAATCAGTGTCTGCTCATACGAATCAAAAGTTTTGTTGGTGATTCCCATATCCAGGGCATCCAGTACATCCAGACCCTTTTCCATCAGTGCCACGCCATCCAGAAGACCGCGAAGATCCATCGCGCGGGAGGAAATCTGTGCATTTTCACATTTTTTCTGAAGATCCAGATAAACAGCTGCCAGTTCTCTTGCCCCGTCGGTTTTCAAAGTCGGATAATGATCCTGTAATAATAAGATCAGATGCTCCTGTGAGATCATCGGCATCTGGATTACCACAAACCGGGATACCAGTGCTTCATTCAGTTCTTTGGTTCCCGCATAGCCGTAATTCATCGTTGCGATAAACCGGGTCGCCGGATGAAGTTCGATCCGTTCATATCCCGGCACATCGATACTTCTTCGAAAATCAAGCGTGCCATGAAGTACTGCCAGCGCTTCACTTTTTGCCATATTGATCTCATCCAGCACGGCAAATCCACCATTTTGCGCTGCACAGCAGATAGGACCCGGTCGGAAAACTACCTCCTGATTCTTAAAGGTATCCATACCGATCAGAGATGCCGCGTCCATATTGACATGGAAAGAGACATCCCAGCGGGGACGCCCAAACGCAGCGGCAAGATTTTCCGCGAAAATATTTTTTCCGGTCGCTTTATGTCCCACCAGCAGGATATTTTTCCCGCAAAGAAGCGCCGTCACTGCTTTTTCCCAGATATCCGTTCCATAATAAATATTGTCCGGAACAGGTATTCTGGACTGAAGCTGCTCCTCCACCGGATATTGTTCCCGGAAAGAGAGAAGCGATTGTTTTAATTCTGGTCGGATCTGCAGATGCTCTATGATATCAAACACGGTTGGTTACTTCCTTTCTTTCTGATTGCTGTAATTATCATATCACAAATCTGTTTTTTGTAAATTTAATTCTGTTGTGAATACACGCCTTTCATGATAAGATATTTGCATAGACTGTTTTATAAGAGGTAAATTTATGAAAAAAAAACAGATTCGCCTGACGATTCCTGCTGTTTTTCTTGCAGCTATCTTACTGATATTTTTTGGTTTCTTTTATTGGAAGGAGCATAAAACATTGATCATTGGCCAGAATCCAGCTGTTTATACTTATGAAGATCTGGTTTCAGATACCGAAATTTTAAAGTCCCGTTATGCTTCTGTTTTTTCTGCAGACAGTCTTGGAGAAACTGTGGATGGACGGCAGATTCTTCATTTTGTCATCGGGGACAAAGAAGCTTCCAGGAAAATACTGATCAATGGAGGCATCCATGCGCGGGAATACATCACCTGTCAGCTGGTTATGAAGCAGACGGTATCTTTTCTTGAACATCTGGTAAGCGGAGATTCTTATGGGGACACCCCTTATGAAGAGTTACTTCGAGATACGGCGATTCATGTGATCTGTATGGTGAATCCGGATGGGATCTCCATCAGTCAGCTGGGACTCGATGGCGTACAGACGGATGCCGTCCGGGAGAATCTGAGCCAGATTGCACAGCTGGATGGGGCTTCTTTTGCTGACAGCACTTATCTGAAACGCTGGAAAGCCAATGCAAACGGTGTGGATCTGAACCGGAATTTCGATGCTTTGTGGGACAGTTATGCAGATCCTGCCGGACATCCATCCTCCGACCATTACAAGGGAACAGCTCCCGGATGCGAAATCGAGAGTGCTGCCTTGATTCAACTTACGTTACAACAGCAGTTTACCCGCACGATCAGCTATCACACCCAGGGAGATGTGATCTACTGGTATTTCGGGCAGGAGGGGGATCTGTATGACCAGACGCTCTCGTTCGCCAACACAATCGCAGCAACAACCGGTTATCCGCTCGATGCTGATTATCAGTCCCTCGATCCCGCAGGCTACAAAGACTGGGCAATTCAGAATCAGGGAATCCCCAGCCTGACCATCGAAGTCGGACTTCAGGACAGCCCGGTGCCTGCGGAACAGTTTGCAACAATCTGGGCGGAGAATCAGTTTGTGTGGGAAGAAACGCTGAAAATTCGCTGAAATACTTTTGAACCATAATTACATGAAAACAGCCATATAAAAGAAACTTTGAGGGACATCTCATTCTTCTATATGGCTGCTTTTATATTTTATTTCGTAACTGTTCAGTACCTTCACAGTTACGAGTCAAAATGCATTTAAAATCACCTTCGGTGATGGCATTTTGACTTGTATGTCTCGGGATTTTGGCATATTCATGCCAAAACACCTCGCGGGATACTACCTACTGAATAGTTACTTTTATTTCTTTTTAAATCCAACTGTCATCTCCACCAGTGATTGCCAGGCTCAGCAGAGCATCCATTTTTTCTACTTCTTCTACGCCTTCAATTTTTTCAATGAGTTCTGCGGTATCAAGAACATCCTCCAGAGACTCATCCGGGCCGATTTCATAGTCAATCTCTGCTTCACAATCCGGGCAGGGAATTATTTTCATAGTTTGTAGGGATAAAAAGCGGTTTCCACATTTTTTACATTCATAAAATCCACACTCTCTGGTGCCATCGGGTACATAATACATTGTTATTCTCCTCTTTTCTTTTGGCAACAGGTTATCATCCGCCTGTCATCCTTTTTATTTGTATTTCATTTTACCATTCTCACAATCGGATAGCAAGAATATCTGCTGCATCGCATTTTCATCTTGCTATTTTTTCCTGTAGTCGATACAATAACTACAGATGTTTTTCGGCTCACAGAGCTTAACTTGCGGAGCCGACGCAGACTATTATGTAGGGAGATTATATATTATGATACGTTTTAACAATGATTACAATCACGGCGCTCATCCGAAGATTCTGGAGGCGCTCACGGTTATCAATAACGATAGTTTTGGAGGATACGGCGAAGACGAATGGTGTAAAAAGGCAGCTGATCTGATCCGTAAAAAGGTGAATTGTCCGGATGCCGCCGTTCATTTTTTCCCAGGTGCTACACAGGCGAACTTTATTGTGATCGCCAGCGCACTCTCTTCTGTACAGAGTGTAATCGCTGCGGATACCGGGCATATTAACTGTCATGAGGCTGCATCTGTGGAAAATACAAATCATAAGATTCAGACGCTTCCAAATAAAGATGGAAAGATTACCGCTGCACAGATTGATGCCTGTGCCCGTTCCTATTACGAAGAAAATGAACCGGAATATTACACAGAGCCTAAAATGGTATACATTTCTTTTCCTACCGAACAGGGAACTTTGTATTCACTCGAAGAGTTGAAAGCGATCCGCAAAGTATGTGATAAATACGGAATGTATCTGTTCGTGGACGGTGCACGGCTTGGATATGGGTTTGGCGCCGCAGAAAATGATATCCGGGTTGAAGACTTTGCAGCACTTACGGATGTTTTTTATTTTGGCGGAACGAAATGTGGCGCACTGTTTGGAGAAGCTGTTGTGATTACTTCGGACAATTTGAAACGCAGATTTAAGGCTTATATGAAACAGAACGGAGCGGTTCTGGCAAAAGGATGGCTTCTGGGATTGCAATTTTATACGTTACTGGAGAATGATCTTTATTTTGAAATTACACGGAAAGCAGATATGCTGGCTATGAAGATCCGGGATGCTTTTGCAAAAAAAGGGATTCCTTTCTGGGTGAAGAGTCCTACGAATCAGCAGTTTGTGATTCTCTCCCCTCAGCAGCAGGATATCCTTGGCAAAAATTATACATTTGAAAAAACCGGAAATACACCGGACGGAATTGTTGCAAGATTTTGTACAAGCTGGGCTACTACAGAAGAGGAAGTCGCGCAGTTAATTGCGGATATTGAAAAATTGTAATTGCGAACACATTAAAAAAACATTATTTTATATACGTGGCATTTCTTGTATATAAAATAATGTTTTTAATGCATCTTATACTGTTTTGATCGTCTCCCCCGCCGAGTGTTTCACACTCTCAAACACATCCTGAAACGTTGCTCCGCTCTCTTTACAGAGCCGTGTCACCGACTCGTACTCCGGGTAGACTTTTCTCAATCCATCTTTTTCACAGATCTTTACCTCGGCTTTCCCATAAGGCGTCTGTACTGTTTTTTTCGTTCTCCGAAGCACCGTCCGATCCATGTTCTGTCTGCGGATGCCGATGGTCGTAGTTTCCCGGAAGATGATCTCTTCCAGTTTCTCGCGATCTTCTTCCATACAGATCACATTCAGCTGCCATCCCGGACGGTTTTTCTTCATAAAGACAGGAGTGTAGTGCACATCTCTGGCACCGGCATCCATCAGGGAGCCGAGAACATAGCCAAGCTGTTCACCGGTGCTGTCGTCGATGTTGGCTTCCAGTTTACAGATTTTGTCTTCTCTCTTCTCTTCCGTCTCGATCAGCATCGCGCGGAGAATACCCGGGCACTCGTATTTGCGTTTGCCGGCGCCGATTCCCACATTGAGGATGCGGAATGTCTCAGGGAGCGTTTCTTCTGTGCGGACTGCTGCCGCAAAAGCTGCTCCTGTCGGGGTTACCAGTTCTCCTTCTACCTGTGTCATCCGCAGTTTCAGACCGCTGTTCTGGACGATATTGGTAACCGCCGGAACCGGTACAGGAAGGATACCATGCTGGCAGCGCACGGTTCCCTTTCCATCACAAAGAAACGGAACGATCACGCCATCCACCTGCAGGCTGTCCATGCAAACCGCAGCTGCAACAATATCCACAATAGAATCTACTGCCCCTACCTCATGAAAATGTACCTGATCCTCCGGTACATTGTGCGCTTTCGCTTCTGCTTTCGCCAGAATCCGGAAAATATGTTTTGCCAGTTCTTTCGCCGTATCCGTCATCTCACACCGGTCAATGATCGGGAAAATATCTCCCAGTCCGCGATGTTCGTGATGATGGTGATGGTGCTCCTCTTCATGCCCAGTTCCATCCTGCGTATGTATCGTTTCCGCCTGTTCCGGATCATGACGATGCTCCTCTGCATGTACATGATCATGGTGATGGTCATGATGATGCTCATGGTCATGTGTATGGCTGTATCCGTGAAGATACGCCATATCATGATCGTGATTCTCATGCTGTGCATCCAGTTTTACCAGAAAATCCCAGGCGTCGATCCCGGATTTTTTTACCTGTTTTAATTCATAGGAAAATCCTTCCACCGGCATATGATCCAGTACCCGAAACAGTGGTGTCCGGTCTTTCATAAGCCCGGACAGTGCTGCCACCGTCATATCCCCGCTGATTCCTGAATAACATTCCAAATATAATTTCTGTCCCATTTCTTCGTTTCCCTTGTTTTATTTCTTTCTTACTATGAATTCCTTTTATAATGTTCTTTTGCCAGCGTATCACCCAGTCTGGAAAGATCGTAATATTTGTTTACTAGACCGATATCGATACCTGCCGGACATGGATGACAGTGTTTGCAGTATACGCATTTTCCCTTGGTCTCATCCGGGGGCAGGGTGCTGATGATCGAATAGTTTCTCTCTTCTTCCCTCCAGTGCTTTTCCGATTCCCGGGAAGATTGCGGCATGACCGCCCGCAAGGTCGATATCATTAATTCCATGATCCAGCGCATAACAGATGTATTGTACTCCTTAAACCATACTTCAGGTCAATCCTTTCCGGCAAATTTCATCCGGATTTTTGGGAAAGTTATTTTTTGCACTCTCTGCCTCTCGGATCATCCCATCATATTTTCTATAAAAATCCCATATCCTTTCGTCGGATCGTTAACAAATACATGAGTTACCGCACCGATCAGTTTGCCGTTCTGGATCACAGGGGATCCGCTCATTCCCTGAACGATTCCACCGGTTTTTGACAGGAGGTCGGAATCTGTGATCCGAAGGACAAAGCATTTGTTCGTGTCCCTTGCATTCGCATCAATTTCGAGAACCTCACATGCGTATTCCCGGATTCCATCCCCGATATCGCAGCGGATCGCGGCAGCTCCGGTCTGGATCTCCTGTTTGAGTCCCAGCGGGATCTTTTCCATGGATTCCGTGTATTTACCCGGATCTAACTGCCCGCGGATGCCATACTGGGAATTACCGCTGATCGTTCCAATCCGGTTTTCTTCCCTGTAATTGATCACGCCTCGCAGTTCCCCCGGTGTACCGGCAGTTCCTTTCTGGATCGATAAAATATCCGCATGGTAGAGATCACCATCTGAGATTTCCAGCCGTTCTCCCGTATCCACATCGCTGATTCCGTGACCAAGTGCTCCGAAGGTTCCGTCAGGTTCCACAAACGTCAATGTTCCGATCCCCTGAATATTATCCCGCACCCAGATACCAAGTTTATAGGAACCGTCTGCGGTCTGTACCGGGGTCATTTCCAGCTGAATCGTCTCCTGGTGGCGGATCACCTGCATTTCCATCGGTTCGCCCTGATTTTCTTTCACCAGCTGCATCAGCTGTTTTTTCCCTGTAAGGACTTCTCCGTCAATCTCGCAGATATAATCTCCCGGCTGGATAATATGTTCTGCCGGTGTCCGGCGGATTCCCTCCCGGTCCGTAATCTCGCCACTGTCGATCACAAGGACGCCTTTTGTCTCCATGTAAATCCCAACGGGCGATCCGCCAGCCAGCACTTCCTGCTTCTCCACGGTATTGACTTTGATCGTTTTTAATGGAAGTACACCAAGCCAGCTGCACCTGATCTGATAGCTGCCATTTTGCGAAACCTCTACGGTCTCATCGTAAGAGATCAGCGGATTGTCAAAAAATGTCTCCCAGTCCGTCTCCTCGTCTGCATAGACAAACAGTTCATCCGGTATGTTTTCCTTCAAAGTTCCATATATTAATACAAATAAACCCAGCAGCGTCCCCGCCAGAGCGTACCACAAAAATTTTCGATATTTTTTCTGTCTTTCCTGCAAGTTTCCGCCACATCCTTTCGTTTTTGTCTTCTCCGTTAGTATGTGACAAAGCGTTTATTTCACACTTGCAGTTTTTTGTTGTTTTTCATTATTTATCCAGAAGTTTGGAAAATTCTTCTGCGGACATCGGCTTATAATAGTAGAAACCCTGTAAGTAATCGCAGCCATGCGCACGCAGGAAATCACTTTGCTGCTGATTTTCAATGCCTTCTGCAACGACTTTCATTCCCATCCGATGCGCCAGATCAATGATCGATACCACGATTGCATCGCTTTTTTGATCTTTTCCGATTTTTTTGACAAATCCCATATCCAGCTTCAAGGCATCAAACGTATAATCTCGTACCGTCTCGAACGTGGAAACTCCGGTTCCAAAATCATCCAGAAAAATCTGAACGCCCTGTTGTCTCAGACTTTCCAGGAATTCTTCTCCCTGCGTGCTGATAATTGTGCATGCAGATTCAATAATCTCATATCGAAAATACTGTTTCGGAACCTTTGTTTCCTGAATCTCCGTAAAGATCCGCTCCGTCATCCGCTCGTCCATCAGATCCATCCTTGAAAGATTCACTGCCACCGGAACCATCCGTTTTTCCTGACAATACCGTTCTTCCTGAAACCGATGAACCGTCTGGTCAATATAGGTATCCAGTTTTGTGATATATCCGCTGTCCTCCAGTTCCGGTACAAACACCGACGGAACCATCGGTTCTGCCCCTGAACTGTTCCAGCGAACGAGCGCTTCCGCTGATACAATTTCCCCGGTCTGTCCATCTACCACCGGCTGGTAACAGACTACGAATTCTTCCTGTTCCAGCGCCTTTTCCAGATTCAGAAGTGCCAGATTTTTCTGCCCGTACTCGGTCTTCATATCCTCCTGATAAAGCTCATACGGCTGCATATACTGGTTGGAAATCTTATTTTTTGCCATTTTTGCCAGATCGCACATCTGAGAAACCTCCAGATCACAGTGCTCCGGAATATAATAAATTCCACAGCGGCCGTAGATTTCCACCTGTTCCCCGCGGATCCGCACCGGATACTGCAACAGTTTTCCCAGTTCGGAAAGTTCCAGATTCTTCACATCGACGAGTGCATGGAACCGGTCAGCAGATACCCGTCCCAGTGCCAGTGGGCGAAGCACGCTGTTCTGGATCCGATCCATATAGGAACGGATGATCTTATCCCCATTTGCATAGCCATAGACATCATTCAAACCAGAAAACTTGCGGATATTAAAATAAATTACAGCAAACTGATACTGATCTGCATTCTTTTTCAAAATATGCTCTGTCTTTCGAAGAAATCCGCTGCGGTTCAGATAACCGGTCAGAGGATCCTTTTCCATCTCCACCGTCCGGTCTTCCACTGCGATCAGCACCTCCCGGTACTCTTTATCCAGCCATCGGTAAGTATATCGTTCTGCTCCGCGCTCCTCATTATAAACCGTAAGTGAATATGTCCCTGCCATCTGTAAGTTTTCTTCCATATAGTCCAGACGAGTGGAAGTTACAAACCAGTCTCTGTCTTTCTTTTCCACCCGATGTTCACACAGTTTTTCAATAAATTCACGGTATTCCAGCGGCTGGTCACAGACCAGTTCCATATCATCAAATGTATGTTTCCGTACAAATACTGTTTTTTCCTGAATATCCAGCACAGCGATCATCCGGTATTTATCCTGTAAAAGTCCCTGGCTGATCACCCGATTGACATACGGGATGGTATCATTTCTCCAGATTGCACAGCACTCGATCGTGTGTTTCCGGGGATGTTCAAACATCTCTATATTTACATGATAATAAGTAATGTACTTTCCTTTTCTGAACCGGTAGCCAAGCTGTACCTGTCTTTGCCCCGACTGGAAAAGCCGCAGCAGTTCTCCCTGCATAAAAGTACGACGGAATTTCTGTTCTTCTTCGTTATCCATAATGTACGGATAAATCTGCTTTTTCAGCCACGCCGTGACTCCACCGGCGCGCCCTGTCTCGCCTTCCCAGCACGCCTGTTCCGGGTTTTTTACTTCCCATACGATATTATTCGAAATGTCAATATACAGACCATACTGATCCCCGTCTTCTCCGAGAAGCATCAGTCGCTGTATCCGTTTTTCGTAGGATGTCTCTTTTAAAGATCCTCCCATGGTATTCCCCCTATAGTTCTTCCTTCTTCTTTCGTGCCAGTTCTTTCATCTCTTTTGCGCTTTCCATCGTATGTTCGGTGATCTGCGCGCCACCAAGGATCCTTGCAATCTCCTCTACCGAAGCGTCTTCATCCAGCAGACGAATCTGTGTTCTTGTCACCTGATGATCCGTCTTTTTGGCGATCTCAAAATGTTCATCCGCCATCGCTGCGATCTGCGGCAGATGCGTGATACAGATCACCTGATGATTTCTTCCGATCACTGCCATCTTCTCCGATACTTTCTGTGCCGTTCTTCCGCTGATACCGGTGTCGATCTCGTCAAAGATCAGCGTCTCTGTCTCATCTTTATCCGCAAGGATCGTTTTGATCGCCAGCATGATACGGGAAAGCTCACCGCCGGATACCACTTTTGCCAGCGGTCGTAACGGTTCTCCCGGGTTTGTGGAAATCGTAAAGCAGATTTTATCGTTTCCATTTGCCGTATAGTGTTCCGTAATCTCAAAATTAATCTCAAACTTCACATCCAGGAAATTCAGATCCTGTAATCCCTGAATGATCCGCTCTTCCAGCTGTTTTCCATAATTTTTACGCAATTCAGACAATTCACCACAGACAGCTGCCAGTTCCTCCTCCGCTTTCTGCGTCTCTTTTTCCAGTTTTTCTTTATACTGTTCAAAATGATACAGGCGATCCAGTTCTTTCTGCTTTTCTTCCTGGCATGCCAGAATCTCTTTTACGGTAGAACCGTATTTCGCTTTCAGACGGTTCAGCAGGTTCAGTCTCTGTTCTGTCTCATAGAATTCTTCCTCGGAAAACGTCATATTTTCCACATAGTCGCTGACTTCACGATTCACATCAGATAGCAGACTTTCCACATCCTGTAAAAGGCTTGCAATCTGCTGCAGCGCTTCATCGACTCCAAGTATCCGGTTTGTCTCCTGTACGGCCCGGCCGACCAGATCCTGTGCGCCGTTGTCATTGCCTGTGTAACCTCTGACTGCTGCCATCGCTTCGAGGATATTTCTGCTCGATGACATCTTTTTGTACTGTTTTTCCAGTTCTTCATCCTCGCCCGGGCGAAGTCCTGCTTCCTCGATCTCCTGCAATTCAAATGCCAGAAAAGAAATTTCCCGTTTTCTGGTTTCTTCGTCCAGTTGATAGGATGTCAGTTCTTTCTTTTTCTGACTCCAGATCTGAAAATACTCCCGGACGGTCTGTTTTTTCTCCTGAATTGCTTCTTTCCCGTAGGCATCCAGAATCTTTAACTGCTGATCCTGGTACAACAGGGACTGGTGTTCGTGTTGCCCGTGTATATCCAAAAGAAGAGAAGAGATCTCCCGGATCTGGGCAGCCGTACAAACCTCACCATTTAATCGGCTGATACTCCGGTTTCCGGTGAGTTTTCTGGATATAATGATCTGCCCTTCTTCCACAGAGATTTCCTTCTCTTTTAATCGTTCCACGCATCCTGGATTGTCCACCTGAAAAATGAGTTCCACCAGCGCAGGTTTTTCTTCATCGCGCAGCATTTCTCTGGACATTTTCTGTCCGAGTGCAAGGTTTACGGAACCCATCAGGATAGATTTACCGGCTCCTGTCTCACCGGTAAGAATATTTAATCCCGGCCCGAATTCCACTTCTGCCTCATCGATGAGGGCCAGGTTTTTTACATGTAAATATGTTAGCATTCTGCTCCTTTTTAAGTAATGTACTCCATGTTAATAAAAATTTTGTCTATACAATCATTTTCCGAATCTTTTCCATCAGTACCAGACCTTCGTCTGCACTTCGTGCCACACACATCAGCGTATTGTCCCCTGCGATGCTGCCTACAATCTCCGGAATCTGCATCTCATCAAGTGCTGCAGCGGCCGCCATCGCCATACCGGATACGGTTTTTACGATCAGGATATTCTGTGCCAGATCCATCGACTGGAAAGAGGTACGCAGCACATTCGTGTATTTTCTGCTCATCTCCTGATCGACGCTTTGCAGTACCGCATAGCGGGAACCTCCGCCCGGTTTGGATATTTTCGTCAGTTTCAGTTCCCGGATATCTCTCGATACCGTTGCCTGTGTCACCCGAAAACCGCTTTCGTTCAGTTTTTCTGCCAGTTCCTCCTGCGTCTCGATATCATACTGACTGATCAGACGGATGATCTGGGAATGTCTCTCTATCTTCATGATTATTCGCTCCTAATTATTTCGCATCTTCTTACGAAGAGTTTCCAGAAAACTAATGTTGTTGATCTTGATGATCCTGGTTGCCTTGGTTGATTTTTCGATCCGTATCCGGTCACCGGTCACCATCGGCATCGCGGCTGCACCGTCAAAATACGCCATGCCGCTCTCGATACTGCCATCTCTTCCCTCTCCCAGTTCCACCTCGATCACATCTTCCGGTGAAAATACAATGCTTCTGGTATTCAGGGTATGCGGTGCCAGCGGTGTCATCAGAATCATGGATGCCGCAGGAGATATGATCGGACCACCAGCAGACAGACTGTAGCCGGTCGATCCCGTCGGCGTGGAAATAATGATTCCATCCGCCTTGTAGGTGTTCAGATAAGTATCATTGACATAATTGTTAAACCGTACCACACGCAGAGAGCCCTCTCTGCTAATCACAATATCATTCAGGGCGATATCGCTGCCCGCTGCCTGTCCTTCATGGATCAAGGTTCCGAACAGCATCATTCGCTTTTCAATCGTAAACCGGTCACTCATCAGCCGGTCCATCGCCGGGTAGATCGAATACTGGTCGATCTCCGCCAGATAACCGAGCGTTCCCATATTGATACCAAACAACGGAATCTCCAGATCCACCACGTCCCTTGCCGCCTGAAGAAGCGTTCCATCTCCCCCAAGCACAATGATACATTCCGTTCCCTCCGGGATCCGCTCCGGATCTGTATACGAATAGGACTGTCCTTCTTTCTTCTCATCTGCCGGCAAAATCACACATTCTTTCTGATGATTTTTCAGATAGTCTGCAATCTTTCCGGCAACCGCCTGATTCTTCCCTCTTCTGTTTTCTGCTCCGTTGACTATGATCGTAAATTTATCCATGATGCTCACTCTCTGTTTCCCGTATCATCCTGTATTTTCAGCGTTTCTGTGCAGGATGCGGGGTTGTTGATGACAGTTCTTTGTGTGCCGCCTCCACGACTTTTGCAATCTCAAATGGTACTTCCTCGCAGTGTTCTCCTTCCGGAAGTTTTTTCAGATGCAGCAGGTATTCAATATTTCCCTCCGGTCCCTTGATCGGGGAAAATTCCAGATGACACGGTGCAAAAGAAATACTCTGTGCATACGCGGTCACCATCTCGATGACCTCCCGGTGCACTGCCGGATCTCTCACCACACCTTTTTTGCCTACTTTTTCTCTTCCCGCCTCGAACTGCGGTTTGATCAGACATACGACCTCTCCGTCTTCGGTCAGCAGATTTCTCACCGGAAGAAGAACTTTGGTCAGAGAAATAAACGATACATCGATCGAAGTAAACTGGGATAATTCCTGAATATCTTCCGGCACGACATAACGGATATTGGTCCGTTCCATGCAGACCACGCGCTCATCATTTCTTAATTTCCAGTCCAGCTGTCCGTGTCCGACATCGATGGAATATACTTTCACCGCACCGTTTTGCAACATACAGTCGGTAAATCCTCCGGTAGAAGCTCCGACATCCATGCAGACCTTATCTTTCAGCGTAACACCGAAGTGTGTCATGGCTTTTTCCAGTTTCAGTCCACCTCGGCTGACATACGGTAAGGTATGTCCTTTTACCGTGATCTCTACCGTATCTTTAAACATGGATCCCGCTTTATCTTCTCTCTGTCCGTCAACCAGCACATTGCCCGCCATAATGATCGCTTTCGCTTTTTCTCTTGACGGTGCCAGTCCACGGCTGACTACCAGTACATCCAATCGTTCTTTCATTCCTGTATCTCCTGTCTTATTTCTGTATCTGCAGTTTTGCTCTATCCGTAACTGTTCACTGCTTTCACAGTTACGCATACTGAATAACTACTTCGTTTTTACTTTCGTCTGCCACTGAAGCACCCGTTCTGTCACCGAATCACTGTCCATCTGCTGCTGACGCATCAGATCCTCCACACTTCCATGCGGCACAAACCGGTCTTCGATCGCAACGATCCGCACTGCCGGACCATGTATTCTGCTTCCATAATATGTCATCACCTGTTCTCCGAAACCGCCGGATTTTACATTTTCTTCCATGGTGACGATCAGACTGTGATCTTCTTTTATAATATCCAGAAGCTCCGTATCCAGTGGTTTCACAAACCGCATATTTACCAGTGTCGGTTCATATCCCTTTTTACGGAGATTTTCTGTCACCTGTACGGCCGTCCGTACCATATTTCCCACTGCCAGAATGGCAATTTCTTTTCCTTTTTCCAGAACTTCCGCTTTTCCCATCTCGATCGGTGCCCGGTACTCTTCCAACCCGGTATAGGCTTCGCCTCTCGGATATCGGATCGCCACCGGACCGTTCTGCCGGATGGCAAATTTCATCATATCGGAAAGTTCCCATTTATTTTTCGGTGCCATAACGGTCATATTCGGCATCATGGACAGGTAACTTAAATCAAAACATCCATGATGTGTCTCTCCATCACTTCCCACTAAACCTGCGCGGTCCACGGCAAATACGACCGGAAGATTCTGCATACACACATCGTGCAGGATCTGATCGATCGCGCGCTGCAAAAATGACGAATAAATCGCAACCACCGGGCGAAGGCCTCCAAGTGCCAGTCCCGCAGCGAAAGTCACCGCATGTTCTTCTGCGATTCCCACATCAAACAGGCGATCCGGGAACATATTGCCGAACCGTTTCAGTCCGGTTCCCGGTACCATTGCTGCCGATACCGCCACTACATCCGGTTCCCGGTCGCCGAATTTTCTCATGACAGTCGAAAAAATATCTGTATAGGATGGATTTCCATTCGATTTTGGAAGTCCGGTCTCTATCTCATAAGGTGCTGCCCCGTGAAATCTGGCCGGATGGCGCATCGCCGGTTCATATCCACGGCCTTTTTCTGTCAACACATGGATCAGTACCGGACCCTGCTTCCGTTTTGCTTCCTGCAATACTTTTCCCAATTGCCGCATATCGTGTCCATCCACCGGACCAAGATAGGTCAGTCCCATATTTTCAAAAAGCATTCCAGGAATCACCAGCTGTTTGATGCTGCTTTTTGTCTTATGAAGTGCATCCACCATGCCATCTCCCACTTTGGGAATCTTTTTCAGAGCGTTGGTTACACCCATTTTCAACTCAGTATAAGGTGCCGCCATCCGGATATGATCCAGATAGGAGGACATTCCACCCACATTCCGGGTAATGGACATCTCATTATCATTCAAAATAATAATAAAATTCTTCTTTAATTCCGCCGCATTATTCAACGCTTCATACGCCATACCACCGGTCAGCGCTCCATCACCGATCACAGAAACAACCTGATAGTTCTCCCCTTTCAGGTCTCTCGCCTGCACCAGCCCCAGTCCTGCAGATATCGAAGTAGAACTGTGCCCGGTATCAAACGCATCACAGTCGCTTTCTTTTCTCTTCGGAAATCCACTTAAGCCACCCGTCTTTCGAAGGGTGGCAAACTGTTCTTTTCTTCCTGTCAGAATCTTATGTGTATAAGCCTGATGACCTACATCCCAGACCAGCTTATCTTCCGGAAAATGTAAAAATCGGTGCAAAGCAATGGTCAGCTCCACCACACCCAGATTCGATGCAAGGTGTCCGCCGGTCTCACTGAGCGACCGGATCAAAAAATCACGGATTTCCTGTGCCAGCTGCTCACATTCCGAAAGAGATAATTGTTTTACATCATTCGCCTCTTTAATCTTTTCCAGTATCATACGCATTCATCCTTTTTAATTTCTCCTGTTCACCAGATATCCTATCAATTCCCGGAGAAATTCATTTTTCTGAGGAAATGTATCCAGAAGTTCCAGTGCTTTCTCTGAAATTCTCTCCACGTCCTCCGCCGCACCCTCAAGTCCGCGAAGTGTCACATAGGTCTGTTTCTGATTCTTTTCATCGCTGTGAATCGGTTTTCCCAGTTCTTCTTCCGTGCTTGTCACATCCAGGATATCGTCCCGGATCTGGAACGCCAGCCCTACTTTACTGCCGATCTGTTCCATCTGCGCGGTCTCTTCCTCTGTGGCTCCTGCCAGAATCGCTCCCACCATCAGGGAAGCCTCGATCAGAGCCGAGGTTTTGTTTTCATATATATAATCCAGCATCTGCCGCTCCATGGGTTTGCCTTCGTTGGTCACATCCACGCTCTGTCCCCCGAGCATTCCGTACATGCCGGTCTTTCTCGTAAGTAATGCCATGGCTTTTCCAATCGCCGGATTCGCCGGTTCCATGGAAAATGCCGCACTGGCTGTCTCATATGCATAATTCAGTAATGCATCGCCGCTTAAAATCCCCAGTGCCTCCCCGTATACTGCATGGGTGGTCCTTTTTCCTCTCCGGTACTGATCGTTGTCAATGGCCGGAAGGTCATCGTGAATCAGAGAAGAGGTATGGATCATCTCCATCGCTGCCTGAAAAGGCTCAATGACAGCTGATGTCCCTCCAAACATCCGATACGCCTCGCCCATCAGGATCGGTCGCAGCCGTTTTCCTCCGGCCTCCATGCTGTAATTCATCGCTTCCGCCAGCCGTGCGGCAAATCCTTCTTCTTTTGGAAGATAGTTTCGGATGATCTCTTCGCATTGCTCTTTCTTTTCCTGCAATTCTTTTTCAAAATTCACTCTATTCACCAACCTTACGGGATTTTCTCATTATTTTGTAATCGTTATCATCTTTTCGTAACTGTTCAGTTCCTTCACAGTTACGAGTCAAAATGCATTTAAAATCACCTTCGGTGATGGCATTTTGACTTGTATGTCTCGGGATTTTGGCATATTCATGCCAAAACACCTCGCGGGATACTTCCTACTGAATCGTTATCATTTTTTTCTCAACCGTGTCAATCTTACTGTTACACGTTTTCACCAGTTCCATACCTTTCTGATATAAAGCAAAGGAATCTTCCAGTGAAATATCTTTTCCTTCCAGCTGTTCCAGGATCGCATCGAGTTCCTGAAACGCCTCTTCCATGCTTACTGTTTTTCTTGGCATATTTTCTGTCTCTTTTCTATTTCTAACGCCTGTCAGCGACAACTATTCACAGTTATCCGTTTCTTTGCCTCTGCTGACGTTCCACGCATCCGAGTTCTCTGTTTTTTCTACGTTCGACCAGATCACACCGTCTTTGACATAAGTCTTCATCCGTTCTCCCTCCCGTACCTGTCCTACGGAAGAAATTCGGGTTCCGTCCTCATGTTCCATATAGCCGAGTCCCTGTTGCAGTTTTTCGAGTGGAGATACGCCGCGCAACCGTTCCGCATACAGATACAGCCTGGTTTTCTCTGTCTGTAACTTTTTTTCCATCCGCTCGGTAAGTTTCTCTTCTGCCCGCAGCAGATACATTCGTTTCTCCCGGATCTGGTTTTCCGGACTGAGATATGCCAGACGTGCTGCTTTCTCCGTCAGTCTCTGCCTGGTCATCTCCAGTTTGCTGTCCATGGACAGTTCCAGTCTCCGCACATAACCCGCGAGTAGCTCCTGCCACCCACGATAATCAAAAACAGCAAGTTCCGCTGCCGCCGACGGTGTCGGTGCGCGAAGATCCGCCACATAATCGGCAATCGTCACATCCGTCTCATGACCTACCGCGGAAATGATCGGGGTAGAACAGTGAAAAATCGCTCTTGCCACAATTTCTTCGTTAAATGCCCACAGATCCTCCATGGATCCGCCGCCACGCCCGACAATGATCACATCCACGCCAAGCTGATCCAGCGCTTCGATTCCTTCCACGATGCTCTCTGCCGCACCCTCTCCCTGCACCTGCGCCGGGTAGAGGATGATCTGCACGTATGGATTTCTCCGGGCTGTCACATTTCGGATATCCTGAATCACCGCACCGGTGGGCGCTGTCACCACACCTACTGTCTGAACGAATGACGGAATCGGCTGTTTGTATTCCGGTGCAAACATTCCCATCTCTTCAAGTTCTTCTTTTAACGCAAGAAATCGTTCATAGAGAATCCCTGCACCTTCCAGTGTGATCTTTCTCGCATACATCTGGTATTTTCCATCGCGTTCGTATACGTCCACACTGCCCGTAACAACCACCCGGTCACCGTTTTTCATCGCAAACGCCAGCCCTTTTCTCTGTCCCGCAAACATCACGCACGCCAGAGAACCACTGCCGTCTTTCAATGAAAAATAAATATGCCCGGAACTGTGGTATTTGCAGTTGCTCACCTCACCGCCTACGGAGATCCGGCTCAGCATAAAGTCCTGGGTGAACATATTTTTTATATATCTGTTGACCTGTTCTACAGAATATACACTACTCATCGGCTTCTTTCGCCAGTTTTCCCAGTACACCGTTGATAAATGCCGGTGCTTCGTTTCCGCCGAATTTCTTTGCCAGTTCTACGGCTTCGTTGATCGCTACTTTTCCCGGTACATCATCGTCGTAACGCAGTTCATAAACTGCCAGACGCAGGATAGAAAGTTCTACTTTTCCCATACGGCTGGTTTTCCATCCTTTGCTTGCCTCGTTCAGTGCCTCATCGATCTCCGGCAGTTTTTCACGGATTTTTTCAAATTTGTCCTGAATATAACTCTGATCTTTGTCCTGGATGTCTTCAATCCCTTCCAGATACAGTTGTTTCTGTTCTGCCATCTCCTGATTGTCGTTAAATTCTGTCATGAACAACAGCTGAAAAATGCTTTCTCTTAATTCTCTTCTTCCCATGGTTTTCTCCTCGTATTCGTCAGTAGTAAAAAAGGGAGCCTCATCCAGACCCCCTTTCCTTCCGTCCTGCGTTCTATTTTATTTTCCTTCTTCCAGTGCTACACCGGCAATGCTGATGTTTACATCGGAAACTTCCAGACCAGTCATATTTTCAATGGCTGTTTTTACTTTTTCCTGTACTTTCTTGCAGGTTTCCGGAATACTGTATCCGTACTCCAGATTCAGGTTCAGATTCACGCATACCACGTTCTCCAGAACATCTACTTTTACACCTTTGGACAGGTTTTTCATACCCAGTTTTCCAACCAGTTCGTTGGTGATGTTTCCTGCCATAGAAGCCACGCCTTCTACTTCGGTCGCTGCCAGACCTGCGATAATTGCCACAACTTCATCTGCAATCTGTACTTTTCCAATGGTCTGATCGTCATATATGGTATACGTATCACGCATATCTTTTTTATTTTCTGTCATCTCAAACCCTCCTTATAATCAAGAGTTGTCCTGATTTTTTCTGATTTTTCAGTCAGGAACCATTATTTATATTTATTATATCAAAAAATTGCGTAAATTAAAAGGGGAATTGCCTTAGTTTTTGCTGAATTCTTCCAATTTCAGGTTTTCGTTTCGATCCAGTGTCATACCTACACTCCAGGAGTTTACGAACAGGAGCAGCGGATTGCCCTTCATGTCTTTTACCTTCTTCATATCGGAGGTTCCGGTCAGTTTTTCCACATCAACTTCTTCTTTGTTAGCGATCCAGCGGATATGTTCGTACGGCAGGTTTTCCAGACGGATATCTACGTTGTATTCGTTTTCCAGACGGTACTTTAATACATCAAACTGCAGGACACCGACAACGCCGACGATGATCTCTTCCATACCGGTGTTGAATTCCTGGAAAATCTGGATGGCACCTTCCTGGGCAATCTGGGAGATACCTTTGATGAACTGCTTACGCTTCATGGTATCTACCTGGCGCACTCTTGCAAAATGCTCCGGTGCGAAAGTAGGGATGCCCTCAAATTCAAATTTTTCATTGGATGCGCAAAGAGTATCACCAATAGAGAAGATACCTGGATCAAATACACCAATGATATCCCCTGCATATGCCTCTTCTACGATCTTACGATCCTGGGCCATCAGCTGCTGCGGCTGAGTCAGACGGATCTTTTTACCGCCCTGAACATGGTTTACTTCCATACCAGCCTCAAACTTGCCGGAAACAATACGCATAAATGCAATTCTGTCTCTGTGGGCCTTGTTCATGTTTGCCTGGATCTTAAATACAAATGCGGAGAAATCCTTGTTAAATGGATCTACTACGCCGGTCAGTGTTTTTCTTGGAAGAGGCGGTGTGGTCATTTTCAGAAAATGCTCCAGGAATGTTTCAACACCGAAGTTGGTCAGCGCAGAACCAAAGAATACAGGGGAAAGATCACCCTTCTGTACACGGTCCATATCCAGTTCATCGCTGGCACCGTCTAGTAATTCAATATCATCTAATAACTGCTGATGGTACTGGAAGCCGATAATGCTTTCCACATCATTTGTCTCTGCGTCAAATTCCTGGGTAGCAACCTCTTTTGCACCGCCCTGTGCAGCGGTAAAGGTAGTTACCTTCTTTGTAAAGCGGTCATATACGCCCTTAAAGTTCTTTCCGCAGCCGATGGGCCAGTTTACCGGGCAGGAGCGGATGCCCAATACGTTTTCCAATTCCTCCATCAATTCAAACGGGTCGCGCCCGGCGCGGTCCAGC
>OGRJ01000134.1_pt1 | contig 70365 bp, 59 predicted proteins | sample 1553411 | NCBI WGS metagenome assembly OGRJ01 (sample SAMEA2580084, study PRJEB22360) | human gut metagenome | biome: human gut; feature: human-associated habitat; material: faeces | place: Denmark | collected 2008/2010
TTTTCCGGTTTACGCTTCCGGGGAAATATGAGAACCGTACACATCACGGTAATCATTGTTTGCCTTATCGTCTTCGCTGTTGACGCGGACACGTTCTACCTTATTTCTGTCATTGTCCTTGCCGGAAATACGGTCAACACGGATACGATCCAGACGAATCTGGCGGAGTTCCGGTTCGAACTCATTCATAGCTCTGTCCATATTGTCATCTACCGGTGCTCCATTCTTCAATGCGCGATAGAACATCGCCGCAAATTCATAGCGGGTCATGGTACGGTCGCCGCTGAACATGCCGTCCGGATAGCCTTCAAGGATGCCGTTTCCTGCCAATGTAGCCACATATTCATAAGCCCAGTGGTTTTCCGGCACATCGGGGAAGTCCTTCTTTTTACCCATATCCAGGATGCCGAGAATGGAATTCATCTTCTGCTCCATGGTATCCAGACGTTTCTTCAAGTCCTTGTTCTCATCACGGAGATCGACGATTTCTTTCGCCATGGCTACTTTGGATGTGGATACATGGTTGCCCTGTCCCAGCTTCACGCTGACTCCGGCATTCACCATGTTTTCTCCTCCCCCGAAGGAGCCTCCCACACTGAACATGGTATCTTCATTGGGACGGTAGAATGCGCCTACCGATACGGCATGGGCGTCTTTGTAGTTGCCATAGCCGGCTGCCACATCCCACTTGTCATCCGGGTCGAAGTCCAGCGGGTGGAGGGCTGCCAGTGCTGCCGCTCCCGCTCCTACTCTGTCCATCCGGTCGCCCAGTTCATTGACGGCTCCTCCTATGTTGTTGATTGTCTGGTTTGTTTTCCACAGCTGCCCTCCGTTGACGGCGTCAGTGCTGTTTGCGCTGATGTCTCCGGCTGCTACGTTGGTGATTTTCTTGTTCCCTGCGTTGATGCCGCTGTTGTCGATTTTCACGTCTCCCACGGTCAGGGTGTTGGTGGTCACACTGTTCAATCCTTTCAGGTCTTTGGCCATGCGGACTTTCAGGTTGTTATTGCCGTCGGATACGACGCCGAGATTGTCTTCTGTGGTCAGTTTGTTTGTGTCTGTAATGCCTCCGACGACGTTCACCTGTTCGTTCAGTTTCTTCTTGATGACGTTTCCTGTATCGCCTCCGTATTTCATGCCGTCATTTAGGGTGGCCACTTCTTCTTTGGTTCCGTCCGGTTTTTCGTATACGATACGGGTCGTGGTCGCCCCCGGCGCGCCGTCTACTCCGGGTTTGCCGTCACGGGTAACGGAGATGTTTGTTGTTACGCCGTCTTTTCCGTTGATGCCGATTTTTCCGTCTTTGCCGTTTTTACCTGTAGCAACGATGGTTTCGGTTTTCAGGTTCTTGTCCATTTTGACGGTGAGGTTTCCGTTCGCATCGGCAAAGGTTTTGATGTTTTCACCGGAGTATTCGGAGGCGGCTTTTGTCCCTTCTCCTTTGATGGTGACTTTGTCTCCCAGGTTCCGGTGGAATTCTCCGTCGTTGCCGGCAAAGTCCATGCCTTTTTTCGTCAGTTCTTCAGATGTATTGGTAATCTTTTGGTCTACGGCTTTGAGCTGGTCTTCTGTGGCGGCCTGTCCGCTGGTGATGTTGTTCGGATCCCAGGTTTTGTTGGTCAGTCCGTTGACGGTTCCGTCTTTCCCATTGATTTTCACTTTTCCGGCATCGATGTTTCCTGTCGTGCCGTCAATGGTGACTTTGTCTCCGGCTTTGATGATGCCTGTTGTTCCGTCGATGGATACCTGTTTGGACGGATCGGTTCCCAGTGTGACTTTGTCGCCGAGTCCGACAGTATATTCTTTGCCGCCTGTCCCATTGGTTCCTTCGGTGACGGTTATATTGCTGTCTTTGGCTTTGACGGTCGTATGCTGGCCTGCCAGTGTCTTTACGTCATGCAGCTGGCTGCCGTTGACGGCATCGGTGCTGTTTGCGCTGACGTCTCCGGCTGCTACGTTGGTGATTTTGTTGCCGCCGTTGTCAAGGCCGTTCTTGGTGAGGGATACGGTGTTTCCGGCTGCACCGTTGCTGATGGTTATTCCGTTATTGTTGATGAATGTATCGCCGGCGGTTATGCTTTCGAGGCCTTTCAGGGCTTTGGCAAGGCGGACTTTCAGGTTGTTATTGCCGTCGGATACGACGCCGAGGTTGTCTTCTGTGGTCAGTTTGTTTTCGTCTGTAATTCCTCCGACAACGTTCACCTGTTCGTTCAGTTTCTTCTTGATGACGTTTCCTGTATCGCCTCCGTATTTCATGCCGTCATTTAGGGTGGCCACTTCTTCTTTGGTTCCGTCCGGTTTTTCGTATACGATACGGGTCGTGGTCGCCCCCGGCGCGCCGTCTACTCCGGGTTTGCCGTCACGGGTAACGGAGATGTTTGTTGTTACGCCGTCTTTTCCGTTGATGCCGATTTTTCCGTCTTTGCCGTTTTCACCTGTAGCGACGATGGTTTCGACTTTCAGGTTTTTATTCATCTTCACGTTGATTGTCGTATTTCCGGCAGGGTCCTGCGTGATAAATGTTTTAAGGTTTTCTCCGCTGTATTCTGTATCGGCCGCGGTACCTTCTCCTTTCACGGTTATCTTGGAGCCCAGTTTATTGGTTTTTGTGCCGCCTGCATTGGCATCAAACTGCAGGCCTTTGGCGATTACATCATCCAATTTGGATTTGGACGCGATGTCCTTTAATTTTACGGTTTCTTTCTGCCCTGCATGGTTTTTATCTTCTACGGTTAAATCGATATTTCCGTTGGTATCGACTGTATAAGACCCATCCGCACTGGATGCGTTTTGTACCAGCCGATAATCGGTGGCCGCTGCACTTTGATTATTGATGGCTTCGGTAACCGTCTTCAACTGGTCTTCTGTGGCGGCACGCCCGCTGACGGCCGTCGGGTTCGTTACATTCCAGGTCTTATTATCAAGACCTGTTACATAATTACCGGTAGTACCGCCGGATGTCTGGCTGCCCATGGTCACACCGCCGGCTTTCACCGTATCCGCAGCGGTTACTGTCTTCACATGAATGTCTTCGTTGAGTTTTACGCCGATTTTCGTATCGTCACCGGTTTGGGTGATTTCTGTCGTAATGTTATTATCGCCGTTAACGGTGACTTTAGAGCCTAATTTGTTCGTTTTTTCGCTGTTATTATCCGCGTCGAAACGAAGGCCTTTATTAATCACTTCATTTTTAGCGTCATGCAATTGTCCGCCGTTCACCGCGTCTTTGGATCCGGCTGCCACCTGACCGTCAGCCACATTGGTTACCTTCTGGTTATTCGCATTGAGGCCGTTATTGGTTACATAGGTCTTTCCGCCTACGGTCAGCCCGTTATTATTGATCACCGTATTGCCCGTTGTGACGCTGTCCACTTTCACGTTTTTCGCCAGTTTGATATTCAGCGCACCGTTTCCGGATACTACACCGATGTTTCCATCTGTCAGTTTTGACGCATCGGCACCGCCTTTGATATCCAGCTGCTCACCCAGTTTTTTATTGATAACTGCTGCATCATCGCCTTTGAAGTTCAACCCTTTTCCAATTGTCGTATTGATGTTTGTAATATCATTGGCATTCTTTGTGATATTTGTCTTATTGGTCTTCACGCCGTCGCTGACTGTTTTCAGCTGGTCTTCCGTGGCTGCCTGTCCGGATACGGGCTGCGGGTTGTCAATATCCCAAGTCGTATTTGTAAGGCCGTTTACAGTTCCGGCATCCCCATTCACCGTGACGGGATGGGTCTGCCCTACGGTAACCACATTCCCCAGCCCGACGGTGAATTCTTTACCGCCTGCCGCATTGGTTCCTTCCGTAACGGTTACATTGGCGTCTTTCGCTTTGACGGTCGTTGCTTTTGCCGTACCGCCGATGGCCGCATTCAGCTGATCCACATTGACGGCATCTGTCCCGGCCGTACCGGTTGCCACGTTGGTAATCTTCTGATTGTTGGCATTGAGGCCGCTGTTATTGATATATGTCTTTCCGCCTACATGGACGCCGTTATCGTTGATGACAACTTTATTCGTTCCCGTGCCTGCTGTCACTTCTTTAAATTCCGGCTTTTCACTCATCACTAAATCGAGGCCGTCTCCCGCCGCATTTTTCTTCACGCCCAGGTTTTTGCCCGATACACCGGTGGTCACATCGGCAAGGCCGCCTTTCACGGTCAGTTTGGTGCCGAGGTCACGATGCACTTTGTTCGCCGCGCCGTCATTGCCTTCGAAATCAAGGCCTTTTGCCGTCAATGTATTCGTAACATTGGTCACCGCATTGTTTACGGCTGTCTGCACATCTCCGATATTGGCCGCATTGGTCCGTCGTATTTCCGCCGCTGGCTACGTTCGTGATGGTCTGGTTATTCGCATTGAGGCCGTTATTGGTTACATAGGTCTTTCCGCCTACGGTCAGCCCGTTATTATTGATCACCGTATTGCCCGTTGTGACGCTGTCCACTTTCACGTTTTTCGCCAGTTTGATATTCAGCGTATCTGTCCCGTTGGATACCACGCCGATATTTCCGTCTGTCAGCTTAGATGTATCTGTCACACCGCCGATGATATTCGTCTGTTCGCCTAATTTTCGGGTAAACTTATTAGCCGCGGATGCCGCATCTTTCACATCGCCTGCATAGGCTACGCCTTTATCTACTTCTGAGGTTACCGCATAGAGCTGGCTGCCGTTGATGGCGTCGGTAGAGGCAGCGGAAATACGGCCAGCCGCTACATTGGTGATCGTCCGCTCACTGCCTGCCTTACCCACGCTGACTGTAGAAGCCGGATTTACTCCTGCAAAATTATGTGCTGTTCCATTGATCGTTGCGGAGGGTGTCGCCACAGCTGCCGCCGTTTCCGAACCGGCGCCGAGGGCTATGGCATTTTCATTGGCCACTTTTGTATTGCTGCCAAGAGCCATGCCGTTCTTCGCCGTTACAGAAGCGTTGTTCCCCAGCACCATAGCACCATCAGCGGAAACCGTGGAATTGCTTCCCACCGTATAGGCATTATCCGCTTTAATGGTATTCTTATAACCGAAAGCACCTGCCGTATTTCCTTTGACCGTACCAGCCGTGACGTGCTTGATCTTATCGCCGTTGGCTTCTGTCGTTTCCGTAATGGTGGCAGATCCGACTGTATTACCGCCGCCAACGGCATAGGCATTATTCCCATACACGGTATTTTCCGTGCCGACCGCCGCGGAAGAGGCACCGGATACGGTGCCGTCCGTCATATCCAGACCGACTGTATTCGCATCGCCGACAGCTGTAGATTTATTCCCGTAAGTCTCCGCCCGGCTGCCGAGAGCCAGAGACTTATCGCCCCAGCTCCGTGCCATGACACCGATACCGGTGCTGGCAATCCCCTTCGTCAGTGTATTAACGCCAATCGCCGTCGAACCTGTACCATAAGACTGGGTCATCATGCCGATGGCCATACTGGCATTCCCTATAGAAGCGGTATTCACATAATTCTTACTGTCATTGATAGCTGCACTTCCCAATGTCGTCCCAGGATATAATACAGCCAGTTCCCGGTTAAAGTTTTTCTGCACACCAGTGGTCGCCATGTCCGGAATGGCAGCCTGTAGAACAGGTTTTGCCCGATCAATATCATCCCCGCCGATAGCAATCGAAGAATGCCCGATGGATCTCGAATCAGCGCCTATGGATGTGGATTGCGTACCATAAACTTTAGCCCGGCTGCCGATCGCCACGCCCTGTGAATACTCCGGCTTGTCCGCCGGAGCGGTTACATCTTTTCTGAGCAGGCAGGCTTCCGCTCCGGCACCGATCACCACATCGCCCCGGGAACCATAAGAAGCGGCCTCCGCTCCCATGACAACCGCGCCGTTACCACCTTGGGGATGAGTATGATACTCGGAAACCGTGCTCTTCGCCTGGCGGCCGATGACGATATCCCCGTTTTCTGCTGCTGTTGCCACATTCCCGATGGCGATGGTGCTCGCAGTAAACTGATCCCCGGCCCTCTTCTGTCCCAAAGCCCTGGCTCCCCTGCCTATGGCCACACTGTTTTCAGCAGTCGAACCTGTCTTTGCATCATAACCTGCGGCAAGAGAATTCTCCCCATCCGCATTTGTCAAAGGACCAACAGCAACGGCATTGTTTCCTTTCGCCTTAGTATTGTCACCTACTGCCGTGCTGCCACTACCTGTTGCTGCGGCTCCCGGACCATGTACCGTATTTGCTTCCGCCACGCCCGGCATCAGGCATCCGGTAATGGCAAGAGCACACAGAAAAGCACGGAAAGGCAGGCTCTCCTTTTCAGAAGCCGCTCCATTTTTTCCACAGCGGCCGGCAACTTCCGAAACCACCACATAGCAGCGCTTCACCCGGCTCCAAATAACTTTATAAATTTGATTCATAAATTTCCTCCCTCGTAAATTTCACCTTTATAAGCAGCTGATGAGATATACTTCTATAAGCAGCTGATGAGATATACTTCAAAAACAGAGGCTGCCATTCACCAGGCACTATCGACCGAAGCCTTTCGGTATAACCAGAAACTCCTGTCCCTTGTCAAAATAAACGGCTTATATTCTATATACTATTTAATGTAGCGATTATTTACCGGCTGCGATATGCGAACCGTATATGTCGCGGTAATCACCCTTTTCTTTATTGCCTTTATTATTGACACGGACGCGTTCTACTTTATTCCTGTCATTATCTCCGCCGGAAATACGGTCTACCCGGAAACGATAAGCTTCTCTTACCTTTTCCATCTCAGGACCAAATTCTTCCATAGCTTTACCCATATTTCCATCAACAGGCGCCCCATTCTGCAGTGCGCGGTAAATAATGGCCGCAAATTCATAGCGGGTCATGGAACGATCCCCTTTGAACTCTCCATCCGGATAGCCTTCTAAAAGACCTCTGTCTGCCAATGATTTTACATAAGAATATGCCCAATGGTCTTTCGGCACATCGGGGAATTCTACATTCCTTACAGGCTGTCCCGCCATCTGTCCGATGATCTGCCGGAACTGTTCATTTTGTGCTTCCAGACGGGTAACCGCATCTTTCAGGTCAACAATTTCTTTTGCCATAGCTACTTTGGATGTAGACACATGGTTGCCCTGTCCCAGCTTTACGCTGACTCCGGCATTCACCATGTTTTCTCCTCCGCCGAAAGAGCCTCCCACGCTGAACATGGTGTCTTCATTGGGACGGTAGAATGCGCCTACCGATACTGCATGGGCGTCTTTGTAGTTGCCGTAGCCGGCTGCCACATCCCACTTGTCATCGGGGTCAAAGTCCAGCGGATGGAGAGCCGCCAGTGCTGCCGCTCCCGCTCCTGCACGGTTCACACGGGTTCCCAATTCGCCTACTTTATTGGTTACATTTTTTATATCCTGCGTGGAAGCAATGCCGGAAACGGAATAAGTGCTGCCGTCATTACGGGTGAAGTTCAAGGTATTCCCGTCAAGTGCTGCGGATGATGTATAACGATCCTTCAGGCCGGTGATGGTCGCTGTCGTTCCGTCATTATTTATCAAGGTAGCACTGCCTGTACCATTCGCAGCATAGGTAGCCGTGCCGCCGGTTACTACCGTGTCTTTGGCATTGACGGTATATGTCGTCGTATTCCCGGTTTTCTTGGATGTTACGGTTACATTGTCTCCCGCTTCTACCTTTGTCTTTTCAATTCCCAGACTGCTTGTATCGACGGACAGGTTATATCCGACTTTCTTGCCGTTTTCCACTTTATCCGTAATCTTTACTGTCCCGTCCGTAGATTCCATCTTGGGTCCGCTGACAGTGTATTCTTTCCCGCCGTCGGCATTGGTGCCTTCCGTTACGGTTGCGTAATCTCCCGCCTTCACGGTGGTATGTTTCTTTTCCGCCGCTTCTGCCTTGGCTTCCACTTTCTTCAGCTGTGCCACATTGACAGCATCGGTATCTGCCGCACCGGCCGCTACACCGGTGATCTGGCGGGTGATACCTTTGGACGCATCGCCTACGGAAACAGCCGCTTCTGTGGCCTTCCATGCGGAAGACGTATCTGTGGATGACGCCTTGGTGGAGGGATCATAACCCGCAACTCCCTTATCCACGGATGCCACGGAACCGCTGCCGAGGGCTACGCCGCCCGCTACGGTCACGTTGGCATTGTGTCCGATGGACACGGCATTCGCTACACTTGTCGTAACTACACTGTCCCCGGAACCAAGGATAACACTGCCGTTTGCCCCGGCAAGCTTGCGCTTATTGCCCAGTACGAGGGCGTCATCTGTATTCTCTATTTCATTTTCAGAACCAATGATAGATACGTGATTGACATTAGTAGCGACATTCTTGAAACCAGTAATAGAGTTATAGGTACTTGGCCTACGGCTGGTACCGGTCACGGTGTTGTTAACGCCAATCATAGCCGTGCGTAATGTATAGTCCGCTCTGTTGCCACCACCAAAAGCCATAGTAGAGCCACCTCCGTTGGACTCTTTAATAACACGGCGTAAATTTTGAGCCAATGCTTCAGGAGAATTACCGCCGCTAGTCGGAGCAGAGTAAATATCTTCTACAGAGTTTGTAATTTCATTACCGGCACCATAAATTAAAGAACCATTGGAATTAAATGTACGGTTAGCAACACCAACGATACTATTAGCAATACCAGAATAATTACTAGATGCTGTTTTAGATTCGATGGAGTTCAAGGAACCGGTGATCGTAGCACCAAAATTTTGAGCTGAATTAGGACGGAACCCACCGCCATCATAAGCGCCGGTAATAGCGGAATAAGCGCCATTAACAACACCAAAGGCGGCGTTATTCCAGCTGTTAGTTCCAACTGTTGTCGCATTAACAACTACATTATTACTACGCATATTAGCTATATCACTAGTATCAACAGTGGTATCATAAAGTTTACCTTTAAAATTATGAGTACCAACCATAACACTGCCGGAACGCGCATAAGCATTTTGCCCGATAGCTACACCGGTAACTACTTTATCAGGATTAGCAGGAATAAATGGTGACTGCAACCCAAGAAATCCGGATCCCGTAAATGTAGTTTGTCCGAAGTTGAAATTTTTTTTCTTGTACACCGGCCATGTTTTCTGAAAATGCATTCTGTCCAATGGCAATACCGCCGCCCTGATTGACATAATTATTGATATGAGCATTATTGCCTACAGCAATATCACCGCGTGAAGGACGTACCGTACCGTTGGAGTAGTCAATATGAGCATCTTTGCCAACAGCTACATTTTCTGCTTCCGGCGCACTGCTGCCTGTACCATATGCCACCCCGTTCCCAGAACCTGTCGCCGTATCCGCCGCATCAGCCGCATAACCGCCCATGAGGACTCCCATCCCCACAGCTGCCGCCAGAGCGGCTTTCACCGCTTTTCCCGAAGCGCTTTTCGTGTGGCTCCTTGCCACTTCAGAAGTGACTACATAGGCATGTTTTGCCTTACTCCATACAATCTTGTAAATTTTATTCATGCTACACTCTCCCTTGTTGCAGCTAACCAAAAACAGACGACACTTAGGTCATCTTAAACTATCGTTTTGTTATAGCACGTTTATTACAAACAACGAAGTAAAAAATGAAAATCGGCTCTCGTTTTTCAGAAGCCGGCAAAATACCGGCAGAGAAGGGACTTTCATTCTAACCTTTCACATCACTTCCTCATCACGGCAGCAGATCCTTCACGTTCGCTTCAGATGACGATTAACCGTTTCCCTCATTATGATACCTTACCGTCCGTTGTCATTCTGAGCGGAGATAAGAATGCTTTGTGAGAAAATCGGCAAACAGAACGGTGACGCGGAGTGAAGAATCTATTACTCTGATGACATCTTACCGTTTTCCTCACCACAGTAACAGATTCTTCGCTGCCGCTCAGAATGACGTTTAATGTTCTCTGTCATTATGATGCTTAGCGTCCCTCCGTCATTATGATGCCTTACCGTATTCCGTCATTCAGAGCGGGGGCAAGAATGCTGTGCGGGAAAAAACGGAAAACGGAACAGTGACACTGAGTGAAGAATCTATTACTCTGATGACACCTTACCGGCTTTCCTCACCACGGGTATAGATTCTTTACTGACGATCCGGATGACGCTTTGCGGAAAAGCAGCACTTCTCTTGATAAACGGCTGCCGGATAAAAGGGAACATCCCGCGAATTATACAGCATTCATCAATACACCATTTTAAGCCTGATGCAAAAAATCTGCCGCTCTTTACCTGCGGCAGATTTTTTCTGCGTTTACCTCTTAATTTCCACACGATACTTTTTCAGCTTGCCTCCATAGACCGGAAAGAAACTGAATTCACCGTAATCCTTTACAGGCTCCGCATTTTTCAGCAGTTCCATATCGGCATCGGAAATCACAAAATCAATATCTCCATTTTCCTTCATATGTCCGGGATCCGCCGTTTTCGGCAGCACCACCGTCCCCAGCTGCCAGTCATAACGGATGCAGAGCTGAGGAATCGTGACCCCGTATTTCTCTGCCATTTCCGCAAGGCATCCATCTTTCAGCGCTTCGCCGTGCGCCACGGGAGAGTAGGCTTCCACTACGATATCCCTCTTCCGGCAGTAATCAATCAAATCCAGCGGACTGTTTCCCACATGACAGAGAATCTGGTTTACCATGGGTTTCACACGGCAAGCGGCAAAGATGTTTTCAAGATCTCCTTCAAAGAAATTAGAAACACCGATTGCCCGCAGTTTCCCGGCTTCCAAAGCATCTTCAAGAGCACGCCATACTTCCCTGTTTTCTTCATAGTAGCGGTCCTCCGACTGATTCACCTCCACCCAGGGCTGGGGCGAATGAATAATCATCATGTCCAGATAATCAAGTCCCATCGTTTCCAGTGTCTTTTCGATGGATTCCATGGCGGACGCATAGCTTTTATTTTCAGCCGCTACTTTGGATGTGACAAAGATATCCTTCCTGTCAATGCCGCAGGTGCGGATTCCCTCTCCGACGCCACGTTCATTGCCGTACGCCTGTGCCGTATCGATATGGCGGTATCCGATATTCACCGCCGCCTGCACAGCCTCCGCCGCCTTGTCGTCATCAATAAACCATGTGCCCAGCGCCAGTTTCGGAATGGCTACGCCATTATGCAACGTATAACTTTCCTCAAAAATCATAATTGCCTCCTCTATAAACCATTGCCCCTACAAAACGATAAGTATTCAAAATAAATCACTGTGCGATTAAACAGCCGATTTGATTAAATATAGCATGCCTTCATGCTTTTATAACCTTTTGCAGTTCAGAAACATCATCAAAAGGCCCCTGCAGGTCTTCCCCTTTTTCTGCCGTCTCTATGGCCGTATAGAAGTCGGATTCGGTTCACCATGTCATATTTCCTTTCGCCATGACAATTCTTTTTATATGCTTACTCTTCAAAATCATTATATCCAAGCGCCAATCAGGCTACAAGTACGTTGCACATATTTTCCCTCCCAAAAATGATTTCCCAAGGAAACTTCATCGGCACACTTCATCGTCTCCTCTTTGCATATTTCCTTATATAAAGATAAAATATAGAATCATAACGCTAAGAAAGGACGGACTTGTGAAAAGGATTTTATTTCTGGTTCCCCGCATGAACATCGGCGGTGCGGAAACCTATGTATATACCGCGGCAAAAGAACTCCGTGCCCGGGGCTATGAAGTTTTTCTCGCTTCCGGCGGCGGACGTCTGGCAGATAAACTGAAAGCGGCAGGCATCAGGACATTTTTCGTTCCGGTCCGGCAGAGCAAGTTCTTATCCGTCTGGCGCGTTTCATCCATCGTGAAGAAATACCATATAGACGTCATTCATGCCAACTCGGGAGCCGCGGGCATCATCGCGGCAAGAGTAAAAAGAAATACGTCTGTCCCCGTGGTATACACGGCACACGGCATTCTGGGAAATATGGAAAAAGAATATGTCATTGACCAATTGGATCAAATCATCTGCGTCAGCGAATACGTCAGGCAGGATTCCATAGCACGCGGATTCCATGAGGATCATCTCCTTGTCCGTTACAGCGGCATCGACACGGAACGTTTCACCGCAAATGAAGAGGAGCGGATCCGGCTGCGAAAAGAATTCGGTTTCGATAAAGACACCCTCGTTCTTGCCATGGTATCCCGCATAAAAAATCTGGAACATAAAGGCCACGGCCATCTTCTCTCCATGCTGGACAAGTATGGACGCAAAGAAAACTGGAAGCTCCTTGTCATCGGAAAAGGGAACGAGCTCCCTCTGCTGAAAGCGAAAATACGCGTCATGCACTTATCCGATAAAGTTCTCTGCCTCGGACACCGGACAGATGTGGAACACCTGCTGAATGCCGCAGATCTGACCGTCCTCCCTTCTCACTTTGAAACGTTCGGTCTTGTTCTGGCGGAAGGCATGGCGATGGGAAAACCGGCCATCGCTTTTTCCGTAGGCGGCACGCCGGAAATCGTGAAAGATGGGGAAACAGGATTTCTCGTGGAAAAAGACAATGAAAAAGAGCTGTATGAACGAATCAAACAGCTCGACAGCGACCGATCTCTTCTTAAACAATTTTCAGAAAACGGTATCCGATGGATACGCTCCCAGTTCACCAACCGCCGGATGGTCGATGAACTGGAAGTCATCTATCACAAGTTGTCACCTTAATTATTTCCTGAAGGTCTTTTTGAAACGCCGTTCCAACTGGCGGAGCCAGATAAAAATCAGATGGATACGGCTCACCTTTAATTTAAATTCCCACATCGGCTGCCTGGCAGGAATCGGAATGCGGGGCAGGGCAAGCAGATCCTGTGTCCACAACGGGACATCATAGAAAATCGCCAGCCCCAGTTTATACCCGCACTTCTCCGCCTCCTGCATGACCTTTCTGTCAAAATCTCCGTAAGGGTAGCAAAGACATTCCACCGGCTTCCCATTAAGTTTTTCAAAAAAGCGTTTGCTCTCTGACAGCTCATCATGAAGACGATCCGTACCGCAGCGGCTCAGAAACGGGTGATCCATGGTATGGGAACCGACATAATGCCCCTCATTCTGCCACAGGGCCAATTCACGTTCATCCATTGTCCGCGTCGGCGCTTTCCCGAAATTTTCCCATTTGTTCTCCCTGCCGATCCAATTGGCAATGGGAAATACATTTCCCACATGGCGGTATTTTTTCAAAATCGGTAAGGCCGCGGAAAAATTATCTTCATAACCGTCATCAAAAGTAAGGACCACCGGTTTCTTCGGCAGCCGCTTTCCATGGAGAAAATGCGCCTGCAGCTCATCCACCGTGATGCTGTGAAATCCGTTTTCTTCCAAGTATCTCATCTGCTCTTCAAACTTTTCCTCCGGCAGCGCGTTCCGATCCCCCGGGACAGAAGCAATGCGGTGGTACATTAAAATAGGTACCCGATCACGGAAATGGTAATATGTGTACAATAAAGCAGAAAAGATTATAATGGAAACGTATAACATAAATAAACTCCTTAATTTATTCTAATCATTGTATCACATATATTTTTCCTGATCAGAGGATTTCATGAAAACATTTTTAGTTTATAATACCTCTTATTTCGGAGACACTATCCTGACAGACGCACTGTGCAGGAATCTGAAACGGCTGTATCCGGAAAGCCGTCTGGTTTTCGTATCGAATAAACCGTTCACCGACATTTCCCAATACATGGACGGTGTCGATGAAGTCTGGACTTATGACAAATGGGGCATCCATAAGGGACTTGCCGGATGGTATAAATTTTATAAAGAACATAAAAACCAATATGTTTTTGATGCCGCTTTTGTCATTTACGGCAATGAGCGGGGCATTTTATTATCCAAATTTTTAGGCGCAAAAAAAATATACGCAGACAATCGGCATGCGATCGTCCGCCTGCTCCTCTCCAATGGAAAAATTAATTACGGAAAATGGATCCATGTGCAGGACCGGCATGCCTATCTGGCGGAACTGTATGCGGGAAAGCCCATGGAAAGCATGAAAATCAGGTACCATGTCCCTGATGAAGCTTTTGCATATATCAATGAACGGCTTTTAAAGGGAATCACCAAACCAATCATTGCATTGAATCCGGTCACCAAGCGAGAAGAAAAAGATTTGAAACCGGACACACTCCTTGCACTGGCACAAAAAATAAAAGAAGCGGGGATGATTCCCGCCATGATCGGTGCAGGAAAAGATTGTGAATCGTATTATGAAAATCTTCCGCCTGCTGACAGACAGGTGCTGCTGAACCTGGTAAATAAAACCACCATTCCCCAACTGGGCGCCCTGCTGAAAAGCTGTGCCGTCCTTATCAGCGCCGATACCGGTACTGCCCACTTTGCTCTCGCCTTAGACGTTCCCGTGGTAGATGTTTTTTATCTGAATGATGAAGCCAATCTCGCCGCCTGGGGACCGAAGGCATTTTACCGCCACCGCCTGATTGCCCGCGGCGGAGATTTCAGCGCTGAAAATATTTGGAAAAATACGCAGGATTTGATAGCGGAAAACATTTCCCTGTAACTTTGTATATTTCCGGTTCGTATCAGGAAAGGATATTGATATGTTCTCACGGTATTTCACGGATAGCCATTCTATAAAAACGCTCCCGTCTTATCTTTTGTCTTCTTTTATTTTCATAAGCGTCATCTTTTTACTTTTCCATATTTCCGGATTTGAACGTGTTTTCGAATGGAATAAGAGTCTGCGTGATGCGGCCACAGGGTTTGCCGTCTTCAGCCTCATTACATATGCACTGAGAGAAAAACTGTATTCCCCCCTGTGGCGTTTATCCCTGTTTCCTTATCTAACGCAGCTTGTAATTTACGCCTATGTACTCATTCATGCCAATATGTCCTGGACGATTGACTACGACTTGATCCACCCCTATTTCCTGCTTTTCGTTTACGAATCAATCCTCACAGCATGCTTCTTTGCTTTCTCACAAAATCAGCCCCCAAAATGGCGCTTTTCCATTTCTGTCCTTTATGGAATTATCGTCGCGGCAAGCCTTCTGTTTGCTGCTGTATACCTGGGATACTACCTCCTATACAATGACACGATACGCGCAGAAAATATGCTGCCCATCCTGCAGACCAACAAAAAGGAAGCGTTTGAATTTATTTCAGACCGCATCGGACTTCCCATTCTGTTTTCTTCCCTTATCTTTTTTGCGCTGCTCTTACCGGCCTCTTTCTTCTGCTGCCATAAAACTATTTCCGTCGGCCGGGATCGTTACAGTAAAATACGTATCCTATGGATAGGCATGATTTGCATTCTGTCCATCATCAGCATCCATAAATATATCCCGTCTCTTTTTCCTATTTCACAAACTTATGGCGCTTTCCACTATATACATGAAATGCGGCGGATCAGCCAAAAGCATGAACAAAATATAAGCCGGTTCCGTATATATACCCCCGTCAGCGAAGCCATGCCGCAAAAATTACCGGGTACCGTCATTGTCGTCATCGGAGAAAGCGCCACCCGTGACCGGATGAAAGCCTTTACCCCGTCTTATCCGTCTGAAACAACCCCATGGCTCTCAGAAATGAAAGAAACACCTTATTTTTACCTCATGGATAAAACATATTCCTGCTTTCCCGTCACTGTTCCCGCGCTTTCCATGTTCCTTTACGGGCGAAACCAATATGACCACCGGAATATAGATGACGTAGCCAATATCATAGATGTGGCACACCTTTCCGGCTATAAAACATGGTGGATGAGCAACCAGGGCAAAATGAGCGGTGAAGACAGTCCCATCGATTTCGTCGCGCAAAACTGCGATACGGAACAACGGACGCCGTTTCCGCTGGGCGACGATTATCAGCTGCTTGATTTTGTAAAGCAGCTTCCCAAAAATGAAAATAACTTTGTCATTATCCATCTTATGGGCAGCCATATCAGGTACAGCGACCGCACCCCGCCGGATTTTAAAGGAATCGACAACCCGCAGCACGACAAGCGGACCAACCAGTATGACACCACGCTGCTCTATACGGATCATCTCCTCCGTGATATCTATACGTATGCCAAAGATCATTTGAATCTGCAAGTCATGATGTACTGCTCCGACCATGGAGAAAACATGGAACGAAGCCATGTCGCCAGCAAAAACATGACTTATGATATGGTTCGGATTCCTTTTTTCATTTATCTTTCCCCCGCTTACACACGGCTCTACCCGGATACGGCACAAGCCCTGCGTCAAAATGAACACAAAGTATTCACCAATGACCTGATGTATGACACCATCAGCGGAGTCCTGCACCTGCCAAATACAGACTATGAACCGAAATTTGATTTAAGCAGCAGTGCATATAATCTGAAACCGGCAGACGCAAGAACGAAGTATGGAGAATGGACCATCCTTGATGATCCGGATTACAAGTAAGTAATTCAGGCATGACAAAAACCGTTACAGTTTCTCCAAAAGGAGCTGTAACGGTTTTTTACAACAAATTCACACTCTTTTCTCCTCCGAGTGCAGCGTATCCCATCTTTCAAAAAGCAGTGTAATGCCAAATGCAAGATAATATAATCTGCCAAACGATGTGGAAGAAAATGTTTCATCCAAAAGCCCGTTAAGAACAAAAGCAAGAAAAACTGCCAGCATGCACCAGCTGAATGGATTCAAAGCATATATACGTATCCTTTTCCAGAAATACATCCCCATAAGAATCAGATATGCATTATAACCCAGAAAAGCAAGAATCCCTCCGGTTGATAAAAAAATCAGCCACGTATTATGGGCATGCACATTTTTTTTAAACTCCCTGCTTCCCTCCAGTTGATATTTATGGTCATAAGCATTTTTCCATCCATTCAGTCCCACTCCGGCCAATTTATGGTCCTCCCACATATGGTAACTGCTCTTCCATATAAACGGTCGGTCTGCCCCTTGCATCCGATATGGATCATGTATTCCAAACCGGAGGGAACACAGCAAAGCAAGTACGACCAGCAGACCTGCCCCCATCCCTAAGAGCCGCCGCCTGGTTTTCCCCATTGCAATTTGATTTCTAAACAGGAAAATCAGCACAGTAATAAAAATCGCTATGGATAAAGCTCCCATGGCACCTCTTGTTTGCGTCAGGACCAATGTAACTGCCTCCAGCACTAAAAGTACCGACATTACAGCCAGATGAAAAATATTATCACGATAATAGCAGATAAAAGCAATAGTGAGTGGAATAAAGACATCCATCATAATACCCACGTGGGGCGGTGATGTATAAAAGCTGTCCAGGCGCTCCATGTGTTTGGCAGCATACTCATATATCCCATATCCGCATATTGCATACCCAATCGTAACAAATGTATAGCATACAGTTTTTCTGATATCACGCTCCCAGCCGATGTATAAAATCATAAATAAAGGCAACGGAATCATAACATAAGACAGAAAACTATATGATCCGCCATACATATTTCCAGTATTGTCCAAATGAAACAGCGTGGAAATAAACAGGCAGGCATAAAATACAGCGAACGCCCATAGAATATTTTTATGAAGTGTAACCTTGGGAATCGCATGATTTTTCAGTGCATAAGCAATTACAAACAGAGTAAATGCGATCATACTGATAGACATTCCCGTATTAATATAATGGTAAGCCGTAGCCCCCCATACGACAACAGCCGCTGCCAACCGACTGCCCCAATTTATATTTAAAAATTTCATGAATCCCGCTCCTAATAGTTTTTATCGGGCAGCCATAAATTTCCACTGCCGCATTTTATATTGTAATGAAACTGCCATTTTACGGACATATCCGCAAAGCTGCAACAAAATCGTACATTCACTTACAATCAGATACCGCTGAAAAGAAAAAAGAAACGGCAACGATACATCTCTATGCATAAAGATATATGATTCCAACTCCCTGTAATCCAAATCCGGCAATTCCCGCGTATTGAAATCCGCCACAAAAGTCTTTACAGCGCACTTCAGTGCCTGAATGCAGCAAACCTTCTTATCCGACAATGCATGTAAATCCGCAATCCGTTCATGTTCACGCCACGCCAGAAACCTTCCATATTTCAATTGTATAAAATCCTTTATATTTTTCCCCCTCATAAGGCTGTTTTCATTTTCATAACTGTAACGATATAAAGATACCGGAGTCAGATAAGCACTTCCCGCCTTAAAAAAAACGGTAGCACTCACATACATATCTTCCACCAGCCGCCCTGCCGGAAATATCAAATCATTCCATAAATAACGCTTATATAATTTCCCATGGGCAAAATTCGGCAATTCATCAAGAAGGATCCCTCTCCGGATTTCCGATAAATCATCCGTCTCTTTCCATCCGGAAGACCTGCAATCCTCGCTTCCATCGGCATAGATAATACTGAAACCGGCCATGATGATATCATAAGTCCCTGATTTTGAAAAAAATATCATTTTCTCTAAAGCATCTTCCACGATAAAATCATCAGAATCAAGAAAATATATCCACTCACCTTTACAGATTTTTATACCTGCATTTCGGGCAGCGCTAAGTCCCTGATTTTCCTGATGGATGACATGAATCCTGCCATCTTTTTCCGCATAGGAGTCACATATCTGCCCGCATGCATCAGGCGAGCCGTCATCAACCAGGATCATTTCCCAGTTGGAATACGTCTGGTTCAGCACGCTGTCAATACATCTATGTATAAATTTTTCAGTTTTATATACCGGCACGATGACCGACACTAATGGAGCATATCCCATAGGTTTTATCCCCTTATTCCGCCTTTTAAGCGTTTCAGCACATTGCCGCCGATTTCCATGTTCAGGTACGCATAGCAGTATGCATTTAAAATGAAGACAATTCCAAGCATCACCATGCCTGATGTGGTAAGCATCGCTTTACCCGGATCCGGATCAAACCCGAAGACCGATGACAAGGGTGTCCATATCCAGCGAAGGAATGTGGTGAAGCGGTCAATCGCACCGGTAAGGGCATCGGCAATGCCGAGAACATAAATGGAAAATATGATTTTATAAGACATTTCAAGTATATATGCAAGAATCGTAAGGCAAAGCGTTTTCCCGTAGGATAGTTTATGAAGAAATCCATAGCCCATGGCCATGCCGAGGGCACCCGCATAAAAGGCTGTCGTCAGTCCGATTTCAAGCCCTCCGATCATGGTAACGAGAATAACCACGCCCGCCGATGTGCCGAATCCCCACTTCATCCCGTGGAAATCGCAAATGACGGCAATCGGGATAGGGGACGCGGTCATAGTGACGAACACGAGAAACGGCGCTAAAAGTTTCAGCAGCACCAGGAGTGACGCAATGGCCGCCGCTGCCGCTGCTTCTGTCAGATATTTTGTTTTTCTCACTGATTCGTTCAATCTGTATCCTTTCCAAAAGAAGCCGCCAATGCTTCTTTCTCCTGTTTTGTTTTCCGTTTCAAATAGAATTCACAGGACCGGGCATCATGACCGTTGTTCCATTCCCTGTACCACACAAGACAGACAGGCAGCCGGCCTTTCGTATACTTCGCGCCCTTCCCTGCGTTATGGACAGCCACCCGTTTTTCCGGATCATCCACGGTAAATCCCGTATAGAGTGTGCCGTCTTGGCAGCGCACCATGTAAGTAAAATATTTCTTTTCCATCTCTTTCTCTTAGCCGCAGGCGGCAAAAGGGCACAGGACTGTTTACATTTAGGTGTATGGTCTCCGCATGGTCACGCATGCCACTGTCCCCGTCTCCAGACTGCTGTTTTATTACCTCTCTATTGTATACAAACAATAAAAGAAATGCCAGCTGCATTGACAGCAGCTCAGAAAGCATTTTCTTTTATTTCCACATTTTTTCATGTCATTCGGATAACAGATTATTCACTGCCGTGGTGAGAAAAACGGTAAGAAGATAAAAGCTATCAGCTGTGAGCTGTTAGCCGTTAGCTGTGAACCGTCAGCTAAAAATGCTGAATGGCGGCCAACGTTAAGGCGTCATCCTAAGCGGATGCGAAGGATCTGCTGCCGTGGTGAGAAAATTGGTAAACTGTCACCAGCGTAACAGATTCTTCACTTTGTGTCCTATTGCTGCTCCCCTTTAATAAAAAGAGCAGCAGGGGAAATGTTGCATTTCTCTTTGCTGCACTTATATGGTACTAATGAAATGAACCGGCATTTAGAGCAGAGACAAGCGGGCGACTGCAGGCCGGAGGCTCAGTACCATTCATTGATCCAGTTTTTTTCAGAGGGAAGCATGTTTTCCGCCGTTTCAAGAACTTTTTCACGCTCCACACCTTCCAGCCATTTGATGCGCCCCAGATCCGACAGCTCTCTTAAAGACAGCGCTCCAAAGAAAAGCTGGGCGAGGGCGCCTGCGGTCATGGTAAAATCCGGTTCGGGAATTTTATTTCCCAATTTCACGCCGGAAATATCTTCGATATGAAGCTTCAGTGTGTAAAATACATCATATTTCACAGCGTAAATTCTTCCTTCCTTGGCGGAAAGGACGTAGATGCCGCTGTTTTCGGGAAGGAACTCGTCCGCCAGCTGGAAAGACAGGAATCCTTTCATCTCTCTGCAGGGAAGTCCGTCAAATGCCATGACCGGATCCGTGACGCGTCCCATCATGGTTGGGAAAGAGGCATTATGTATATAGGTATGCTCCGCGCCATTCTGCCAGTAGAAAAATGCCCTGTCATCAAAAGGTTCATACCACACGCATTCATCCACGGAACCGCGGTGTCCAGCCATGTAAGCATAGAGCCCTTTCCGTCCCGCATCGGAGGCGTACGCCATTTCCGACATGATGAGTTTCCTTCCGTCCAGATGGTAGAAAATATATCCGGCCGCACCGTCCAGGTCATTGACGACAGCGATGTAACCGCCGTCACAGAACTGGGCGCCGATGTGCTTCTTCCATGACGCCTCATCACGAAAAGCCCAGCCGTTCCGCCCCTTCACATACCTGTCATAGACAGAGGCAAGAGTTTTCCATTCATCTATCGAGGCAATACTCCCTGCGGACTGCGCCCGCTTACCCAAGAAACTTAAATGCTCAGGCGCGGCGCTTCGTTTCCACTGGTGCGCATAAAATGAAAATCCCATAGGATAATAATACGATGCCGCCGAGGGCATGAGAATGACAGCGCCTTTATTTTCCATCCGCGCCATATGGAACGCGCCGCGGATCAGTTCAGTCGCAAGCCCTTTCCCTCTTGCGGCAGGATGGGTAGCTACCCCGACAAGGTAATCCACCGGCATCTTTGCACCGCGGACACATATTTCATAAGGACGGCGGTGAAGACTGCACGCTATTTTCCCTGCTTCTTCTCCCGCCAGTACATCTTCCGGGCGGTAGAGCTCCCTGAAATACCAGCGGAACCACGGGTCGTCTTCTCTTTCAAAACAGTACGACCAAAGCGCGCGTATATCCTTTTCATCCGTCCGACTGCATTTACGTATTTTCATAACCGCCTCAGAAACAACTGCCGTCTTTTACGACGACATCATACTTTTCCGCGAAATGGTCAGGATTGTATTCCATTTTTGCCTGACGCAGGCCGGGCAGCCCCATGTCTTCTTCACGGTTTACAAATTCTGTTTCCGCAAATTCATGCATCAGGAAATCGCGGTTGATCGCCTGATACAGCCCGCGGATATTCGGATTTGCCTTTTCAAAGAAAATATGCGCCACCCGGGGATTGACCAAATCTCCGTTCGTAAAGGCTTCTACCTTTCCATAAATGCGGATAATAGCGCCTTTCAATTTCAAAGCGTCCCAATTGGCAAAACACCGCTGCAGCGCTTCTTTTTCTTCCGCAATGTCTCCATGCCGTTCAAACCAGTCTTCAATCCCCTGCCATGCGTCTTCCCTGTTTTCCGACGTGATGGACTCATATGTATAATCACCGTACTGGCGGAGAAAAGCGTTCAGATGATTTTTCTTCATCCGGAGTTTCTTTCCCGATAAATTGATCATGTCTGCCGTACGGTATACATATTCCCAATTATCCCGATCCGCAGTGAACTCGTACCGGTTCGGGCAATGGGCTTTGATCTGTTCCAGCACCCAGGGCGAAGCAGCCTTAATGATAAACGGTTTTCCCTCGCGCTCCAGGCATTCATGGATAATCTCCATGCCGCGGCCGAAAGACGCCCCTTCACCGGCAAAAGGGGGCATAAAGAACGTATTCTCCCCTTCCCCCGCACGGACGAATAAGATATTCTCCTCTACCGCCCACTGCGTATGGTACGCTTCCTGCCATAAAAAAAGTGTATTGAATGAACAGTCGATCCCCTCATAATGATGGACATGGAAAAAGCTGTCGATATACTCTCTTTTTTCAATTGTAAACGGTTTGAAGTCTATGATGAACATCTCCTTAAAAAATAACAGCTATATTGTAAATATTCTATCCTTTTTTATTCCTTTTGGCAAAAGCCGGAACGAACTTTATAAGCCACAACATGACATGCTGCTGAAATCAGAAAACAGATAAACACCCACTCCGTCATTTTCCCGGTGCAGGAAAATAAATCTGCCGCAAAAGCAGTAAACAAAAATTTTTACAAAAATAAAGAAATTCTTTCCCACTCTCATTTAAGCCTCTTTCTTGATAATGAGAAAACCGATATTATCAGAAACGGCAGATCTGGTTTTTTCCGATTTCCCATAAAATCAAACTTCATCGCGGCGAACATGATTTCTCCGAAACTTCATTCGCTGCGTTTTCCTTTCGATAAAAATTACACTTATTCACATTATTCACAAACTTATTCACAACTATTCACATCATGTGGATAAAAACAATCTGTTTTTTCTCCTTTCACGATAAATCAAGACTTTTTTTCCGCCTGTCCATCCCAGACAGACACACGAACTGTGCATAACTGTGCATAACCGTTTTGCCACTCCGTAAATGAGAATGAAAAATATTCCGTATTTATCGTATATCTTTCTCACTTTCACTCTCACAGGATACCCCCGATATGCATGTGAATAACTTTCTCTCCATCTGTCCCCCTTTCTTCCAATCATCCAGTTTTCTTCCCCTCTTGACAACGAATACGTGCAAAATAGAAAGAAAAAAAGCGAATAAAAGAATTCATTTCAAATCACCCCTGTATTTGTCCGCCTGCTGTGTACATAAGAAATAAAAACTTTCTAAAAGAAAAAATGATTTCCTTCCGTTCCGACATCGGCAGAAATGAAAATCATTTTCCCGTTTTGTCTCTTTCATTCCATTTCATTTACAAACTCCCATTTCTGCCTTTTTTGTGCTAAAATATGACATGTACACGCGTCCATAGCTCAGCTGGATAGAGCAGCGGTTTCCTAAACCGTGTGTCGGGGGTTCAAATCCCTTTGGGCGCACCAGAAATGCACAGCTGCCAAAAGGCGGCTTTTTTTATTTGCCTTCAAAATGTATTTCCTATTGGGGTAAAATTCTCTTTTCCGCCCCATGTCGCCGCCGGTGGAGTCTTTCAGAGAAAAAATGATATAATATATATGGTAAATACTTTATAAATACTTTTTTACAGGGAGACAAATCATGGATACGGTACATATCAATTTAGGGAATGATTCTTATGATGTGATGATCGACTCGGGCATCATCGGCCGCCTGGGGAAAGAAACCGCCCCCCTGTCGGGACACGGGCGCGCAGTCATTATCACGGAAGAAGGAATTGACGAACTGTATGGCCAGGATTTGAAACGCCAGCTGGAAAAAGAGAACCTGAACGTACAGCAGATCGTTCTTTCTTCGAGCGAAAAGAGCCGAAGCCTTTCTGTCGTGAGCCGTGTATGCGAGGCGCTGGCAGACTTCGGGTTCTGTGCAGGAGATCTGCTCATCGGCCTTGGCGGACGTGTCGTCGGCGATGTGACAGGCTTTGTTGCAGCAACTTACCGGAGAGGAACTCCCTACGTGCAGGTGCCCACTTCTCTCCTGGCACAGATCGGCAGCGCCATTGGAGGGAAAATCTCCATCGATATCAATGGAAGAAAAAATCTCATCGGTACATTCTACCAGCCCAAAGCCGTGTATGTAGATCCTGCCATGGTCCGCACGCTGCCTGCCCGTTTCTTCCATAACGGCCTCGGCGAAGCGATTAAAATCGGCTGCGTGGCAGACAAGGACCTCTTTGAAATATTTGAAAAAGCCGCCTCTGACCAGGATATCCTTCGTGTTCTTCCGGAAATCATCCGCCGCTGCATTACCATCAAGGCACACTATGTGGAAATCGATCCCGAAGACAAAGGCGAGCGCCGTATCCTTGATTTCGGCCACACACTGGGCGGCGCGGCAGAGAGATACTACCGTTTCAATGATCTCCGCCTGACCCACGGGGAAGCAACGGCGGCCGGCATGTACATGATCACGAGCGCTTCTGAAATTCTGGGACTCACCAAGCGGGGTACAGCGGAACGGATCAAGTACGTCCTCCAGTCTATCGGTCTTCCCATCAATCTTGACGTCCCCCGTGATATTCTTGTCTCCCTTCTGGAACATGGAAAAAATGTAAAAGATGAAAAAATAGAAACACCCCTCGTTCTGGAAATCGGAAAAGGATATATTTATACGGGAGAAATTGAAACCTTAAAGAAATATATACAAATGGAATAATTTCAAACCTTCGAAAGAAATACCGGGAGTAAAAACAAACTTCCGGTATTTTTTCGCCCTGTTTCTCATAACCTGTAAAACCTGTTCTCCATGGGGTGCTATGCTATAATGCAGATAATAAAACGATCTGCCTGAAAAGTATACTATTTCAAACCGGAAACAGGAGTATAAAAATGGATTTCAGCAAAATAACAGTGGCCGTTATCGGCCTGGGTCTGATGGGCGGTTCCTTTGCCATGAGACTGAAGGAACTGGGAGCGGCAGTAATCGGCATCAATCGGACATTATCAACGGCAGAGGCCGCCCTTCGGCAGGGCATAGTGGATTCCATCGATATCAGTGACCTGAAACACGCGGACATTGTTATATTCTGCGCACCTGCCAAAGCGACACTCGCCTTTGTGAAAGATCACCTGCCGGACTTCCGCTCCAACGCGATCATGACCGATATCGCCGGCGTAAAAGGAAACCTCGCCGATGATATCCGGCAGATCCTGCCGCCGGGCATGGATTTCATTTCATCCCACCCTATGTGCGGACATGAAGGCGAAGGACTTTCCCGGGCGGATCCGGACATTTTCCGCGGAGCAAATTATATCCTCCTTCCCGATAAAACGAACCGCCCGGAGAGTGTGGAACTGCTCCGAAACATGGCGCTGGCTCTCGGCTGCCGCCACGTGCCGTCAATCACACCGGAAGAACACGACCGCCACATCGCCTACACCAGCGACCTGACCCACGTCCTTGCGGCGGCGCTGATAAACAGCCCTTCCCTGAAAGAAGACACAAAGTACTTTACAGGCGGATCATTCCGTGATGAAACAAGAGTAGCGGATATCAACAGCCCCCTTTGGACAGATTTATTCCTTGCCAACCGTGAAAACCTGCTTCTTGAAATCGACCGTTTCACAGAAAGCCTTTCTCAAATAAAAACAGCACTGGACAGGTCAGATAAAAATACCCTTCATGAACTTCTTGAAAAAGCAGGAAAAAGAAAACGAAACCTGACAGCCGCCGATAAAACATAATCGGACATGAGCTGCCGGCTCCTGAAAACCGACAATTGTGAATCAGCTGCCCGCATCAGTAATGGAGGATACTCGCATGCCGTAGTGACTCAAACCGTAAAAGAATATTTAGCTTGCAGCTGACAGCTCACAGCTGATAGCTTTTATCTTCTTACCGTCTTCCTCACTATGGTAACAGATCCTTCACATCCGCTTCGGATGACGCTTACTGTTTCCCTCATTATGACGCCTTTTCCTCCAATCGTCATTCTGAACAGGGGCAAGAATGCTTTGTGAGAAAGCCAGAAAACGGCAACATGACACCGAGTGAAGAATCTATTACTCCGGATGACGCTTACTGTTTCTGTCGTGCAGCGCTTTTGGGGAATGCTTTCGGAGTCTGATATAATGAAAGAAAATGATTAAAGACAGCTCATGAAAGGAGCATTTATGAAAAAACGTATATGTGCCATGGCGCTCACGCTTGCTTTGGCAGCAGGCGGACTGTCTCTGGCATCCGATTTAAAAATGGCGGACGGACATATTCTTCCGCTGGGAAATGAGATGACCATCCGGGAAGCAGATAAATCATATGTGGGAAAAGAACTGCAGAAAGAGTGGAACCAGGAAAAAGTAGAGAAAGAAATCCTTCCTGCTGTCAAGCGGATGGGATTATTTGGAAAAGGCGATACAGTTCATGAAAAAATGATGGCCGAGCAGCTCGGAAAACTTTTTGCAGCCGGCAGATTTTCCCAGCTGCAAATGGAGACGAAGGATGCTTTTCATCAGGCGGCTGTTGTATCTGTAAAATTGGAAAAGAAAGATATCGCCGGCTGGAATGAAATCATTAGGGCCATGGAAAAAGCCCATCCGGAAAAAATTGATATCCTTGGAGAGAACCGGACTTTGAATCTTGAAACTATCCGGGAAAGCATGAAAAAAGAAGACAGTAACAATCGTTTCGTCTATAAAAAAGATGGACAGACTGAGTTTGTTTATGGAAGCATGTTTCTTTTTGTGGAACAGTACGGGGTGGAAGCGCCTTTTTATGTCTTTTTCATCGCGTCAGCAGATAAAGGGCAACTTGGAGCCACTGCCATTTATACCAATCAGGCCACAGGCCGGATTATAGAACCTGTTTTAGTAAAAGGCGCGGAGGGACTTCGATGAAAAGACTCATGACAGCATTTTTGGCGGCAGGGATTACCGTTTCATCCATGACCGCTGTTTTTGCAGAACCTGCCCATAAAGGGACGGATACAGGCACGGCGGCCGACAGGCAGTTGACTGCCGATTTCCGCAGAAGTCCGGGAGATGCCGTAAAAGATCTTTACAGGCAGGCAGCTCCTTTTCTTACAAAGGAAATCATTTTAAGAAATCATGCCGTCTATACACCTTTTGTCATGACACCGTCTGTGAAAAAAATGGCGGGAAAAGAGATTCCGTTCAGTACGGAAAAAGGAGGAGTATTTCCTGCAGGACAGCTTCTCGTCGCTTCTGATGAGGGAAGCTTTGACGCCTTTGTCATGAATTTCTCTTTTCCTGAAACGGAAGAAAATAAAAAGGGAATGGATCCTTTCTTTGCGAAGGATCAAAATATGGTGTCTGCAGGGGCGCTTATGATGGCGAACCTTTACCTGATGGGTGCTAAACCCGCAATTAACGAACTCATCGTGGACGCCATACATGAGCATAATAAAACGGCCCCTGTGAAACTTCCCGAAGACTTTGCCCATGTGCGTCTGCAGGACATAGAACCGATTACCCGTTTAAATGACCATACGTACACGGCGGGCGCGCGGGTCATAAGCGATGCCGACGGTTTCATCGTGCCCCTTTACATCCGGGGATACTTCATGAAAAAAGAGAATCAATACAGAGCAATCCTGGCAGTGACCAGTGACGCGGAAAGAAATTATCTGAAACCATCTCTGGAAGAACTGGCAAAAACAAGTATGAAATACTAAGATATCTGTATGAAAAGCGGAGTGAATCTCTTCTTTTTGTATAGGAGCATACAGTAAAAAAACTTTATGGAATTTTTTCTCTTAAAAGGAAGGTTGTTTTAAGGGAAAACGAAAGCAGGTCCTTTAACGGGATCTGCTTTTTTGCTGAAATATTATTTTGTGATGAGCGACAGAAGGATATCCGGATTGTCCGTGTCGTATTCGATCTGTTCCGACCAGCGCCGTATGTTTTCAGGGAGATCTCCGAATACGGCAGTTTCCATGAAGATGAAGTCTGTGCTTTGCCGGGCGTATGTCATGACGGCGTCTATGCCGCAGAACGGTTCTTTTTCCAGGGCGCGGTAGAAAATGTATTGATACACCGCCGTTAATTCCGGGAGAGGCGCTTTGGCAAGATATGAGGATGCCTTTTTCAGCGTGGAAGTAAAAGATCCGGAAAGAGAGGAAAGCCTCTTTGTCCATGCTTCATCGACAGGTTCCGTTTGAGAAAGAGCGTGTAAAATGGTCCGGCAGTAAGTTTCATTGATGGTCGGCGTATAGGAGAGCGCTTCTTCGGGAAGACTGCAGCCCATAGCGGAAAGCAGCGTGGGAAAGTCGAATAGAGAAGGGGCGCTGTCGTCCATGAAAAGCAGAGGCGTGGAATTGGACAGGAGAAGTTCCACGCTTTCTTCACAGGCAAGTCCCACACCGGCCAGTTCAAAATTTCCGTTTTCCACAAAGAAACGGGGATGCATGGCACAGATATCGCAAAGATTTTCTTCTCCTGTTTCCGCAATGATGCGGCAGAGTCCGTCTTCCTGTAAAAGAGGGCATCGGCCGTCTTTCATGATGAACCGGCGGTTTCCTTTTGTGCCTGTCATGGAGGCACGGATAGTTTCACCCGGTTCACCCGTCATGGCGAGATATTTCATTGCCGTGGCTTCGTCGATGTCGATGTCCCAGTTCTGCATACAGCACGAGTGGACACACCTGTCCGCCTTGCAGCGGAAGTCTTTGTAAAAAGCCGGGTAAACGGAAATCATGGCATGCCCCCTTTGAGAATCGCGGCGCAGCCTTCCCTTATATCACGATAGGCTGTTTCGTAATCATCGGTATACCACGGATCGGCGACACTCCGCTTTTCCCCTGCCCATTCGAGAAGGAGAGAGACCTTTTTCTGCGGGTCGCCTTTGGTAAGACGGTAAAGATCACGGCGGTTCTCATCGTCCATGCCGATGATATAAGTGCTTTCTTCGTAATCGGCAGGCGTAAATATCCGTGCTTCCCGTTTAGTGAAAGGGATCCCCTTTTTGGTGAGAAGCCGGCGTACAGGGGGATAGGTGTCGTTTCCGATTTCTTCATAAGTCGCCGCGCAGGATGAAACGGAAATCAAATGTTCCAATCCGGCTTTTGCCACGAGGTCTTTCATAACAAATTCCGCCATCGGGGAGCGGCAGATATTGCCGTGGCAGACGAACAGTATTTTTATCATGGAGATTCTCCTTCTGTTTTTTCATGTAACGGATTCCTCTTACCCCCTAATCTTGACCGGAAAGGAAGTATGGATAACGGTAGAAAACGCTTTTGACTGCTGTAAAGCGGATATAAGCGCTATATTTATTTCTTAACCGGCACAGGGTGTTTGTGCATTTTATGGCATTCCGCATTTCATGGAAGACGCAGATCATTATATCGGAGCTGTCGATGAGTTTGCGGCGGTAGACGATTATCCATATTCAAATCGGGGATGTGGCTGCCACGGCCACCTGTCCCTGCCCGACTCGTCCCGTTTCGGCGTTTTGCGCTATGATATTTGAAATGATACGGTAACTGATGAGAATAAGAAAAGAGATGAGGATAAGAAATGCGGTATGGACGCGTTTGTCGTGAAAGTTCATGAAGAAACTTCCAAAGGAATGAAAAGGCTTTATTTATATCCGCTCTTTTTGTACACTATAAGGAAAAGCAGAAAATATTTTACTTTACATACAAGTGTAAATTTTTTATTCCAATTACGCAATAGAAATGGAAGGACTTCTACTGTCCCGGGAGGAACCATGCGAAGGACGAAAATTATCTGCACTATCGGTCCGCTGCCGTTTTGAAAGGGGAAAAATTTTCGGGAGGACAGCCTTTGTGTCATCGCGGCAGGGGTCAGGCAGGGGGAAATAAACCGGCGGAAATCTTCTGCTACGAATATCATGCGCATTATGCAGGTGTAAAAAGAAAGGCTTGCGGCGGGAAACCGGCCGCGGGCTTTTCCTGCGGAAGGGAGAAATTATGGAAATACTGCGGGCGGCCAATGCGGAAATTGCCATGCGGAGAATTCTGCAGGCCGCCGTTTCGGAAAAGGCGAGCGATGTCCATCTGGAACCGTGCCGTGAATTTGTTCTTGTCCGGTTCCGCATTGACGGAACTCTTACAGAAAGGTATCGGCTGCCCCCGGATATGGCGGCGGGACTGTCAGTGCGGGCCAAAGTCCTGGGCGGTATGGACGTGGGGGAAAACCGCATTCCCCAGGACGGAAGTTTTTCGGAAATCAGGGAAGGGAAAAATACGGATTTCCGTCTTTCCGTGATGCCCTCGGTTTACGGGGAAACGATCGTCATACGGATTTTATCAGGGCAGATGGATTTCATTGAAAAGAATGAACTCGGTATGCTTCCCTTGCAGAAGAAAATATTCCGCACAAAAATAGGAAAGAAAAGCGGCATGATTCTCACTACCGGTCCTACGGGAAGCGGGAAAACATCGACGCTCTACGCGGCGCTGAAACTGGTGTGCCGTCCTGAAATCAGCGTGATTTCCGTGGAAGATCCCGTGGAGTACCGCATACCGGGAATCACCCAGGTGGAAGTGAATGAAAAAGCGGGCCTTACTTTTGAAAAAGGACTCCGTTCTCTTGTGCGGCAGGATCCCGATGTGGTGATGATCGGGGAAATACGCGACCGGGAAACGGCGGAAATCGCCATACATGCCGCTCTTACCGGACATCTTGTCCTGTCTACGCTTCATACGAACGATGCCGTATCGGCGCCTGCCCGCCTGACAGATATGGGCATTCCGCCGTACCTGCTCTCCGCGTCGCTGTCCCTCATCATTTCTCAAAGGCTTGTGAAGAAACTCTGTCCCGCCTGCCGGAAGGAAATGGTCATTACAGGAGAAATGGCGGAAGAAAAGTTGTTCCCTGAAGCGTTTATCGGGAGACGGGCATACATGGCAAAGGGCTGTGATCATTGCAAGGGGAAAGGCGCAGACGGGCGGACCGGTGTTTTTGAAATGCTGGAAATAGGAAAAGAGGAACGGCGGCTGCTTCATGAAAACGCGGCAGCCGAAGAGTTTTCAGAATGTATGAGAAAACAGGGACAGTATTCCCTGAAGGAATCCCTTTTGCGGTTAATGGAAAGCGGCGCCGTCCCGCCTGAGGAAGCGGCGCTCTTATGGGAGTGACTATGAAACATATTGAACAGTGGCTGGCCCTTTACCCGGAGGCTACAGATATCCATCTTACGGAAGGCGGAAGGGTTATTGTCCGTGAATATGGCGGACTTAATGAATTGGAAGAAAGAGCGGAGAAAAGTTTTTTTGATATGCTTTTCCATTCCTGCCTTTCACCGGATAAACGAAAAGTGTATGAAGAAAAAGGTGCATGCGATACTTCTTTTTCCATAGGAGAAAATCGGTTCCGCCTCCATCTGTACCGGGCGGGCGGAAAAGACTGCGCGGCGCTCCGTGTGCTGCCTGTGCTTGACCGTGTGGAAAAAGATCCTGATGAAAAATGGTTTGAGAAGATTGCAAAATTATCCTCCGGCCTTGTCCTTTTTTCAGGCCCTACAGGAAGCGGGAAAAGCACCACCATGGCAAGAGTACTGGAAGGAATCGGCAAGGAAAAAGCGCGTCACATCGTGACCTTGGAAGATCCTGTGGAGTATGTCCTTTCCGCAGGGAAATCCCTTGTCCGCCAGCGGGAAATCGGTCGTGACGCGGTAAGTTTTGCCGAGGGCGTCCGCGAATCTCTCCGCGAGGATCCCGATGTCATTGCCGTAGGGGAAATGAGGGACAGGGAAACCATAGCGGCGGCGCTTACCGCGGCAGAAACAGGGCATCTCGTTTTGGGAACGCTCCACAACGGGCGAGCTCTGGAAGCCGTCGGCCGCATGGTACATGTATTTCCGGCGGAAGAACAAAGCGAAGTGCGCCTGATTATTTCTTCCATCCTTCGCTGCGTGTCGGCGCAAAGACTTTGGCGGATGGGAACTAAAACCGTACTGCTCCGTGAAATTCTGACAAATACCCCTGCTGTGGCGAACCTCATCCGCGAAGGAAAAGAAGCACAGGTCCTGTCCTATATGGAAACGGGTGTGAATGACATGCGCACTCTGCGCCAGGCGGCATACAAGGTAAAGGGCGTGACAGAAAAAGAACGAAAAGAACTTTTATATTTGGCGGGAGAGTAAAATGGAGTTCCTTTATAAAGCGTACGCTGACAGCGGAGAAGTAGAGGAAGGAAGAGTGGCGGCTGCCGGCAAAAGAGAAGCAGCGGATGAACTCAGAAGCCGCGGGCTGCACCCGATGACCATCAGAAAAACGGGAGAAAAGAAAAAAGTGTCCCTTTTCAAAAGACGCCGTCTCGCCGATTTGGCGGAAGAATGGGAATCACTTCTTTCCGCGGGGATTCCCGTAACCGAAACTTTGGACATCCTTGGCGGCGGCCGGAGCGGGAAAGAAAAGATTCTTCTGGGCGAGATCAAGGCGACCATCGAAGCAGGGCATTCCATTGCGGAAAGTTTTGCGGGATCCCGTGCGTTTCCGCCTTTTTTTACGGCCCTTCTGCAGGTAGGCGAGCTGTCGGGAACGATTCCGGAACAGCTCCGCCTGGCCGCCGCGTGCTATCGCAAGGAAGAAGAATTTATTGCCGGTATGAAATCGGCTCTTTCCTATCCTGTTTTTGTTCTCTTCTTTTCCTTTCTTGTATTTGCATTGATCCTTACTGTCATACTGCCGTCCTTTGCCGCGCTTTTTGACGCCCTCGACATACCGCTTCCGGCGGTGACGAGGGCGGCGCTTGCTTTGGGCCTGTTCTTACAGGAAAAAGGGTTTTATTTTCTTGGTGGACTCCTCTTGTGTGCAGCGGGCGGTGTCGTCTGGTTACGAAGTGAGCGGGGAAAAAGAAGTACAGACGCGTTTCTTTTCCGCTTCCCTTTTATCCGGAGACTGTACCTCATCCGTGTGACGCTTGCCCTGTCGGCACTTTTGAAAAGCGGGAAAACCTTGTCCGACGCCCTTGCCGATATAGCGGACATAACGGATAACGGTGCCGTAAAAGAAGAATTGCTGAAAATAAAAAAGGATATAGAGCGGGGCGGCGATTTTGCCCAAAGCATGGAAAGATCCTTTGGCGATACCGCCCTTGCCCGCATGATCCACGTAGGAATGGAAAGCGGGCGGCTTCCTCTCTTTCTGGAGCGGAGCGCCCGCCTTATGACAGAGGAAACGAAAAGGAAACTGACAGGATTCAGAAAGATTCTGGAACCTTCTCTTTTGCTTTTTGTAGGTCTTGTAACAGCGGCAATCATATTTTCCGTCCTGCTTCCCGTTTTCAGTGCCGTGGGGACGCACATGGGCGTTTAGTATCGAAGGGCGGAAATTAAATTCCGGATGCCGGATATGGGATAAGATAAAAAGCGCTTTTCGGAATTTAGGTGCAGGGACAAAAATTTTCCTGTGGTTTGTGTTTATGACTTTTAATCATACTTTTGTTTTGCTATACTAAAAAATAAAGTATGATGAGAAGGAGGCGGGACGAGTGGGTCTTTCTGTACGTGAGATACTCATACTGGATTATTTTGACGGCAAACCGGTGCATGCAAAGATGCCGTCTTATCTGTATGCCACTTACGGCAGCGACGCCGATCTCTGTCTGGACCGCCTCTATGCTGACGGCTGGATCCGCGAAAGCACTCCCCGGGAAACGGTGAATATGCTTCCCGATAAAGCGCTTTCCGATTTCCTTAAACGATACGGCCTCTCCGGTGAAGGATCACATACAGAACTTGTCCGGCGTGTAATCCATGAAGTTCCTGAAAAAAATTATAACCACGCTGTACCGAAAGTATACGTGCTGGAACCTAAGGGGCGTACCGAGGTGGGACGCCATATGGCGTATGTCCTGAATGTTCGTGAAAACTACGGGCTTACGGAAGGAGAAATCGGCGAGTCCCGTTCTGCTCTGGCTCTGAAAGGGAATCCCTGTTCCGCCAGGGATATACTGGAGCGTGCTTTTCAGCAGAAGGTTTCCATCTATACCATGGCGGGAGAATGGTCGAAGCTGCGCAACCTGTACTATGTCATGGCAAACTTCCATCTTCGTGCAGAAGCGGGGGGTAAGGCGCTCTCCTGCCTGTTCCTTGTCTTCTTTCTGGATATGTCGGGGATGGGGAATAGAAATACCGTTATTCCTTATGAAAACTTATTTCCTACCCAAAAGGGAATGATCCTTCTTTTAGATGAGGTGCGCCACAGGGAGAACATGACGGCGGAGGAAGTGAAGGCGGCATTTCTTTCTTCTGTTGCGCGCATGGCGCCGAGACTGCCGTTCTCCTATTTCTCCCCGCAGGTCATGGCGGCGCAATTGCTGGAACGTCTCCGCGGCGTTCCCTTTAATGGGGCGAAGTATATCGCGGAACGGAACGTGCCCGACCCTTCTGCCGGCGCATACCATTATGTCCCTTGGGGACGTGAGGAAGCCGGCAGCTTGAAAGCGGTGCCGAAATTTACTGTGCCGAAAATCATGGCGCCGCCCAGCCTGCGTATGCCGCCCGCTTTTACGCGGCCCGTCCCTTTTGAATCGACAGAAGCGCGGAAGCGGCGGGAAGAAATGGAAAAACTCGCAGTTCAGACGAAGGAGCGTCGTCCGACGCCGGAGGAGAAAAAGGAAAAAGGTCTGCTTGTGAAATTGAGAAAATGGATATAGGAGAAACTATGGAAAAACGGATCCGCGTCGGCTGTTACGGCGCGAAAGGCTCCTATACCTATGAGGCCATGGAACGGCACTTCGGCGAGCGGGAGCGGGAAGAAATATATTTCCCCCTCTTTGAAGATGTGACGAAAGCCGCTGCGGGAGGAATGATTGATTACGGCGTTGTCCCCATTGAAAACTCCTCCACCGGGGGAATTACGGAAGTCTATGACCTTATCAGGGGCTGCGGCTGCGCCATCGTCGGTGAAGAACTGGTAAAAATCGAGCACCACCTGCTGGGACTGCCGGGGGCGGAAATGGAAGATATCGATACGGTCTACTCCCATCCCCAGGGATTTGCCCAGTGCCGTCCTTTTTTCAATGAACATCGGGATTGGAAATTGAAACCTTATTTTTCCACATCCCAAAGCGCGGAACGTGTTTCAAAGGCCGGAAAGAAAAATCAAGCCGCCGTAGCAAGCCGGACGGCAGCGGAGCTGTATGGGCTTTCCGTACTGAAAGAAAACGTCTTTTTTAATGAAAACAATTACACCCGTTTCTTCATCATCGCACCGAAAATGGAAATATCCGATAAAGCGGATAAAATCACTCTCGCCATTTCCGTCAGACATGAACCGGGCGCACTCTATCATGTGCTGGGATACTTTTTCTACGGCGGTATGAATATGACCCATCTGGAATCCCGTCCGCTCGAAGGGAAACCTTTTGAGTATTTCTTCCACATCGATGTCATGGGTTCGCTGAAAGATCCCTCAAATACGCGGACACTGGAGGGACTGTCTTCCATGTGCAGTTATTTTAAAATTCTGGGAAACTACGAATCGTGCGGCAGATGACAGAAGTAAAATGCGGAATGAAAGATAACAGAAAGGCAGACATCAGGAGACCGATGTATGATGCGGACCTTCTTCTGGTATGAAAAGGACCTCTTTTACCGGGCATTTGGTTTGTCCGGCAGAAGAGGTCCTTTATCTTGAAATCTTCTTTTGTTTAATCAGAAGGCGGCTTTGATGGCGCCGTTGTATTTCTTCTCGATGAAATCTTTGGATTCCTGGCTGGTAAGGGCTTCGATCAGTTTTTTGATTTCAGGGCGGTTTTCATCTCCTTCACGGACAGCGACAATGTTTGCGTATGGGGAATCGCTGCTTTCGGTGAAGATGGCATCTTTTGGATTCAGTTTCGCTTCCAGGGCAAAATTGATATTGATAACGGAAATATCAGCGTCTTCCAGCGAGCGGGGGAGCTGTGGCGCCTCCAGTTCAGAGAATTGAAGATTCTTTTTGTTTTCTGTGATGTCCTGCGGTGTAGCGGTGATGGGGGCACCGTCACGGAGCTTGATGAGCCCCGCAGACTGGAGCACGAGGAGCGCGCGGCCGCCGTTGGTAGGATCGTTCGGGATAGCTACACGGGCGCCGTCAGGAAGATCTTTCAAGTCTTTAATCTTTTTGGAGAAGACGGACATCGGTTCCAGATGGATCGCTCCTGCGGAAACGAGTTTCAGATTTCTTGACTGGACGAATTCATCCAGGTACGGTTTATGCTGGAAGTAGTTCGCATCAAGGTTTTTATCGTTCAATGCCAGGTTCGGCTGTACGTAATCGGTAAATTCGATGATTTCCACATTGATGCCTTCTTTGGCAAGCTTATCCTTCACGGCGCCGAGGATTTCAGCGTGGGGGACGGGGGATACGCCCACTTTGAGAGTGACCGCCCTGCTGTCTTTCGGAGCGGGAGCCGCTGTTTTTTTCTCATCGCTGCAGCCTGTGATAAACCCTGTGAGTGCCAATGCGGCAACGGATGCAATGATTGTCTTTTTGAATTTCATAAAAATTCCTCCTTTGATGTTCTTGCTTAAAAAATTGTAATAAAAAATCTTCCGTCCAATAAGGGACGAAAGATCGTGTTACCACCCAAGTTCATTTGCGCGTCACCGTGCAAACCTCTGTAGGTACGAGGGAAATCCTGATACCGCAGCTCTGTAACGGGAGCGCCCGGACTGCTTAATGATTCGGCATATCCGGCTCAAAGACCATGTTCGGCAAACTTCCTGTACTTCCTTTCACCTTGCGGAAGCTCTCTTTGACATTCGTTTTGCTTACTCTTCTTCTCATTGCCTGTGATTAAGTTGTGCCTACTATAGCATTTTCTTTCGGCAGATGTCAAGCGGAAAAATGGCTTGCAAAAATATTTCCACTGCCTTACCAGTCGATCCGGGCAAGGGCTTTTTCCGATTGATGGAAAAACATTCTTCCCTCAAAGGATATTTTCGGCGGGATAGTTGATATAAAGATGGCGACATATAAGTTTTGCAGATTGAATTGTTAAATAAATATATTATGGCCGGTGATGGGGAGTCCATGTCATCATGCTGTAAATGGCTGTAGTTTCGCTGGGGATGAGGTTTTCTTCTGAGAGGGAAAGCAGATATTCTTTGAGTTTTGGCGAGTGCGCCAGTGAAGGAAAGATGGTGCCGATATACTGCTCCCAAATTTCCAGAGACGGCGCCCATATTTCCCGGAAACAGATGTCTTTTACGGAGGGGGTATATCCGTCCTTATTCAGCAATGCGAGAATTTGACCGGTTCGGTTGGGTGCAGATGACAGAGTGGTGTTTCCACAAAAGGTTTTTGAGATATTTTGCAGTACAGAGTTGTATCCATCCTTAAATACCAGTAAACGCACGTATCTGCGGCTGGCAGCTGTGAGTTTACGAAGATTGTCCATGTTTGTCATGTCGGGGCCCATCGAGCTGTATACCAGATCAAAGGCGCTGTTCCAGCCGCGGTCTGTGAGAGATGTCATTTTCCAGTCTTCCGCCGTCCACTGACAGAAGGGAGAAAGCAGGGGAGGTGTTAGTTTTACGGCGCGGCGGATGGCGTTCTTGGAGATATCAAGTCCAGTGGCATGAACCTGCCTCCCGGCCCAGAAACGAACCATTTCTCCCGTGCCGCATCCTACATCAAGCATGGTTTGCAGAGGAGATGGAAGTCGGGTCAGCTCTTGCGGAATTTCCTGCGGCGCCGCAGTTGTTTCCTGTTTCTCGTACCATGCATCCCAGCGGGCGGCTTCTTTGCTTTTTCTCATTTTGACAAATCTTCCCATCGGAGAATTCTGTCGTAGAAATCCATATGCTCGCTATAATGTTCAATACCGAGCACTCCCATGGCAGGGAAATCGTCACGCAGCCGGCATAGGATTCTTTCTTTTCCGGCGAGATCGACAGAGGAAAGCGCTTCATCTAAAAATGCCCAATCCGGTTTTTGCAGCCATAGGCGCCCCAATGATAGTCTCTGCTGCTCTCCGGGCGAAAGGACAGTCCCCCAGTTTTGCATGGTTTCCATCTGAGGAATCAGCTGGTCCAGTTCAACTTTCTGCAAGATGGATTTGCATGTTTCCCAATTCGGCGGCGTGTTATTTTCGGGATAGGAGAGGATATCCGACAATGAGCCGATGGGCAGATAGGGAACTTGTGACAGGAAAAGCATCTTTCCTGCGGGGAGCCGGACGGTTCCTTTTCCGAAAGGCCACATACCCCGGATTGTATAAAAGAGGGTACTTTTTCCTATGCCTGAAGGACCGGTCAGCGCGGTCTTTTCTCCCGCGTTAAGGCGAAGGGTCAGTTTTTCTGCAACGGAAGAACCGTCGGGCAAGAACAAGTGGATATCTTTTAATTCAATAGAACCGTCGTTTGTCGATTCTCTTGTGAAAGACGATTCGCTTTCTTTTTCCTGTAAAATGGAATTAAATTGTGTGAGACGATCTACGGTGGCTTTCCATTCTGTAAGGGTAGGATAGTTCAGAATAAACCATGAGAGGGAAACACGGACTCCGTTAAAGGCGTCGGAGGTCTGCATGAGTTCCCCCATCTGGAAGAGGCCGGCAAAGTATTTAGGTGCTGCAATGATATAGGGGACGACGCTGGAAACCTGGGCATAACCGAAATTAAAGTAATTCAGATGGCGGCGTTTGATGAGTGTTTGCAGCCATGTGTCAAATACGTTTCTGAAATGAAAGCGGACAGTTTCCGTCTCCCTGTCTTCTCCGTCGTAAGAACCGATTTCTTTTGCTTTTTCGCGGATACGGAGCAGGGAAGCGCGGTAATTGGCTTCATATTTTTGGTTTCTCCGTTCCAGACTGATAAGGGGGCGACCGATTTTATGTACCATCCATGTCCCGATGATGACAAATCCGACGGCAAGCCAAAGCATGATGCCGGGGATAACGATGCCGAATATTTCATAGGATTCCGACAGATTCCACAGAATGACCACGTAGGCGCCGAAAGAGCCGAAAGAATTGATGAAGTCAAAGATCATGGAAATCGTCAGTTTGGGGAATAGTTTCATATCTTCCGCAATGCGCTGGTCCGGATTGTCAATGCGCTTGTAAAATAATTCTCTGTAATAGCATTTGGAAGAAAGCCATCTGCGTGTGTAGTTGTCGGAGAGCCACTGACGCCATATGAGTACGGCCTTGGAGCAGAGAAATTTCTGGTTGGCAAAGAGCAAAAGGCTAATTGTGGCGAGTACCAGAAGCAGCCCGAGCTGATAAACAAATTCATCCCAGTTTCTGTCCTGCAGAGAGTTAAAAAAATCTCTTGACCATGTGTTCAGGCGGACAGTCATGTAGATGTCTAAAATGTTGAAAATCATGGCAAGTACCAGAAGCGCGCCTGCCTGCATGCGTTTTTCGCTTTTCCAGAACGGAGACGCAAGATGCCACCATTGGCGCAGGAATGATTTGACGGTCTTATATTTTTTCATGATCACCACTTATAGATATAGGAAAGGAGCCATGTGCGTTCCTGTCCGGCGAATCCGGTGGGAATACCCCAAACAGATTCAATGCCGGACATGTATTTCTTATCGAAGAGGTTGCGGACATGAAGCGTCCAGGAGTGATTCCCCCGTGTGAATGATAAAGAAGTATCGTATAGCGTTACGCCGCCCAGTGTGATTTCATTATCTTCATCCATACGTTTTCCGATGTGGCGCAAACCGATGCCCCAGGTCAGTTCTCCATTATCAAATCGGGAAAGAACCGCGTCTGCCCTGATATTGAAACTGTGATTCGCGACTCCGGCAGGCCGTTTTCCTATGCGGGCAGGATTAGTGTGCTGTGTTACTCTGGGATCCATGTATGTATAAGATCCCAAAATGCGCAGATAATCATTGATGACAGCCCGTCCTTCCAATTCAAATCCCTGTGAAGTGATTTCTCCGATGGAAGTGTAGTAGGACTCTCCCCAAACGGGTACATGGATATTCTGGCGTCTAAGATCAAAAACAGAGGCGGTAATTTGTATGGAAGATTTCGGGTTGTATCGTATGCCGGCTTCCCATTCCTGACCTGTGGTGGGAGACAGCAGGCGGTTGTCCTTATCCAGTGCCATTGATGGAGAAAATGAATTGTTCCAATGGAGATAAGGCGCCCACTTGTCATTGATTTCATAAACGATGCCTGCCTGTCCGGTCCATGCACTCTGCTTGAACTGCTCCTGGTCGCGTTCGCTGTATTGTTCATAATATCCTTTTCGTATACCGGTGGAGAGCGTTAAACGGCGGTTTGTCTGTGTATGCATGATATACAGACCTTTTTCCCTGCTCCAGTAGTGCAGATTGTCCATGGGGATGATCATGTCCGGATCGGAAGGGACAGCGCTGCTTGCAACGTAATTCTTTATATCGCTTTTTGTCCATGGGGACAGCATGCGCATGGCCTGTTGGTCAGATGTTTTTTCATATCGCCAATCAATTCCCAAAAGTGTGTCACTGGAAAAGTACGGTTTTTCTTTGTGCAGGTGGATATATTGATCAAGACCGTAAGAGGTGGCTTCACTGTCTATCATAGCGCCCCAGCGGTTTAATGTTTCCATGGCAGGATTGTACACGCCGCTGGTCTGGCGGGAACGTATATCAGATTTTCGATAGCTCCCTTTCTGATGGAAAGTGACACCGCTTTGTATTTCATGTTTCAGTTCGTAGCTGACGCCTTTCTGTCTCAGCGTGTATGCATCCCAGCCTTTTACGCCGATAAAGAAACGGTCAGGCAGTATGTTGTGTAAAGGGTCTTCGGCAAGCCGTGTGCGCGGAAGATAAGCGTTGCCCCTGATTTTGTCTTCCTGATAGAATGGAAGAACGGTTAATTTGGTTCTTTCCCATTCTTTAGTGAACGATGGCGCGATATACAGACGCTTTTGATTGGAATGATCATAGAACAGATCCTGATTTTTCCACATGGCGGTGATTCGTCCGTAAAAAGTCTGGTTTTCATTTACAGCATTGACATCGACAGCCGTCATCTTTTCATTTTTATTTCCTAATTGAAGCTGCGCTTCTCCAAACGGTTTCTTTTCCGGATGCTTGGTGCGGAGATTGATGGTACCGCTGACAGAACCGCTTCCGTATAAAGTAGAAGCGGGACCGCGCAGAATTTCGACCTGTTCTACGCCGTATAGTTCAGGGCTGAACAAATTATCTGTGGTGCCGAAAGCTTTCATGCCATCTACGACAATATTATTGTGGGATACGTCAAAGCCGCGGATACTGCTGAAATTATAAAGAGAATCATATCCTCGGGGTGCGACGGTGATACCGGCATTATATTCCAGCGAATCTGTCAGGTTATAAACGCCGAGGCGTTCCATTTCATCGGTGTTGACTATAGTGATGGATGCGGGAGTATGCTTGAGTTCGGCAGGGATCTTGCTTCCGGCGGTGGCCGTATCGCTCAGCCGTTTTGCATATATGTGGAATTCCGGCAATACATAAGTTTTTTCTGCAGCTGATTCTGCAAATACCGTGATACCGCCGCCCAGGACGGCCAGAATTAAGACGGTCAATAATATTTGTTTGTGAGGTTTCATGAAAAATCTCCTTGTAAAAATGATAATGATAATTGATATTAATGATATCTAATGGCAATTATAATATATGGGGATTGGAAAGTACAAGGAAATTTATATAAAAAACAGTAAGCCGCTTAGTATACTGTCTAAAAAAATGATTTACAGAATTTTATAAGCAAGTAAAGAGGTGAAATTTTTACGGTTTGAATTCAAACTTTAAATGCAGTAAATGAATTGAATGGAAAATACCTTGACTTCAAGGCTGTTTCCGCCGCGTTTCAAATTAAACAGTTGCGTTGAAAGTGCTGTATTTATTTTCCGGCATTTTCTATATCATTTACCATATAAGGAATAAATTAAAAGGATAAATGCTGGGATTTCGTGAAAGGGGTATCATTGATGTGGAAAAGAAGGCTTTTATCGGATTCACTGCGGCTATGCTGCTGGGGGATGCCGATAGATACGGCATTGTTTGAGAAAAGCAGAAACACTGAATTACGAATGGGGATGAAAGGGGTATAGGAGGGCACTATGGAAGAAAGGGTTCTTCATAGGAACGAGTATTATTATGATGGGTATCTGGTCGATCTGTATAATGAAAAAGATGAGCTTGTTGATGTACTTTTGACAGATCAGTATGCAGCCTGTGTTTTTCAAAATCAGGACGGAGGATGGGTCAAAATGTATGATCAGCGGGAATCACGGTAAAAAAGGTTTGGGGCAATAAAAAAGCAGACCTGCCGCGGCAAGCCTGCTTATGTTTTGTCTGGCCCCAAAGGGCATGGTGGAGACGAAGAGGATTGAACTCTCGACCTTACGGATGCGAACCGTACGCTCTCCCAGCTGAGCTACGTCCCCATGAAAATCAGTCCCTGAAAAGGACAAATCAATTATAGCACATGATTCAATTTTTTTGCAGTCCCGTATGATTTATACTGTTGATGTAGCACCGGCATTGCCATGCGTACCTCGGCGGTTCTTTTACCGCATGGATGAAGAGGCGCCGATGGGGCTGCCGGATGATAGCGGGGGAGGTTCTTACCAGTCGATCCAGGTGAGAGCTTTTTCCAGCTGGTAGAAAGATTTCCCGTCCCAAAGGATGTCTTCGGTGAGGTGGTTGATGCAGTCTTCTTCCTCATCAGATGCGTAATGATAGACGAGCTCCATGAAATCTTCAAACGGTTCTTTTGTCCAGCGGTATTTCTCTATGCTCACCCGCCACTTGTGCTGGCCGGGATGGTACACAAATCCTGAAAAATGGTAGACATATCCTTTGTGGCGTACACTGGCGCCGCCGTCCATGAGATAATCGATAAATTCGTCCGCGTCTCCGCCCTTCATAATGCCTCCTTTTAATAATACAGCTTTATTATACTATATTTGTTTGTCTTATTTCTGTCCTGTGCTATAATGAGTTGATCTATTAATAAACGAAACTAATAAACGAAACGGAAATTTGTTCCGACAGTTGTCCATTCTGAGCACCAACTATAAAAAACGGGAGGAAATATGAAAAAAGCAATTATATTATCCAGCGGCGGTGTGGACTCGACGACCTGTCTCTCCGTGGCTGTAAATGCACTGGGAGCAGAGAATGTCAGCACTGCTTCTATTTTTTATGGGCAGAAGCATAAAAAGGAATTAGATGCCGCAAGAGCGGTGGCGGCATATTATCATGTGCCTCATTATGAATTTGATCTGGCGCAGATCATGCAGTATTCCAATTGTTCTCTTTTGTCCCATTCGACGGAGAGTGTTGTACACAAAAGTTACGGTGAGCAGATTGCGGAAAAGGGGGCAGGAAAGGTATCTACGTATGTTCCTTTTCGGAACGGCCTCATGATTTCTGTGGCGGCAAGTCTGGCAGCCGGCATTTATGAAGAGGAAGAGACGGATATTTATGTCGGCGCCCATGGAGATGATGCGGCGGGAGAAGCGTATGCCGACTGCTCGCCCCAGTTTCTGAAAGCCATGGGGGAAGCGGTTGCTGTCGGCACATACGGCAAGGTGCATCTGGTTTTTCCTTTTGTCGATAAAAATAAAACCGGCGTCGTGGCGGAAGGGCTGAAACTGGGGACACCCTATGAACTGACATGGAGCTGTTATGAGGGGGGAGACACGCCTTGCGGCGAATGCGGGACCTGCATAGACAGGGCGAAAGCGTTTGCTGAAAACGGGGTGGAAGACCCGTGGAACGGAGGGAAAGGATAATATGTTTACAGTAACGAAAAGAATGGAAATCAGCGGAGCGCACTTCCTGCGTCTGAACTATGAAAGCAAGTGCACTTCAATGCATGGGCACAACTGGATCGTGACTGTCACCGTGCAGAATGATAAGCTTGATGAAAACGGCATGGTGGTAGATTTCACGAAGATTAAGGATATCGTTAATCTTTTTGACCACCGGTGCGCTAACGATATCATGGAAGGCTTGAACCCCACGGCAGAAAATATGGCGAAATGGCTTTGCGACCGCATTCCCCACTGTATCCGCGTGGCGGTGCAGGAAACGGAAGGAAATACAGCGGTATATGAAAAATAAGTTTCCCGTGGCGGAAATATTTGACAGCATTGAGGGAGAGGGAAAACGGACAGGGTATATGGCGGTATTCGTCCGGTTTGCCGGCTGCAATATCCGCTGTACATACTGCGATACGGCATACGCTTTGAAAGAGTCCGACGCGGAAGAATTCCTTACGAAAGAGGAACTCTTAGGCCGTATCCGTTCCTATCCCTGGAAGCGGATTACTTTTACGGGAGGAGAACCGCTGCTTCAGCCGCTGCAGGAAATCTGCGACATCCTCGGGGAAGAGGGTTATGAAATTAATATAGAAACGAACGGAGCAGTTCCGCTTTTGGCGCACCGTTCCCCAAATCTTTTTTATACGATGGATTACAAATGCACAGACAGCGGAATGAAGTCTTTCATGCGGCTGCCGAACTTAAAGGAATTGACGGAGGATGATGTTCTGAAATTCGTCGTTTCCTCGAAAACGGATTTGGAGGATATGAAGGAAATCATTATAAAGTATTTTCCCCGGGGCGGTCCGAAGTTTTATGTGAGTCCCGTGTGGGGGAAAATAGAGCCGCGTGAATTGGTCGAATATGTGAGAAAAGAAAAACTGGCAGAAGTCTGCGTGCAGGTACAGCTCCATAAGATTATCTGGGAGCCGGACAGGAGAGGGGTCTGAAATGGATCAGAGAAAATTGGAACAGGCAGCGCGCCTGATTATAGAAGCAGTTGGGGAAGATCCCGAAAGAGAAGGGCTTTTGGAAACGCCCCGCCGCTTTGCGGAAATGGTGGCCGAGCAGCTGGCCTATGCGGCGGTGCCCAATGAAGAAATCGCCCGCGCTTTCGATAAGACATTTTCTTCTCCTGAAAGTGACATGGTGGTGGTGAAAGATATTTCCCTCTTTTCCCATTGCGAGCACCATATCGCCCTCATGTACAATATGAAGGCGGCTGTGGGATATATTCCCAGAGGGCGCGTCATCGGACTGTCGAAAATTGCCCGCATCGCCGATGCCGTCTCTAAACGTCTTCAGATCCAGGAACGGATAGGAGCGGATATACGGGATATCATGGAACGGATTACCGGTGCAGGGGATGTGATCGTTCTTTTGGAAGGGGAGCATTCCTGTATGACGGCACGGGGGATCAGAAAACCGGGGACGCTTACAAGGACGATTTCCGCATCCGGACGGTTCAGGACAGACGGGGATTTGCGCAAAGAATTTCTTTCCCTGGCGAAGTAATGGGTGCCGGTTCCTGTTCGTGGTTCGTTTCAAAGAATAAAATTTAATTGTTTATTCATTTTTGGTATAATGCGGATATGGAGAAGATAAAAAAACAACTGCAGATAATTTTATATGTGTGGGTATGGCTCCTTTCTTTTTCCGCGGCGGACGCCATTACTGATGAATACTGGATAACGACGGCGGATCGGGGGAAGATTGAACAGCGATACCGCAATCTCGGTATATACGAAGTGGCAAAGAAGACCGTTTCAAGAAAAGAAGAACAGTACGGAAATTATACTTACCGCGTGTGGTATCCGAAACGGCTGGAAACGGAAAACCGGAAATGGCCCATGGTATTTCTTTTGAACGGGACGACCTCGACCTGTGATCTTGATGAGCCGATTTTTGAACATCTTGCCAGCTGGGGCTTTATTGTCGTGGGCAATACGGACAGGAATACGGGACTCGGGTACTCGGCGGAATGGGGACTGGAACTCATGGACAAGCTGGCGGCGGACAGAAAAAGCGTGTTTTTTCAAAAGATCGATGAGGAAAATCTGGGGATCGGCGGACACTCCCAGGGAGGCGTCGGCGCGGTGAAAACGATTTTATTCCGAAAAGGCGGCGGACGTTTTAAAACGGTCGTCACTGTTTCGGCGGTGACGGAATCATTTGCGGACAAATTAAAAATGAACAGCTGGAAGTATGACGCTTCTGCGGTCAATGTGCCGTGGTTCATGGTGAGCGGCGACAGGCTGGATGATCGTCTCATTACACCGCTTCCGGATATGGAGAAGATATTTCAAAAGGCAAAGACAGCGATGGTCATGGGACGGCGTTCCCGTGCGGATCACAGCCATGTGCAGGCCGAAGCGGACGCTTATGTGACGGCATGGTTCCGCTGGCAGCTGGCAGGGGATCGGTACGCGGGGAAAGCGTTTCTTGGAAAAGACGCGGAGATACTCACAAATAAGGGATGGAACCATACGGCAAGAAAGAATTTATAAGAGAGGCGCAGAAAAATATTTTTCTTGCGGGGAACTCTCTTTTTTTGTACGATGAAGTCAGCGAGGTGTATGATGAAAAATAAAGAAGAGACCGTTTTAATTACTGCTGTAGACAATGGAAGCACGGTAGAATTGGAAATCAATACGACGCTGCCCCACGAAGAAACAAAGGAAATGCTTGCCGGCGCGGTATGTGCCGTTTATGGCATTTCTGATTTCCATGAGGGGGATGTGGCGTCCTTTTTGGAAGCGCTTGCTGATGAATACAGAAAAGAAGAGAGGTCTCCCCATTCTCCCCTGGTGAATTGAAGCGGGAAGCGCTGTACGGAAGAATCTCTCCTGCATGGTTCCTGGGGAAAGGAATCGGCGGTTCAGCGGCGGAAAAATTGAAAACCGGCGGTAATCCGCTGCTGATGGCACGCGGTAAAAGAGGAGGCGGATCGTGGGAAGAAAAGAATATCTTGAAAGCATGGGTGTCCGGGCGGCCCGGCGCGCTTTCTTTTCCTATACGACCGAGCCGGAGGGGAGCTACAGCATCCACCGCGTATTTATCCGATTTCTCGAAGTGAACCGTATGGATATGGGCCAGGCGGAGAAGCCGAAGGCGGCCGCTTTCCTTACGGATTATATCCTGCTCCGTATCTATGTGGCGAAGTATGTCCTTGCCGGATATGCAGAAACCTATGCGCCGCTCTTGGATTTGTTCCGCGGTTTTGAAAAAGTGGAAAAGAAATTCTCCCTGTTTATGGAACGGGAAACAGCGCCCGGCCATGGCGCGGAACGAAAGTTTCTGCCGCCTGATCTGCGGAGACGCTATGATGAGCGCGGCATGCGGAAAACTATCGAACTTTTTGACAGTATCTCACGGAGGTATGAAGAAAGGGAAGACACGCCGGAACGGGTTATGAAATGTATCGTTGACGAATGCCTTTCCACGATTGCCATACGGAATGAAATATCTTTATCGGCGCCCTCCTTTTGGTTTTTTACCAGAGAAATGAACGGGTACATCAGGTATCTGAACCGTTTTTACAGCGGCCTGATTCCGCCGGCAATTCACGAAAGAATAAAAGCGCCCATGATGGAAGAAGAAACGCGCAGTGATGCTGATGAAGAAAGCGGCGGTTTTAATTATGAACGCGCGGCATACATCATTTTTGCCATTGCCGGTGTGATCTGCGCCCTTATCGCGGCAGGCTCAAGATAGTTTTGCGGCTTTTTTTGAAATATGGTATATTGGGTGCAGCCATGCGTGGTGATTAACTGAAGAATAACGTCAATGGAGATGGATATGCAGATAACAATTGCAGGCGGCTGCGGTGATTTCGGACGCAGCTGCTTTTTTGTTGAAGGAGGGCGCCACGCTTTTATCGTGGATGCGGGAACTTCAACGGACGGACTGGACCGGGTACCTGATCTCACAGCGGAGCAGGTTGCAAGAGCAGAATACCTTTTCGTCACCCATTCGCACCGGGATCATACGGGGGCGATCGGATATTTCGAGTCTCTCGGCTTTGCGGGATCCGTGCTTCTGACGAACCAGACATACCGGCAGATGAAAGAAAAACCAGGGAATACGATGATTCTTGATTCGACAGCGCCCGAACTGGAATTGGAACGGGATTTCAGTTTCCGCTGGGGGCGGAGCGGCCATTGTGCCGGTTCCGTGTGGTACGATATTTCCTGTGAAGGGAAAGATTTGTTCTTTTCGGGGGATTACCGAAGCGATGACCCTTTTTATGTCTGTGATGATGCGGAAGGGAAAACGGCGGATGTGGCCGTCCTTGATGCAGCATATCCGGGCGATCGTACGGGGGCAGATATGCGCCGGTCGGTTCTTGATAAAATTTTGGAATTGGTGTGGCGGGGGAAACCGCTTCTTCTTCCTGTGCCGCATTTCGGCAGGGGGCTTTCCATCGCGGCATATTTCCGTAATAAAGGAAGTATGGAGATTCCCGTGCATATGGCTCCCGGGCTTTATGACGAATGGCTGCGTCTGGGGCGGAGGAAATACTTCGCCCGCCGGGAAGTGCTTGCCCTTCCCAATGAAACGTTTTCCTTATGGGACGGAAAAACGATTCATGACAATGGGGTTTATTTTCTTACCGATGCCCAGTTGTCGCGGTCAGAGAACAGGAAACTCATTGAGCGGCACCCTGAACTTTCACTGCTCATGACAGGCAGCATCCACGGTTACGGCAAAGCGAAAGATTATTATGAAAGCGGCAGGGCGGAACTTGTTCTCTGGCCGAACCATATGACGGAAAGGGAAATGTGGGAGCTTGCCGGGAAAAATCATTTCAGAAAAATTATTCCTTATCACAGCACGGACCGGAAACCGGAGTCTGATGTATTTTCTTTATAAGAGAAATGAATAAAAAGAAATACGCAGTCAGGAATATTCATGGTATAATGAAAAAAATAAAATCCTTCAAAAGAAAAGAGAGGCGGGATTTCTATGTTGAAGTATAAGAATATTCTTGTTCCTTATGATGGTTCTGCCCACGCGAAAAAGGCGATGGCGCAAGCTGCGGATCTGGCGGCTGCAGGCGAGGGTACGAAGCTTTACATCGTGTCCGTGTGCAATATGGTTTCCGCCATGAGCAATTTTGACCAGGTATCCATTGCGGAAGGCTGCCTTACTTCCAAGCTTTCAGAAGATCTGGAAGCGCAGTGCCGCCGCGATTTAAAAGAAGCTGCCGCTATGGTTCCTGAAGGCGTGGCGCATGAAACGGTTTTTGAAATTGGTTCGCCCGGACCGGTCATTCTCAGTATTGCTGAAGATAAAGGGTGCGACCTCATCGTCATGGGAAGCAGGGGAGTCGGTCCGCTGAAGGGCATTTTCATGGGATCGGTTTCCAGCTATATCGTAAGCCGGGGCAAGTATCCCGTGCTTATCGTAAAATAATTTAAGACTCGGCGGTGGTGGAAACGAGATTCTTTTCATCACTGCTTTTTTATTGACAGGCGGGAATTTGGATATGACTCACTTTAAATGGCTGAAAAAAGAAATACCCCGTTGGGTGAAGGAAGAAATTATTACCCGTGAAGCGGGAGATTCTCTTATTTCTTTATACAAGAATGAAGAACGCCATTCTCATGGCGAAGGGCTTTTTGTGCTGGCTGCCGTATGTTTCCTCACTGGTCTGATTTTCATCTGCGCCGGTGTATGGAACGGTCTTTCTCAGGATGAGCAGTTTATGATGGCTCTTGTGCCTTTGGTGCTGTCCATACTTATTATAGCGGGGATTTTGTGGCAGGATCGTCCTGTGATGGATCGAATTCCGACAGAAAGCGTCCGCTTAGAAGAAGCTGAAAACACAGCAGAGCCGCTTTCCGGAGAAACAGGGGAGACGGCTTCTACTGTAAACGGAATCGGCGAAAATAGGATTGAAGAAAGTACTGCGGCGGGAAATAAAGGAAAAGATCTGTCTTCCCTTCTTCCTTCCGTTCCTTACCGCCACCGTGTGCCTGATGTTATTCGGGAGGCGGCCGGTGTTTTTCATGGCGTGTCGGTCTTGTGCGCCGTATGGATGGTAAATGAGTCTTTCAAGCTGTCGGGGGATTGGTTTGTTCTCGCGGCGGTGTCCTGCGTATTCCTTCTTCTGATGAGCTGGGCGTTTCCTACAGCAGGACTCGGTATGGTCTATATGGCGTCGTCTGTTCTTGTATACCGTTTATCACCGTACCGGGGATGGCCGGAAGCGGCGGCATGGGTGTTTCTTGTTTTGGCGCTTCCCCTCCTGGTGCGGCTCCTGGGAGAACGGCGTCATAAAGCGGTCGTCTGTTACTCATGGTTTTGGGCGGTCTGCGTACTTCTCCTTATTTACTGGACCGCGTCCAACCTTTTATGGCAGACGATGTTTTTTGCCCTTGCGGCAGCGCTTACCTGGATGGCAGGCAGTATGCTTTCTTCCTGGGGCGCGGCGGCGGAAGCGCTTCGCCTCTTTGGCGGCGCGGCCGTGTTCGGTGTTCTGCTGGAGGGCTCCTGGAGTTCCGTGTGGAAAGGCATTTCGGGAAATTGGACCTTATGGATTTTGTTTTTTGTCATTCTTGCCATTGACGCTGTCCTGCTTACCCGGATGGGTATCAAAAGGGACCGGCTGGCTGCCCTCGGAGGTCTTACGCCTTTTATTATGCTTGTGGCGGCATCCCTTGCCGTTTTTGAAACAACCGGTGTGTCTTCTGCTATCTTTGTATCCATCTTTGCCGCGTTTCTTGCCGTGGCAGTTATCGGGAGGGGGTATTGGAGCGATTCCAACCTGTTGAAATGGATCGGCGGATGTCTTCTGGCCGCGGCAGGTGCTGTGCGTGTCCTTGATGCGGCGCTTTCTTTCGGACAAAGAGGAATATTCTTCCTCGTCATTGGCGCGGCTGCTATCATTGTGTGCTGCCTGACTTTCCTTCCCCATGCCGTGAAGAAGATAAGGCGGAAACCGGGAAGGAAGACTGTACGACGGGATCGCCAGCCGGCAGCACCTGCGGATCAATCGGCGTTCTTGTCCGATCTGCCGGAAAGGAAAACGGAGGAAGGAGGGGAGCGCCGTGAATAGAAAGTACAGTTTGCTTCTCGTCCTGATCACTGCTGTTTTTGAGCTTGCCTTTCTTGTGTGGACAAGAGCGGATTACCGTTCCACCCTTCTTGACGGAGAAGAATATGAAGTGCCGGCGGCGATTGAATTTCAAGGGGATTTTTACGACAGAAATTACATAGCGGTGAACGTACCCATAACAGAAACGAAGTGGGAAGGAGAGCGGGAACCGGAAACGGGGGAAACGATTTACCTGGTGATCAGTAAGGGGCAGAAGGGAGCGCTTATTCTTGATCATGCCCAGCTTACCCAGCCGCCTGGAAACTATATCAAAACGCGGGCACTCCGCATCATGGATGGCACCGTATATTTCAATTTTCCGGCAGACCGCATGTACATGGCGCCGGAGCAGCTGAAGAAACTGTCCGTCGTGGAACTTTCCGAACGGGTACAGGTGCCTGAAGACAATGGAAAAACAAAAACAGCCATGAAGAATGAAATTACGGCACTTGTCAGGGTGAAGGACGGACGTGCTGCTATTTCCAGAGTTCTTGCCAATGGCGGGCCTGTGGAACAGATATTTACAACCGTCGGGAAAAATTTATCTGTGAAATACGCGACCAGCAAAGACGAAAAAGACCAGTATAATGAAAAAAGATTCTTTACCGCTGCTGATACAGATAAGAACGGTAAAGAATCAGATAATTAATTGGAATAAGGAGGCAGCGATGTACTTAATTCTTATGCGGCATGGGGAAGCTGTTCCCCAGACGGAAGATGTGCCGAACAGAGAAAGGCGGCTGACAAAAGAAGGAAAGAAACAGGTGCGGACCACATCGCGCATGCTTGCCCGATTTTTGAAAGACCGGCCGCTCCGCATTTTCGCAAGCCCTTTTATGCGTACTCGCCAGACGGCGAGGATTTTATCGGAAGAATGTTTTGCCGAAGGGCTCCACCTGACGGAAGAACTTTTACAGGGCGATTTCAGGCGGATTGAGAATCATCTCATGACGGACGGAGGACCGCTGGCCTTAGTGGGACACCATCCTTTCCTCCAGTCCTACCTTCTTGAAGCGGCAGGTGCGGGTATTCAACCCGATTTGGCATCCATCTCCGTTGTTGACTATGATATGGCGTGGAAACAGGGAAAACTCATTGCCTATTTCACTCCGGCTTTGAAAAAATTGAAAAAGGAAGACTGATGAAGAAACTACTTACTATTGCCGGTTCAGACTCCTCCGGCGGTGCAGGGATACAGGCGGATTTAAAAACCTTTGCTGCTCTTGGCGCCTACGGCATGAGCTGCATCTGCACACTCACCGCGCAAAATACGACTGGTGTTTCCATGGTGGTGAATACTCCCGTGGAGATGGTGACCGCCCAGCTGGAAGCGGTATACAGCGATATTCCTCCGGACGGAGTCAAAACGGGCATGCTCAGCACCCCTGCCATCGTTTCGGCAGTGGCGGAATTTCTCCGCGGACACAAAGGACCGGCAATTGTCGTTGATCCTGTCATGGTTGCCACCACAGGCGCCGTTCTTTTGGAAAAAGAAGCCATTGAAACGTATAAAGATATTTTGATTCCTGAAGCGGATCTTATCACGCCAAACATTCCCGAAGCGAAAGTATTGTCAGGACTGGAAATAAAAACGGAAAAGGATATGGAAAACGCGGCGGAAAGAATAATGGAATACGGCTGCCGAGCGGTTCTTATGAAAGGCGGGCACCTGGTTCATGATGCGGTAGATATCCTTTTTGACGGGAAACAATTTTATCGTTATGAAGGAAAGCGGATTAAAACGAAAAACACCCACGGTACGGGCTGCACGCTTTCCGCAGCGCTCGCCGTCAAACTGGCGGAAGGGGAAACGCTGACGAAGGCTGCTGCGGAAGCAAAGGCGTACCTCACCGGCGCTATCGAAGCGGCAAAAGACGAACCCATCGGACAGGGCAGCGGCCCGGTTCGTCATTTCTGGCTTTATGGAATAAAGGGGAGATAATATGCATACTTTTTTTGCGTACCTTGCAAGAATGAAATATATACAGCGCTGGGGACTTATGCGGAATTCCTTTCCGGAAAATGACGCGGAGCATACCTTGCAGACCGTCATGATTGCCCACGGACTTGCAGTGATCCGTGAAAAAATTTTTCATGAACACTGCGATGCGGAGCATTGCGCCATGCTGGCTGTTTATCATGATGCGGGAGAAGTTTTTACAGGCGACATGCCCACTCCTGTGAAATATTTCACAGAGGATCTGCATGATAAATATAAAGAGATAGAAGATAAAGCAAGAGGACGCCTTTTGGAAACGCTTCCCGACGAATTGAAAGACACCTACCGCCCCTATATTTTAGACATGGAAAACGATCCTTTATGGCCGCTGGCGAAAGCGGCGGACACGTTGTCGGCATACCTGAAATGCGCCGAAGAAATACAGGCGGGGAACAGCGAATTTGAGGAGGCTCTCCGCACAACGGAAAATAAATTAAAAAATCTGCACCTGAAAGAAGTGGACTGGTTCCTGGAACACTTTGCCGGCAGTTTTGCCCTTACCTTAGATGAAATGAATCGAATGTAAAATAAAAAAGTAAAGTGTGTTTTGGAAGAGGCACTTTACTTTTTTTATTATTCGGCATAGCAGCAGATATGGTGGAAAAAAGTCTCTTTTGTAATGATAAAGATTATACTTGACATAAAGATTTTCCAAAATCTGATATGCAGAATGGAACGGAATATATGATCAAAATCAGGAAAGCAAGTATTCGTACACCTCATAATCAGTCCATCCGGTATCCTCATAATACATTCTGACAACACCGCGGGATTGGAAGCCGAAGTGGGTATATAGTTTTTCTGCCGGGGTGTTCCCTTTCAGTACGTCAAGCCGGAGAGCCTTCTGTCCTGCAGTCTTTGCTTTATCCGCAGCAAACTCTACCATCCGGCGGCCGATGTGCTGCCCGGCATATTCCGGATGCACGCCGAGAGCATGTATGAGTGTAATGGAGGCGGGAGGCAGTGCTGCCGGCCAGGTGATATCCTGATAACCGTCATTACATTCATGATTGAGAATCATGGCCGACGCCATGCGGCCGTTCATGAGCCCTATGTACAATTCACCGGCGGAAAGGGATTCTTTCAGCAATTCCGGGGACGGATATATATCTTTTTTCCATCCGATGTCGTAATGGGCGCGCTGACAGGCATCTGTTAATTGATGGTAAAAAGTGCGGATATTTTCCAATTCATGCGGATCAGCTTTTCTTATTGACAGCATAAAGTCCTCCTGTATTATGACCGAAAATATTGAATGTCCTCAGTATAAACAAAATAACAGTAAGTAACAAGCGGCGGATTTCGCGAGTAAGATATGCATTCGGATAGGACAGGGAGCTGAGAATATGACACCGAACATTTCCGGCGGAAATAAAAGCAACGCTTTTTGCAAAGAGCGGTGAGAAATTTTTTGATTTGATATGCCATGCCTGAAAAGATGTGGACATTCTTTTTTGCTTCACAGATTCGGGGAAGCCTGCTTTTGAGATGTTTTACAAATAAATCGGTACGCGTTTTTTATATTTCATTCCTCATGTATAATGGAATGGAGTAAAAGTCAGGAGCGGGAAAGCAACCGCAGCGGATGAGGTTGGAATAGACAGGGCATGGAGGGAATCATGACAGAAGAAGAGTACCATCGAATCGCACGAAGAGAAAAAATATTTTACGCCGTTCTTATTATCGCGTGGTGTTTTGCTTTTGCGGTCTGGTTCACCATCGGATTTCCAAAAGCGAAGTGGGTGCTGATCGGCGGAGGGACGCTGATATACCTGTATCTGAAAAGCACTTTCACCGGACTTCCATGGTCGAGGCGGCTGGTCAGACCGGATCCCGTACCGGCGGAAGCGCAGGAGGAAGTGGAAACAGAGGAAGACTATCCTCTTATTTCGGAAACGGAAAGAAAAGGGTATACGATGCTGGCAGAACTTTGTCTGGCGGAAGAAACGCAGAAGAAGCTGGCATCTTTTTTTGAGACGCTGAAAGACTATTCAGGTGCGGGAGAAGATGCAGAGTATGGCGGCACGCTGTTCTATGTGATGGAGTATATGGATGAGGAAGCCCATATTTTTTTCCTGATGGGGCTTGACTGGAAGCAGGATGTGGAAACGCTGGAATGGCGGATTGAAAGCGCGCTTACGGGGAATTTCGGTGTGTCTGTCGATCTGCCGGATTTCAGAACGTATGGAAACAAGTCTATTTCCGCTCCTTCTGTTTTTGCCGACTATGATAATGCCCTGCGCAGGAAAGGATTTCAGCTGGGCTTTATAGACGTGGAATGTGATGAATATGTCATATTTGTCCATCGGACAGCGGATAGGGACAAAGCAGCAAACGCCGTACAGCGGATTGGATACCGATATAAGGAAGTGGCGGATCTGGCAATATGAAAAACAGGAAATCGGGAGACGCCGGTATGAAATACGATCAGGCACAGGTCAGAATCCATGAAGCATACACGGTGGCAATCAGGGATCTGGGTGTTCATGGAGAAGGGATCGGGAGTGTGGACGGGTTCACCGTATTTGTTCCCGGGGCGCTTCCCGGAGAAACGGTCACCGCGGAAATCACTCTGCTGAAAAAATCTTATGCCCTGGGGAAACTGCTTTCCATAGAGCAGAAATCCCCTTTCCGCGTGGTGCCGGAGTGTCCCGTTTATGAAAACTGCGGCGGCTGCCAGCTTTCCCATCTCACCTATGAAGGGCAGCTCGATATGAAATACCGTCGTGTAAAAGATGTGATAGAGCGTATCGCCGGCGAATCGGGAGATCTGGTGAGGCCTGTGCTTCCGGCGGCGCATCCTTTCGCGTACAGAAATAAAATGGCCGTACCGGCAGGACTCGTAAAGGGGAAAGCGGCGCTCGGCTGCTACCGGCAGGGGAGCCATGACATCATACCGGTTTCCTCCTGTGCTATCCAGAAAGAAGAAAATAACCGCCTGCTCCGGTTTGCCCGACGGTTTATAGAGAAGTACGGGATTTCCGTCTATGATGAAAAGACACGGAAAGGAAGCCTGCGCCATGTACTGGGGCGTGTGGGTGATGGCGGAAAGATGATGGCTATCCTTGTGACCGCTTCCGAAATCCTTCCGGAAGAAGAGCGGTGGATAGAAGAAATGCAAAAGGAACTGCCCGAAGTCGTTTCTCTCTGGCACAATATCCAGTCCAAGCCGGGAAATACGATACTGGGCGCGAAAATCCGACACCTCTGGGGCAGAGAAACGCTCACTGCCTCTCTTTGTGGACTGCAATTTGAAGTATCCCCATACTCCTTCTTTCAGGTGCATAAAGAGCAGGCAGAAATTCTCTATGAAAAAGCATTGGCATATGCCAATCTGAAAGGCGGAGAAACCGTCATAGACGCCTACTGCGGCACAGGCGCCATTTCCCTCTGCCTGGCGAAAAAGGCAAAGCGGGTCATCGGCATAGAAATCGTAAAGCCCGCCATAGAAGACGCCAAAAAGAATGCGAAAGAGAACCATATGGAAAATACGGAATTTTACGCGGCCGACGCGGGAAAACTCATGCCGCAGCTTTACCGGCAAGGGCTGGTTCCCGATGTGATCGTCATGGATCCCGTCAGAGCAGGCTGCAGCGAAGAAGTGTTGAAGGCGGCAGCAGGCATGAATCCCAAGCGCATCGTCTACGTTTCCTGCAATCCCGCTACCTTTGCCAGAGATGCGAAGATTTTAAAATCGGAAGGCTACGAAATCAAAGAAGTCCAGCCGGTGGACATGTTCCCCCAGACCATGCATGTGGAGACGGTGGCCTTGATGATACGAGGGAAAAGTAAATAGGTATAAACTTTAGTAGAATAAGGGGTTTTAGTGTTCTTACATACTAGGAAATAAGATGTAATTATGGCTGGAACCCCTTATTTTTGTGTGCATATGAGACTAGAAATACAGTTGAGTAGACAAAAGGCACATACCGCAACGGATGTCAGAAAAGAAAAGGAATTTCTGTTACCACTTCCCCCCAAATGATACGAGATTTCTATCGCTTACATTTAAGGTAGTAAATAAATATGCATTTGTTTTAAAAGTATCTTTAATGTATAGGATAAAATGTTATAATAAAAATAGATTTAACAAAAGTGCGTATTTATACTATATCATTAAATGGAGGCGTGAAATGGAAGTAGAAAGACCAAGATATTTGAAGCAATTAATAGATAAAAAAGATAATGGAAGAGTAAAGATCATTACAGGCGTTAGAAGATGTGGGAAATCATATCTTTTATTTGAATTGTATCGAAAATATTTACTGTCTATTGGGATAAATGAAAATCAGATTATCATGATTGCTCTTGATAGTTTGAAGAATGCGCAATATAGAAATCCCATAGAATTAGATGATTTTCTGAGAAAAAAAATTCGGGATAATGTATTACGATATTATATTTTTATCGATGAAATTCAATTTGTAGAAGAAATTTCAAACCCATATCTGAAAAATAGTGACTTAAAGATATCCTTTGTAGATCTTGTATTAGGCCTTATGAAAATCTCCAATGTCGATGTATATATTACAGGGAGCAATTCCAGGATGCTTTCATCAGATGTGTTAACACAATTTCGAGATCGTGGCGATGAGATAAGAGTCTATCCATTTTCATTTGCTGAATTTTATTCATGCTATGATGGAGATAAAAGAAAGGCTTTCGATGAATATTGTTTATACGGTGGTATGCCTATATCTGTGCAACTTAAAAATCATGAAGAAAAGAGCAAATATTTAAAGAATATTTTTACAAGCACTTATATTAAAGATGTGGTAGAGCGTCATAAAATCTTGAAAGATGTGTCTATAATAGATGATTTGCTGGATATCATATCTTCGTCCATTGGTTCTTTATCTAACCCAACCAAGTTAGCTAGTACCTTTATGTCAGAAAAGAATATAAAGATATCTCAATTTACAGTTAGTAATTACTTGGATTACTTCATTGATGCTTTCTTAATAGAAAAAGCCAGGAGATTTGATGTGAAAGGGAGGAAGTATATTTCATCCCCATATAAATATTATTTTTCCGATATTGGTCTGAGAAATGCAAGACTAAATTTTAGGCAGAATGAACAATCACACATTATGGAAAATGTAATATACAATGAACTGCGAATGAGAGGGCTAAATGTAGATGTTGGTGTCGTAGAATATAATTATAAAAATGAGAACAAAAAAACAGTCAGAAAGAACCTGGAAGTTGATTTTATTATTAATAGAGGAAGTAATAGATACTATATTCAATCAGCACTTAATGTAGATACAAAAGAAAAACAAATGCAGGAAACAGAATCTTTGAGAAGAACCGGAGATTCCTTTAAAAAAATGGTGATAGTAAGAAATAACATTATACCTCGATATGATGATGATGGTATTTTATATATTGGAGTAGAGGACTTTCTTTTAGATGAAACGTCAATAGACTTATAGAAATATCAATACCGCATTTAATAAAAATACGTATTTACAAAAATTTATTATGTGATATGGCTCAGAGAAATCTGGGCTTTTTTAATGCCACTTTTGTCCTATAACCTGGATTTTAGAGATAGGTAAAAGGTTCTGCGTATTATTAAACCATGCTGTTAGCATTGCAGTCGTTAAATAGATTTATCATGACATATCGTTTCATGTGAAGACAGTAGCTTTGATAATACAGGGGAAATATGTGTCGAATGAAGTGAAGGCACAAAAAAGTTTACGAGCAATCGTGTTGAAAAGCTGTGTATAATCGCCTACACTATTACAAGTGGGATTTTTATGTGAAAGGAGCGTGTGAAGATATGGCTCAACATAAAAAAGACTATATAACCCTTAATATAAAGATGGACACGGCACTAATGCGTCGTTTTGCAACATACTGCAAAGATGTTGGTCAGACAAAAACTCTGGCCGTTGAGCGCATAATTGGTGCGTTTCTGGATGAGCGTGGCGCGAAAGCCGAAAAAGAACGTAAGGAGGCTGAAAATCTATGATAAAGCAGATTAAATCAAAGGCTCGTGTAGCTGACCATGGCGAAGTCTTTACGGCTAAACGTGAAGTCGATGCAATGCTTGACTTAGTGAAGCAGGAAACAGAGCGTGTAGACAGCCGCTTCTTGGAGCCAGCCTGCGGAGATGGCAATTTTGTTGCTGGAATTCTTCGGAGGAAATTGGTTGCTGCAAAAAAGCGCGCAATTCCGCCGAGAAAGAAGAAACCTTTGCCATTAGAATTTGAGAAACAATCTGTGATTGCGGTGGCTTCTATTTATGGTGTTGACCTGATGATGGACAACGTAAATGCTTGTCGACGAAGGCTCTATGACATTTGGAATGATGAGTATGAGGCAATCTGTAAGAACGAGGCTGATGATGAATGCCGTGAGGCAGTCAAATTTATTCTTAGGAGAAATATTGTTTGCGGTAATGCCCTGACATTGATGTGCGTAGATGACCAGCAGCAGGATATGAAAAAGCCGGTCGTATTCTCCGAATGGACACTTCCGTTTAACGATACACGGATACAGCGGAAGGATTATACTTTCGCGGAATTGATGAATGCATCCTTTATAGAAAAGGATACCCGTAAGACTCAAATGAACCTGTTTTCAAATAAAGACGGCGAATTTGAGCCAATATTCCTCAAACAGTATATTTTCGATTACAGGAGGCCTCAGGATTATGTCGAGTAATCTTTATAATACGATGTATAATCCCGATGTATTGTCTTGCATTGCCAATCTTTCCAGTGATGAGGTGTTTACACCACCAGAATTAGCTAATGCGATGTTGGACATGCTTCCGCAGGAATTATTTGAGAATCCTGATACAAAGTTCCTTGACCCTGGATGCAAGAGCGGGGTCTTCCTTCGGGAGATAGCGAAACGACTTTTGAAGGGGTTGGAACCGATATATCCTGATTTACAGGAACGGACGGATCATATCTTCAAAGAACAGTTGTATGGTATTGCTATCACAGAACTGACATCTCATTTGTCTCGGCGAAGCCTTTATTGCTCGAAGTTTGCAAATGGAAGATATTCCGTTGTGAGTTTTGATACGGTTGACGGAAATGTAAGGTTTAAGAATATTCAGCACCGATGGAAGAATGGTAATTGTGTTTATTGTGGTGCTTCTCAAAAGGAGTATGAACGATCAGATGATTTGGAAACACATGCCTATGAATTGATTCATACAACAAAGCCAGAGGAGATTTTTAAGATGAGATTTGATGTGATAATAAGTAATCCACCATATCAATTGAATGATGGTGGTGGAACTGGAAAGAGCGCTAAACCGATATATCAACTTTTTGTATCACAAGCAAAGAAACTGCATCCCAGATACATGACCATGATTATTCCATCAAGGTGGTTTTCTGGTGGTAAGGGGCTTGATGAATTTCGGGCTGATATGCTTAAAGATAAACGTATTCGTAAATTAGTTGATTTTGATAACTTCAGAGAAGTTTTTCCTGGTGTTGATTTAGCAGGCGGTGCATGTTTCTTTTTGTGGGATAGGGATCATCCAGGTTCTTGCGAGGTCACTAATGTTAGTGGTGAAATGCGTGACACGGTAGTTCGTGAGTTGAACGAGTATGATACATTTATTCGTTCTAATAAAGCATTGGCTATTGTGAATAAGGTAAATGCAAAAGATTATAAGCGGCATTTAAATGAGGTCGTTTATCCGAGGTTGCCGTTTGGTATTCCAACCACGTATACTCCGACAAATTCTGGAGTTCCCTGTTATTTTACACAGCGGATCGGTTTACAGCACGCTCGAAAGAATGATGTGACTGATTCATTTGGCATTATTGATAAGTGGAAGTTTTTGGTGCCAAAGGCTCCTATTGCTGGACAGACAGATTTTTCAAAGCCTGTTGCGTTTTATTACGATGGTAACACGAGGATTGCCAAACCAAATGAGATTTGTTCCGAGTCATGGTTAGTTGCTGGTGCATTTGATAGTGAGGAAGAAGCATTATCTTATAAATCATACATTTTCACAAAAACTGTTCGCTTTTTGCTTCTTCAAACGGTCGTATCTCAGAATATTTCTAAGAAAAATTATGTTTTTATTCCTGACCTTGGAAAGTATGAGGGAATATATACTGATACCCAATTATGTAATATGTGGGATATTACGGATAATGAGTTTGAGTATATTAAGTCCCGAATCGGAGAGATTGGAGGAGGTGACAACTGATGCCTGAAATGGAATTTTTTCCTCAACGCTCCGGCTCACATCCTTCGATTTATGCATATGAGCTCATCGGCGTAGATTCGCGTAAGGGATATATCAAGGTCGGTTATACTGAGCGTGATGTTGAGACCCGTGTCAGGGAACAGGTGCATACGGCAGCGGTGCCGTATCGTATTCTTGACCATTGGTCTGCCATGAAGAATGATGGCAGTTGCTTTACAGACCGTGATGTTCATGCAGTTCTGAAGGCAAAAGGCAGGCGGCAGTTGAACGCTGGCGAAGACCGTAACGAATGGTTTAAGTGTAGCCTTGATGATGTCAAAGCCGCGGTGGCAACCGTGAAGACAGGCATGGAGAATACGGAGAACAGGACACAGACTTTCGAGATGCGTCCTGAGCAGAAACGTGCTGTTGACCTGACGATGGCCTATTTCAGGTCTGTTTACAAAGAAGGCAGCAGGCGTACTCCGAAGTTCCTTTGGAACGCAAAAATGCGCTTTGGTAAGACTTTTGCGGCGTATCAGTTAGCGAAGAAGATGGGAATGAAGCGTGTGCTTATCCTGACCTTCAAGCCTGCTGTTCAAACGGCATGGCGTGAGGATTTAATGACTCACGTCGATTTTGACGGCTGGCAGTTTATTACCCGTTCGACGCAGCCTGGGGATCTTACGAATGATCAGCAGTATCAACGTGCTGATAAGGACAGGCCGATCGTCTGCTTCGGTTCTTTTCAGGATTTCCTTGGTGTGAACAAGAATACGGGCGGTATCAAGGCGAACAACGAGTGGGTACATATGACCAACTGGGATCTCGTCATCTTTGACGAGTACCATTTTGGTGCATGGAAGGACAATGCGAAGAAGTTATTCGAGTCTGATGAAGACTCTTATGAAGACGACCTTTCTAAATACGATGCCGGCAATGCCTATGATGAAACGTGGCTCCCGATTACGACGCAGTATTACTTGTATCTGTCTGGCACGCCGTTCCGTGCGTTGAACTCCGGTGAGTTCATTGAGGAACAGATTTATAACTGGACTTATTCTGACGAGCAGCGTTGCAAAGAAGAATGGCCTCATCTGTCTGACTTCCCTGATTATCAGGCAAAGGCTGGGGATATCAATCCCTATGCTGCGCTTCCGCGTATGGTCATGCTGACCTATAAGATTCCTGAATCTATACAGAGGATTGCAAAGCGGGGAGAGTTTGACGAGTTCGATTTGAACGTTTTCTTCTTGGCTGAAGGAACGGGTAAAGATGCTCATTTCAAGTATGAGGACTACGTTCAGAAGTGGCTGGATTTGATCCGTGGTTCTTATTTGGAGACAAGTGTAGACGAACTGAAACTCGGTGCTCAAAAGCCGCCGATGCCGTTCTCGGATACACGTCTGCTGAACGTCTTGTCTCATACGTTGTGGTTCATGCCTAATGTAGCCTCGTGCTATGCGATGGCGAACCTGTTAGCACAGAAGCAGAATGCTTTTTATCATGATTACAAGGTCAATGTCTGTGCCGGTACGCAGGCGGGCATTGGTGTAGCGGCTCTTGCTCCTGTCCGTGATTCTATGGATGATCCTTTGGAGTCTAAGACTATCACGCTTTCCTGCGGAAAGTTGACGACAGGCGTTACGATCAGACCATGGACAGGTATTTTCATGCTGAGGAATCTCTCTTCTCCAGAGACCTATTTCCAGGCTGCTTTCCGTGTACAGTCTCCATGGGAGATTACGAAGGACAATGGACAGCGAGAGATCGTAAAGCAGGAATGCTATGTCTTCGACTTTGCTCTTGACCGTGCACTTCGCCAGATTTCGGATTATTCCTGCCGCTTGAATGTGGCTGAGCATAATCCTGAGAAGAAAGTTGGCGAGTTCATCAAGTTTCTTCCTGTGCTTGCCTATGATGGCAGCGCGATGCGTCAGGTCAATGCCGCTGAGATATTGGATATTGCTATGGCGGGTACTTCTGCCACCCTGCTTGCGAAGAGATGGGAATCTGCGTTGCTTGTCAACGTGGACAACGATACGCTTTCGAGACTGCTTGCCAGTAAGGAGGCGATGGATGCTCTCATGCGAATTGAAGGTTTCCGTAGTCTGAACGCCGATATTGAGACTATTATCAACAAGTCCAATACCGTGAAGAAGGCGAAGAAAGAAGGCGAGAAACTTACTCCGAAGGAGAAGAAGGAACTGACTGATGCAGAGAAGGAATATAAGTCCAAGCGAAAGATGATTCAGGAAAAACTGATTAAGTTTGCTACCAGAGTGCCTGTGTTCATGTATTTGACGGATTACCGTGAATACAGCCTTCAGGATGTTATCACACAGTTGGAACCTGAATTGTTTAAAAAAGTAACGGGTCTTGATGTCAAAGACTTCGATCTGCTGGTATCTCTGAATGTCTTCAATGAAGCTTTGATGAATGATGCCGTTTATAAGTTTAAGCGGTACGAAGATGCCAGCCTGATTTATACTGGGATTGACAAGCATACAGGTGAGAATGTGGGTTTGTATAGTACCGTTATTTCTCGTGCTGATTATGATGCGATGGCGGGTCAGTTGGCTGCGTCCATGACTGCTGATGCTCCGCGTGAAGATGATATTCCTAAGCGTCCTGTGTTTACGAACATCAGCAGTTATCCAGATGATGACGATGCTGAGGATAACTTTCCGGTGGTTGCGGAGTCGAAAGCGCAGTATGGGGCTAAGCGTTCTCCGATTGCGCAGCCGTCGAAAGTTCAGAGCACTTATAGACCGTCTTATGTGCCTCCTACACCAGCGGCTACACCGCAGCCCAAGCCAAAGATTAAAATGGATTTGTCAAGAGTACATGCTGGAACTATTGTGAAGCATAAGGCGTTTGGTCTTGGTCAGGTCGAAGGTATTGATGGCGCCATTATCGTTGTTACGTTTGATGGGGTAGCAAAGAAATTTCAATTTCCTGGTGGATTTGAGAATGGATTTTTATCTTTAGATGTGGATTAAGGAGTTTTTATAACTTAAAGCGTGAAAACATGTCGGAAATAGAAAGGTTTCAAGCATTTACCCATTAACTTATGAGGACAGTGGTTTTCATCCGGTTATTTGATGCTTCGTCCAAAATCAATTATAATTGGTCGAAAAAATTATGATGGACGAATGAATATCTTAAGACAGGGAAAATACATGGCATCGGACGAAAAGTGTTTTGAGGAAAAGATTTTTATTGGAGTATGCGCTCCGCTATGCCATGATGTACTCTGATAGCGAATGACTTCTATACAAAACAAGTGAATTTGGATAAAAACTATTGCAAAGATTCGTATTAATAATCTTGTGTTATTTTGGAACATAAGATCAGTAAATTTACGTACTGTTCTTCCGGTATTGTCATATATGGTAAAATAATACTTGTGAAGTGTAATTAAATTTATATTGTTTTAGACGAGGAGATTGTTATGAGATTGATGGGATATCGTTAAGAAGCTTCTGACCGGTGCGACAGATGAGGAAAATGCAAGAAATAAGGCGAGGATGAGAGAGCTTTTCAACGAGTGTGTGCCGGAAGGGGATCAGTATACGCTAATATACTGCCATATGGAGGATTTTACGGATGCAGTCGTCGTTAAGGTCACGACGCACAGTAATTTCATCGTAGGATATAAACCGGGAGAAGTGGTCGTAGTGCCTGTGGACGCAGAGCTGAAAGGGCATGAGGAGCCGGTTGTGTTCAATAAAGAAAATGGCGGACAGATTAAGTCCACACTGGTGGGGTACTGCACCGCTTCCAAGCCAGATGTTACGTTCCAGTTTGAACCGATTACTTATGAACCGGGAATCAAACGCGGAAGCAAGTATGCCGTATCTGTCACACAGTCCCATGCGGAGGTATCTGCTTTCAGGAAATTCTTCAAGCAGGGGTTGTAATTTTAGGACGGAGAGAACCCGGACTGTGGGATAGGGAATCTGTTCATTCCTATTCCATAGGATCATAAACTATGCAGTGATAAAAGGGTCAGACGTGTTCACCTTTAGGTGCAGCGTTCTGATCTTTTTGTATGTTATAAATCGGTGAAACGATTCAGGACAAAGCGGTCGGTATGGAAATTGTAAAGGATTTCTTCTTATGCTATGTTTGCACTGCGAAAGACAAGCATAGAATCATAAGGGAATTGATTGCGGATACAAAAAATCCGACACAATAGCATATGCCGGAAGCCGGATCAAAAATGAATTTAAAAAGCCCGTCAGTCAGGGATCATCTGCAGATCTTCGGTGATAGGGTTTCTATACGAGATCTTTTGCTTCGCCTATCCGGACATTTCATTGCAGAAGACACAACAAAGAAAAGTAAAATAATAGAATAACAGACGCTCGTTTCTGCTATAATTAAAGAAATATAAAAGGAACGAGGTCATTATGAAAACAATATGCGCAGCGCTCGGCATGGCCGCTTTACTCACTTTTTCCGCTTCGGCAGATACACTCACTCTTCCGAAAGGACACGTGCTGGATTTTGGAGATACTGTCGATGTTCTTGACGGGAGACAGACGTACTTTGGAAAGCAGATGAAAAACTGGGCGGAACACGAAGCAGTTGAAAAGGAGTCGAAACCGCAGGCAGCTGCTATCGGCATTATCGGCGGTGTTGACGGTCCGACATCTGTTTACCTGACGTCCAAACTGGCACCACATGTATCCCGTCTGGCGGCGGAAGCCTTGGGAGAGCTGCGGGTATACCAGCTTCGTGCAAACACGCCGGAAGCTTTTTACGAATCCCTCGTGCTTTCTTTTTCCGTGGATCATAAGAATCCTGGGAAAGAGAAGAATGGTTTACTGCCTTTTGTGAAATTGATGGGGAAAGAAATGACAGACACGGCGGGCAGTACTGCAGCGAAACAGGAAGCAGCTGACAAAAAGAACGCTGTCATACCGTTTGCAGGCAAAATGTGGAAAGAAGCTGAAATCGGAGAGCCGTATAAACAATTTCTGGGGAAAAAGGGAATCCGTCTGTATGTGAGCAGTGAGACCCGCTGGAAAGAAAAGAAATCCCGCGGGGGGAAAGTGTACCGGCTGGCAAAGGTGAAAGCCGGATTATACGCTGGCAGCTGCCTGATCCCCTTTTTTGCGGAAGGGCTCATTCTGGAAGACGATGACAGTACGACATACACACTCTTTGCGGGCGATCAGAAATCAGGGGCATACTTTGCGCCTTATGTGGAAAAAGCGGCACAGGAGATGAAATGATGAAGATGAAAATAATGCTGGCGGCTTCGATTCTTTGTGCCATGACGACAACGTGTGCGGGAACTGCCGATATGACAGACAATATGGGAAACATGGCAGGCTTTCCGTCGATTTCAAGCATAAATATTCCCAAAGATGATAATATCGTTTCCGCTGTATGGAACGGCATTGTGCAGGAAGACACGAAATCTTTCTTTCAAAAAGTGAAGTTTCCAAAGAATACCGATTTTACTCCTCTTGGAAAGGATGGAAAATTCGGACTGCTTACTGTGACGGAAGAAGGAAACAGCGTGCCCGCTTTCGTCATGAACTGCGAATTTGCTCCTGTGGTCGGTAAAGAAGCCATGAAAGATGCTTTTGACGCACCCCGTCTGTCGGGGAAATCGGTTTCCGAACTGTATGGCTGCAACGTGGCTCTTTTGGGCATGGAAAGCGTATTGAATGGTATGTTTCTGGAAATGGCAAAACGGATCAATGAAAAATCGGAGACAGACCCCAAGATTCCCTTCAATATGTTTTATGTCGATTTCCTAAGCGTGGAACAGATCCACCGCGCACAGGACAGACCCCGTATTTATACAAGCGGCGTGCGTGCCGTTTTCTTCGTTGACGGATTTGCCGTTCCCGTTTACGGAAAAGGCTATGTGATGAAGTACGGCGATAAGTACCGTCTTTTTTCCGTTCTGACAACGGACTCCGCCAATGAAATGGTAAAAAAAGCGGCCGACCGTATCGCAGCGGCATCAGTGAAGTAGATATCATCCTGTTTTTTCTGTGACCGGATTTCATCGGCAGGGAATACAGGGGAAATCACAGACTTTTCCCAAAAAATCACGAGCGGCAGCGTGTTCAAAAAGGAGAAAGGAAAACGGTAGGTGATAAAATGTGTCAGAGGAATTTGCTCATAAGAAAAAGCTATGGATTTATACGTCTGTAGACCCTGTAGCTTTTTCATTTGTCCATTTACAATTATTTTTTACATGGGAAAGTGTATCACTCATGCTGCATCTTAAAAAGAAAATACTATTCTCAATAACGGCGGCAATAATACTTGGCAACATGCCATTATCAGGGAATGCCTGGGAAGCGGAACCTGAAATAAGTGGTGTTTCTCTGCAGCAAGCACCGGATCAGACGGATGTTTCTGCAGCCGATCGTACAAAGTACGATGGCTATATCTGGCGTCTCGATGCAAAGGATAGGGATCAATTGCCGCGCAGATTTCGTACTGCAAATTCTGCGTTCCGCTCTCATGTGGATGTCAAAAAAACAGGCAAAGGATTTACGATGACCCCCTCTCGCAAGGGGTTGGATCATCTGAACATATCCGGCAGTGCGGAGTTCTCTGTCGGAGAGTTTAAGAAGCTGGTTTCCGTACTCAAGAAGCAGGCGAACGGGCCAATTTATATTGTGGATCTACGGCAGGAAACGCATGGTATATTTAATGGGAATGCCGTCAGCTGGTTCGGCGCGCGCGATTGGGGCAACATCGGAAAGAACAAAGCTGATGTTTTAAAAGATGAGATGAGGCGTTTGTGTGCAGCCAAGGGGAAAAGCCTCATTGTGACGATGCTCGATGAAGGGAAGGGGCCGATTGATCCTAAACCTATGAAGATTAATTCGGTCATGAGCGAAAGGCAGCTGGTGGAACAAAATGGTCTGCATTATTACCGCATTGCGGCAACGGATCATATCTGGCCATCGCCTGAAAACATTGATGACTTCATCTCCTTCATAGGCACACTGCCCGATCATGCATGGCTGCACTTCCACTGCCGGGCGGGCAAAGGACGTACTACGATTTATATGGCCATGTATGATATGATGAAAAATCCTGATATATCACTGGAGGATATTCTCTCGCGCCAATATCTTCTTGGCGGAAATTACATTGCTTATGAAATGAATAAGCCGAAACAGAATCAATGGAAAGCCGCTTATTATCATGAGAAAGCGGCCATGATTGCAAAGTTCTATCAGTATGTGCAGGAAACTCATGCCAATCACTTTACCATGCGTTGGAGCCGGTGGCTTAAATCTCATCTGATAATGGAAGATGCATCTCCCACGCAAAGCGATTCAGGATCACGTATTCAAGGATGCCCTGGCTGAAAAAGGGAATATTTTTTGTTGGAAATATTTCTTTAGGCGTAATGATATTCTTTGCGGCAGGCGATCCAGAAGGAAACTGTCACGAAAAATGCGAGCAGCTTGGCGATGGAAACGGAAAGCCAGATGCCGTCCGTGCCGAGCCATAGAGGAAGTGCTATAACGGCGATGATTTGAAAAACAACGGACTGGAGGAGAGAGATCACTGAAGAGATGAAGCCGTTGTTCAGTGCCGTAAAAAACGCCGAGCCGTACATGCAGAAGCCATTCAGGAGGAAAGAAAAGGAAAAGAATCGGAACCCCCGGACGGTGAGCGTGGCTAAAGTTTCATCATAGCCGACAAAAATATCTGCCAGTACGGAATCGGAGAAGTATGCGGCGGTCGTGAGGAAAAGAGCGGCACCGGCAATGACGGTGAGGCTTTTTCTGAAAAGGCTCACCAGTTTCACCTTGACGGTATCCATGAAAACCGGGTACAATGTATTCCGAAACAAGGTGCAAATGCAACTTTTTCGGAATAGGAGATGTATATGGAAATCAACCGTGGAAATTACTTGGATAAATTAATTCGTAAAAAGAAAAACGGCCTGATAAAAGTGATAACAGGTGTGAGAAGGTGTGGGAAGTCTTATCTGCTCTTCCATTTGTTCCATAAGCATTTGCTGGATAGCGGTGTGCCGGAAAATCATATTATTGAAGTAGCTTTAGATGATCGCAGCAATAAAGATCTGCGTGACCCTGATGCCCTGCTTCGATTTATTAAGGAAAACATCCGGGATAAGGAAGATTATTATATTATTCTTGATGAAGTGCAGTATTTAAACGAATTTGAGGACGTTTTGAATAGTTTGCTTCATATCCGCAATGCGGATGTTTATGTAACCGGAAGCAACTCTAAATTTCTTTCTTCCGATGTGATTACCCAATTTCGTGGGCGCGGCGATGAAATTCATGTGTATCCATTGAGTTTTTCCGAGTATGTACCGGCATGTCAGGGATCTGTGGATGAGGCATGGGACGATTATCTTATCTATGGAGGAATGCCGCTGATTCTAACTATGGCAGAACCGGAAGATAAAGCAGCGTATCTGAACGCTTTATTCCAAAAGGTTTATATCTCGGATATTGTTGAGCGTCATGATGTTCGGAATAAGGTGGAATTGGATGAACTGGTGGACATCCTTGCATCCGCGATTGGCAGCTATACCAATCAAAGTAAGCTTGTACGAACGTTTAAAAGCGTAAAGGGAAAAACAATCAGCGATAAGACGATCAAGAATTATATTGATTATCTGATTGATTCATTCCTAATCAGCAAGGCTGTGCGGTATGACATCAAAGGTAAAAAGTACATCGGATCGCCGTCTAAGTATTATTTTGAAGATGTGGGGCTGAGAAATGTGAGGTTGGGGTTCCGGCAGGTGGAACAAACGCATCTTATGGAGAACATTATCTATAATGAACTTCGGATTCGCGGATATCATGTAGATGTCGGTGTTGTGGAATACTATGGGGCGAATAGGGAGGGAAAACGCGGAAAGAAGCAGCTGGAGGTAGATTTTGTCGCTACAAAAGGAAGTGAGAAACATTACATCCAATCTGCGTTTACACTTCCGACGGCAGATAAAGTGGATCAGGAACAACGCAGTCTTCTGCGCATCCCGGATTCGTTCCGGAAAATTGTCATCGTAGGAGATAATATTAAAGTTCGTCGTGATGAGAATGGAATTATTACGATTGGCCTTCGAAATTTTTTGTTGGATGAAAATAGTTTGAGATTATAAAAATGATAAATTTACATAAAACTTTATGTTTTAGATCGAGTCACCGGATGAAATATCTGATACTTTTTTATCCGGAGAAATCCGGTTTTTTTCTCAATGCCGTGGCTGCAATTTATTCCAGAGGTCAAACTTGGTAAAATTGAAAATACAGTGAACGAAAAAAGCATTTCTCTTTCCATCTCGGAGAAATGCTTTTTTGTACACTTGCTTCTTTAGGCGTAATGGTATTCTGTACGGCAGCTGATCCAGAAGAAAACTGTCACGAAACATGCCAGCAGCTTGGCGATGGAAACAGAAAGCCAGATGCCGTCTGTTCCCAACCATAGCGGAAGTGCTATAACGGCGATGATTTGAAAAACAACGGACTGGAGGAGAGAGATCA
>OGRJ01000139.1_pt1 | contig 69053 bp, 55 predicted proteins | sample 1553411 | NCBI WGS metagenome assembly OGRJ01 (sample SAMEA2580084, study PRJEB22360) | human gut metagenome | biome: human gut; feature: human-associated habitat; material: faeces | place: Denmark | collected 2008/2010
AGGTCTATGTCGAAGGCTACGAAGACGTGGCCTTCTGGCGCGGCATCTTCGACCATTTCCAGAATCCCTACCTGCGTTTCGAAATCTCGGTCCCCGACCGCGGCGACCTGCCCAAGGGCAAGAAGGTCCTCATGGGCATGATCCCCCGTTCGTCGGAGGAACTGCTCCTCTGCGTCGACTCCGACTTCGACTACCTCTTCGCCGGGCGAACGCCCCAGTCGAAGGAGGTCGCCGAGGCCAAATTCATGTTCCACACCTACGCCTACGCCACCGAGAACTACCTCTGCTACGCCCCCTCGCTGCACAACGTCTGCGTCAAGGCCACCAAGAACGACACGCGCATCTTCGACTTCGTGAAGTTCATGCACGAATATTCGTGCACGATCTACCCGCTGTTCCTCTGGTACGCCTACTCGGCGCAGCTGGCCACGGAAAACGTCTTTCCGCTGATCGACTTCAAGCAGTCGGTGCGCATCGGCTACCTCGACATCGAGGACAACGGCTCAAAGACGATCGAGTGGCTGCGGCGCAACGTCTCGAAGCGCGAGAACCTGCTCCGCCAGCGCAACCCGCGGATGATCGAACCCATGAAGGAGTTCGAGGTGCAGCTCCGCGGGCGCGGCCTGACGCCCGAAAACGCCTACCTGTTCATGCACGGCCACACGCTGATGGACAACGTGGTGCTGATCATGCTCAACACCGTGTGCGAGAAGCTGCGGGCCATGTCGATCGCCAAGATCACCGCCTCGAAGAAGCAGGGCGTGGCGCTCAAGAACGAGATGTCGAACTACACCAACTCGCTGCGCTCGATCCGCGACGTGCTGCTCGACAACGAAAACTACACCAAAAGCCCGCTTTACAAACGGTTGGAACGCGACATCGAGCGGTATATCGCCCGCACGATCTGGAACATGAAGCGCAACGGCGAAATCCGCGACGCGTCGATGATCGGCATTATCCACAAACTCCGCACCGGACAGCAATAACGGAAAAAAGAGGGGCGGGAACGCGGACCCGCTCGAAACGCATCCGGCGACTCCCGCCCATGAATCCGGCCCTTGGGACCGGTTATTCCCGTTTGCGGACCACGCGCACGGTGGACTGCGTGGCCTGCCGCACGAAGACCTGCGGGCCGCGGGCGTACTTGCGCCACAACTCGTCGGTATAGCCGCGCACGGTCAGCAACTCCATATTCTCGGCCTTCATCACGTCGAAGCCCGCTTCGCGCAGCGCCTCGATCGCTTCGTCGATGTGCCACGAGTTATCGACGCACAGGCTCAGGTTCACGGCCGAGTTGTGGATCAGATTGGTCTTGATGCGGAAACGCTCCAGCAACGAGAAGATCGTGGCGAACTTCTCCTCCAGCACGAACGAGAAGTCGCGCGAACGGATCGTCAGCAGCACCTGATCCTTCTTGAGAATCAGGATCGGCACCTCCACCGGCGCCGACATGCCGCGAATCACGGTACCCGGTTTGCGCTTGTCGCCGAAAGGCCGCACGTAAAGCGGAATATTCTTGTTCTGAAGCGGCTTGATCGTCTTCGGATGGATGATCTGCGCGCCGCTGTAAGCCAGTTCGATGGTGTCGAGGTAGTTCAGTTCGGCGATCTGCACGGCATCGGGGAACGCTTTCGGGTCGGCGTTCATCACGCCGTCCACATCCTTCCACACCGACATCGACTCGGCGTCGAGAATGTTGGCCACCACGGCCGCCGAGTAGTCCGAGCCTTCGCGCCCCAGGGTCGTGGTCGTGCCGTCGGGCGCGCCGCCGATGAAGCCCTGTCCGATGAAGATGTTCTCGACGCATTTGCCCAGCGCATTTTTCAGCAGCGAAGCCGAAGCCTCGATGTTCACCCCGGCGTCCTTGTGGCGCTGCTCGGTGAGAAAACAGCGGCGCATGTCGATCCAGCGGTTCGACACTCCGGCATAGTTGAGATACTCCGAGATGATCGTCGTCGAGACCAGCTCGCCGAAGGCCACGATCGTATCGTACCACAACTCGGCGTCGGAGGGTTTGTAAACCGTTTCCACGGCCACGCGCTCCAGCTCGTCGAAGAGCGCATCGACCCGTTCGAGCTGTTTATGGCCGCGCCACAAATCGTCGATGATGCCCGCATGGTACTCCCTCAGCGCGGCGACATGCTCCATGGAGAGCTGTTTGTCGCCCTTCTGAAGTCCTTCGAACACCTTTTCGAGCGCGTTGGTCGTCTTGCCCATGGCCGAAACGATGATGAAGAGGTTTTGCTCATCGTCGATAATCTTGCGCAGGTTGCGCACTCCGTCGGCATTACGCACCGACGCACCGCCAAATTTGTAAACCTTCATGTTATCTCTCTTTTTAACCTAACCTACCTTCTTTACCGTCCGAAGGCGACCGGCCGCCGGACTCCCGCGGCGGAACGCCGCGTCGAACGACCGCACCCCAACGCCTCACGCAGGAGGCGTTTGCCGCGGCGCGACAGGGCTTCCGCCCGGATCATTTCTGTTTTTTCACCTCTTTGTAAGGCACTCCGATATTCTGGAACAGGAACGAATAGGTGTCCGCCTCCTCGGCGATACGTTTGGAGGTGGGTTTGCCCGCCCCGTGGCCCGCATTCGACTCGATGCGGATCAGCACCGGCGCATCGCCGGCCTGACAGTGCTGCATCTGGGCGGCGAACTTGAACGAGTGCGCCGGCACGACGCGGTCGTCGTGGTCGGCCGTCGTCACGAGCGTCGCGGGGTATTTCACACCCTCGCGGATGTTGTGCAGCGGCGAATATTTATAAATGTAGTCGAACTGCTCCTCGTTTTCGCTCGATCCGTACTCCACGGCCCAGCCCCAGCCGATCGTGAATTTGTGGTAGCGGAGCATGTCCATCACGCCCACGGCCGGAAGGCACACGGCATAGAGGTCCGGACGCTGCACCTCGCAGGCGCCGACCAGCAGGCCGCCGTTCGAACCGCCCGCAATGGCGAGCTTGTCCGACGAAGTGTATTTTTCGGCGATCAGGTACTCGGCCGCGGCGATGAAGTCGTCGAAAACGTTCTGCTTGTTTTCGAGCATGCCCGCCTTGTGCCACGCTTCGCCGTACTCCGAGCCGCCGCGCAGGTTGGCCACGCAGTAGATGCCGCCCTGCTCGACGAACATCATGGCCGAGGGCCTGAACGCAGGCGTCTGGTTGATCTGGAAGCCGCCGTAGGCATAGAGGTAGCACGGATTCTTGCCGTCGAGCTTCAGATCCTTGCGGTGTGTGATGAACATCGGCACCTTCGTGCCGTCCTTCGAGGTGTAGAACACCTGCTCGGTCGTGAACAGCGAGGGATCGAAATTCACCGCGGGGGCTTTATAGAGCGTCGATGCGCCGCCGGCGATGTCGTATTTGTAGATCGTGGCGGGCGCGATGTAGTTGGTCAGCGAATAGTAAAGCTCCGTATCGTCCTTCTCGCCGTCGAAACCGTACTGGCAGACCTTGCTCTGCGCATGTTCGAGGTAGGTGGCGAAAAGATACCCTCCGGCCGAGCCGACGCCCTCCAGCAGTTTCCCGCCGCTTTCGGGAATCACGGTCGAAACCTTCGACGGGTCGTTCAGGTCCACCTTCATCAGCGCGTAGTTCGACGCGTCGCGGTTGGTCACGTAATAGAGCTGGCCGTCCCGGCATTCGACGGGCGCGTAGTCGGCGTCGAAGCCCGGCAGCAAGGTGCGGAATTTCGGCTCGGAAACCTTTTTATAGAGCACTTCCGTACCCGACGTACCCTCCGAAGCCACGATGAAGAGCCACTGCCCGTCCTTGCTGGGCCACGGGCTGAAATAACGCAGCGGATGCTCCGCGTCGGCATAGATCAGCCGGTCGGCCGACTGGGGCGTGCCGAGGCGGTGGTAGTAGACCTTCTGAAACTGGTTCTGCGACGAGAAAACGCCCTTCTGAGGAGCGTCGTACGCACTGTAATAGAATCCTTTGGAATCGGGCGCCCACTCGGCTCCCGAAAACTTCACCCAGTTGATCCGGTCCGAAGTCAGCGTACGGTCGGCGGTGTTCATCACACGGATTTCGACCCAGTCCGAACCCGATGCGGCGACCGAGTAGGCGCAGTATTTGCCGTCCTTGGAGAAGGTCACGCCCGAAAGGGCCACCGTACCGTCTTTCGAGAGCGTATTGGGGTCGATGAACACTTCGCCCTCCCCGCCCGGCTGCGCGGTGCGGTAGAGCACCGACTGGTTCCGCAGTCCGTCGTTGTAGAAATAATACCATGCGTCGCCGTGTTTGGCCGGAATGCCCTCTTTAGGGTAGTTCCACAATTCGGTCAGCCGTTCGCGGATCGCGCCGCGGAACGGAATCTGCGACAGGTAATCCTGCGTCACGACGTTCTGGGCCTTCACCCACGCCGCCGTCGCCTCGGAGTTGTCGTCTTCGAGCCAGCGGTAGGGATCGGGAACCTCCGTCCCGAAGTAATTATCGGTCACGTCGGTGCGCTCCGTCCGGGGATAGGGCATGTGTTTTATCTGTTTCATGTTGTTGCAGCCTGTCAGTATCGCCGCGGCGCCCGCAAGGGCCGCCGCCATGCGCGGTAATCTCATCATAACTATACGGTTTGGGTATATATCGGGGCAAAGTTAGGAAAAAATAAGATAGTTCGGCCTGCGGATCGAAGTTTTTGCGTAACTTTGGCTTGCAAAAACACTCGGAAAATTATGTACAGCGAACTGAAAGAGATAATCGGGCAGGCTTGGGAAAACCGCGAGCTGCTCAAGGAGGAGTCCGTGCGGCAGGCCGTGCGGCAAACCGTCGAACTGGTGGACAAGGGGGAGCTGCGCACGGCGCAGCCCGTAGATCCGGAGAAAAGCCAGTGGCAGGTGAACGAATGGGTCAAAAAAGCGGTCATCCTCTACTTCCCGATCCAGCAGATCGAAGTGATCGAAGCCGGCCCGCTGGAGTTTCACGACAAACTGAAACTGAAAACCGGATACCGCGAACTGGGCGTCCGCGTCGTACCGCAGGCTACGGCCCGTTACGGAGCCTACCTGGCCCCCGGCGTAATCATGATGCCGTCGTACGTCAACATCGGCGCTTACGTCGATGAAGGGACGATGGTCGATACGTGGGTGACCGTGGGTTCGTGCGCCCAGATCGGCAAACGCGTCCACCTGAGCGGCGGCGTAGGGATCGGCGGCGTGCTGGAACCCGTACAGGCGGCCCCGGTGATTATCGAGGACAACTGTTTCGTCGGCAGCCGCTGCATCGTCGTCGAAGGGGCCCATATCTGCCACGAAGCGGTGCTCGGCGCCAACGTGGTGATTACCGGTTCGACCAAGATCATCGACGTGACGGGTCGGGAACCGAAAATTTACAAAGGGTACGTTCCGCCCCGCTCGGTCGTAATCCCCGGTTCGTACACGAAGCAGTTCCCCGCCGGAACTTACCAGGTTCCGTGCGCGCTGATCATCGGGCAGCGCAAAGCCTCGACCGACCTGAAAACGACGCTGAACGACGCCCTGCGGGAATTCAATGTATCCGTATAACCGATCATGGGAATAAAACAGGAACTCGAACGATTCGCCGGGCAGGTCGGATTCACGCTCGCCTACCTCGACGAAACGACGTCGACGAACGACGTCGCCCGCGACCCGCGCTACGACGCCGGAGCGGTCGTCATCGCCGAACGGCAAAGCCGCGGACGCGGACAGCGCGGGAACAGTTGGAGCAGCTCCGCCGGAGCGAACCTGACTTTCTCGGTCGTACTGTGCCCCGGATTCCTGGAAGCCGCGCAGCAATTTTACCTGTCGAAAGCCGTATCGCTGGCCGTATGCGACACGGTGGAAAGCTTCGGCGTCCGGCCGCAGGTCAAATGGCCGAACGACATCTACATCGACGGACGGAAAGTGGCCGGCATTTTGATCGAAAACGATTTGGCGGGAAATTTTCTTTCCCGTTCGGTCGTGGGAATCGGGATCAACGTCAACCAAACCGAATTCGATCCGGCCTTGCCGAATCCGACATCGCTCGCAGTCGCCGCGGGCCGGAAGCTGGACAGGGCGGAAGTTTTTAGACTATTTTACGAAAAAATGAGTTTCCGCTACGGGCAGTTGCAGCAACAACGGTACGCGGCGATGGATACGGACTACGCCGCCAGGCTTTACCGCCTCGGCGAGACGCATTCGTTTGTGGACGGACGGACGAAAGTCCGTTTCGAGGGGACGATCTGCGGCGTTCTTCCGACCGGCGAATTGGAGGTCAGACACCGCGACGGACAAATGCACCGGTATCTCTTCAAGGAGATCGAATACACGATTACGGGAATCGGCTGATTTAACGCGGAACGACTGTAACTTTTGCGCTGAAAATACGTTGTAATGACAAATACCGGACTTAATGACAGTTTCTGAATACGATAAATGTGTCAGACAATATTCCGATAATTTATACCGTTTCATACTGAAATCATTACGCAATGACGAGCAGGCGAAAGATATTGTCCAGGAGAGTTTTCTGAGGTTGTGGGAAAACCGGGAAGCCGTCATCGAAGGAAAAGAGAAGTCCTATCTTTTTACTATAGCGTACCGGCTGATCGTAGATCATGTTCGTCTCGAAAAGCGTTACACCGGCGACGAAACCTTGCTGAAAAACCGACACTCCCCGGCGGAAAGAGAATACAACAACGCACGGGAAATGCTCGAACACTATTTGAACGAACTCCCGCCGATGCAGAAATCCCTGATCCTGTTGCGGGATTACGAAGGATACAGCTACCGGGAGATGGCGGAAATGACCCATCTGACCGAAGCGCAGGTGAAAGTCTACATTTTCAGGGCGCGGGTGGCATTGAAAAAGAACATTGGAGACATAAATAATATTTTGTAATGAAAATCGGTCCGGATAACTACCAGGAATGGGCCTTGGATTACATCGAAGGTAATCTGAGCAGGGAGGAGCGCGCCTCGTTCGAATCCTTCCTTACCCGGCATGCGGACATAGCCCGCGAAATCGCGTCTTTGCAGGACGACATGCCGGTAATGGTCGCCGAACAGATCGTTTACCCCGACAAACGCTCCCTGTTGCGGGGAGGAAAAACAATGAGCTTCGGCCGGATCACGTCGTTTCTGGGCGGAGCGGCGGCGGCATCGCTGCTGATCGGACTGTTTACGCTGGTCGACAGCCATTCGTCGCAGAAGGAGCAGTTGCTCGCCGACCGGGCGAAAGAGGTTTTCCGCGAAGAGCTTCCGGCCGAACAGGACGAATGGACCGCTTCGGAAAGCGCGGGCGGCAGCGAAGAGAAACAAGACATCCCGCAACTGGCCGCCGCCGTACCGCAACGAGCCGCGTCCGGCAACCGCATCGCCCTCCGGACCAACGTCCCGACAACGTCCCGGACGAACGCCCAGGCCGTACAGCCCGAGCGCATTCAGCCGTTGTCGGAGCTGATCGGCAGCGAACCGCAACTGATCGCGCCGACGAGCGAACCGATCGCCCTGGCGGCGCTCAAGACCGGCGCGGAAATCTCCGGAACTCCGGGCGCAAAGACGCAGGCCGGCGCGGAAAAGAGCGCCGAACCCAAAAAATTCAACCTGATTTCGCTGTTCGCCCCGTTCGATCCGATCATTCCGATCAAAACTTACCGAACCGAAAACGAAAACGGAATCGAAATTGCATCCATCCTACGGATCGGCAACAAAATACAAAAAACGGAAGCTCATGATTAAAAAAGCGCTACTCTCGACGCTGTTCATCGGTTATATCATCTGTCCGGCACAGGCGCAAAACACGGATACCGTCTCCCAGAAACGCGAAACGTTCGTCCTGGAAGAGGGACGCCCCGACAGATCGAAAAGCAGATCGAACCAAAGCAAGCTCGTCGTCGCGGTCAATAACTTTTCCCAAAAATCGAACTCGGATCGTCACAGCAAACTGCTGTGGAACGACGGCCACTGGGCCGGGATCGGCATCCATTACAGCGGCCTGATCACCAACCTCGGAGACATGCAGCTTCCGGACGACGCGCAATACCTGTCCCAAAGCGCCAAATCGATCGGAGTCACGCTGAATCCAATCGACTATACGCTACTGAAAAGCAGGCACGTAGGCTTGCTGACCGGGATCGGCGTCGAATTCAATAACTTCCGTTTCGACAACAACATCGCGCTGAAACAGGAAAACGGCGTCACCGTCCCCGACTATCAATACGAAGAACAACACATCCGGTTGAGCAAATCGAAACTATACACCTGCTACCTGAATGTTCCGCTACTGGTCGAATTCCAGATGGGGCGCCGCAACGACTTCTTTATCAACGCCGGCATGGTCGGCGGATGGCGGATGGGGACGCACTCCAAAATCAAAGCCTCCGACCCGCGGCTGAGCGGCAAATTCAAGAACCACAGCAATTTCGGACTGCGTAATTTCCATTACGGCTACACCCTCAACATCGGCTACAACCATTTCGCCATCTCGGCGACATATTACCGCTCCACGCTCTTCAAAGACGGCAAAGGCCCCCGGGTTCAGCAGATCAACGTCGGGCTGTCGTTTATTTTGTAATCGCCGCGCGGCCGTTCGTTTTTCGCGCCGCAATTTTGCTCGAAACGGCGGAAACGACCCCGTTTACGTACGCCGGGCCGCTCCGCATCGAACGGCCCGACTTTATTTCTCCGTACCGCAAATTATCCTGCCGGCCCGGAAAATCTTACCGTTCTTCGAAAATTCCGTCGGAAAGCCGCCCCGTCCTTCCGACCCGGCGGAATGCGGCCAAACCGATTCCTCCCCCCGGAAACTATTGAAAAATCGCCGGAAAATGCGTATCTTTGCAAAGGAAACCTTTTAACCGCCCCGAAGATGGAATACAGCAATAATCTGAAAAAGTTCGGCGCCGGACTCCCGGCCGGACAGGTCGATAAAATCGTTGCCGGTATCCGTCCCCTCGCGGAAAAGAACCGGAATACGGAGGTCTATAAACGCTGTTTCGGTTTCATCGACCTGACTTCGCTGAACAGCACCGATTCGCACGAGCGGATAGAACGGTTCGTCACGAAAGCCGTCGAATTCCCGAATCGTTTCTCCGGAATCCCGGGCGTCGCATCGGTATGTATCTACCCGGCTTTCGTCGAAACGGCAGGCCTGGTTATCAGCGACTCCAAAATGGCGATCACCAGCGTAACGGGAGGATTCCCCGCTTCGCAGACTTACTTGGAGGTCAAAATGCTCGAAACGGCGATGGCCGTCGAGAACGGAGCCGACGAAATCGACGTCGTTATCAGCATCGGAGAGTTTCTCAACGGCGAATACGACCTGATGGGCAACGAAATTGAAACGCTCCGCAAGGAGATCGGCGACGAGATCACCCTGAAAGTGATCCTCGAATCGGGCATCCTGGCCGAGCCGGAACTGATCCACCGGGCCGCCGTGATCGCCATGCTCGCCGGAGCCGATTTCATCAAAACCTCGACCGGCAAGGCTTCGGTCGCCGCGACTCCCGAAGCGGCGGTAGTGATGTGCGAAGCCATCAGGCTGTTCGCCGCACAAACCGGACGCAAGGTGGGATTCAAAGCGGCCGGAGGAATTTCGACCCCGGAAGACGCTGCGCTTTACTACACGATCGTACAGGAAATCCTGGGCGAGGAGTGGCTTACGCCGGAACGTTTCCGGATCGGCGCCAGCTCGCTGGCGAACAACCTGCTCTCGGCCATCGAGGGTAATCCCGTACACTATTTTTAACACCGGACGACCATTTTTCCGACGCCGGTTTTACGGGCAAACTGCGGGTTCTCCGGGCCGGAGGACATCCCTGTAACTACTTGTGGCTTGTTCCCGTATCGGCTACCTCGACCCCGGATCGGGAAAAAATCCGAAAAGAACGACCGGATCGTTTCCGGCGATAGTAAATTACAAAAATTTTTTATAAATTGCGAGGCTTGAACTGATAATAAAGGAGGATAAAGATGGAAAAGGAATGCATAATCAGCAGATTGTCGGAATCGATTAAAACGACCAGCCGTATTGATAACGAACTTTTTACCGAATACAACGTAAAACGGGGACTTCGCAACGAAGATCATTCCGGAGTGCTGGTCGGGTTGACTAAAATCGGAAACGTGGTAGGTTACGAAAAATTGCCCGAAGGAGGACTCAAAGCGATCCCGGGACGGCTGATCTACCGCGGCATCGACGTCGAAGACCTGGTTCGGGGCATTCTGGCCGAAAAACGGTTCGGCTTCGAAGAAACCGCATTCCTATTGCTATCCGGCTACCTTCCCGACAAAGAAGAACTGGCCGCTTTCAGCAACATGGTGCACCAGTGCATGCCGCTGACCCAGAAGACCAAAATGAACATCCTCGACCTGGAGGGCCAGAACATCATGAATATCCTGGCCCGCAGCGTATTGGAGATGTATACCTTCGACGAAAACCCCGACGACACTTCGCGGAACAACCTGATGCGCCAGTCGGTGGACCTGATCTCGAAGTTCCCGACCATCATCGCTTACGCGTACAACATCATGCGCCACAGCAACCAGGGACGTTCGCTGCACATTCGTTTCCCGAAAGAGAACCTTTCGGTCGCGGAGAATTTTCTGTACATGTTGAAAGGAGGTTATACCGCTCTGGATGCCCGGACGCTGGATCTGGCCCTCATGCTCCATGCCGAACACGGCGGCGGCAACAACTCCACGTTTACGGTCCGCGTGACCAGTTCGTCGGGCACCGATACCTACTCTTCGATCGCCGCGGCGATCGGGTCGCTGAAAGGGCCGCTGCACGGCGGAGCCAACCTCGCGGTCGTGAGCATGTTCAACCACCTGAAAGAAAATATCCGCAACTGGAAAAGCGTCTCCGAAATAGACGACTACCTGCAGAAAATGCTACGCAAAGAGGTATACGACAAATGTGGGCTGATCTACGGCATCGGACATGCCGTTTATACGATCTCCGACCCCCGCGCGCTGCTGCTGAAGGAGATGGCCCGCGATCTGGCCCGGGAGAAAGGCCGCGAAGAGGAGTTCGCTTTCCTCGAACTGCTCGAAGAGCGCGCCGTCGAAAACTTCATGAATTTCAAAGGAAACAAAGTAAATAAAAGAGTTTGCGCGAACGTCGACTTCTATTCCGGATTCGTTTACGAAATGATCGGGCTCCCGAGCGAAGTCTTCACCCCGCTGTTCGCCATGAGCCGCATCACCGGATGGGCCGCGCACCGGATCGAAGAACTGAACTTCGACAGCAAACGGATCATTCGCCCGGCCTACCGGAACGTCGGACCCGAAAAGAAATTCATTCCGATGGAAAAAAGAGGGCAGGCAAAAGCCTAAGCGCAAAAACCTCACTCTGACAACCGAAAGCGGCCTGTCGGGCCGCTTTTTGCTTTTACGGCGGATCGGGCCGAAAGAAAAAGGGAAATCGTATAGGGCCGTACGAATGATTTTTATTAACTTCGCAACGGGTTTTGAACCTTCGCGTCTATGAATCGAAAACAAGATTATACGGGTCGGAGCTTTCTGATCACCGTTTTTGTCATCCTCTTTCTGCTGGGCATATCCCGGATTCCGAAAGTCACCTTCGGCAAAACGACCTTGAAAAAGATCAATATCCTGTCCGATCTGATCCAGGACGAACACGAACCGATTCCGGAAACCAATCTCTATTTCGACACTACCTTCCTGGCGGAAGGAGAAGCGCTCGAGGCCGAAGCACGGGCGGCGGCAGATTCGCAGGCAGAAAAACAAACGGCACAGACGAACGCACGGACGGTTCAGGCAACGGTTCCCCATACCCGGGACGATTCCCGACACGAGTCATCCGCAGAGGTGCAGCGCGGCGACAGCGCGGCGGAGCAACCTCCCGCACCGGTCGTCGAACGGATCGGATTCCTCGAAGATTTCGGAACGGACGGCCCGTCGATGCTCCATTTCTACGACGCTCTGTTGAAAAAAGAGGGCAAACGCCCGGTACGGATCGCGGTGCTGGGCGATTCGTTCATCGAAGGAGATATCATCACGGCCGACATCCGGGAACAACTGCAAGATCTGTACGGCGGCGGGGGCGTAGGATTCGTGCCGTTTTCGTCGCCGATCGCCCAGTTCCGGGGAACGGTGCGCCACACGTTCGACGGCTGGACGACGCTGGACGTAAAAAACGCCCGGCAGGCTCCCGAAGAGTACCGAGATAAATTTTTCGTATCGGGCAGCCTGTGCATCCCCGACGAAGGCGCTTCGGTGCAAATGGAAGGCGTCATGTTCCGCAAGCACATCGACCGCGCGTCGGTCGCCCGGCTGATCTTTACGAACCGCGAACGAACGACGATCCATGTAACGATCAACGATACGATCCATAAAGTCTACAACCCCGAACCGGGCCCGGAAGTCCAGCAGATCGACATCCACACCCCGATCCGTTCGCTCGAAGTCCGGATCGCCAATCCGGCGGGATTCATCGGTTACGGGATCGTTTTCGAAAACAAAAACGGCGTCAGTCTCGACAACTATTCGATCCGGGGCAACAGCGGACTAGCCCTGTTCGGAACCAACGCCGCAGTCAACGCGCGAATCGGCGCCATGCGCGGGTACGACCTGATTATCCTGCAATACGGCCTGAACGTCATGTCGGCCGACGTCCTGCATTACGGCTCCTATGAAAAGGCTTTCATAAAGGTAATCAATTACATGAAACGCTGTTTCCCGAACAGCAGCATACTGGTCATGGGCGTCTGCGACCGCAGTACGCAACGTGACGGGGAATTCGTCACGATGCCCGCCGTGCGGGGAATGATCGAAGCGCAGCGGAACGCCGCCCGGGAAACGGGCGTCGCATTCTGGAACACTTTCGAAGCGATGGGAGGCGAAAACAGCATGGTCGAGTTCGTCCGCAAGAACTGGGCGGCGAAAGACTACACCCACCTGGGTTACGCCGGCGGAAAATTCATCGCCGGGAAACTGGTCGGGAACTGGATGCAGGGAGTCGAAGCGGAGCAGCAGCGCCGGGACCGGATCGAAGAGGAACGCCGGAAAAACGAGATGCTGCATTACAACCGGAACGATACGATCCCCGGAACCATCGAAACGGAGACGGAAACGGATTCAGACGCGGACGCAGATACGACCTTCACGACAAACGAATTCGCACAACCATGATCCTCAAAGGAATACCATACCTGCAAACAATCCTGACTTTGCTGCTGTGCGGCACGGCGTTTACCGCGCGCGCGCAGGCGGATTCCGCCGAGCCGGCCGACTCTTGTTATCCGGAAATCATCTGTCCCGACTCGAACCGCCTCGGCGGTAACGTCGCAGCGCTCGAACCCCTTTTCCAAAAACTGGAGGCACTCGAAAAAAAGGATACGACAGCCGTGATCTCGATCCTGCAAATCGGCGATTCGCATATCCAGGCCGGATTTTTCCCCAACGAAGTGCGTGAAAACCTCCAACGCGAATTCGGCAATGCGGGGCGCGGCCTGATCGTCCCGCTGAAGCTGGCCGGAACGAACGAACCGCCGGATTACGCGATCACCTCGCCGAACAGTTGGAACCGCAGCAACTGCATCACGCGCGCCGCAACCGAAGAACCGGGCATGTCGGGCATGTCGATCGTTACCTACGACCGCCATATCGAACTGGATATCAAAACCAAGGAACCGTTCGACCGCATCTGGGCATTCCACCACCGCGAAGCGCCGCTGCTCACGGTTCCCGATTCGCTGTCCGACGGGATTTGCTGTCCCGCCCTGGACAACGACGAAATGACGCTGATCCCGCTGAGCCGGCCGGTCGAACAGATCAGATTGTGCGCTTCGGTCGCGGACTCGTCGTTCGCCCATTCGGCTTTTTACGGTTTTTCCCTCGAAAACGGCCGCAGCGGAGTCCTGTACCACAGTTTCGGCATCAACGGCAACACTTACGCCGCCATTAACCGCAACCCGCAGATCGTCCGCCAGGCATCCGGACTGTGCCCCGATCTGGTAATCGTCTCGCTCGGCACGAACGACAGCTACGGCGCGTCTTTCGATCCGGCCGACGCGGACGTTCAGATCACCCGGCTGATCGACTCGATCCGCCGGAACATGCCCGCTTCCGTTCTGCTGCTGACCACTCCGATGGAACACTGCAGACGGATACGTTCCAAAGGCCGCACCTACCGGAAACCCAACCCGAACGCCTGCGCCATGCGGGAATGCATTCTGCGGCAGGCGGCGCTGTACCGGCTGCCGGTCTGGGATTTCTACGCGGCAGCGGGCGGCGACGGAGCAATGGGCCGATGGGCCGATCTCGGAATAGCCAACGCCGACCGGGTGCACCTTTCGCGCGAAGGATACCGGCTGCAGGGAAAACTTTTCTACGACGCGATCATGAAAGCCTACGACCACTACCGCAAACATAACGGAGAACTCAAGATTCTGTTGAATTGATCCGCTCCCGAATCTTCGTTCCCGTCCGAATCCAGAAAACGATCGAAAAACTTTTCGTATTTCTTCCGCTCCGGTAGCGGTCGTAGAAAATAATATTAAATTTGCCCGCCGTTACCCGATGTTCCGGCGACCCAGAAAAAATCAGATATATGCCCGATGTTTCGTCCGTTTGCGACAAAATAACGGAAATACTCAGTTACGATCCGCTGCACCCGATCCTGTTTTCCAGCGGGCTGTTTCTGTTCCTGTTCGCCGGCTTCGCCTTTTTCTACCAATTCATGCGGCGGGCGGTCATGCTGCGAATGATCTATGTCGTGCTGTTTTCGCTCTATTTCTATTACAAAACCAGCGGACTGTTCCTGTTCCTGCTGGTCGGCATGTCGGTCTCGGACTACGTCATCGGCCGCTTCCTGTGTGCCGCCCGGAAGCAATCGCTGCGCAAATGGCTCGTAGCGCTGAGCCTTACGATCGACATCGGCGTGCTGTGCTATTTCAAATACACGAACTTTTTCATCGGCCTGCTCAACGACGTTTCGGGACGCGACTGGCTCGATTTCCAAAACATTTTCCTGCCCGTAGGAATCTCGTTTTTCACGTTCCAGTCAATCAGCTACATCATCGACCTGTACAAACGGCGGATCGATCCGGCCGACCAGTGGATCGACTACCTGTTCTATCTGTCGTTCTTCCCGCAACTGGTAGCCGGCCCGATTGTCAAAGCGAGGGATTTCATGCCGCAAATCCGCCAGAAGCCGATCGTCGTAACGCGCGAAATGTTCGGCATGGGAATCTTCCTGATCATATCGGGTCTTTTCAAAAAAGCCATTATTTCGGACTACATCAGTTTGAATTTCGTCGACCGCATATTCGACAACCCGCTCCTATACAGCGGATTCGAGAATTTGATGGGCGTATACGGCTACGCCCTGCAAATCTACTGCGACTTCTCGGGCTATTCGGACATGGCGATCGGACTGGCGCTGCTGCTGGGTTTTCGCTTCCCGAAGAACTTCGACTCGCCGTATAAATCGGCTACGATCACCGAATTCTGGCGCAGGTGGCACATTTCGCTGTCGAGCTGGTTGAAAGATTACCTTTACATTTCGCTGGGCGGCAACCGCAAGGGAAAAGCCCGCACCTACCTGAACCTGTTCCTGACGATGCTGATCGGCGGGCTGTGGCACGGCGCGGCGATCCGTTTCGTACTGTGGGGCGCATGGCACGGCGCGGCGCTGGCCGTGCACAAATGGACGGTGAACCGCTTCCCTTCGTTCAAAAAGACGGGCGCGGACATGGTTCCCTGGCGACGGGTAATCGGTATCATCGTCACGTTCCACGTCGTCTGTTTCGGCTGGATCATGTTCCGCGCACAGGACATGCACAGCGTCACGCTGATAACATCCCAGATATTCAACCATTTCAATGCCGCGCTGATCCCGCAGGTGGTTTCCGGTTACGGAACGATCTTCGGACTGATGGCCGTCGGGTTCCTGCTGCACCTGCTGCCCGAAGCGGCCGAAACCTGGGGAAAAAGGGTCGTTACCGCCGCCCCCGTACTGGCGCAGGCCGTCATCATCACCGTCCTGATCTGGGGAATCATGCAGATCAAATCGTCCGAAATCCAACCGTTCATCTACTTCCAATTTTAGGGTTTCCGCACCGGATGTTTGACCGGAACGGATTTTAATCGTATTTTTGGGGATCAAAACGATCCGCACCTATGGTTTGGCAATCCCTTCTGGATATCGACAAGCAACTGCTGCTGGCCCTCAACGGGGACGGCGGAGCGGGCTGGGATACTTTTTTTTACATCGTTTCGGCCCGGCTGACCTGGGTTCCGCTTTATGCGGCGATTCTGTACGCGGTCTGGAAACAGTGGGGCTGGCGCCGCCTGCTGTGGGTAGCGGTCGTGCTCGGCCTGTGCGTCGGAGCGGCCGACCAGATCTGCAATTTCTTCAAACACTTCACGCCGAAATTCCGGCCGACCCATACGCCCGACATCGAAGCCTTCGTCCATACCGTGCGGGGTTACCGCGGCGGACTGTACGGCACGGTATCGGCCCATGCGGCGATCAGCTTCGCGATCGCGCTGTTCACCGCCCGGCTGTTCCGAAAAAGGTGGTATACGGTCGCTATCTTCGGATGGGCGCTGCTGCTCGCTTACAGCCGCATTTACCTCGGCGTCCATTACCCGATGGACATTCTGCTGGGGACGGCTCTCGGCCTCGGTCTCGGAGCCGGCGCGTTCGCGCTGTTCGGCCGGCTAATGAAACGGGTCGAAACGCCCCCGGAACGAACCGAAAACATTTCTTCCGATAAATGACGCTTTCAGAACGATACACCATTTTCCGTTACCGCCTCTGGCGTGCGCGGCGAAAACTGCCGCTGGTGCTGATCCCCGCCGGATGGATCGCCCTGTGGATCGCAGTGCCGTTCTCCGTTTACGACGGAATCGTCTATGCGGCGTTCTGCATCGCCTGCTCGCTGTGGGGATTCCTGATCCGCGCCCGCGCGCTCGGAACATCGGCCCCGCTGGCGCGAAAAAATGCCGAAACCGCCGAAAACGGCCCTGCCGTCTTCCCGACCGAGGGCATCTATGCCCGGATGCGGTATCCGCTCTATACGGGCAACTTTCTGGTCTGGTTCGGCTTTATCCTGTTCGTGGGCGTCAACTGGTTTATCGTCGCCGCGACAGCCGCATACGTCGCCTGCTACCTGATCGTCCTGAGCCGCGAAGAGGAACTGATGTTGCACAAGTACGGCGAAGATTTCCGCATCTGGTGCAAACAGACCCCCGCGCTGATCCCGAACCGCAGAGGCAAACGGTACCGGACGCGAAAATTCTCGTTTCTGGCCATTCTGCGCGGCGATTTCCGTAATTTCTGGGGAATGGCACTGCTATTCCTGCTGACGGCCATTCTGAAACGGCGCATGATTACCTTTTCGTGGAACGATTCGTGGCAGATAGCGTTGGCCGCCGCCGCCGCGTTGCTGCTGTTTCTGGTCGGAAGCCTGATCCGCCGGAAAAAATTTTAATATCTTACACATATCTTTATATTTGTAAGCGTTCGTTAATCATTCTGCAAATGAAAAAAACATTCCGAAAACTGCTCATATACGGGACGGTGCTCGCCGTATGCGGATGCCGCGGAGCCGGTCAGCGCGAAACCTGGGAAAAAGAGTTCGCCGACCCGTCGGACATCTACCGTCCGCAGCCGTTCTGGCACATCAACGGCACGCTGACCACCGAAGGAATCCGCAAACAACTGAGCGACGCCATCCAGGGAGACGGATTCGGCGGCGTGGCCATCCTTCCGCTGAACCCGGGAGGCATGTGGGGCAATCAGGGCATCTGTCCCGGCACGACGCCCGTTTACCTGTCGGAAGGCTATTTCAACCGCTACCGGGACATTCTGGAATGTTCGGCCGAACAGGGAGCGCAGGTGATCCTGTACGACGACGTCGATTTCCCGAGCGGAACCGCCGGCGGCAAACTGGGCGAACAATTCCCGCAGTACACCCGCAAGAGGCTTTGTAAAACCGAAGAAGAGGCAATCGGACCGAAGAACGTAAAAATCGCCGTTCCGCTCCGGGACTCGTTCATGGGGGCCGCAGCGATGAACACGCTGACGCTCGAACGGATCGATCTCGGCGAATTCGTAACCGACAACACGCTGGAATGGCAGGTACCGGAAGGAACATGGAAAATCATGTCGTTCGCGATGGAAAACCACGTAGACAACCACGTGGACTACATGGAGCCGAAGGCTGTCAAAGAGTTCATGAAAATGACCTACGACCAGTATGCCGAACGTTTCGAACCCTATTTCGGGAATACGATCACGAAAACGTTTTTCGACGACGTGGGCTATTACGGCATCGAGAATTACTGGAATCCGGAGCTTTCCGGCCTGTTCGAAAAACGCTATGGAAAAAAGGCGGCTCTGTATTACCCGGCCCTGTGGTACGATATCGGTCCGGAAACCGATGCGGCACGGGTCGCCTTGTTCGGACTGCGCGCCGAGGCGATGGGCGACGGTTTCCCGCTTTGCGTAGCCGAATGGTGCGACCGCTACGGGTTGCAAAGCATGGGACACCCGCCCGGAAATTACGAGCCGACGACCGTCGATATGTACGGAGACCCATTCAAATTTTACCGGCACGTCCACATTCCGCTGATGGACGCCATCCACGGCTATCCGTACGGGCGTCCCGGCTTCAAACTGATCAGCTCGGCTGCCGACGCATTCGACAAACAACTCGTCGGCGCCGAAATTTACGGGAATTATTCGGATCGGGAGACCGATTCGGCCATGCTGTACCGGGTTGCGATGGAAGTCATGGCGCGGGGCGTCAACTTCCTGGTTCCGCACGGGATGTGGTACGAACCGGATACGGTCAAGATCCCGCCGCTGATCGCGCATTACAATCCGCGGCTGGCCCCGGCCCTGCCCGGATACAACGATTTCGCCGGCCGGAGCACGTTCCTGCTGCAAGGCGGTCGCCGGGTGGCCGACATCGCGCTGCTCTTCCCGATTCAGTCGCTCGAAGCGTGGTACGCCTGGGAAACCGGACGCCCCCGGTGCGGAAAAGACGTGCCTCCCGGCACCGACTACAACCGGATCGGCGATCTGCTGACCGGGCAGATCCGACAGGACTTTACTTTCCTGCATCCGGAAGACTTCGTCACGGACAAATACCAGATCGGCAACGGACAAATCAAGCTGAACACGCCGTCCACCGGACAGACGTACAAACTGCTTATCATGCCCTCCGGAAAAGTGCTCTCGGTGGAAACCTTACGGAAAATACGGGATTACTACCGAAGCGGCGGAAAAATACTGGCGACCAACCTGTTGCCGTCCAGATCCGCCGAATTCGGGCAGGACGCAGAAGCGGTCGCGCTGGTACGGGAGATTTTCGGCATCGACCCGGAGGCTCCGATGCCTGCCCGACAGGTCTCTTCTTCCAATGAAAACGGCGGAAAAACCATCTTCTTGCCGCAGGCCGAGTCGACCGCGCTGGCCGCAGCGATCGATTCGCTGTTGCCCGACCCGGACGTCCGGGTCGATCCGGTCGAAACGCTGGCCGCAGCCGGCCTGCCGGGACAGCCGCTGTTGGGCGTAGAACGGTTCCGCGACCTGCCGGCCGACGAACTCGGCATGTTCTCATATATCCACAAGCAGAAAGAGGGACAGGATATCTACCTGTTCGCCAACTCGACCGACAAACCGGTCGACACGCAGGTGAGCCTGAAAGGAAAGCTGAAACTCGAAAAGTGGAACCCGCATACCGGCACGATCGGGAAATGGGAAGATGTCGAATACGACAGACATGCCGACGGCACGATCTATACCCGGATTCGCCTTATGCTCGAACCGGTCAGTGCCGTTTTCGCCATCGGAAAATAGTACGCACGATTCCAAAAAACGGGCATGAACTTAGGTTCATGCCCGTTTCCTATTCATACCTTCCCGTTCCCGGGAAATCCTTATTTCACATGTCCCTCCTTTACGAGGTATTCGGCGATCTGCACGGCATTCAGCGCCGCGCCTTTGCGAATCTGGTCGCTGACGCACCAGAACGTAAGTCCGTTCGGATCGGCCAGATCCTTGCGGATACGCCCCACGTACACGGCGTCCACACCGGCCAACGGCAGCGGCATCGGATAAACTTTTTCTCCCGGTTCGTCCATCAGCACCACCCCTTCTGCGCCCGCGAACGCCTTGCGCGCCTCTTCGACGGATACGGGCCGTTCGGTCTCGAGCCAGATCGACTCGGAGTGGGCGCGCATTACCGGAACGCGCACGCAGGTCGCACTGACCTTCACGTCCGAATGCATGATCTTACGCGTCTCGTTGAACATCTTCATCTCCTCTTTGGTATAACCGTTGTCGGTAAAGACATCCACCTGAGGGATAACATTGAAAGCCAATTGAAAAGCGAATTTTTCGACGGTCGGTTCTTCGCCGCGCACCAACTGGGCGTGCTGTTCGGCCAGTTCGGCCATCGCGCTCGCTCCGGCGCCGCTGGCGGACTGGTAAGTCGATACGTGCACCCGGCGGATATGGGACAGATTCTCGATCGCCTTGAGCGCCACGACCATCTGGATCGTCGTACAGTTCGGGTTGGCGATGATCCGGCGCGGCGGATTGACCGCATCGGTCGGATTCACTTCGGGAACCACCAGCGGCACATTTTCATCCATCCGGAATGCGCTCGAATTGTCGATCATCAGCGTCCCGAATTTGGTGATCGTCTCGGCAAACTCCTTCGACGTACCGGCTCCGGCCGACGCAAAAGCGATATCGACCCCTTTGAAATCGTCGTTATGGGCCAGCAGACGCACGGTCAGCTCCTTACCCCGGAACGTATATTTACGGCCCGCACTGCGTTCGGAACCGAACAATAACAATTCGTCGATCGGAAATTCCCGTTGTTCCAGCACCCGGAGAAATTCCTGGCCTACGGCGCCGCTTGCGCCAACAATCGCAACTTTCATAATTTTAAAGACTTTTAAACAGGAAACCTTCCCGCGGGGAAAGCCCTTTATTAAAAACGTTTCTATCTATTGTTTCGGCAAAAATAATGACTTTTTTTCGTAAAAGCCTTCTGTTTGCGACAAAGGTAACAGGTTTTATTTTAAAATAAACTATTTGTTAAATTTTTATTCTATTTGTTTTATTTATGTGTTTTCGAAACATCTTCCATTAAAAATTATAAGACGGAATACCGACAGGGATTACCTTTAAGTTTCGCTGCCGAAATACGAAGCAAACCGATCCGTGAATTTTTCTGAAAAGACTTTATTTCATAACTTTGGAATACGAAACGCCCGATCGACCATCCGGTAAAAACATGACCCGAACGCTGTTTGTTATTTTTTCAGGTGCAATCCTGTTGTCGGCCTGCCACCGGAATCGTCCGGCGACCGGGCTAACCGTTCTGCATCCGCCGTTGCAAACGACAGAACACCTGCTACATCTTTCTGACATTGCGGATTCATTATCTTATATCAAACTGGCTACCGATACTTCGAACCTAATAGGAGTAATCGATAAAATAATCCCGTTGAAAGACCGTATTCTAATAGTGGATAAAGATATCACGCAAACGATTTACATCTTCGATAAATCGGGAAAGTTTATCCGTAAAATCAATAAAAAGGCCGAGGGCCCGGAGAATATTTGAGCTTGAACGACGTCGCCGTAGATGTTTCTAATAAAAGACTGATCGTTCACGACGATATGGCCCAGAAAATTTCCATATTCACTTATGAAGGAGAATTTATCGAAAAAATCAGACTGGATTTTATCACGACCTCGATCGCTTATTTGGGAAACAACCGACTGGCCTGCTATTGTGACTACATCAACAATCCGAATTACAGCATCCGTTCCAAATCTCCCAATCTGATTCTTTTCGACTTGCAAACCCGTAAAACTCAATCAAAATTATTTTTCAACAGCACAATCAACCGATTAGGAATTACGGGTCTTATCAACAATCTGTCCAGCACTTATTCGAACGATACGGTACACCTAATTATGCCGCTAAACGATACCGTTTACAGTATTTGTAACAATAAGGTTCAGCCGGAATATTACGTAGACCTCGGCGTTACCCCCCAAATGCGGGAACTACAACGGACGGCAAGTAGTAGTAAATCGGCTCAAGAAGCCTCACAGGAAGATTCTAAGCCTCAATATCCGGTAATTTGCAACATGCTCGAAAGCGACAGCGTTGTTTATCTCTTTTACCGGCATAACAATAAAAGTTATTACGGATTTTACAATCCCCGGCGCAAAACATTTAAGGAAGGAGTCCGCATTTGGGAAAAAAACACCGATAACCGGATTCCCGTCGTCAACGATCTGGACAAAACGATTCCGTTTATGCCTATGGCGACAGACGGTAAAAACTTCTATTATGTTATGGAATCTTTCTATTTCGATCATTTTCGAAACAGTGATAATCCTCAAATAGCGAACCTAAGCAAAACAATCACAGCAAACGACAATCCGGTCATCGTCGTAGCTCATATCAAGAATAATCCATGAAATTATATGTAACTCACGATATCCGATTAGGTATACTGGATAAAGAAAACGTTCCGTTTCTTTGTCTTATGAACAAAGATCTAAAAACAACTCAACTTTTCGTTCCGATCAAAGAAATACAGGAACACTCGGAACATTTTTACAGAATTCTATACGACCGTTTTTTCAAACCTGCGGAAACGACTGTCGAACCGGAAATCTAATCGAAAAACTCATCGCTGCGCGTCTGCGATGCGGGAGCATGGAGGTCGCTCTCGTCGCAGTCGTAGGAAACCGCGCCGACCGGTATCGGGAATTGGTCTTTCTGCGTGATTCCGAGCTTCGGCTCGTTGTAGACCCGCTTGATGAAATCGGCGAAAATCGGCAGCGCGATCCGCGACCCTTCGCCGCCCGAAGAGAGGTGGATGCTCCGGTCTTCGCCGCCGACCCACACGCCGGCGACCAGCTTCGGCGTCACGCCGACGAACCAAGCGTCGGAGTTGTTCTGCGTCGTTCCGGTCTTGCCGCCCATATCGGCCGTGATCCCGAGCGCCCGGATGCGGCCGGCCGTTCCGGCATTGACGACGTTTTTCAGCATACCGAGCATCGTATAGGCCGTCTGTTCGGAAATGGCATCCTGAGCCGGCGCAGTAAAATTGGCCAGCACGTTGCCGTGACGGTCTTCGATCCGCGTCACGAAAATTGGATCGATATGCACGCCCCGGTTGGCGAACGTCCCGTAAGCGCCGACCAGTTCGAACAGCGAAAAGTCCGACGTTCCGACGCACAGGGCCGGCACGGGATCCACATAGCTGTGAATACCGAACTTATGAATAAATTCGGCTACCGCTTCCGGCTGCCGCGCCTGTTTCATGATCCATGCCGAATAGTTGTTGCGGCTGTTGGCCAGGCCCCACCGCAGCGGTCTCGGATTTCCGTCGTAAACCACTTTGCTGGCCTCGCGCGGCGACCACGGCTCGTTGTAGGTTTCGATCGTGACCGGGAGGTTCGGCACCGGCGTACAGGGCGTCAGCCCCAATTGCTCGATCGCGAAGGTATAGACGAACGGTTTGATCGTCGACCCGATCTGGCGTTTGCCCTGCTTGACCATATCGTATTTGAAATAACGGAACGACGGGCCGCCCACATAGGCTTTCACATAACCGTTCGACGGGTCGAGGGCCATCAGCGAAGCCCGCAGGAAACGCTTGTAGTAATACAGCGAATCGCGGGGGGTCATCGTGGTATCCCGGTCGCCCTTGTAACTGAAAACCCGCATTTTGACTGGCGTGTCGAACGCCTGTTGAATTTCCTTCTCGGTAGCTCCCTCTTTTTTCAACATCCGATAGCGGTCGGAATTACGCATTGCGCGGTTGATAATCGCCTGTTCCTCTTCCTTGCTGAGGTTCGAGAAAATACTCCGCCGCCCCTTCAGCACCCGATCCATCATCGGTTGTACGTTACCGCCCATCTGCGCCCATACGGCCTTCTCGGCATATTTCTGCATCGTCGCATTGATCGTCGTATAGATCTTCAGCCCGTCGCGGTACAAATCGTATTGAGCGCCGTTCGCCTTCGTATTTTTCCGACACCAGCCGTACAGCGGATTTTTGTCCCACAGTTCGACGGCCGCCTTGTAATCCCAATCGCCGGCCACTCCCGGCGCAAAACTTTTGCGGTCGGGCCGATCCGAGGTCATCACGATCTGTAACATACTCCGAAAATAGGTGCCGGTACCCTCGTCGTGCGAAATCGGATGGTAATCCAGTACGATCGGCAGCGCCTTGATCGAATCGCGTTGGTGACGCGTCAGAAATCCCCCGGCCCTCATCCGGTCGATCACCGTATTGCGCCTGATAAGAGCCCGATCCGGATTGCTGCGCGGGCTGTAACGCGTCGGCGCATTCACCACGCCGACCAGCATCGCCGCCTCCTGCACGTTCAGTTCCGACGGCAGTTTGTTGAAGAAGGTCCGCGCCGCCGACTTGATGCCGTAGGCGTTGCTGCCGTAAAGCACCGTATTCAGGTACATCGTCAGGATCTCCTCTTTCGTATAGTTATACTCCAGCATCACGGCCGTAATCCACTCTTTCAGCTTCGAGATCACCAGTTTGGAACCCTTCGAAACCGGGTTGTCGTAGACGGCCGTATCGCGCGGGTAGAGATTTTTGGCCAACTGCTGCGTAATCGTGCTGCCGCCGCCCTGATTGCGGTTGCCGAGCGCCATCGTCTTGACGGCCACGCGGGCCAGCGAAATGAAATCGATCCCGGAATGGGAGTAGAAACGCATGTCTTCGGTCGACGTCAGGGCCGCCACCAGTGCCGGGGAAAGTTCGCTGTAATCGACATAGGAACGGTTCTGGACAAAAAAGCTGCCGATCATCTGCCCGTCCTCCGAATAGATTTCGGTAGCCAGGTTGCTTTTCGGGTTCTCGAGCTCTTCGAAAGTCGGCAGTTTCCCGAATACGCCGAGGCGAATCAGCAGTAGCAGCAAAACGATCAGCGCAACGGGCGATACGAGTATAATCCAGAACCATTTTACGGCCTTGGGGGTTTGAAGCTTATCGATAATCTTCTTTTTGGTCATGACGATGCAACGGTTATCTCGGGCAAAGGTACAATTTTAATCGCTATTTTAATAAACAACGTTTTTGGCGCCCGCTTATTTTACAGCCCTTTCCGATCAGATCGGAAGCGACAGTTTCACGCCGCCCACCACGCCCGAACGGTCGCTGGGCTTATAGATGTAAAACCCGACCGTCGTAGTCTTCGCCGGAATCCGCAGCGGATGCATGTCGAAGATGATCTCGCCGCCGTAGGAAGTGACCGTATGCATCCGGTAGAACGTTCTGATCACCGAAGGAATCGCCTGTCTGAACCGGGCGAAATCGTAATAGACGTTCAGCCGGATCCGGCTGAAATAGACGATGCTGCTGATCCCGCCGTCGGGACACCACACGGGGAACTGGTAGTCGGCCGACGCGGCCCCGAGCCGGGTCGCCACGATGTTGTACGCGGCTCCGCGCGGAAAAAGTTCCTTATAGAAAAAGTTCTGGGAAGCCAGGTTCTGATGCTGCAGGTTTCCGCGCAGCATCAGCGAATGATGTTTCATCACGCCCGGCAGGTAGGCCCGCCCGTACAGCGAATAGAGTCGGCCGAAACCTTCCGTGAACGGGGCGCATACCATAGCGAACCGGGCCGCATAGCCCCACCGAGGCAAAAAGTCGCGGGTCGCCATCCGGACGTTGTCCGAAAAATTCAGGCCGGTCACTAACCGCTGAAACCCGGTTTTAACGGAAGAGTCCCCGCACATCAGCGCATTGATATGGCGCAGCTCCACAGACGGGGTCAACGTCCGTACGCGATGTCCCGAGGCGAGCGTCATCGGCAGGTATCCCAGCAGATTGACCTGAAAATAATTCTTCCGCTTCATCCCTTCGTACTCGAGGTTTTTTACGCCGTAAAGCAACTGCTTGCCTCCACCGTATTCGAACGACAGTTCAAATTTCGGCGCAAGTCCGTAATAGTTGATTCCTCCGCGCAGGCGGCTGCCGAATTCGGGGGCATAGCCGTAGGCCAGGTACCCGGAAGTACTGCTCAGCAGATTCTGCGACATGACGGTAGCGCCGAAACTGATGTCGATCCGGTTCTCGTCGGCGATATGGAACGGGTTGAAATCCCAGGGCGCCCAACTGTGAAGGTTAAACAGATGCAATCCTTTGCGGAATCGTTTTTTCCGCGTTTCCGCCGGAAAATCGGCGGAAACCGTCACCGTATCGATGTTCATCACGTCCCATTTGCGTCGCGGCGGATTGACCCGGTTCTCGGGCAGTTTCCGAGGCTCCACCGGAATCAGCGAATCGCTACGAACCGATTGGCGGGCCAGCCGGTATCCGTCCAGCGAGTAAGTCGTAAAATAGAGTTCTCCGCTACTGTCCGGAGCCGACGGAGCCACCGAACCGTAGCGCGAACGGCTCAGCCGGTACTCCCGGCCCCCGGTAAGGTCGAACAGGTGGATTTCGTCCTTACCGGACTGGATCGAATTGAACGAAAGCTTTCCGGCTCCCGCCCGCAGGTTATAGAGGCTCGCATAAGTCGGCTCCTTGATCGTCCGCAGCGCTCCGTCCTGTAAGTCGATCCGCAGGATCGACATCCCCGCGTCGCCGAGCGCAATCGCGGCCAGCGTTCCGGTGACCTCGTCGTAAGCGAGTCCGTGTATCGAAAGGGTATCCGGAAAATCGAAACGCCTTCCGTCGCCCGGATCGAGGCTGTAACGCCCCGCATAATCGTAACCGACCGTCGCCAGCCGGCCGTCGGGCAACGGCGTCGGGAACAGCGTCTTACCGCGTTCGCGCAAGGTCCGGCGTCGGCCGGTGCGCAGGTCGTAACTGCACGCCCGCGACGTCACGCGTTGTTCCCACAGCGTGCTGCTCCGGTACTCCGTCCAGTACAGCGTAAACACCAGCATTTCCCCATCCTGAACATCAAAACTGATGTGATTTACCAGACAGCGCTTTTTCCCTTCTTCATTCACTTCAAAAGTCAGGTTCTTTACTTTCAGCATATTCGTACCTCTTCTGTTAATTTTACATTACTGCTCCAATTGTGCCCGAAATTCCAGAAAAAAATTGCTTTTGAGCAATAACGATTTTATCTCTTCTTGGACTGTACTCCAAATAAAAAAAATTGTCAACTAGTATTGAATTTTCTCTTCTTCTGGTTTATAATCGACATATGTCGAAAACAAGGAGGTGACGTATATGCCAAGACCGCCCAGATGCCGCAGAATCTGCCAGGCACCCCAATATGAATCTTTTTCTCCGGAAGAATGTCCCAGAGAGTCGGAAGCTGTCACTCTGACTCTGGATGAATATGAAGTCATCCGTCTGGTAGATCTGGAGAAGAAAACTCACGAGCAATGTGCTGCCCAGATGGATATTTCCCGGACAACTGTCACAGAAATTTATGAAACTGCCCGGGGAAAAATTGCCCGATGTATCGTCCTTGGACAGCGCCTTGTCATAGCCGGGGGAAATTACCGGCTCTGCGAAGGACGGGAGCATACGCGCTGCGGGAAATGCTGTTGCCGAAAGGGATCTAAACAGACTCCGCTTACCAGCTTAGACCTTTCACAGGAACTGCCAGCCGCTGACCGATTTAATAGTTCACTTCCCAAATCAAATTTACAAAATGAAGGAGATATCATTATGAAGATTGCAGTTACTTATGAAAATGGAGAAATTTTTCAGCACTTTGGACACACAGAAGCATTCAAGATCTATGACATTGCAGATGGCAAGGTTGTAAGTGCCGAAGTAGTCGATACCAATGGAAGCGGTCACGGCGCACTGGCTGGATTCCTGGTTGCACATGGCGTAGATACCCTGATCTGCGGCGGTATTGGCGGCGGTGCCCAGAATGCACTTGCCCAGGCTGGAATCCGTCTTTTCGGCGGAGTCTCAGGAAATGCAGACGAAGCTGTAAACGCACTGCTTGCAGGAAATCTTGGCTATGATCCTGATGTGCATTGTGATCATCACGACCATCATGGAGAGGGACACAGCTGCGGCGATCATGGCTGTGGAAGCCATTCCTGCCATTAATCGCAGACACAGATTTAACCTAAACGGTTAATCGGCTGTATTTATAAAAAAAGACTGATATAACATACCGGACTCCAACAACAACCTCCTGAAGTACAGTATTGTTTATATCAGTCTTTTTTGTGAGCTTGGTTCACCAAGCGGATATGTCGCCTACCGGTGACATTGCCATATATGGAAATCAGCTGTTCCGCGCCTGTGGTGTTCCCACAGTCTGCATCTTCTCCCTCGTCTTCTTCTGTGAGACTACCAATCCCGCAAAGATCAGAACAGAACCAATGATTGATGACTCACGTAAAATAAACGTCTGATTTTCCTTACTTCTGAAAATACTTATTTCCAGTATTACTCACTCCTTTTTCTGTAGATATCAACTGAAAAAATTTCTCAAAAATGTATTTTCTATACCATCTGTATGAAATGCGTGTTATACTATGTTAGTCTTTGCTAACGTTATTTAAAGGAGGTCGTCACAATGCCTTTAAGTTTAACTGAGTTTAACCATTTTTATATCATTAATAAGGTGTGCGGACTGGAAAAACAGCGGCATTATCTGGAATCCCTGGGCTTTGTCCCAGGAACGCAGGTTACGATTTTATCAGAATTACACGGGTATTATGTGGTTATGGTAAAGGGCAGCAAAATCGGCCTGGATAAGGAGCTTGCCAAGAAAATTATTGTATACGCAGGCTAATTAAAAAACAGAGAGTAACTGTTCAGTATCTTCACAGTTACGCCCTCCGCAAAATGCTGTCTTCCAAATAGTTACAAGTGAAATATCAGGCACTATATACTGGAGAAATGTATGGAAAGAAACAAAACAATTATGAAACTCTGCTACCTGCAGACAACATTTTATATTGTATTTTTGACTGCATTAATTACCCGTCACAGACGCGGAATAAGTCAGAAAACCTTTGCTTTTCTGATTATTTTATCCCTTGTAGGATGTGCTGTTTCCCTTACTTTAGGGGATTATATCAGAAATATGATCCGAAGTTCCGGCTTTGACGTAGCAGGTGTCCACGATAAAAAATCCTTGGAAAAGAAGCTGCAGCAGCTTCAGAATGCAGACGACACCTTGAATGTAGGTGTCATGATGTTCGACCTGAACAATCTGAAAAAGATCAACGATACATATGGTCATGAACAGGGGGATGTGTTTATTCAGACCTTTGCTTCTTACCTGACACGAATACTCACTGAGGATAGTTTTCTCGCCAGATTCGGCGGCGATGAGTTCGTGATCGTGCAAAATCACGCCACCTGGTCTCAGCTGGAGCAGATGAATATTCAGCTCCAATCCATGCTGGATGTGTATAATCAAACAGCTGACCATCCTATCAGCTATGCAGTCGGATACGATATCAGCTGCAAAAATCACTACTACCTGATCATGGATCTTCTACAGATTGCCGATCAGAAAATGTATCAGGACAAGCGTTATAAAAAGGAACAAATGGCAAAAAAGCCACAGGAGTTTTGCCGGAATCCACTGGCAGAAAGTATCTCTACAGAGTCTTTGAAAGAGAAACTATTTACTATTTTAAATAATAGCAACGGTGAAAAAAAGTATGCTTTTCTAATGACAGATGTAAGCAATTTTCACCTTATTAATGACTATTGGGGGTATGAAACCGGGACTAATATTCTGAATTTTATTCTGAAAAAGATGGAACTTTTTCCACAAACCTTGTTTGTAAACAGGTATCATTCAGATATCTTTGTAGCTGTTATTGACATTACCGGAGAGGAGCATACAGCTGTTAAAAACCGAATTATTGAGTCTAACAAGCAGACTACAAAAGAAGTTCTGGCTGCTTATCCTGTAAATTATCTTTCCCTGAACACTGGTATTTATTATCTGGAAAACATGGAAATTCCAGGCGAAGAAATTATTTCGCACTCCAATATCGTCCGCATAAAGGCGAAGGATAAGCTTTGCGGTGTGTGCGAATATACAAGAGAAATTGCTCTTGCTGAACAGAAACGTGCAGACACTATTCACTCCTTTAAGGAAGCACTTGGGAAGAAAGAATTTCAAATTTATTTCCAACCAAAAATCAGCGGAAGGGAGCAGAAAATTGCCAGTGCAGAAGTACTTGTCCGTTGGCAGAGAGCAAATGGAGACCTGTGGTTTCCAGACAGTTTTCTTCCTATTTTGGAAGAAACCGGGGAGATTGAAGCTCTGGATTATTATGTTTATGAAACAGCATTTCAATGGCTGGCAGACAGACGGGAAAAAGGGCTTAAGCTGTTGTCTCTGTCCCTGAATGTATCTCCGGTTCATTTTCGGAAAATCCACACATTCACAGAAAAGGTTTCGCATTTAATCCAGAAATATGAAATTCCCTCTCAATATTTAATTTTTGAGATTACGGAAACTACTTATATTCATAATATTGAAGCGGTTAATCACATGATCCGCTTCTTCCATGAAAAAAACATTCGAATCTCTATGGATGATTTCGGCTCTGGATATTCTTCCTTAAATACATTAAAGGATATCCTGTTTGACGAGGTAAAAATCGACAAGAAATTCCTGTCAGATAAGCTCACAGAGAATGGAAAAATCGTGCTGCAGGAGATTTTCCATCTGCTGAAAAGGACTAATAAGTTTATTGTATGTGAAGGGGTAGAAACCAAAGAAATGGTAGACTTCCTGGTAGTTGAGGGATGCGATGAACTGCAGGGATATTATTATTATAAGCCCATGGAAATGGCAAAATTTGAGCAATTAATCGGGTAAAATATCCACAAAAGTGGAGCGTGCAGCTTGCGGGAATGATTTTTTTACACGCTCCAACCCGGACGACAGCCATAGATGAGCCATGAATTTGTTCATGCAAACATGGCTCATTCATGGCTGCTGTCCGGAACCTTCATAGTAAAACATCTTTATTTCTTCATAGCCACAAGCTCTCTTCTTGCGAACAATATTGCCAATACAAACGCCGCTGCATCTGCGATCGGTCCTGCATACATAACTCCGTCAATTCCCAGTATCAATGAGAAAATAATAATCAGAGGCAAAAGAAACAGCACCTGTCTGGTCAGGGACATGACGATTCCAAGCTTTGCTTTTCCGATAGATGTAAAAAATCCTGAGGACATTGGCTGAATCCCATTTGCAAATGTCATAAACATAAAAATCTTCAGATAGCGTTCTGCGAACTGGAAATAAAGGTCACTTCCTGTTCCGAAAATGCTCACAATCTGATGGGGAAATAGCTGGAAACAAAGGAAAAATATGGTGGCAATCACCGTACATGCAGTCACAGAATAACGGTATGCAAGCCTTACTCTGTCGTATTTTTTTGCTCCATAATTAAAGCCCCAGATTGGCTGACAGCCCTGGGAAATTCCAATACAAATCGCCATAAACACCTGATTTACTTTTGAAATAACTCCTACACAGGCAATAGGGATATCACTTCCATAAACAGATAATCCACCATAATAACGTAAAATATTATTCATCACAATTTGCACAATTGCCATGGCAATCTGATTGATACAGGAAGCCATGCCAAGGGAAACAATGGCTTTCAGACACTCTGCAGATGGCTTTAGCATTCCTGTTTCCAGATACATTTTACGGAATTTTCCAAAATATATAATCACAAGAATACCGGAAACCACCTGCCCGATTACAGTTGCCCAGGCAGCCCCCTTGATTCCCCATCCGAATCCAAAAATGAAAAGAGGATCCAGAATTGTGTTGATAACCGCACCTGTAAGAACACAGGTCATAGAATATGTTGGGCTTCTGTCTGCACGGACAATATGATTTCCTCCAATGGACAAAACATAGAACGGAAGTCCTACAGCAGTTATTCCAAGGTAGTCTACAGCATAAGGCATAACATCTGTTGTTGCTCCAAATAGACCTAGCAGCGAACGCAAAAACAGAAGCACTACCAATGCAAGAACCGCACCTGTAATCACCAGTGTGGAAAGCGCAGTTCCTGCTATGGAGCTTGCCCTCTGCTCTCTTCCGGCACCCATTTCCAGGTTATAATTGGAGGCACCTCCAATTCCCAGAAGCAGTGCCAATGCCGTTGCAATCGTTGTTACAGGAAATGCAACATTAGTAGCAGCATTTCCCAGCATCCCAACGCCCTGGCCGATGAAAATCTGATCCACAATATTGTACATTGCACTGACCAGCATACTGATAATTGCCGGAATTGCAAATTTCAATATCAGTCCTCCCACTGGAGCTGCTCCCAGGGGATTTTGCTCCTGACTGATGTTTGTTTCTTCCAAAAAATCTCCTCCCTTGCGTTAAAATAATTCTGTTTATTTCATTTAAATTCTGCTATGAATCATAACAAATTCTGAAAAACGATTCAAGATATTTATGCTCAAAAAGCCCAGCTGCATACACAACTGAGCTTTTTGTATGAATATGGTTATTACTTCGCTACTCGCAATCTCACCGCCATATACTCTTTCCCCGGCAGCTTTACTCGGAACTTTCCTTTATGAACTCCACCATCGGTAATAGTCATTTCCCAGGTATCGATAATTTCCACCTGATACTCTGTAGTATCATCAAAGTAGAAGTCTCGGAAGCCCGGCCGCATAAAGGAATAATAGTAAATAAAATAGTCTTTCCTTGCCGGGAAACCGGCAGCACGGCAGGCAACCTCATCCCATTTGCAGAGCATAGGTTCCACACCAAGTCCCGGTGTTTCTTCCATGATTTTTGCAAGAAATCTGATACGCTCCGGTGAGGTTCCGTGAAGAACGCCGCCATGAGACCACCAGAGAATACGATCCGGACTGAGATATGTTTCACCGTGTCCCGGATATCCTCCGCGGCAGAATGCCTCCCAGAATCTTCTCGTCATTTCCTCACCGCTGATATTTCCCCAGCCAAACTGAATGTTGCCCTCATAGCAGATTTCATCCAGAACTACCGGCTTATGGTATTTCTCGCGCCACTCATTTACCAGCTCGGAGGAACGGTATGTCTCCGTTCTCTGGATGCTGCAATGGGTAATCCAGGGCAAGTTATAATCATAATACGCTTTGCAGTTATGAATGGATCTGAGATGATGGTAAGGATCCTTCTCACAGATAATGCTGGCATATCTTTCCCAGTCAGAAAGAGTCTTCTCATGCATCAGATCATATTCATTAGCCAGGGACCACCATACATTTCGGTATGCGGAAAAACGGGCCAGCACATACTTCCAGTAACGGTCATCATCCTCTGCTTTCATCATGGAGAATCCCCATCTGTCATACGGATGCATAACAATCAGATCTGCCTCGATTCCCAAATTCATAAGTGCCTGAATACACTTTTCAATATGTTGAAAATGGGCTGGATTGAATCTGGTAAAATCCCAGTCATTGCCCGGAGCACAGCCATTATATTCCGCGAAATTATTCTCATTTAACACAGAACTGTCGCAGGGTGTTCCCTCATAAGGATAGGTAATCGGCTCATGAAGATTGTAGTCATAGTGCTTGGGGAAAATACAGAAACGAATCTTATTAAACGCATTTTCTTCCAGAGTTTTCAGTGTCTGTTTCTGTAATTCTTCATTCTGCAGATTCCATACATAGCAGGTAGTTCCGATGCAGTGATAGGGTGTTCCATCCTCATAGGAAAGATAATAGGTACCCGCAACACGAACCGGACCATGGTTGTCTGCTGAAGGAGAAGTTACAGTAAAACTACCAGTCAGCATATTTCTGACAGCACATTTTTCTGCTTCCTTCCCACCATCAGCAATTCCAAACTTATGTTCAGGCGCTTCTTCATCCGGCACTTCTTCCCCTGCGTTAATATCAAAGGAAGCCTCAATTTCAAAAGTATACTCGTCTGTAAAAGACGGCATAAATCTTACTTTATAAGCACCATCTCCATCATAAAAACCATCTACCGTTTTCTTCTCATTTTTACAGCAAAAAGTACCTTTGATCCACTGGTCACAAAATGGATTTCCCTCCTTTGGACCGCTTATGGTCACTTCAAAAATGCCCCATTTTTCTATTGTTTTTGCATAATTTAATTTCATTTTTCTTGTCTCCTTCTCCATTTTAGATCTCTTATATTTTATATATCTCTCTTTCAAAATTCCAAATACGCGCTGCGGATTTGTCTCGATATCACTGCCGAATCTGACATCTTGTGAGGATATGAACTTTGATTTACTGCCCGTATAAATAAAAATCCCCCATGCTTTCTACTATCATAATACGTCAGAAAACATGGGGTTTGCAATGTTACTTTATTAAGAAAATGTATGAATTTTTTATCTGTCCAATGCGTGTTTGAAAAAGTCTCTAAATGCCGTTTTTATTGTTCTTTACGCGCTTTGAAAATCTCAAAATAATCAAAATCCGCATACCGTCTCACCCCTGTCATATCGTGACAGTACATTCCGAAGTGAGCACCGGTGAATCCATCGCTCTGCTCGTCAGTGAGAATGTTGGTGGGGACTTCAGCCAGTTCCTGATAGTCTTTTCCATCCAGGGAGTAGAAGAATTTTGCGTAAAGTCCTTCCTGGGTGGGGGTCACGCGCAGGTATACGGGGCCTTCTTCCGGGATGGAGATTGCCGGAATCACATCTTCTACATCAAAGTGATCGCTCTTTATCAGGCGCAGCTTTGCAGGCTTTTTCAAATCGAGTGTCTGGGAGCCAAACTCTTCCTCTCTGGTCTTTACCAAAAGGTAGAAATTGCCAGTATCATACATATAGGCAAGTCCTGCCATCTGCTCTCTGCAGGTCGGGGCAAACTCTACACAGGTTTCCACCTGAACATAGCGGTCCTGCTGCCGCCGCGCCACCAGACTTACGTTATAGCAGGAATTCAGGGATTCCTGACCGTAGAGGCGGAGATAGCCAGGACGTTCTGTCAGGCTGGTGTAGCTGTCATAGGGCTGGCGCAGGGAAGTATAGCGCACGTCTAAAAGCGCAGAGGTCTTCTTCACTGGCATACTTAACTTTCTATCACATTCTTCGTCCACAGCATTCTTCCCATTCAGATGCTCTTTTGTTTTCGAAAGAATTTCAGCAATGTCCGCATTCTTTGCAGTTTCATTATTTCCAGCACTGTCTGCAATTTCTAAATCAAAGTCTTCTTTTCCATAATCCTTCCCCTCTTCCTCTGGAAAAAGATACTCCTGAATTCCTGTCGGCTCCTCTGTCTCCCACTGTCCAAATCGTCCACCGCAGGCCAGCCTTAACCAGCCCTCTTCGTTCCATAACATCTTCTGAATTGCGGTTTCACGGCCAAGCACGCACTGTCTGCTGCCTTTCGGCGGTCTTGCACAAAGATGCACCATGTACCACTCCCCATTTTGAGTGCATACAAGATCTGCATGTCCGCATTTTTGCAGTTTCTCTGGATTATCCATATCAGAGGTAAGTACCGGATTGCCTGGATCTTCCTCGTATGGTCCCCAGATGGAACGGGATCTCGCCATAGTTACCATATGCTCATATCCGGTTCCGCCTTCTGCCATCAGCAGATAATAATATTCTCCAATATGGTAAATATGTGGACCTTCTGTATAGCCGCGTCCGGTTCCCGGGAAAACATTTTTCGCCTCTCCCACCAGACATTCCTTCTCAGGGTCATACTCCTGAACCAGAATTCCCTTGAAATTGTTGATCATATTCACAATATACATTTTGCCATCTGTATCATGAAATACAGATGGGTCAAAACCTGAGCTATTCAGATAAACCGGCTCAGACCAGCCGCCACGGATGTCCTTTGATTTTACAAGATAATTATGGGTATTAAAAAGTCCTCCGGTACGGGTTTTCACGTCCGTATAAATCAGCCAGAAGTATTCCCCGTCCCAGGAAATATCCGGTGCCCATACGCCACAGGAATCACCCTCACCAACCATATTAAGCTGGCTCATTCTGTTCAGCGGCGATGGCAGCTGTTCATAATGCTTCAGATCTTTAGAATGATAGATTTTCACACCAGGCCACCATTCAAAGCTTGAATTTGCAATATAATAATCTTCTCCAACACGTATAATACTTGGATCCGGGCAAAATCCCGGAAGAATCGGGTTCTGAATCATGTTTTTACTCCTTTATCTGTTTCATTTTACAAAATAAACTTAAAACACATTCTAAGTATAAGCTTTCTGATTTTTTTTGTACACACTTTATTTCAGAAAGATGTTTTTTACCAGTCAAACCAAAAAAGGACTGCAAAATTCCACGTATTCTGCAATCCTTTTCCTGTATTTACTTACCTCACAGCAGAAAAATCTTATTATAACGATTGCTTTTCTGCCTGTTTTTCCAGCAATTCTGGCAGACACATTGGTTTCTTTCCTTCCAGCTCATCTGCCATATTCAATGCCAGTATATTCCAGTTAATAAAGCCACCATTCATAACCGGTTCTCCATTAAATGGATTGTAATACTCATGAAGACATCCTGTTTTCTCCAGGTCCTCTCCCAGAAGGCGCATGGTGCGCTTATACATAATTTCCGCCTCCATGCGGTATCCGTAGTTCAAAAGTCCGCGGAATACCACATAGTTTGCAACCAGCCAGATCGGGCCAAGCCAGTTGGACGGATTATTGGTAACAGACAGGTCAAACATTTTTTCATCCTTTGAAAGCGTGGTCAGACCAAAGTCAGAACCAAAGGTATCGGGATCAAAAATATGTTTCACCATGTCTGCCGCCTGCTCTTTTGTAGCAATTCCTGCATACATGGGAATAAAGCCAGACCATACACGTACTTTGATGGGCAATGTCTTCCAGAAGACTCCCAGTCCCTGGTGGAACCAGTCGTATTTCCTTGTCTTAATATCCACATCAACTGAGTAGAAGAAATGATCACGTTTGTCCCAGCATTCCTGCTGAATAGCACCGATCAGTGCCTCGCGCTTATCCAGAAGTCTCTTTGCCGCTTCCTCCTTGCCAAACTGTCTGTATAATCTGGCACCAGCTTCCAGTTCTACACACATAAAGCTGTTCAGATAAATATTGGCAGTGGAAAATGGCGGACGGCCAAAAGTAGCCGGATCATTGTCCATGCCGATCATAATATCATCCTGCCATACATACAGTCCGCTGTTTTCATGAAAATAATAGTGATCATAACATTCAAAATACTTCGCCACGCCTGAAAGAAATTCTTCCGTCCAGGCATAATCACCAGTATAATCACTGATCAGGCACATCTGACTGCAAAGAAAGGGCTTATGCATATTCATAATCTTGCCTTCCTTATGCCTCATATTCAGATAAGGCTCCGGCCAGTCTGCCACCTCGATCATCATGGGAATATATCCATCTTCCAACTGATGGTCGAAGAAATTGCGGATATTTCCCTGTGCATGCTCTATAATTCTTGGCTTCACAGACGGATCCTGGTAGGAATCCGCCAGATTCAGAAAGCCATATACGGACCAGTAGGTATCCCAGTCCCATACATTTCCATCGTAAACAGAGCCCGGATCAATAAACGGGTAACGGATAAAGCTTCGCGGATTCTTAAGCACATCCTCCGTATGAGACATTACAAATTCTTTTAATTCCTGTCTATACTGCTCTGTCCTTTTATCTTCCATAAAATCAACCCTTTACAGCTCCGGCTGTCATACCTTCCATCAGTTTCTTATTCAGTGCCATGTACAGAATCAGAAGTGGGAATACACTCATGGATACAGAAGCGAAAATTGCACCCCAGTTCTTGGATCCAAACTCATCAGAGAAGTACAGAAGTCCTGTCTGAACAGTCTTCAGTGCAGAATCACTGATGAATGTCATGGAAAACAGAAGGTCGTTCCATTTGAAGAAAAACTGAAGAACCAATACGGTTACAATAGAGTTCTTCATCAGTGGTGTTACAATGTGCCACATCAGTCTGTAAATACCACAGCCATCGATAACGGCAGCCTCCATAATGTCATCCGGGAAGGAACGAAGATATCCCTGAACCAGATAAATGGACAACGACAGGCCAAATGCTATGTACGTAATGATCAGACATGTTCTGGTATTTAACAGGTTTGATCTGCTGTAAATCTGGAACAGCGGGATCAAAGCAATTGCTACCGGAATCATGATACCGAAACGGAAATACTGTGCAACTGCATTTCTGAATTTCCATTTCATCTTTGTTACAGCAAATCCTACAGTTACTGAGAAAAATACAATAAATACAAGTGCTACTAATGTAGTGATCAAACTGTTCTTAAAGAAGGTGGACATATGTCCCCTTGTCCATGCATCAGAATAGTTCTGGAAATAAAAGCCATCATTTAACGCATAAGCTGGCTTCTCACTCCACTCAGCCTGTTTCTTGAAGGATGCAGTAAGCATCCAGAATAACGGATAGATCTCAATTACGCAAAGAAGGAAAATTACAATTCCTCGAAAAGCTGCTTTTACTTTTTTCATAATATTTCCTCCTTTCAGTCTTTCACATCAAATTTGTTGATAACAAGAGATCCAACTACACAGATCAGGAAGATCACGATGGCGATAACGCTGGCGTAACCAACCTTATTGTAGGTAAATGCAACATCATACATATACATGGAAAGTGATTTTGTTGCGCTTCCAGGACCACCCTTGGTAAGAGCCATAGCAGACTCGAACATCTTTACAGTTCCGGAGAAACTGAATACAAGACTGGTAATCACCATTGGACGAAGAAGCGGAAGAAGGATGTTTTTGAATAACTGCCATCCGCCGCAGCCGTCGATTCTGGCTGCTTCCAGAATATCATCAGAGATATCAAGAAGTGCACCATAAAAAATTACAGAATAGAAGCCCATGGCAACCCAGATATCCATTACACATAACGCCCAGAGAGCTGTGCTGGACTGGCCGATCCATGGCTGAACAAGGTTTGTAAAACCAAGAGAGTCAAGCAATGAGTTTAACAGACCATAGTTTGGCTGGATCTCATAGATCTTTGCAAACAGCTGGCCTACTGCAACAGTAGGAAGTACTACCGGGAAGAAAACCAGAGTTCTTACGATGGTTTTGCATCTTCTCAGCCAGAATTTAAACATCAGGGAAAGTAAAAGTCCCATTCCAACCTGGCCAACGGTTACTACCAATACATATTTACAGTTTACTGTCAATGCATTTAAGAAGTTCTTGTCTCTAAAAAGTCTTGCATAATTGTCAAATCCGGCAAATTCCCACTGAAGTCCCGGGCTGCCGCTGAAGAATGAATAATACAACGACCAGATAACCGGTACCATTACGATGATGGTGTAAACAATTAATGCCGGAACTACGAAAAGGGATATCGCTTTCTTATTACCTAATACCTTGTTCATAAAATTCCTTCCTTTCTGATTTCAATACGAAAGTCAGATGCTCTGCGCCTTTGGCTCTCCCGCATCTAACACCCTGCCTTCTAACATAAAAATGGGAGTGTCTGCTGGCAAACACTCCCATTTGAAGTTCAAAGCTTATATTGCCAAAGCTGTTACTTACTGCATGTCATATACATCCTGGATGGACTGCATATATTCTTCGCCAGTCATTTCGCCGTTTAACAGAGGCTGTACATTTTCCTGAGCTGTCTTGGAGATTTCGCTAGGCATTTTTGCTTCCCACCATGCAAATCCTTCTGTGGATTTGTCAATCTCGTCAAGAACAAGCTTGGTGTAGTTATCCATATCATCTGCTGCAACATCATATGTGTAGCCTTTAACAGTTCCCTGATCTTCCATAGCTACGTTTCCGATGTTCTCCATGAAGTATTTCAGGAACCAGCCAGTAGCCTCATCATATTTGTCGTTGTCAAGTGCAAGAATGTTACCACAGTTCATAGAGTAAGAAGTAGCGGAGCTGATGGACTCATCTGCAACCGGAATGTTGAAGAATCCGATTCCGTCCTCGCCTGCCGGATTCTGGGAATCATCTGTCAGGTTCTGTGTAAACCAGGAACCATTGTAGAAGATAGCTGCTTTTCCACTCATCAGCATGGAACCAGCTGTATTCATATCAACTGTTGTGATACCTTCTCCGAAATATCCTTTCTCTGCCCACTCTGCAATCTTATCAGCTGCTGCAACAAGTTTCTCATCTGTATAAGGAACTTCGCCGTCAGCTGCTTTTGTCATAATGTCGTTTCCTGCGGTTCTTACTGCGTATGCATTGATCAGACGGGTTGCACCCCATTTGTCAGATCCGCCGGTTGTAAGAGGCTGGATACCTGCATCGGAAAGTTTCTGAAGAACCTCTTCAAACTCATCCCATGTAGTAGGAACTTCGCATCCTGCCTGCTCGAACAGGGCTTTGTTGTACCAGAAGCCTTCTACATTCAGTCCAAGAGGAAGATCATAAAGATCATCTGTTCCGGATAATCCTTTCAAAAGCTCAACAGCACCGCTGTTTAAATAATCTGCTGTTCCGATCTCGTCAACAGCTTCTGTAATATTTTTAACCTTTCCGGAATCGATGAGAACGCTGAGCGGAGCACCTGCTTCGTAAGCGAACAGATCCGGAAGATCATTGGATGCTGCAAGTGTAGCAATTTTCTGCTGAAGGTTGTCAGAAGCAACCATCTCATATTCCCATGTGAAATTCGGGTTTACATTTTTCTGATAGTCTTCGCAGATTTTGTTTAACAGCATACCATTGTCATTATCTTCTGCCCAGATGGTAAGGATTTTGATGTTTTTCTCAAGCTGCGGATCCTCTCCTGAGTAATCTGCTGCAAATGTAGGAACTGCAAACATTGTGCTTGCTGTTAATGCTGCCATTAAAATAGCTAATGCTCTCTTTTTCATTATAAATTCCTCCAGAATTTTCAAAATTATTGAACTTTGTTATAATTTACTCTTGATTGCCATTTACTTTTCGGTCACGTTTAATTTGTTTCTTTGTATCCCCGGGAAATATCTTATGGTTATATAATACCATTGTTCTGTTTTTTTACCAGTGCCTAATTTTTTTGGTAATGTACAGTTTTTTTAGACTGTTTTTTATAAAAAGTTCCACTTGTCCAGGTATTCAATTGTGCTAAATATATAAAATGCACATATTCAGCAATTTGAATATGTGCATTTTTGCAAATCCTGTTTTTATCATTCTGCTTTCCACACGTTTCCCTTATACTCATTGGGAGTCATGCCCTCGTGTTTTTTAAAAATATCACAGAAATATCTGTAATTATTATATCCCACCATTTCACTGACTTCATTAACCTTATATCCATCCTGCAACAGCTTCTTCGCCTTTTTTATGCGAAGGTCCGTCAGATATTTCACATAAGATGTGCCAACCTCTGTTTTAAAAAGAACACTTAAGTAAGCCGTGCTCATTCCAGCTCTGTCTGCAAGCTCACTCAGCCCGATATCCTGATCATAATGCTCATCCAGATAAGTAAGAAGTTCCAGGATAACTCTGTGTTTGCTTCCGGTCTGGTCTGCGGTCAGATGCTTGCTGATATCAGACAGAACGCTTTTTCCATAGGCCTGTACTGCTTCTATGCTCTGACATTTTTCCATCTCCTGAAAAGAGACAAGGGACCCTCGTTCCACCTGCTTCTGACTTTCGATCAGTACATCGCTGAGCACACAGAGATGCTTGTAAAATTCCCTGCGAAAATCCTGCAACTCCGGGTAAAGTTCCTGCAGGCATCTGATTGCCTGCCGGCATTCTTCCCGAAATGCTGCAGCATCACAGTCTGTAATACATTTTACACTGCTCTCAAAAGTTCTTTCCAATTCCTGAAATTTCTCGCGATTAGCCTGTGCCTTACGATTATCCTCATGACGAGTCTTCGCCCATTCATCTTCAATTCTGGTAAGGGCATTTTTCAGTTTATCTGCTGTAACCGGCTTATCAATATAATCTTTTACACCAAGAGTAAGCGCCCTCTGCGCATACACAAATTCAGAATAGCCACTGATCACAATAAAATATGTATCCGGACATTCTTCCTTCGCCGCCTCGATCACAGACAGACCATCCAGCCCCGGAATTCGGATATCCGTAATTACTACATCCGGTTTCTCACTTCGGATCACTTCCAGTCCCTGGATTCCGTCATAAGCAGCCCCTACTACCTCATAATCCAGCTTCAGGCGGGAAATTAAAGCCTTAATTCCCTGCACAACTATATATTCATCATCAATTACCACTAAGCGATACATGAAAATCCTCCTTGTATCTGCATTTCCCTATCCCTTATCTTACCGGAACCACAATCGTTACCTTCGTTCCATTGCCTGGACTGCTTTCAAATGTTACGCCGTATTTTTCCCCGTAATTCAACTTTATACGCTCTATTACATTGCGCACTCCATAACCGTTCTCCAGTCTGGACATATCGTCAATTCCCACACCATCATCTTCAATAGTGAAAATCATATTATTCTGCTCCTGCCAGCCGCGAAGGGAAATCTTTCCCTTTCCAATCTTCGGCTCCAGACCGTGATACATGGCATTTTCAATAAATGGCTGAAAAATAAAGGTGATCGTTTCACGCTGAAGAATTTCTCTGCTGATATCCACGAACAGTTCAAAACGATTATTGTAGCGCATATTCTGAAGCTTCATATAGCCCTGCATCCATTTCACAGAATCCGCAACTTTAATATATTTGCTTCCATTATTCAGCGCCAGCTTAAAGTTATCAGAAAGTGCCTCTACCATTTCTGCCATCTGGTCATCCCCATGCATGATTGCAACAAAGTACAGAGAATCCAGTGTATTATAAAGAAAATGGGGATTGATCTGAGACTGAAGCAAAAGCAGCTCTGCTTCCCATTCATTCAGCTTCACCGCCATAAGATGCTCGGAAAGCTCCAGGTTCGTATTGACCATTTCCTTGAATTTCCGTCCAATCCGGCCAACTTCACTGTAGTCAAACTCTTCTGTAATGTGGCGCTCTCCTTCCCCAACCTGTGCAATGGTATTTTCCAGCTGCTTCAGAGGATGGCTGATGGTTCTGGAAATGATTCGTGCCATGAGAAACCCCACTACAAGAACACAGCCGGCTACCAGAAACGAGGTCAGACGGATATTTTTGCTCTCTTCACTGATCTCATTTTTCTCCACTACGTTTACAATATGCCAGCCTGTAGTAGAATTGGTGACAGAAGAAAACAGATACAGATGGTTCTCTCCCGGATTCGAATAGGATTGCATAATTGCATTCTCCCTTTCCTCATTTCCCACAAAATAAACCAGCTGATCATCCTCATCTACAACCATAAAGTTACTGGAATCAAAGCTTTCATTGCCCATAACAAAGGATTTTCCCAACAGCTTCTGGCTCAGTCCCACCACCATATAGCCCATTCCCTGTCCATCAGAGGGATTGATCATATATTTCGCATAAGAAAATCCTTTCTTTGTTCCTGCTTTTAAAATACTGTCACAGAAAAAAATTTCCTTTCCCTGCGCAGCCTTTGCCTGTTTCACCCAGCTTTCTTCCAGAATATCCTTATCACTATAATAATTATAGAAATCATAAGTACCCAGGTTCACATTGTTCAGCTGATACACATGACCATAAAGATCCGTAAATACTATATAATTCACCCACACCTGCTGACTTGCCATTTCATTTGCAATCACACGAAGTTTCTCACGGTCTGTGGATGCAAACTTGCTTCCTCCGTATTCGTTGCCTTTTTCCAGAATCTGCTGAAGAGCTTCATCATTCAGAAAATTTCGGCCTACGTCTACAATGTTCTTCAGATTCATATCCATAACGCGGCTGGAATTCTTCAGCGTAGACTGATAAGATGCCCTGTAATTCTGTTCAATAGCATCAATAGAGGTTTTGTATACAATATTCATCAAAACGCCCACACCCAAAAGGGTGATAAGAAACATGGATAAAAAAATCTGATTCTGAATACTCAGCCGTCTCCACGCTTTCTGTATTCCCGAAGGTTCCTTTTTCTTTTCCATATTCTCATCACCCTTTCGCATTCTGCATTATGATTACTGTTCAAATGCGATATGGTATGTACCGCTTCCCGCTTCGGCAGCCATATAGTCTGCTTCCCTGGCAAATGTCAGTCCATCGCTTTCCAGAACAGCTTTTGCCTGATCCAGACGGATCTCTGCTGTTGTATTCACCGGAATCTGAACAGTTAAAGTAATCTGTTTCCCCTGGACTTCCCATTTTACACCAACATCACCATAAATGCTATGATATTTTCCTGCAGTGTACTTCAGATTTCCACCAATGCGCGGATAGAGTATCGCATGTTTAAAGCCCGGATGTTCCGGATCAGCTTCAATTCCGGCCATTGCACGGTACATCCACTCACCAATAGCCCCATAAGCATAATGATTAAAGGAGTTCATATCTGCACTCCACATGCTTCCGTCATCCTTCATGCCATCCCAGTGCTCCCAGATCGTAGTGGCACCTTTTTTCACCTGATACAGCCAGGATGGGAAGTCTTCCTTCAGAAGCAGGTCATAGGCTTCCTTCAGAGCGTGGTTCTGACTTAGTGCATGGCAGAAATACGGAGTTCCCACAAATCCAGTAACCAGATGACCGTTTTCTTTGTCCAGAAGGCGTTTCAGACCTTCTACCGTTTTTGTGATATATTTTTCAGGAGTCAGCTGGAAATACAGTGCCACAATATGTGCGGTCTGTGTCTGTGCTGTCATATTTCCTTCTGCGTCGAAGAAGGTCTCCTGGAATTTCTTTACGATCTTATGATAAAGCTCCTCATACTCTACTGCCACATCCTCTTTTCCAAGGGCTTTCGCCATCTGGACAAAAAGTCCGGTAGAGTATGCATAATAGGCAGTACAGGTCAGATCATTTGGTGTGGCTCCAAAGTAGCTGCCTTCTTCTGCATCAAGAGCTACCCAATCGCCAAACTGCAGCTTATAGTTCCAGATATAATCAACAGCATGGGCACGCATGAAGTCAATCCATCCCTTCATGCTGTTGTACTGTTTTTTCAGAATATCTTTATCCCCATACATCAGATACATGGTCCACGGATTGATGATGGCCGCATCAGCCCAGGCTGCTGCGGAATGAGGTCCCTGGCGGAGAAGCCAGTTTCCATCTGTACGGCCTTCCTCAATATTCGGAACAACATGTGGTACACCGCCCTCTGGTGTCTGATCAACCTCCAGATCATGGAGCCATTTCTTATAGAACGTATAGGTATTCATCAGATAAGTGGCTGTACGGCAGAAAATCTGCGCATCACCAGTCCAGCCCAGACGCTCATCACGCTGCGGGCAGTCTGTAGGTACATCAAGGAAATTACTCTTCAGTCCCCACAGGAAATTGTGATGCAGCTGGTTCAGCAGCGGATTCGAACACTCCAGACTTCCGTTTGAAGCCATGTTGGAGTGAAGAGTGCAAGCTGTGAAATTCTCAGCTTTCGGCTCGCCTGGATAGGAAACAATCAGCGCATACTGAAATCCCATGTAAGTAAAAGTCGGATGCCAGGTAACTGTCTCTTCTCTTGCAAAAGTATATTTCATCGTTGCCTTGGCTGCACGAAGGTTATCCAGATATACATTTCCATCTTTATCCAGAACCTCGAAGCAGTGAAGCTCGATCACATCGCCCGGTTTTCCGGCTGCAGTTACTTCAATTCGCCCTGCCATATTCTGGCCAAAATCAATAACCGTATCTCCTGCCGGTGTTTTGAAAATACGTTTTGCAGGAATACGATCCATTACACGAACCTTTGCAGCGTACTGCGCACGCATAACCCGTGTATCAAAGAATACAAGCTGAACCGGCTTCCAGTCGCCTTTTGTGGTTTCTGCCTTTGACCAGTCCGGAATCTCAAGGGCTGCATCATAAGTCTCACCATCATAGATTTCTGCAAATATCACCGGTGAATCGCAGCCTTTCCATGATGGATCCGTATAAACAGATTCTGTTGTTCCATCGGTGTAGCGAATCAGAAGTTCCATAGTAAAAGCCGTCTGATCACCATAGTTGTTGCGGGCCTTTGTCAGTCCCATAACTCCTTTATACCAGCCTGGAGCCAGCATTGCTCCGGCACCGTTAATGCCCTTCTGCAGATATTCCGTTACATCATAGGTCTGATAGAGGAGATGTCTTCTATAGGATGTCCATCCCGGTGTCATCTCGTCCTCACCAACTTTTTTGCCATTCAGGTAAAACTGATACAGGCCAATGGCTGTGGTAAAGGCATAGGCTTCTTTTATATCTTTTTTGATTTCAAAGGTTCCTCTTACATAGGTTCCTTTGGAAACGCTCTTATAGGAATCGTCAGTTTCGGCGGATACAAAAGGAGCTTTCCATGCTGGTGCGCCTTCCTCCCACTCACCATTTTTTCCTGCAAGGGCAGTTACAAAAGATGCGGTTTCGCTCCAGTCCGTTTCTTCCTGACCATCACTGGCTTTTGCACGGACAAAATAGCGCTTGCCGCTCTCCAGTGAAGCACCTTCTGCATAAACATGTGCAGATTCCTCAGACTCTGTTTTTCCGCTGTTATAGATCAGATCTGTAAAATCAGCGTCTTTTGCAATCTGAAGTTCGTAGGATTTCTGTTTTACATTTTTCTTATCGCTTACAAGCTCCCAGGCAAACTGGGGCATATGGGAAACACCAACCGGGGCTGTTTCATAATCCATATATATTTTCTTGATTGCCAACATTTGTTTTAACCCATCCTTTCTGACATATATTTCTTTGGTATATCGTAACTGTTCAGTACCTTCATGGTCACACACTTCGCAGAATAACATCTACTGAATAATTACGATCCAACACTTTATATTTTTAAATCGTATTTTAGCGTTTTCTCAGATTCAACATCTGTCTTGCCTCATCCGGAGTCGCTGGCTCCAGACCCATGGCGCGGATCAGATTTACCAGTTTCTCAACCACCTGCCAGTTGTACTCGGCATCTACACCTTCTGCCAGATAGTGGCTGTCTTCAAAACCAACTCGTACTATCGTTGCTCCCATAGCAATTGCAGCGGCCAGGAATGTCCAGTTATCACGTCCAAAGTGGGTAACGCCCCAAAGTGCATCAGATGGAACAAAGGAACGGAAAGCTGCCAGCATCTCCGGAGTAGGCTGCATGCCGCCTTTGTGACCAAATACCAGATTAAACAGCATTGGGTCCGCAAATGGCTGCTCAGATTTTACCACTGCCATATTATGTAGCATTCCAATATCAAAAACTTCTGTTTCCGGAAGGATTCCTCTCTTATAAACAGCGTCTGCGCAGTAGCGGATATCATCAAAAGAATTAATATAAACTGCTTCGCCAAGGTTTGTACTTCCGCCATTGAGAGATGCGCTCTCTACCTTGGGATAATCAAGCGGATTGCAGCGGTCCTGGATATTCATATCCGAAACACCGCCTGTAGACGCCTGAACTACCACATCTGTCCGTTTCAGAATCTCGTCAAAACACTCAGACATATAAGAAATGTCAGGTGTAAGGCTTCCGTCTGGTTTACGGCAGTGAAGGTGACACATAGCAGCACCAAGTTTTACGCTTTTCTCTACATCCTCTGCAAGTTTTACTGCATCCACACTGGTTCCTGCCTGTACAGGTGCCAGAGATATAATTACTTTTCTCATTATGTAAACCTCCTATTTAAGCGAACCTCTTTCTAATAGACATCTTCCTAATATACAGTGTCTCCGTAAGCTGTTCAAAACAGACTAAAAATTTACTTGTTATGTCATTAAAACTCTTACGTAATTGAAATTTGCCACTTGCGTAAACGAAGACCTGCAATCACACTACTTTTCAGATCAATTCCTCCACAATTTCCTTCAACGTACTTACTTCACCCACATTTCCCGGAAAAATAATGTATGGCATTCCAGGGAATTTGCTTTCTTCTCCTGTCATCCATACCGGGATCCCTTTCTTCACCTGTCCCATAACACGGGCTTTCTTTACGCGAAGAGCTTTGGTTCCTACGTCAGATGAAGTGATTCCGCCTTTTGCAATGATGAATTTCGGCTTCACAGAAAGCTTTCCGATAATACTGGTCACTGCATTGGAAATTTTTACAGAAATATGCAGTTTCTCTTCCGGAGTCATATTCTCCGGCGCAAGAAGCTGTCTGCTTGTATAAATTACAACGGTTCTTCCAGACAGGATTTTCTCCTCTGCTGCCTTCACCGTTCTCTCTACCTCTTTCTCCAGACCGTTTTCTTCGAACACGGTATTTACCTGAAATTCCATAAAATCAGCCTGTCCGTCCAGTTCTTTCAGACAGTTCAGCTGGTCTGTGGTCTTCTTTACATGGGAACCGATCAGAACGATTCCTCCGTTCTTTGTATCGCCCTCCAGCTGTGCTCTTCCCAGAAGGGGCTGATCTGAAATACGTCCCATCACCTTGGTAAAAGCAGCGGCAGTTCTTGCCATGTAATGCTTTCCAGCTTTCATTGCAAGTACAAGTGCGGCGCAAAAAACTTTCAGGTCTGCGTAGGATACTGCGTTCACAATGATCTTCGCCATATTCTGTGCAGACATAAGCTTGTCTTTAATTCCCTGCACATCCAGAGCATTCAGCTCGTCCAGGGAAATGGTGATACAGTCCTCTTTATGGTACTTTCCTTCTGTTTTTTCCTCGACGTATTCAGTAAGATCCGAGGATTTGTAGCCGAAGGTTTTGTCCCTGGCAAATTCCGTCATACCGGCTGGAATCAGGTTGTCCTGCTCTTTTACATAATGGATATTGTCCATTGTGTAGCGGCCGCCTTCTGGAAAAAACGGGCAGATGATCTCACCGTCAACAGCTGTGCTCCCTGCAGAAGCTCCATTGTCTGCTGCCGTTTTCTCTGGTCCGGCTGTATTCCCGTCAGCCAGCCCTTCCGCCAGAAGCTGTGTTTCCAACGGATAATGACCTCTTAAAGTGGAATCTCCACGGGAAATGATCATGAAATCCTGTCCCAGTTCCCCAGCCACCTTCGCCACTCTTGCAGCAATTTCCAGGTGAGCCTTTGTGGTCTCTTCCACAGAAAAGCTGCGGGAATTGGTGAGGATAAAAAACATGGATTCTTTTTCCTCAAAGCCCTTGCGGATGGATTCTTCCTCCCAGTCCGTATAAACAGACACATCATGAACGGTCTGCACACCAGTAGGATCATCATCCAGCACTACTAATTTTTTATGAAAACCTTCCATTGCCTGGGAAAGAAGCGCTTCTGCTTTGTCGGCATCTGTTTTGCTTCTCTCCTCAACGGTATGGAAAGGAATTACTTTACATTCCATAATTTCTATAACTCTCCATTCTGTTGCGTTGTCGTCAGTCGCCGTAGCCACCGCTACGCCTCCTTCCTCCGCCTTGCATATGAAGAAATCATCCTGCGCCAATATAGCAGAAACTTAATTTTCGATGTACTGGAGCATGTTTGAAAAAACATTCCCGCAATCTGCACGGCAGGATTTTTTACATTCATATCTCAGGTTGTGATAACTCAATTTATTATACGGTATATGCGACAGGGAACCAGATCCTCATTTCTCCATAATCACGGTTATCCCATGCATAATACGGAATCAGACGTACATGCTTTCTGCTCATGCCATGATATTTCAACGGCTGATAAAGCGCATTTCTGTCAAATTCAGAGCGGTCAATGGTATATTCCTCAGTTTCAAGAGCCATCATTCTTCTTCCCTGGATTTCAAACTCCACAGGAGTAAACTCTGCATTCAGATCCAGGTAAACATCATCCAGATCTGCTGCATGGGTATCCACACTCTCGCAGCAGTATACCAATGGTCCCCGCTCAATTGCAGCCTGTCCCACAGTTTCCTCTACCATATTGTTTGCAACAGTATAGCGAACCTTCATATCCAGGCTCAGCTGCACATCCATATTCTGAGGATTTTCCACCAGAATATCAAGGTAAGTTCCAGCATCCTCTTTCGTCAGTTCGCGGTCTGCACCAGTGCCCTTAATGGAACCGCCTGCTGACCATCCCGGAACACGAAGTCTTAAATGAACCGGAGCATTTACTTTCACATCCTTTGTTGTGAAACGGATCGTTCCGTCAAATGGATAATCCGTAGACTGCACAAGTGTAAATTCTCCACCATTTTCCAGCTTCACCTGCGCCTCACTTGCACCGTACATACCAGTCCATACACTGTTATCAGAGGTAAGATATGCATACTCACTGGACTGTGCAATGGTTCTTGCCAGGTTTGGCGGACAGCAGTAGCTGAGAATATATTCACTTCTTGTAAGAGGCCAGATCAGCTTATAGTCAAGCTTTTTGGCACGTCTTAACATGTTTTCATAGAAGAATCTCTTACCATCCAGACTCAGTGCAGCCAGGTTAGTATTTAACATCATTCGTTCCAGAATATCAAAATACTCTGCCTTTGGTTCCAGCTGGAACATGCGGTACGCCCAGAAAACGCCGCCCAGAGATGCACAGGTCTCATTATATGCCGTGATATTCGGAAGCTGATATTCATAACCATAAGCCTGATGCACAAGCTGATGGTCAAAAAAATAACCATATGGAGAAGCACCATTATATAACGCTCCACATCCGCCTGTGATATAAAGCTTTTTATCCACAAGACTTCTCCATACCTTGTGGAGAACCTCCATATAATCCAGATCTTCCTCTTCCAGGCAAAGGTCAGCCACACCTGCATAGAGATAGTTTGCACGTACAGCATGTCCCAGAATCTTTTCATGCTGCTTCAGCGGAATCTTATCCTGGTTATCATCCATACCATTTTTTACACTGTCGCGAAGAGCGATTGCCTGCCTCGCCAGCTTCAGATATCGTTTATCACCAGTAGTACGGTACATTTCCACAAGTCCCATATAATGAGATGGGCAGACGGCAGTCTGAACTTCTCCGGTGCGCTCTGCTTCTTCGTAAAGATGCTCCAGATAATCTGCAGTTCTGGCCGCTATTGCAAGGAAATTATCCTTTCCGGTAATTCTCTTGTGCACACACGCTGCTGTAAACATATGACCGAAGTTATAAACCTCAAAATCATTGATATCGCCCATTCTTGAGACGCCGTTCCCGGTTCTCTCCCCGATGATCTGCTTTGTGGAAAGATAACCATCAGGCTGCTGTGCTCTGCCGATCAGGTCTATATAATTCTCAATTTCTTTCTTCAACAGCTGATTATCTGTCTGGTAAGCAGTATAGATGGCAGACTCCATCCATTTATAGAAATCTCCGTCTCCAAAAACGGTTCCATCAAAATCTCCCTCTGCATCGCCGGCACAAATTTTAAAATTCTCTACTACATGACTGATATCTTTACTGTCAAACATGTGCTTCAGCTGAGGCACGGTACTGTTTGCGCAAGTGTCAAAGCGTTCTTTCCAAAGGCCGCCGGTCCACTTTACTTTCATTCCATCCAGGGCATGAACCTTCGCGTAGGGCGATCTGGTTGTATCTGTCAGCATGATTATTCTCCTTCTGTAATTTCATATTCTGATTAAACGGACATGTCGCCTATCAGCGACATCACCATATAGAAAAGTCAGCTGCTCCGCGATATTCCATATATTATTCTTTATAAGCCTTTCGCTTTCAATGCTGCTGCAAGTGCCTGTGCTCCAAAGCGCGGGCTGGAAAGTACCGGTTTGCCGATCTTCTCGTGGATTGCATCCTCTGCATAGGCCATAGAGCCCTGTGCCAGAAGAATTACGTCTACCTGGTCTGCGATCTCAGTAGCTTTTCCGCAAAGAAGTGCCTTAAATTTATCCTGGTCTGCACCAAAAGCATCTACCAGGCCATCCACCAGCTCTACATGGCGATTCATCTCTCTTGCCACACGGGAAACTGTATTCTTAGTTGGTTCCAGGGTGGTAGGCAATGTAGCCAGAACGCCCACTCTCTTGCCAAGGCGGGCTGCCTCGCGGCACATCTCCTCATCAATACGGACAATCGGAATACCTGTATAACGGCCAATATCCTGAGCCGCATCTGCAACCTCGCCAACAGAAGAGCAGCAATTCAAAACCGCATCTGCGCCGTCAGAAACAGCCTGCATATACATTCCTACAAGACGGGCTGCTGCGCCTGCTGTTACATATCCATGCTCTCTTACTTCTGCCAGAATAGACGGATCCTGATAATTCAGGATTTCCGGTGCATCGCCAAGATTTTTTTTGATTTCTTCATTTACACACTCAATCAGCTCTGGTGTGGTACTTGTATAAACAATTCCTAATTTCATTTCCCTGTTCTCCTTCTCTTAACCAGTATAGAGCCTTTTCAAATACGCTCTGCGTTTTCACAAAGCTCCGGAAACTTTCTCCCTGGCTTTGCATTTTCACTTGTGAATTTTGCCCTATTAAAGTATCAAAACCCACTCCATCCTTTTATAGTTTATACAAAAATTTTACGATTACAGGGCCTCCACCGTCAAGTCCAATTTCTTTATTTAGTGTCACATTTATTTAGCGATGCCGCCACCATACAGACAAAAAGGGACGGCGTAGTTTCTAACCGCGCTGTCCCTCCTGATTGTACCCTTAAATAAATTTATTTGTTTGTAATCACAGAAGCAACTGCTTTCTTCCATCCTGCATACTTCTGCTCACGTTTTTCCACTTCCATATCCGGTTTATAGGACACGCGGTTTAATTTTCCAAAAATACTTTCATCCCAGACACCAAGCTGCAATCCTGCCGCATAGGCCGGTCCGATAGCGGAAAGCTCCTCGGAATCCGGGACCAGAACTCCGGCATCTGCAATATTGCTCTGGAACTGCATCAGATAGTCGTTTCGGGTCGGACCGCCATCTACGCGAAGCTCCTTCACCGGAACACCAGCGTCCTCAGACATAGCCTGTACAACATCTGTAATCTGATAGGCAATACATTCAAGTGCCGCTCTTACAAACTCAGCCTTGCGGGTAGTACGGCTCATGCCTACAACAGAAGCTCTCGCCTCGCTGTCCCAGTAAGGAGCGCCAAGACCGCTGAATGCAGGAACCAGATACAGGCTGTCCTCCTGAATGGCTTCTTTCGCCAGTTTACCGGTTTCTCCAGGAGAAGAAATGATCTGAAGATCGTCCTTCAGCCAGGTAATCACAGCGCCTGTATAGTTCAGATTGCCTTCAAGCACATAGTTAACCTTGCCGCCGATTTTCCACGCAAGAGAAGTAACAACCCCATGAGTACTGAGAATCGGCTTCTCCCCAATATTCATCATAATAGAAGAACCGGTTCCATAAGTAGATTTGATCATACCAGGCTGCAAACATCCCTGTCCAAAAAGAGAGCCGTGGGAATCGCCCATTACGCCATGGATTGGAATCTTATGAGGAAGAAGTCCCTCGAAATCCGTTTCGCCGAAGCAGGCATCGGAATCCGTAACCTCTGCCATATTTGCCGGATCAATACCAAATAATCCGCAAATTTCTTCATCCCATTTCAGATCAAAAATATTGAAAAGCTGTGTTCTGGAAGCATTGGAATAATCGGTTCTGTATTCTTTGCCCCCTGTCAGCTTGTAAACCAGCCAGCTGTCAATAGTGCCATGGCAGATTTCATGACGCTCTGCCGCCGCTTTTGCGCCCTCTTCATTTTCCAGAAGCCATGCGATCTTGGAAGCCGGGAAATAAGGAGAAAGATTCATCCCGGTTTTTTGGCGGATCATTTCTGCTGCGCCGGCCTTTTCCACGCGGGAACAGATATCTACTGCGCGGGCGCACTGCCATACAACTGCATTTCCGTAAGGTTTGCCTGTAACGCGGTTCCATGCAAGAGAGGTTTCACGCTGGTTGCTGATTCCCAGACCAACTACATATTCCTTCTCTACTCCCTCCAGAAGTTCTTTCACAACCTCCAGAACATTGCTGTAAATTTCCTCTGGATCATGGGAAACCCAGCCCTTTTCATTGATGATCTGCCTGTGAGGGCGGTCTGTACGGCGCATAATGCTTCCTGTTTCATCGAAAAGGAGCGCCTTGGTACCCTGGGTACTCTGATCAATACTAATAATATATTTTGCCATGTTTACTATCCTCTTAAAACTTTTATATTCTCTAAAATCAACATCTCTGTACCTTAAGTCTGTTTTGTAATAAATAATAAGCGTGCCTGACCAGACTGCTCAGAAGCACGCCCAATCGGGCAGCACTTCTAAGCAGCATCCTGGTTCTGCATCCACGCAGTCTGTCAGTCACGCTTAAATTTGTTTCTTATTTGATTTTTATTTCAGAGCTTCCACAGCCTTCTTCGCAATACCCTCAGCATTTAATCCATAGTAATCAAATACTTCCTGTGAGGTACCTGTGATAACCGGAGCATCCGGAAGAGCCATGTTCAGCACTTTTCTCGGGCATTCTGCACCAACAACCTGTGCAACCATAGAACCCAGTCCACCAAATGGAGCGTGCTCTTCTACTGTGATCACTGCCTTTGCATTCTTGGCAGCTTTTACAACACCTTCAGCGTCAAGAGGTTTCACGCAGTACATATCCAGTACAGTTGCGGAAATGCCCTGCTCCTCCAGTAATTTGGCTGCTGCAAATGCTGGGCGCACCATCTCGCCACAGGCAATGATTGCCACATCTGTTCCCTCTTTCAGAACAGTTGCCTTGTCCATTTCAAATGGGCAGTTGTCTTCTGTATAAATATCCTCAACCGGATTTCTTCCAACACGGATGTAAGATGGTTTCTCATCCTTCAACAGAGCCTCGATCAGATGCTTTGTCTGATGACGGTCACTTGGAAGGTAAACTCTCATATTCGGGATTGCGGACATAGCTGCGATATCCTGTGCAGAATGATGGCTCATTCCAAGTGCGCCGTAGCTGATACCACCACTGATACCAATCAGCGTAACATTTGTATTGGAGTATGCCACGTCAACCTTGGCCTGCTCGTAGCTTCTTGTGGATAAGAAGCAGGCCGGTGAGCATGCAAATGGCTTCTTTCCACATTTTGCAAGACCTGCGGAAATACTTACCAGATTCTGCTCTGCAATACCGGTCTCAATAAACTGATCCGGGAAATTATCTGCAAATGGTGTCATGGAAGCGGATCCTCTGGAATCGCTGCAAAGCACCATAATATCTTTGTCTTCTTTTGCTTTATCCATCAAAACTTCACAGATGGCCTGTCTATTTGGAATCTTATTCATGAAGAGCGGCCTCCTTTCTTGCTGCAAAATCCGCGATGATCTGATCATATTCTTCCTGTGTTGGAACCTTGTGATGCCAGTTTGCCTTGTTCTCCATTACGGAAGAGCCACAGCCTTTTACAGTGTTGGCAATTACAGCGGTTGGTTTGCCTTTTACAGTTTTTGCTTCTTCAAAAGCAGCATTTAACTGGTCAATATCGTTTCCGTCTTTTACATCGATCACATGCCATCCGAAAGAACGGATACGCTCATGGAGATCGTCATGTCCCATAACATCCTCTGTGTTTCCGGAAATCTGAAGACGGTTACGGTCGATTACTGCGCAAAGATTGTCCAGCTTGTACTGATGTCCTGCCATGAAGCCCTCCCATACAGAACCCTCTGCCAGCTCACCGTCACCCATTACAGTGTAAACACGGTAATCTCTGTTATCTTTTTTTCCTGCAAGAGCCATGCCTACGCATACCGGAAGTCCATGTCCCAGAGAACCGGAGTTCATCTCGATTCCAGGAAGCTTATTGTTCGGGTGTCCGATATATTTGGAGCCAAATTTTGAAAAATGTGCTTTAATATCTTCCAGATCCAGAAAGCCCTTTGCTGCAAGTACAGCGTAGTAAGCCTCTACAGAATGACCTTTGCTGAGTACGAAACGGTCGCGATTCGGGTCATCCATGTTTTCCGGAGAAATGTTCATCTGGCAGAAATACAGGCTCATCAAAGTATCGATCACACTCATGTCGCCGCCGATATGACCGCCCTTTCCGGCAACGATAATATCTACAGTATCTTTTCTCAAGTCAAAAGATTTTGCCTTTAAATTTTCCATTCTCATTCACCTCTTAAATATGCTTTCACATCTTCTTCAATAGGATCATATAAATCAGGAGTGATTCCCATGTATTTGCATGCCTCGTAAAGTACCGGAACTACATCTTTATGGATACCTACACAGTGATGGATGTATGGTCCTTCTACAATCTTGGCTTCCAGACGTTTGATGTTCTCAACCTCAACCCAGAGATAAGTTCCCATACCTTTCGGTCCGTCAACGCCTTTTGCTTTTCCAAGGAGCATGGAGTATTCTCCGTTATCACCGTCGAAACGTGCCAATGTCACTTCGCCATGCTTTGCTTCTGCTGTAATGCTTCCCGGATGGCTGAATGCCAGCGGATAAGTAAGCTTCGGTGTCTCTCTTGCAACAGAGATCGGCCATGGTCCGCAGTGCTGAAGGAGCTCGCCGTTTTCAATGTCAGGATGGCGGATAGTCCAGTCTGCAAAGAAGCTTCTTGTGTCATCAAGTGCTGCTGCCTCAACAAGAAGAGCGGTAATTGCACCGTGAATATCTGTCTCACATACAACCGGAATTCCCTCTTCATTGAGAAGTGCGTTTGCTGCACATGGCATAATTCCGATCTCGCTCTGCAGCTGGTTCCAGCACTGGATTGCAGCTGCCTGGCAGCCGTATTTCTTAATAAGATTTCCCATAGCAACCTTCAGAGCTGCTACATTCTCAAGCTCGTTGTCTTTTACACAGATTTCCATGTTCTGGCGGCAGTATTCCACAACCTTTGCAACCTCTGTTCCCTCTGCTTTTGCTTTCTTCATCTCATCTGTCAGCTCTGGCATTGGGATTGGTGTCAGCTGGATGTTGAATTTCTCAAGGAGCTCACCTTCGTTGCACATGGTGGACCAGAACTCGTATGGTCTTGTGGAAATCTGAAGGATTCTCATGTTGCGGAAGGTTTTTACTACATTACAGACAGCCATGAAATCACGAAGTCCACGCTCGAATACCGGATCATTCAGTCTGCAGTTTGTCATGTATGTAAATGGAACGCGGAATCTTCTGAGGACTTTACCTGTTGCAAAAAGTCCGCACTGTGTATCACGAAGACGGACACCATTCTCGTCTGGTCTCTCATCAAGAGGTCCCCACAGAAGAACCGGTACATTTAACTCTTTTGCAAGTCTTGCGCATTCAAACTCAGTTCCGAAATTGCAGTGTGGAAGGAAAAGTCCGTCGATTTTCTCTTTTTTGAATTTCTCTGCAATCTTAATGCGGCCAGCCTCGTCATAAAGAAGGCCCTCATCATTTACGTCTGTGATGTCTACAAAATCGATTCCTAATTCTTTTAATCTGTCTGCAGTAAGTCCACGATACTTAACTGCATCCGGTGCACTGAAAATACTTCGTCTGGTTGGCGCGTAGCCGATTTTGATCTTTGCCATTCTGGTATTCCTCCTTGTTTATATTTATTATTTTCTTTTGGTTTTTCTTAGCTGTAAAATCTTTTTCTTTATTACTTACCCAGATATTCTATTTGCTTTTCTTTGTAGCTCTAGTATAGGTCTCTTTCAGCTTTATTCCAATAAAAAATAAAGTGTTTTTGACTTTATTTTCGCTTTATTTTTCGCAAATATATTGTTTATTTTTCAATTAAGAAGTACAATATATACAACAGAAAAAACTTCTGCCAAAGAAATATGAACAGTTTCCACAGAAAACCAACTTTCTGCCCTAAACAGCAGATACTTTACTAAATACCACTCCGGGAGGTGCCGCAAATGTCCATTACTGCTAAAGAACTGGCCAGAAAACTGAATCTTTCACAGACTGCCGTCTCCATGGCGCTGAATAATAAGCCCGGAGTCAGCACTGAAACCCGCCGGCTGGTGGTAGAAGCTGCGGAAAAATACGGCTACGACTTTACCAAACTTTCTCTAAAGAAAAATAAAGCCGGAAGCATTTACGCGGTAAGCTATCGTTCCCATAATGCCATCATGTCCTATTCTCCTATTTTTGATGCTATGGTGGAGGGTATGGAATCCGTAGTGCAAAAAGATAATTATAAACTGAAAGTAATCACATTTTATGAAAAGCGGGATAATCTGGAGCATTATCTGGGGGATTTAAGAACTACTGACTGCGTTGGAATTATTTTGTTTGGTACTGAAATGCGGGAAGAAATGGTCCGGCCTTTCCTGAAGCTTCCTTTTCCGGTGGTGATCCTAGACGCCTATTTTGAAAACCTTAACTGTAATTATGTTGTTCCCAATAACCGTCAGGGAGCTTATCTGGCTACCGATTATCTGATCAGCCGGAGAATGAAGCAGCCTGGATACCTGCAGTCTGCTTATCCTCTCCGCAACTTTTCAGAGCGCCTGGAGGGATTTTATCATGCTGTCCATGATAACGGAATGTCCCGTTCCCGCTGTATTATCCACCAGCTTTCTCCAACCATTGATGGAGCAATGGCAGATATGCTTGCAATTATTGACAGGGGAGATACTCTGGCAGACTGTTATTTTGCGGACAATGACCTGATTGCAATCGGAACCATTAAGGCCTTGCGTCTCAGAGGCTACAAGGTGCCGAAGCAGGTGGCAATTGTAGGCTTCGACAATATCTCTGAGGGACGCATTATCGACCCCTCCCTTACCAGTATCAGCATCCCTCGTCATTATATGGGACAGGTTGCCGCCAGAGAGCTTCTCTCTCAAATAAACGAACCCCGGCAGCATACCTGTAAAATTGAAGTTTCGGCAAATCTGGTGAAACGATTTTCAGTTTGACGTAAAAAAGGTATCGCAACCTTTCATTTCCGGTTGTGATACCTTTTTTATTACTTATTGCAGAAATATTTGATACTAAAATTCCTGTTTTTTCACTGTATTTATGATATATTTATCCACTTCGAAATTATTTTCGAAAATACCGTCTTTTATTGTGAAATTATCACAAATTTGCTTTTCAATTATAATATCCGTGCATTTTTTCATCTGAAAAAACCGGATTTTCTGCGCTCTTTTCGCCCAAAACAAATCACGATGCATACAGATCATGCAGCCTTATATTTTACCCAATTACACTGGTAAAATCTTTACGTTTATGGTATACTTATTTCATTATCTGCAGATAGCAATGTCAGAAATATAGTAACCTGACATCTTCTACCTTACACTAATAACCGGAGGGATATTTATATGGATGAAAAAATCATGAAATTTTTAAGGAAAAACAATATCCATATCAGTAATATCAAATATCTGCTCAGGCAGGAGAATAAGACCTGTATTTATATGACCGATGGACGAGTTGTGAAAACTTTTATCACAGTCAAAGATTTATATGAAATTCTTATACCTTATGATTATATTTCCATAAATAAGGGCACCGTGGTTTCCAGAGGACAGATTGATCATATTGAGAACTGCACCTATCATATGAAGGATGGCGTACGTCTGGAAGGACGTAAGCGTGGCGCGGCCACTCACAAATTTCTGAACAAATCTTTGCATCAGGATCCTGCCAAGACTTTATCTCCAAATATTCGTACGCGTTTTTCTGTATTAGATGATATGCCCATTGCTTTTTGTGTAATCGAACTGATTTTTAATAAAAACGGAACTGGAATTGACTTCGTTTTCCGCTATTGCAATAAAGAAATGCTTCTTCTGGAAGGCATGGATACTCTGGAAATACTTGACCAGTCTTTTTATCAGGCATTTCCCAACGGAGATAAGAAGCTCCTTGCCGCATATACAGATGTTGCCTTGAATGGCGGAAGCTGTCGTCTCAAGACTTACAGTGCCAGGATTCATCGTGAACTTATTATCAAATGTTTCCAGCCATTGGAAAACTTCTGCGCATGTATATTGATTCCTGCCTATGAAATAGAGAAATAAACATTTTCCAGATTTCCATATATACATGATATGAGAGTCAAAAGGTCTTTTGCCACTCATATCCTTATATTTATTGATAAAATATTGGGAGGGAAGCGACTATGCAAAATTCATTTCCTGACGAAAGATATTCTGTGGCGGATGAAGCCATCCTGGGTGCTTTTTTTAAACTTCTAAAGAAAAAAACTCCTGATCAGATCACCGTATCCGATATCACTAAGACAGCCGGTATCGCGAGAAGCACTTTTTATAATCATTATCAAGACATTCCCTCTCTTGTATCCGCTGTTGAGGAAAAGACGATCCAGGATGTTTTTTCTATAATGGAAAAATTTCATCCTGAAAATGACCACGATATCTGTCAGTCCTATTTTCTGACGATCTGCCGTTATACAATGGAAAATCCTTTTCTTTCCAGTCTTCTGAGTACGCCTCATGGAAATGATCTCTTTGAAAAAATGCTGACTATGCTTCATCACTATGTCACCGCTACTACCTCCAGTGCCAGACCCGGCAGACACACAAAAGAGGAAATATCTTATGTGATCACCTGTGCGATCGGCAGCACAATCGGTGTTCTTCACAAATGGACCCGGGATCATTTCGATCTTGCACCAGAAGTCATTGCAGAGATTCTGACTCAGGTTTTCCTGACTGGCATGCTGCCTCTTTTATCCTAACGTGTTTGAAAAAGCATTCCCGCAAAATGAGGCGTGCAGATTGCGGGAACACTCTTTCAAACAAGCATAAGAAAAACCCGTCTAAGCAATTCACTCAGACGGGTTTTTCTTATGCCTGTGGCTCATCAATCAGGACATCCTGTCTCCTGATTTTCTTTGTTGTACTGCGTATAAACGGATTTTTCCGGATCACCAGACCTGTAATGCGACGATAGGTCGGCTGATTTTTATTGTATTCATCCAGAAATGCCTGAAGCTGTAAACGAATCATCTCAGTATCCAGTGCCTTTGCCTCCACAACTGCCTGTTCCGGATAGATGCGTGCTGTCAGACCATTCTCTTCACCTGTTACAATCACTTCCGCAACAAGTGGATTCAGCGCAAGCTTGTTCTCAATTTCTTCCGGTGATACATTTTCCCCATTGGAGAGAATGATCAGATTTTTCACACGACCATTAATAAAGAGGTATCCATCTTCATCCATATACCCCTTGTCTCCAGTATGCAGCCAGCCATCCTTCAGCGTTTCTGCTGTTTCATCCGGCATCTGATAGTACCCTTTCATAACACTTGTACTCTTTACCAGAATCTCCCCGTTTTCAAACTTTATCTCCACATTCTCAAGTGGTCTTCCAATAGAACCCGGCTTATGATTTTCCGGTGTATTATTACTGATAACAGGAGAACATTCCGACATGCCATATCCTTCCAGTATCTGAACGCCATATTCTGCAAAACGGTCAATATAGTACGGATCCAGATGTGCCCCGCCGGTAAAAATCGTCTGCAGTTTTCCGCCGAATACTTTTTCTGCAAGAACCGCCTTCGGGATTTCCGGATCAGCAGCCGCCAGTCTCTTATAAATTGTCTCAATCATCATCGGAACCATGAGCATGATATCTGGTTTAAAAATGCTCATATTTCTGACCATATGAAGCAGGGAGTCATTGATACAGATCGTTGCTCCCTGAGAAAATCCTTTCAGCCAGTCCATGACAAGGCAGAATGCATGATGGATTGGAAGTACACTGAGCATGGCAGTTCCAGGCTCTGCTGAAATCTTAACTGCCTCAACGTTGGATGCCAGATTATTCTGTGTCAGCATAACCCCTTTGCTCTTGCCTGTGGTTCCGGAAGTAAAGATAATAGTCGCAATAGCTTCTGCATCCGGACAGGAAGCATCTTCTGCTGCACTCTTTCCCATATCTCTCAGCTCATTGATACTGTACACTCCTGAAGGCAGATCCTCCACCTCTTTCTGGAGCATCCACACCTTCTGAAGCTTGGGACAGTTTGCAAGAAATGCTTCCAGATATGGTCTGTGTTTCGGACTTAAGAAGAGTGCTTCGGAATCGGAGCGATTTATCAGGTCGATCAGTTCTTCACACGGGAGTGCAGCATCCAGCGGTACCGCTGTAGCGCATCCTGTAATAATTCCCAGATAGCTTTCGATCCATTCTACAGAACTGGTTCCGATTAATGCAATATGTTTTCCCTCAAACCCTTCTGCAAGAAGTCCTTTTCTGGTAGAAATCACGTTTTTCATCATTTCGCTGTAACTTTTCTCCAGAACTTCTTTTCGATTAAGCCATTTTACTGCTTTGACTTCGCCAAATTTCTGTACACTTTCTTCTAATATATTCCTGATCAGCATATTTTTCCTCCTTCACTGTTCAGTGAACTGACACTCTGTTAATTCTTACTGTTCACTCCGGGAACAGTAACGTTAAGTCCTACTGAAGCTCCTCAAGAAGCTTAAGTGCCTCCTCAAGAGTTGTAATTTTTGTCACTTCGTTTTCATCCAGTTCAATATCAAAGGTATCCTCAAGCTCACCCAGGAAAGACATAAAATCCAGGGAAGTAAATCCCAGATCCTCACGAAATCTCATCTCACCTGTCATCTCTTCCGGTTTCACTTTACTGTACTGCGCCACAATATTTTTAAATTCCATTTCCTGACTCATTCCATTTCCTCCTGATTTTTGATTTCTATAAAAACAATGCCGACAAGTTCTCGTTAACCACGCTTAACCTTTCAGGCTTTGTGGAACCTGTTGCTCTTTATACCTGTTCCATAATCTCTCCAATGCTCATATCCGGCTCTGCAATCCCTTTAAAAAGAATACGCATCATATAATAATACAACAATTCCATGTCATGCTCCTCCAGATGCGCAGTCTGATAATGATAGGAGAAGTTCATTCCCCCATCCTCGGTGTGAGATACGGTCAGATACATTTTCTTGGTTGCAGCACCGTTTGCAAACCATTTGGCATGCTGGCGAATAGTTCCAAGCATTTCATTCTCCACCTTCACCGGCATTGGCTGATAGGTCAGATAGCAGCTTTCATAACTGGTATGCTCCGGTGTATGATATCTTTTTCTCATCTCATCCACAATAAATGCCGGATCATAATTGCTGTGCATATAAATTCGATTCTGCATATTCTGGATTTCATAAGCTGCCGAAAGAAAATCTGTCTCTGGTGAGATCACTGTTCTGCATGGAAACATAATGGTTCGGCTTCCTCCGGAAGTCCATTCGTCATGGGTAGAACGTCTGGATATAAAATTCTGAATTGTAATATCTTCCTGTCCATTATTTACTTTTGACAAATAAGTACGGATACCAAGCAGAAGCAAATTTGTCATAGAGAGCTGATGATTCATACAGAAATCCATCAGGTTCTGTGTCGCATACGGTTCCAGATGATAATCCTTTACTGCAACAAACAGCTCGTTCATCTCAATGTCAGAAGCACGAAGCTTCGGATTTCCATGGCGCTTTCTTGCTTCCTCCAATACGGATGGTCCCTGAATATCAGAATATAACGGCTCACCCAGTGCATCCAGCTGGTCATCCCAGAATTTTTTATCTTTTGCAAAACGCTTTTCATTGCCCGCCTTTGCCAGGTCTTTTTTCAGAACCGTTTCAAAATCTGCCAGTTCCTGAGGACAGGCTGTTCCATATCTGTAATGCGTATATAATTGGAACAAATCTTCGATCATAACTACAAGTCCACAGGAATCGATCAGTCTGTGATCCATATGTAAAAAGAAACCATTGTATCCTTCCGGAAGCTTCAGCATAATAAATTCACACATCGGGATATTATCTCCGTCAAATGTTTCATAAGCCCACTGCTGCATCAGCTCATCTGCCTTTGCCAGACTTTCCATTCCCGACAGATCCTTCAGCTCAATATCTCGCGAATCCTGCTTCTCTATATACTGTTTTACATTTCCATCTTTATCCGGCTTTGTAAAACGGACTCTGGTACAGCCTGAACGCTCTGTTTCCATCTGAATACATTTTTTTAATAATCCAAAATCCAGTTCTGCCTGTACAGAAGCCACAACACTTACGCCAGATACCTGCTGTGTACCATAATCCATGATCCAGTTATGATGCATCTTCTGAGCTGCCGTCAAAGGATAATAATTTCTCATATAATAGATAACCTCCATTGTCCCGGTTTTCCTCTTTATCCGAGACAGAAAACATTGTATATATGCTTCAGGTGCAAAAATATCATACCTTCGCAGGAAATACCAGTACCCCAAAGACTTAATGAACACTTTACAAAAAATTGACCGGGACTTATCATGCATTTAACATAACAGATTAAAGGTATTTTTCCTGTTATGTACTATGTCTGATAAATCCCGGTCAGGATTTTTTATCTCAGTTTAATCGTATTTTTCAAAGAATTCCATCATCTTGTGCTGATACAGTTCCGGATCTACATAAGCGCAGCACAGGTGCCGTGCTCCCGGTATGATCACCAGTTCCTTCTCTGCCCTGCAGAGCATATAATTCTGAAAAGAGTTATTTGGATACACATAGGTGTCCTTCTCTCCATGGAAAAAGAGAACCGGTCTTGTATTTTTTTTCATGGCTTCGGCAGTGTCTGCATCTTTCATATGAAATCCTGCCAGAAGAGAACAGAACCAGTCCAGTTCTATCAGAAGCAGTGGGATATGATGCAGGTGGAACCAGTTAGCTGCCATATCTCGCATCTGTCCTTCCATAGACTGAAAACCGCAGTCCGCAATCAGGCCTTTTACCTCCGCCGGGAGCGTATGTCCTGATGCCATCAGTACAGCAGCTGCCCCCATGGACTGTCCGTACAGATAAATCGGAAGCTTCTCTTTGTTTCGTTCAGATACATAGACTGCCCATTGCTGCACATCCCATTGTTCCTTTGCTCCAAAGGTGATATATTTTCCCTCGCTGTCACCGCAGCAGCGATGTTCTATAAACAGGACATCACACTGATGCTCATGCAGATATTTTGCCATAAATGACAATGTGCCAAACCGGCTGCCGCGATATCCATGGCTTAATATAACAATCCGTTTTGCATCTTCTGCCGGCAGATATAATGCATGCAGTTTTAATCCGTCAATGCTTTTGATATAACAGTCCTGCATCTTCTGTTCAAGACACCAAGCCTTACTCTCATTATATACTCTTGCATAACCATTCCTGGGATGATTTTCCCTGATATGAGATAGTTCAAACCATTTCTTTCTTTCCTTTTTGTGCTCTCCTCTTTTGCAGCAGACTACCATGTTAAAAAAACGCCATCCCACCTCCAGTAATCCCAGAAAGACTGCCAGCAGTATTGCAAACGGCTTAATTAATTTTTTCTTCATCACGATTTCCCCACAGTCCACATTTTAGAATAAGAATTCTGCCTATACGGCTCAAATCACATCGGACAGCTTCTTCGCTCCTCTTTGTCCATGTCTCCTCTGACATAACGAGCATTGAATTCCATATTGATATCGCGGATTTCTCTTTTTCCCTCGATATAATCCTGGTACATCTCCGCAAGACCTGACATGCATCCGTCACAATCTGCTGAAATATTACCCAGTGATTCCTCTACGATCTTTTTACGCTCCTCAACTGTTGTGTCTTTGATCAAATATCCTAACATTTTGTTCCCTCACTTTGCTTTTATCCTTTTGATTATATATTACTACAAATCTAGGAATCATTAAATTGTTTTGATAGAATTATTATAAGCAACCGCTGATTGCTGCACCAGTTGCGGCCTCTTCTTTGCACTCTGATAAAGTCAGTTTCATCCCGAACATTTTCTCAGCTATCTCACAAAGCACTTTGTTTTTTCTGAACCCATTACCAGATCCGATCATCTGAACAATCTTTATCTCCGTGCCTTTTTCAATCTGAACAAACATATCATAAAGTTCCCGGATCATGCCTTCCAGTACACCATATGTCAGGAATTCCGGTGTAAAATTATCTGATGAAATATTTCTGATTTCCCCACGGAGCCCTGAATCTGTTCTGGTTCCATCAAAAGTTGTCTGCACTTTCATACTACTACTTGAGGCGTCCATTCCTTTTTCTGCAAGTCTTCCCAATATTTCATACAATGGTATATCCTGTCCGGTTGCCTCTTCATAAATGACCTGAAAAAATTCTCAAGCAATGCATATGCTTTACCACCACACAGGGAGGCTCCAACCAGAAGATATTTTCCCCCAAGAAATGGACGCGCTTCGATTCCCTCCGTCTCAAAATACTGATCTGTCAGAACTGAAATCTGTCCTCCTGTTCCCATATTCACCAGTAATGTATTATTTTCGCTGCCTGCTGCCCCCAGAAAGCTGGCCTGATTATCACCGATTGCTACTGTTACCGGAATATCCTTATACATTCCCAGCACTTCCATATCTTCACAAATTTCCGGCAGTCTTATAGTGTCCATTCTAATTTTATTCAACCAGTCCGTTTCAAAACACTTTTTCTGCACATTAAAAAATCCAAAACTGGCAGCATTGCTGACGTGTACGAGTGGATGAGTTCTCTTTGTCAGACACATTCCAAGATAATCCATGATTGTACAGAATGTATTCGCCTCTATCGGAACCAGATGATGTTTTTCATTATATAAATGTGTGATAAGTCCATAACCAGAAGCAGCCTTGTACTGACATTTCTCTTCGATTTCTTTTAAGAGACTTTTTCCTGTTTTATCATCACAGATATTCCCACGTCCATCCTGCCATGTATACAGTGGACTTACACTTCTCCCCTCAGCATTCAGATAGACAATTCCATGCATCTGTCCGGTCAGACCAATATTGTGTGCATCCGGATATTTATCAATAAACTCATCGACGACTACCTTTGCCTTTTGGATAATCTTTTCTGCATCCTGGATTCGTTCCCACTCATTAGAAGTTCCAATAAAACTTCCATTTTGTATTGTCCTTGCCTCTATTACAGTTGAATGTCTTCTTTCATCAACTTCAACAACCACTCCGCTGATCGTAGTTGTTCCAATATCAATTCCAATCGCTTTCATCCCTGAAATTATCCTCCACTGAAAACTTAATTTCTTAATAAAAAATGCTTATATTACTTAATATTATAACGCGTTTCTGCCAAAAGGAAAACATTTCGCGCACAGCTGCTAATGAAATACACGTAGCTGTTAATGAAAAAAATTATTGACAGGCGTCCTTGCATTTGTTATAGTTGGAAAAACTTAACACAAACTTACGTGAGGGAGTAGTTTGCACGAATGTGTGATTTGTCAACATACTGGTACCTGTACCTGGCAAATCTTAATGAATGAGACTCATGTATGCAATATCACATACAGACATTTGTCTGTATTGTTTTGTTGCATACGTGAGTTTTTTGTATGCTTACATACTTTCAGAAAAGAAAAGGAGATTATTATGGCAATTTTTATTGAATTATTTCTGCTGGGTGTCGGACTTTCCATGGATGCCTTTGCAGTTTCAGTCTGTAAGGGCCTCGGAATGAGAAAACTTAACAAAAAACAGGCCGTTATTATCGGATTGTATTTTGGAGGATTTCAGGCACTTATGCCGCTCATCGGCTGGCTTCTTGGCAGCCAGTTCCAGAAGTACATCACCAGCATTGACCACTGGATCGCATTTATCCTTCTTGGTTTCATCGGCGGCAAAATGATAATTGAAGCCGTCCGTGAATGGAATGAAGAAGAAATCGTCGAAGTCACAGATGCTCCGATTGATCACAAAAACATGCTTGTTCTTGCTGTTGCAACAAGCATCGACGCGCTCGCAGTCGGCATCACGTTTGCTTTTCTTAATACTCCAATCATTGAAGCAATTAGTATTATTGGTATCACAACCTTTGTACTCTCTATCATCGGAGTTATCGTTGGCAACTTCTTCGGAAGCAAATATAAAAGCAAAGCAGAATTTATCGGTGGTCTGATTCTGGTTCTTCTGGGCGTCAAAATTCTTCTGGAACATCTCGGAATTCCGACGGAAACCTTGAAAAACAGTGAGTTAAATGAAACCGTAGGTTATCTGGCAGGACTGGATGGTTATGAAAAAGCAGACCAGACCTGGGATGGAGATTCTTTTGATACGGAATTTATGTTGCTTTGCAATCTTCCGGAATCCTTGCTGGATCGTTTCCTGGATGAAATGCAGGAAAATGGCCTGCGGATCGATCATAAGGCGGTTGTAACGGAATACAATCGGGACGCAGAATTCCATGAACTGATCGAAGAAATCCAGAATGAACACAAGGTCTTCCAGTGGCTGATCGCTCTGAACAGTCTGGTAAATGAAGCCAATGCGCTGGATGCAGCAGATTATCAGGGGCAGAAAGACTGGGACGCTTTCCAACAGGCAATCAAAGAGGCAGACGGACTGCTTCGAAGGGAAGAGCCGACAGCAGAAGAACTGGAGACTTCCTATGAAACCCTGAAAACTTTGTATCTGTCTGTTACAGGAAAAGAAGAAATCACAGGAACTGCCGTGATCAGTGTAACGAAGAATGAAAATGGAACCTATCGTCTTGAGGCGTCAGTAAAAGATGTAAGGCGGGCAGGAAACGGAACTTATACATATAAGTGGCGGACCGGTGAGACAACAGCCATCATCGATCAGGTATCAGCAGACCTGTTACAGGGAGAAACGGTAGAAATCGGTGGAGAGAATTATTATGGAACGCTGAAAGCACAGTTGAGTGTTCCGGATGCTCCGCGGGTGACAGTGACCTCCGGAAAAGGAAGCCTTCTTGTACAGTGGGAAAAACCGGAAGAGACAGAAAATCAGATGCTTCCGGAAAGCTATGTGGTCCGTGTATATGAAGGAAATACACTGGTGAAAGAACTGGAAGTAGATGGAAATACGTTCCGGGCAGAGATGAACGATCTGAAAGAAGGCAAAGAATACACGGTGAAAGTAGAAGCAATCAGTCCTGTGGGACGCAGTGACCGTGCAGTTCTGACAGCAAAGGCAGAGGAAAACAAGGAAGATCCGACACCAACTCCGGAACCGACCCCTACACCGGAACCAAATCCTGTTCCAACGCCGGATCCGACTCCGGGAACGGCTGCGAAACCAGGTGCAGAAGATCAGAAGCAGGAACTAAAAGCATCTGCGGAAAAGCAGAAAGGAAAGAAGAAAACATCCAATCCGAAAACTGGAGATGAAAGTCCTGCAACCTTGTATCTTGTAATGCTGGCGTTAAGTGGCGCAGTTGCATTGGGTGCGGGAAAGAAACGGAGAAGAGGATAATGGTTTTCATCGATACATTTTGTCCTATAACCCTGCATTTATAAGGAAGTTCTGATACATATATCTTTC
>OGRJ01000183.1_pt1 | contig 61470 bp, 48 predicted proteins | sample 1553411 | NCBI WGS metagenome assembly OGRJ01 (sample SAMEA2580084, study PRJEB22360) | human gut metagenome | biome: human gut; feature: human-associated habitat; material: faeces | place: Denmark | collected 2008/2010
GCCGGAAAAAATTATCTCGCAAAAGCAAACAGTGTATGGGCATTGATTGATTTGCAGACCGGAAAGCCCGTGCGGGTTGCAGAAGAGCATGTGGCAAGGTATAAAATGGAAGAAAAGCTGGATATGGAATACGGGCCGCGTAAACTTAAGCTGCCGCAGGACTGTGTAAAGCGGGAGCCTTTTACGGTATGCCGCTATCACCTGGATACGAACAATCATGTCAACAACGGACAGTATATCCGGATGGCGGAGGAATATCTTCCGGAGGGCTTTGAGACCGGATATTTGCAGGTAGAGTATAAAAAGCAGGCACATTTACACGATGTCATTTATCCGTATGTGCATCAGGATGCGCAGACCGTAACGGTCGGGCTGTGCGATGAAGCAGGAAAACCGTATGCGGTGCTGTCACACCGCGCGGCAGATTCAGGCAGCGACAAAGCTGCAGAAAAAAGGGAGGACGCATGATACAGGCAGGAGAAAGACAGGAGTTAATCATTGTAAAAGAGACCGGATTCGGTATCTATCTGGCAGAGCACAAGGAGAGCAGCGAGAAAGTGCTGTTGCCGAAAAAGGAAGTGGACGAGGGGATGAAGCCGGGTACGAAGGTGGAAGTATTCGTATATCTGGATTCAAGTGACCGTCTGATTGCGACGACGAAGACACCGAAGCTGGAACTGGGACAGATTGCAAAGTTAAAGGTTTCGGAAGTCGGTAAAATCGGTGCATTTCTGGACTGGGGACTGGAAAAGGATCTGCTGCTTCCGTTCCGCGAGCAGACCGGAAAAGTATATCCGGGGGATGAGTGCCTCGTAGCGCTGTACCTGGATAAGAGCAGCCGTCTGTGTGCGACCATGCGGGTCTATCCATATTTGAAGAAAAATTCCCCGTATCAGGTCAATGACCAGGTACACGGAAGAGTTTATGAGCTCAGCAGCAATTTCGGCGCATTTGTGGCAGTGGATGACCAGTATTCTGCACTGATTCCAAAGCGTGAGAGCGGGGTACAGGGAATTCGCGTCGGGGATCGGGTGCAGGCCCGCGTTTCCGGAGTAAAGGAGGATGGCAAGCTGGATCTTAGTATTCGGGAAAAGGCATATCTGCAGATCGATGAGGATGCGGAGAATGTGCTTGGCATTATCGAAGAATTTGACGGGGTACTGCCGTTTGATGACAAGGCGAGACCGGAGACAATCCAGCGTGAATTTGGTCTGAGTAAGAATGCGTTCAAGCGTGCGGTCGGGAGATTGCTCAAGGAGGGACGCATTGCCATCGCAGACGGAAAGATCCGGAAGGTAGACTAGGAGGCTGCTGCTTTGAATTTTACACATCTGCATGTCCATACAGAGTACAGTCTGCTGGACGGTTCCAATAAAATAAAAGAATATGTTGCCCGTGTAAAGGAGCTTGGGATGGACAGCGCGGCCATCACAGACCATGGGGTCATGTACGGCGTCATCGATTTTTACCGGGCAGCGAAAGCAGCCGGAATCAATCCGATCCTTGGCTGCGAAGTCTATGTAGCCCCTGGTTCCCGCTTCGACCGCGAGATCGGCAGTGGCGACGACCGTTACTACCATCTGGTACTTCTTGCCGAGAACAACCAGGGCTACCAGAACCTTATGAAAATTGTATCCAAAAGCTTTAAAGAAGGCTTTTACTATAAACCACGAGTAGACCTGGAGCTTCTCCGGGAATATCACGAAGGTCTCATCGCGCTGAGCGCCTGCCTGGCCGGTGAAGTAGCCCGGTTCCTTAACAGAGGAATGTACCCGGACGCTAAGAAGGCGGCCCTCCGCTATCAGGAAATTTTCGGCGAAGGCAATTTTTTCCTAGAGCTTCAGGATCATGGAATTCCGGAACAGCAGAATGTAAACCAGCAGCTTCTGCGCATGCACCAGGAGACTGGAATTGACCTGGTAGCCACTAACGATATTCATTACACCTACAAAGAAGATGCTGATCCTCACGACATTCTTCTGTGTCTCCAGACAGGGAAGAAGCTGTCCGATACAGACCGTATGCGCTACGAAGGCGGTCAGTACTACGTGAAATCCGAGCAGGAAATGGCGGCACTTTTCCCATATGCACTGGAAGCCTTGGAGAACACACATAAAATAGCAGAGCGCTGCCACGTAGAAATTGAATTCGGAGTTACCAAGCTGCCAAGATTCGACGTTCCCGAGGGCTACACCTCCTGGGAATACCTGAATAAGCTCTGCTTCGAAGGTCTGGAGCGCCTGTACGATCCGGTTACCCCAGAGCTACGGGAGCGACTGGAATACGAGCTGAACACTATCAAAAATATGGGCTATGTTGACTACTTCCTCATTGTGTGGGATTTCATCCATTATGCCCGCAGTAATGGCATTGAAGTAGGTCCCGGACGAGGCTCCGCAGCCGGAAGTATTGTTGCATATACCCTTGGAATCACCTTACTTGATCCAATCAAATATGACCTTCTGTTTGAACGTTTCCTGAATCCGGAGCGAGTATCCATGCCTGATATTGACGTGGATTTCGGATTTGAGCGAAGACAGGAAGTAATCGACTATGTTGTACGGAAATACGGCAAAGACTGTGTGGTTCAGATTGTTACATTCGGTACTTTGGCAGCCCGCGGTGTTATCCGTGATGTAGGCCGTGTCCTCGATATGCCATATGCCCAGGTAGACTCCATTGCGAAAATGGTTCCTGCCAAAATACCGAATGTGAAGCTTGTCACAATCGACAAAGCCATGGAAGTAAACCCGGAACTGAAAAAAGCATACGACGAGCAGCCGGATGTGCATCATCTGATTGACATGGCCAAACGTCTGGAAGGTCTTCCAAGACATACCTCCATGCACGCTGCCGGAGTTGTAATCAGCCAGAAAGACGTCTCCGAGTATGTGCCCCTTTCCCGCGCGCAGGACGGAACCATTGTCACCCAGTTTGTCATGACAACTCTTGAGGAGCTGGGACTTTTGAAAATGGATTTCCTTGGCCTTCGAACCCTGACTGTAATCAACAACGCAGTAAAAAATGTAAAGAAAAATTACGGCATATCCCTTGATATGCAAAAGATAGATTATAATGACCAGAAAGTGCTGGATTCTCTTGGAACAGGTCGTACTGACGGTGTGTTCCAGCTGGAAAGCGGCGGAATGAAAGGATTCATGAAAGAACTGAAGCCACATAGCCTTGAGGATGTAATCGCCGGAATTTCCCTGTACCGCCCAGGCCCTATGGACTTTATTCCCCAGTATATCCGCGGCAAGAACCGTCCAGACACCATCCACTATGATTGTCCTCAGTTGGAGCCAATCCTGAAGGCCACCCACGGTTGTATCGTGTACCAGGAGCAGGTTATGCAGATCGTACAGAGCCTTGCCGGATTTACCCTGGGACGAAGCGATCTTCTCCGCCGGGCCATGTCCAAGAAGAAACTTAACGTTATGGAAAAAGAACGCCAGGCTTTTGTCTATGGAAATGAAGCAGAAGGTGTTCCTGGATGTATTAAGAATGGAATTGACGAGAAAATTGCAAATAAGATCTACGATGAAATGATCGATTTTGCACAGTATGCATTTAACAAATCCCATGCTGCGGCATACGCCTATGTTACGTATCAGACTGCCTTTCTGAAATACTATTATCCGGTAGAATATATGGCTGCGCTGATGACCTCCGTAATCGACAAGCCTACCAAGGTTGCCGAGTATATTCAGGTCTGCCGTCAGATGAACATTCCAATCCTGCCGCCGGACATCAACAAAGGCGAGTATGGCTTTTCCGTATCAGGAGGCTCGATCCTCTATGCGCTTTCCGCAATCAAGAGCGTAGGGCGTCCGGTCATCGAGGCTATTGTTGCAGAGAGAAAAGAACATGGCGAGTACCTTTCCGTGAAGAACTTTATTGAGCGGAATATGGAAGCTGTGAACAAGCGTGCCATTGAGAACTTTATCAAGGCCGGTGCTCTGGATTGTCTGGAAGGAAACCGTCATCAGAAGATGGTCGTTTTTGGTCAGATCGTAGATGACATTTCCCGAAACAAGAAGCAGTCTATGGCAGGGCAGCTCAGCTTATTCGACATTGCCAGCGAAGATGAAAAAAAAGAATTTGAGATTCGTATGCCGAATCTGGAAGAATATGACAAAGAGACGGTTTTGTCCTACGAAAAAGAAGTCCTTGGCATATACTTGAGCGGCCATCCCCTGGATCGCTACCGTAATATGATGGAAAAAATGATTTCCGCAAGAACTATCGATTTCCAGCCATCAGATGAAGATGACCGTGAAGGTGGTGAACCGGATGAGTCAAAAGTACGGGACAATCAGAAAGTCATCATCGGAGGCATGATCACAGAGAAAAACGTGAAGTATACCAAGACAAACAAAGTGATGGCGTTTCTTACCGTGGAGGATCTGGTTGGAACTGTAGAAGTCATGGTTTTCCCAAGAGATTATGAGAAATGGCAGAATATGATCAATGAGGATGCCAGGGTATTCATCCAGGGACGTGTATCCGCAGAGGATGACAAGGCCAGCAAGCTGATCCTGGAAAAGGTACGGTCATTCTCCGATATTCCGAGAGAACTCTGGATCCAGTTTGAAAGTAAGGATGATTACAGCCAGAAAGAAAAAGGGCTTCTGGAGGATCTACGGAATTCTCAGGGTACAGACACTGTCGTTATTTATCTGAAAGATGTAAAAGCAATGAAAAAACTGTCTGCTGCATACCATGTAAATCTGCAGGATGAATGGCTTGCACAGATGAGTAAAAAATATGGTGAAGGCAATATCCGGGTTGTAGAAAGAGCTCTGAAAACGCTTTAAAGTGAAGAATCAGACAGGTATATGGAAAATTATGGTAAAATCACGGAAAACAGAGTGTAATTTCGGCAATTACTTAAGGAAAGAGTCTTGAAAAACCTTTGAAAATGCTATAAACTAATGCTGAATATGTGTATAGAAAAACGAGGGCGTTTCCACTGAAAATGGAGACACAGCTCCCGACGATTCATAAGATGGAGGAGATTATTATGGCAGAAAACAAAATTAAGACCATTGGTGTCCTTACCAGTGGCGGTGACGCTCCGGGAATGAACGCTGCAATCCGTGCAGTTGTAAGACGTGGACTTTCCAGCGGACTTAAAGTAAAAGGTATCCAGAAGGGCTATAACGGCCTTTTAAACGAAGAGATCATCGATATGACAGCAAGAGATGTATCCGACACCATCGAGCGTGGTGGTACAATTCTTTACACTGCAAGATGTGCCGAGTTCCGCACAGCGGAAGGACAGCAGCGTGGTGCAGAGATCTGCCGCAAGCACGGTATTGACGGACTTGTTGTAATCGGTGGAGACGGTTCCTTTGCCGGAGCACAGAAGCTTGCTAACCTTGGAATCAATACAATCGGAATTCCAGGAACCATCGACCTTGACATTGCATGTACAGAGTACACCATCGGTTTTGATACCGCTGTTAATACAGCTATGGAAGCAATTGACAAGGTTCGTGATACATCTACTTCCCATGAGAGATGCAGTATCATCGAGGTTATGGGACGTGGAGCCGGCTGGCTTGCACTGTGGTGTGGTATTGCCAACGGAGCCGAGGATGTTCTGATCCCTGAGAAGTATGACTATGATGAGCAGAAGCTGATCAATAACATTATTGAGAGCCGTAAGATGGGTAAGAAACACCACATCATCATCAATGCAGAGGGTATCGGCCATTCACAGGCTATGGCAACTCGTATCGAGGCTGCTACAGGAATCGAGACACGTGCTACTATCCTTGGTCACATGCAGCGTGGTGGAAGCCCAACATGTAAAGACCGTGTATATGCATCCATGATGGGTGCTATGGCAGTAGACCTTCTTCTGGAAGGCAAGAAGAGCCGTGTTGTTGGATACCGCCATGGTGATTTCGTTGATTTCGATATCAATGAAGCTCTTGCAATGGAGAAGAGCGTCACTCCATATATGTGGGAGGTTTGTGAGTCCCTTTCTCATAACTATAGGAAATAACAGTGATAATACGGTTCACTTGTCTCAGGGCATATTTCCGACTGGGTTTTACAGTATGTGATACACATTTTGCAGAAATCCTTTGAGCTATGTGCCGACGGCAGGTGAACCGTAATTATAAAAGAGTCATTGTTCCTGACATTCTGCAGCAGAATATTTTGCAAAAGATGCTGAGGGCAGTGGCATAAAGGAAGCTTATGTTCATTCAAAACCTGCAATATAAATTGCATAAACTGAATACGGCACAGATCATTACCCTCAGCTTTGCGGGGGTAATTTTTGTAGGAGGATTAATTTTGTGGCTGCCTTTCTGTACGGCAGCAGGCCAGAACACTTCGTTCTCCGACGCTATGTTTACAGCCACCACCTGCGTATGTGTAACCGGCCTTGTGACTGTGACCACAGCCACTCACTGGAGCCTGATCGGCAAGCTGGTGATCCTTTTGCTGATCCAGATTGGCGGAATTGGTCTGATCGCTCTTGCCAGCATTATTTTTATTTCCCTGAATAAGAAGATCAGTCTGAAGAACCGCAGAATGATCCAGGAATCCTATAATCTGGAGCAGATGTCCGGCCTGGTAACAGTGGTGAGAAAAGTGGTTCTCTGCGTATTTGCAGCGGAAGGAATCGGAGCCGTCGGCTATGCATTCTGCTTTGTACCAGAGCTTGGACTGGTGAAAGGTCTGGGGCAGGCTGCTTTTACAGCAGTTTCAGCCTTTTGCAACGCAGGAATCGATCTCTTGGGAGAGAACAGTCTGGCAGACTATGTAACCAATCCTCTGGTGAATGTGACAACGATGGGATTGATTATTGCTTCTGGACTTGGCTTTAACGTATGGTGGGATCTTGGAAAAAGAATAAAGCTGGTTTTTCAGAAGAAGCTTTCTCTTGGCAGATTATTCCGGACCCTTCGTCTGCAGAGCAAGCTGGTTTTGACTACAACCGGGATTTTGCTCCTTGGTGGGACAATCTGTATTTTGCTGTTTGAGTATAAGAACCCGGACACACTGGGAAGTCTGTCCTTTGGACAGAAGCTGATGGCAGCGGCATTTCAGTCTGTGACCACAAGAACTGCAGGATTTTTTACAGTTGATCAGGGGGCGCTGACCAGCGGAAGTGTAATGATCTGTCTGTTTCTTATGCTGGTTGGAGGTTCTCCTATGGGGACTGCCGGCGGAGTGAAGACGACTACACTTGCAGTGCTTGTGCTGAGTATTATTGCCAACCTTCGGGGAAAAAAGGATGTAGAGGTTTATGGGAGAAAGATTCGCAGCAGTTATATCCGTTCTGCGCAGGTAGTTGTGGGAATGGCGGTTAGTGTGCTGCTTATTTCCGTGCTGGGGATTTTTGCAATTATGCCGGATGCACCCTTTGTGGATGTGCTGTATGAGCTTACTTCTGCAATTGGAACCGTAGGTCTTTCCAGAGGACTGACCGCGGTCCTGAATACACCGGCCAAATGGATCGTTATTTTTACCATGTATCTTGGAAGAATCGGTCCGCTGACACTGGGCGCGGCGGTTGTATCCCGTGCGCAGAAGCGAACGAAAGATGTACATCTGGCAGAAGAGAATATTATGATAGGATAGAAAATGGCGTCTGTGGACGACATTATCCCGCATGAAAGTCCGTTGCTTTCATAGCAGATTTTAAAGGAGATTAGAATGAGCGGAAAATCCTTTGCAGTCATTGGATTGGGGCAGTTTGGAATGACCCTGGCGAAAGAGCTTGCGAATGCAGATTATGATGTTTTGGCAATTGATGATAAAGATGAGAATATTCAGGAAATTGCAGATACTGTCACTTATGCAGTTCGTGCAGATGTGCGCGAGCCTGGAATTCTGAAATCCCTGGGCGTGCAGAACGTAGACGTTGCGATTATTGCGGTTGCAGAAAATATGGAAGCCAGTATTACAGCTACCATGCAGGTGAAGGACCTGGGCGTCCCGCTTGTTCTGGCGAAGGCAATGAATTCCCTTCATGGCCGGATCCTGGAGAAAATTGGTGCTGATCAGGTAATATATCCGGAGCGTTCCATGGGAATCCGCGTTGCCCGTAATTTTACAGCCAGTGGATTTGAGGATGTGTTTGAGCTTTCTACGGAGTTCAGTATGGCAGAATTCCGGATCCCGGGTGAATGGGTGGGAAAAAGTCTTTCAGAGATCAGGCTCCGTGAGCAGCATCATATAAATCTGGTTGCAGTGAAGCATGGAGATTCTGTAAATGTAAACCTGAATCCTGCGGAGAAGCTGGAAGCGGGTTGTATTCTGGTTGCAGTAGGAAAGAACGAGGATTTGAATAAATTCCGAAAGCCGCTGTAACAGGGAGGATAATTTATGATAACCAGTGCAAATAATACACAGGTAAAAAATATCATACAGTTAAACCAGAAGGCCAAGGCCCGCAGGGAACAGGGGTTGTTTGTGGCTGAGGGACGGAAAATGTTCGGGGAAGCTCCAAAGGACTGGATTTCCAGGGTTTATGTGACAGAATCCCTGACTGCAGATGAGTCCCTGATGAAGCAGGTCATGGAGCTTCCGGAAGAAAAAAGAGAAATCGTGGCAGATAATGTTTTCCGGCAGATGTGTGATACCAGGACTCCACAGGGAATTCTTACAGTTCTGAAGAAACCGGTGTGGACTGTGGAAGATATTTTAAAAGGAGATGCTCCTTTGGTAATGGTTCTTGAGGATCTTCAGGATCCGGGAAATGCAGGGACTATTTTCCGAACAGGTGAGGGTGCTGGTGTTTCCGGTGTTTTTCTTACGAAAACCTGCGTAGACATTACCAATCCAAAGGTCATCCGCTCAACAATGGGATCTGTTTACAGAATGCCTTTCCTATATGTGGAGGATGTGGTATCATTAAAAGCGGAACTGGAGCAAAAAGGTATCCGTACCTTTGCAGCCCACCTGAAAGGAAAAAATTCCTATGATCAGGAGGATTATCAGGGCGGCACAGCATTTCTTATTGGAAATGAAGGAAACGGGTTGACGGAAGAGGCAGCAGAAGCTGCTGATTGTCTCATCCGGATCCCCATGTGCGGCAAGGTGGAGTCCTTGAATGCAGCTATGGCTGCAGGAATTTTGATGTATGAGGCTGCAAGGCAGAGACGGTAGGGTTAGCTGATCTGGAATCTGTCTGCTGAAGTATATCTGATGACGTATGGCAGATTTTGACAATCGCTTATCTGAAAGGGGGAGTCTTATGGAACCAATTATCTGGCTGGGAGTCCTGGCTGTGCTTCTGGTTATTGAAGGGCTTACCACGGCACTTACTACGATCTGGTTTGCAGGAGGCGCACTTGCTGCCGCTATTGCAGCCGGCATTGGAATGGGAATCGTGCCGCAGCTTCTTCTGTTTTTCTGTGTTTCACTGGTGCTGCTGTTTTTTACAAGACCGGCAGCTCTGAAGCTTATGAGAAAAGACACAGAGAAAACAAATGTGGAAGGTCTTCTTGGAAAAAAGGCTGTCGTGATCCAGAAGATCAATAATCTGGCCCAGACAGGCCAGGTTCGCATCAATGACATTGAATGGATGGCCCGGACATCCGATGACAGCGTAACAATTCCGGTTGACACTGTAGTAATCATAAAAGCAGTCCACGGTGTTAAATTGATCGTGGAGCCAAAGGAGGCGTAATATGGGAAGTATCTTATTTTTGCTGATTGTCATCATTCTGGTGCTGTGGATCCTGGCATCCTGCATCCGCATCGTACCCCAGGCATATGCGATCGTACTTGAGCGTTTAGGTGCTTATCAGGCAACATGGGGAACCGGTGTACACTTCAAACTTCCATTTGTAGAGCGTGTGGCAAGAAAAGTCAATCTGAAAGAGCAGGTTGTAGATTTCCCACCACAGCCGGTTATCACAAAAGATAACGTAACCATGCAGATTGATACTGTTGTATTTTTCCAGATCACAGACCCGAAGCTGTACGCATACGGCGTTGAGAATCCGATCATGGCTATCGAGAATCTTTCCGCGACTACATTGCGTAACATTATCGGTGATATGGAACTGGATGAAACCCTGACCTCCCGTGAGGTGATCAATACCAAGATGCGTGCTTCCCTTGACGTGGCAACTGATCCATGGGGAATCAAGGTAAACCGTGTAGAGCTTAAAAATATCATTCCTCCGGCCGCTATTCAGGAAGCCATGGAGAAACAGATGAAAGCAGAGCGTGAGAGACGTGAGGCAATTCTGATCGCAGAAGGTGAGAAGAAGTCCACCATCCTTGTTGCAGAGGGTAAAAAGGAATCTGCAATTCTTGATGCCGAAGCTGAGAAGCAGGCTGCTATCCTTCGCGCGGAAGCGCAGAAAGAGCGCATGATCAAAGAGGCAGAAGGTCAAGCAGAGGCAGTTCTGAAGGTTCAGAAGGCGAATGCAGAAGGTCTTCGTATGATCAAGGAGGCAGGTGCTGACAATGCAGTTCTTACCCTGAAGAGCTTCGAAGCTCTTGCGAAAGTGGCAGACGGCAAATCTACCAAGATCATTATCCCGTCAGAGATCCAGAACCTGGCAGGACTGGCAGCTTCTTTGAAGGAAGTTGTTGTGGATGAGAAGGATAAAAAAGAAGAGTAACATTCTTGAAACAAGAAATTAATGAGATGAAAGCCGGCTATGGTCAGTCTGAAAAGTGAAAAATTCAAAGACTTGTACGACAGTTTACTGTAAAGCATGACAGAAAGAAAAATGGTGCCAGGTACTATACCTGACACCAGAGGAGGATTATTATGAACTTAAAAGGCAGAAATTTTTTGACACTGAAAGACTTTACACCAGAGGAAATTCTGTATCTTCTTGATTTATCCGCTGAGTTAAAGGCAAAGAAAAAAGCCGGTGAGCTTACCGAGTATTACAAAGGCAAAAATATTGCCCTGATCTTTGAGAAAACCAGCACCAGAACACGTTGTTCCTTCGAGGTGGCAGCCCATGATCTTGGAATGGGAAGCACCTATCTGGATCCAACTGGCTCCCAGATCGGCAAGAAAGAGAGCATTGCAGATACTGCGAGAGTTCTTGGAAGAATGTATGATGGTATTGAGTACCGTGGATTTGGTCAGGAAATTGTAGAAGATCTTGCAAAATATGCAGGAGTTCCGGTTTGGAACGGTCTGACAAACGAATATCATCCAACACAGATGTTAGCAGATATGCTTACCATCCGTGAGCATTTCGGATATCTGAAAGGAATCAAGCTGGTTTACATGGGCGATGCCCGTTACAATATGGGTAACTCCCTGATGGTAGCCTGCTCCAAGCTTGGTATGCATTTCGTAGCCTGCACAAGTAAGAAATATTTCCCGAATGAGGAGCTGGTTGCTCAGTGCAAAGAGTACGCAGCAGAGTCCGGCGCAACCATTACTCTTACAGAGGATGTAGAGGCTGGAACGAAGGACGCAGACGTTATTTACACAGATGTATGGGTATCCATGGGTGAGCCGGATGCAGTATGGGAAGAGAGAATCCATGATCTGACACCATACAAGGTAACATCTGCAGTTATGAAGAATGCAGGGGAGAAAGCAATTTTCCTTCACTGTCTGCCAGCATTCCATGATCTTAAGACAAAGATTGGCAAAGAGATGGGCGAGCGTTTCAATCTGACAGATATGGAAGTAACAGACGAAGTATTCGAGTCTCCGGCTTCTAAGGTATTTGATGAGGCTGAGAACCGTATGCATACCATTAAAGCGGTTATGGTTGCTACGCTGGGAGAGCCTGAGAATAAATAATTCGGCTTCCAGATAACAATGAATTAATGAAAGAAAGGGTATCTGAAATGATTTCCGAAAAAGAATCATATGAAGAAATTGTTACAGACGGTATCTATAACGAAACCACAATTGCAGATCAGATACATACAAAATGGGCGGGCAAAACCGTCCATTTTGCAAGAGAAACAGATTCTACCAATTTGTGGATCAAGCGTCTGGCGAAGGAAGGCGCATCAGAGGGAACTCTTGCACTGGCAGAATTTCAGTCAGCAGGAAGAGGAAGACTTGGCAGATCCTGGGAGGTACCAGAGGGTACGTCGGTTATGATGAGCATTCTTCTCAGACCGAAATTTGAACCTCAGTATGCACCAACCCTTACTCTTGTAATGGGTATGGCTGTGGCGAAAGCAGTGAAGAATCTTGGATTTGACGTAAGTATCAAATGGCCCAATGATGTGGTGGTTTCCCACAAAAAAATATGCGGAATCCTTACCGAAATGGGGGTTCGCGATGGAAAAATTGACTATGCAGTCATCGGAGTGGGAATTAATGTAAATATCAAAGAGTTTCCGGAGGAGATGGCAGACAAGGCTACATCCCTTTATCTGGAGAGCGGCAAGGAATTTGACAGAAGCCAGATTCCCGGGCTTGTGATGGAAGCTTTTGAGGAATACTATGAAAAATTTGCAGCGACCTGTGACCTCAGTGGACTGAAAGAGGAATATGAAAGTATTCTTGCTAATTACAATCAGCCGGTGCGTGTGCTGGCGAAAGAGCCGTACGAGGGCGTGGCCAGAGGGATTACAGATGGCGGAGAGCTGTTGGTAGAGAAAACTGATGGAACGATTGTAGCTGTCAGCGCCGGTGAGGTTTCGGTTCGCGGGCTGTATAGCTATGTGTAAGGCTATTGTTTAGGCACATTTTCGCAAATGATATTCCCCACTGATTGCGATAATCCTACAGTGAATGGGGCATATCACTTGCGAAAATGTTGTTGACACAGATGAAAACAGAAAGGTGGGACTTAATTGTATCAGGAGAATGTAGTGCTTTGCGGCGCAAGCGCCTATGAACAGAAATATTACTTTAATAAAGACTTTGATTCTCTGCCAGATCATGTGAAGAAGGAACTGCAGATCATGTGTGTTCTTTTCACAGAAGAGATTGGCGGAATTTTCACATTGGAGTTTGATGATCATGGAAATCTGCAGTTTAAAACTGAGGCTACGGAAGCTGATGGATTTTATGATGATATTGGCGGTGCACTGAAAATCAAAAAGCTGCGTGTAGAGAAAGAGGAGCTTCTGGAATCTCTGGAAATGTATTATCGTGTGTTCTTCCTTGGGGAAGATGTGGATAAAGAGAAGACAGAAGAGTAAGCTGTGTGGATAAATTGATAAACAGGGAAAATAGCAGCTCATCAGATGTGATATTTGAGTTCGCGAAGCGAGTAATTGTTGAAAGGGTTGAATAGTTACACATCAAATATGAAAGTAATTAAGGTGATATGAGTAGTAATTTAGATTTTAAGTTGAGATATGAGCTTCCAAAGGAGATGAAGTGGAAAATCGGAACTGTGGAGATCCCAAACCGGTTTGTCCTGGCGCCAATGGCGGGCGTTACCGACCTGGCTTTTCGCAGGCTTTGCAAAGAGCAGGGCGCTGGGCTTCTCTGCATGGAGATGATCAGTGCCAAGGCTATTTCCTATAAGAACAAAAATACCAGGGCTCTGATGGAAATCGACCCGGTGGAGCATCCTATTTCCATGCAGCTCTTTGGAAGTGAGCCAGAGCTGATGACGGAGGTGGCGAAGGAAATCGAGGAGGAGCCTTTTGACATTCTGGATATCAATATGGGATGCCCAGTGCCGAAGGTGGTAAATAACGGTGAAGGTTCAGCTCTTTTGAAAAATCCGGATCTGATTGTGAAGATTGTGAAAAGCATTTCTTCTGCCATTCAGAAGCCATTGACAGTGAAAGTTCGTATCGGTTTTGAGAATGAGCCGGTGGATATTGTGGAGATTGCAAAGCGCGTGGAGGATGCCGGGGCAGCAGCTATTGCAGTTCATGGACGGACACGGCAGCAGTATTATTCCGGGATAGCAGACTGGGAGACCATTGCCAGGGTTAAAGAAGCAGTTTTCATTCCGGTGATTGGAAATGGGGATGTGGATTCGCCGAAAAAAGCGGAGAAACTTTTTCGGCAGACCGGATGTGATGCGGTGATGATCGGGCGTGCTGTGGAAGGAAATCCATGGATATTTCGGGAGATGAATCACTATTTTGCAACAGGGGAAGAGCTGGCAAGACCGTCTCTTGCCGAGGTGAAAGCGATGATTCTGAAGCATGCGCGGGCGCAGATAGAGATGAAGGGTGAGTTTATCGGCATTCGGGAGATGCGTAAGCATGTGGCATGGTATACAGCCGGAATGCCCCACAGTGCAGGGCTTCGCAGGGAGTCCAATAATATTGAGAGTTATGCGGATCTGGAGAAGCTGCTGGAGAGATTATAATTATGTTCAGTGGATCCGATTCTGCAAGAAATCATTTCAAATGTAGTGTTGACCAGATGAGTGGAAAACCGCTGTATGATGATAAAAAGATAATAATCAGAAGTATGAGAGTCAGGAGGTTTGGGCTGGGAAGGCTGGAACTTGCTGACTTTTTCTATAGTTGAAAGGGAAAGATTATGGATAAATTACTGAAATATAATGGTGTGCAGGAAGCACTAAAATTTCTGCGCGAAGATGATGAAAGAACTTTGCAGGAGCACCTGGAAATGTGCCAGATTCCTGCGCCTTCCTATGAAGAAGGGGAGAAAGCGGAATATGTCCGAAAGAAGATGGTGGATGCCGGTCTTTCAGAGGTGCACGTTGATGAGGTGGGAAATGTGCTGGGAACCTGGAAAGGGACTGGGAATGGACCGCGAATTATGGTTGCGGGACATACAGACACTGTTTTCCCAAGGGAGACAGACCTTACTTTGAAGAAAGAAGGCGAACGCTACAGTTGTCCGGGAATCGGAGACGATACCAGGGCGGTAGCGGAGCTTCTCAGTCTTGCAAGAGCAATGAAAGCTACAGGCATTCGCGGCGAGGGAGATATTGTGTTCTGTGCAAATGTGTGCGAAGAGGGACTTGGTGATCTGAGGGGAATTAAGCATGTGTTTAAGGATATGGCAAACACAGAAGAACACTACGACGGTTTCGTTTCCATTGATGATAAAAAAACCTCCGGAATCATTTACCAGGCAGTAGGCAGCGAGCGCTATCTGGTAACTTTCCACGGAACCGGTGGCCACAGCTTCACCGGCTTCGGAATTCCCAACCCGATTCACGCAATGGGAAGGGCTATTGCGAAAATCAGCGATCTCCAGACACCAAAGAATCCGAAAACTACTTTCAGTGTAGGCGTAGTAAACGGCGGCACGTCTGTAAATGTAATTGCGGCAGAGTGTTCTATGCTGGTGGATATGCGCTCTGTGGATGCAGGGGAACTTGAGAAATTATCTGCAAAACTCCACCAGGCAATAGAAGAAGCCGTGAATGAGGAAAACGCCCGCTGGGGATATGGAACTTTAAGTTCTGAGAGTACAGGAACCCTTGACGACAATAATATGACAGCGAAAAGCAGTGTGGGAGATACAGCTGGCGCAGTGCCAGTGAATGCTGATAATGGAAACAGGGAAACCCCAGCAGAAGATGACCGCATCGCAGTTACCTTCGAACAAAAGGGCAGGCGCCCCGCTGGTACCCAGGACAAATCCTGCCAGATTGTCCAGGCTGCAAATGCTGCAAATCAGGCCATAGGCATGGAAACCCTGTACATCGGTGCTGCCAGCACAGACGCCAACATCCCCATCAGTCTTGGAATCCCTGCCATCACCGTGGGCTGGGGAGGAAAAGGCGGTGGAGAGCATACCATCCACGAATGGTACGAACCTGTAGATTCCTGGAAAGGACCACAAAGGGATTTGCTTTTGCTTCTGGCACTGTCTGGATATGAAGGTGTACAAGGATATCAGCTCCCTTGTATAGAAAGGTAAGAGCAGTCGCAGATGCTTGACATGTAAGCCTCAATACATATATAATTCGAGAGAAATCTAAAAGAATAAAGGAAGATAAAGAATCCCCCGGAAAGAAAAGTTTTCGAAACAGGATGCCCTTTTTCCGGGGGACTTATATAATCTGACATTATTTTTGACGCTTTTTCCGAAGAATTACAAAAATCAGAATTGAGGCAAAAAGTACAAATAAAATAGAGCAGGAAAGCAGGTAATTCAAAGAAGCTCCCATAATTCCCCACTGGTTTACCATAGTTCTTGCAACAGCAATTGTAATAACCGCCGTGACGGAATAAACCGGAAGCATACATTTGCCCCATCGGATGGCGATGAGGATATTGTAGAGCATATAAACCTCTGCACCGATTCCGCCGCCAATCAGCAGCACAATAAACTGCAGCTTATAAGGAGACAGATCTACGCCGTAGATAATCTCCAAAAGTGTTCGGCCAATCAGATGTCCGCCGACTACGATTCCTGCACAGCACACCAGAATAACTGTAATGATACGAAGAACATACATAGTGAATTTTTTCAGGTCATTTTCCCACCATAATTGTGCGATAGTAGTGATGGTAGGCTTGAATACAAACTCACACATGAGGGTAATGACGAAGGACGGCATAAACAGAATACTGTAATAGGTCTGGTACTCGTCCGTCAGCACGTTTGCCATAGCGTATTTCGGTACATTGTAAAGAAGCAGGGAAAGGAAGGTACCGATAAACATAGGGGTGCATATTTTCAGTAACTTCGTTACGTGTCGGAATTTGTGCGAATCGCCTATACTGTGACTGGCTTCGCACTTGTTCGCAGTGTCCATGCCTTGACTGGCTTCACACTTATGTGCGTTGCCAGAACTCTGGTCAGTTTTACATTTATATGCATCGCCCATCGCCTGCTTAGCGTCGTGCTGGTAGGTAGTGTTGTCTGCAGTGGCGTCTGGCATTCCATATCTTCGTGCAAACCAGGAATTCACTGCCAGACAGAGAATCAGGGATGTGACAGCTGTGGCAGTGCAGGTAATATACAGGCTCTTTGTGACCATAAGAATGCCTGTAAAAAATACTGCCGAGTAAACGTTACGGATGGTCAGCGCCTTTCCCATCTGCTCCACGTGATAATTCTGCTGAAGATTTCCATGGAAAACATCCTCCACGGCATCGATCATTTTCATCATAATAATAAAAATACTGATGACAATATACTCGCCGCTGAAACTGAAAGAGCTGTATATAATTCCGAACAGCATCATCAATCCGCAGGTAATTACCCTGGAAAGCTTGTATTCGGAAAAGGAATACTTCTGGTTCAGATCCGTGGCCTGGTATGTACGGACACCGTAGCGACCTACCTGGAGCAGCAGCTGGGCAGTGGCATAGCTAAGTGAGAAAAAACCTGCCAGGGTGGCACCACAGATTCGGGTTACTACAAGGAGATACAGAAAGGAAGAACCGGAATAACAGGTACTTCCGATCATATTCCATAAAAAAGCTTTTTTTACATTTTTTTCTTTCTTCATTAAAAATTCCTTTTCATTTCTTTACAAAAACTTTCTTATACATTTTTCCCGCAATACTGTACAGTCCGGTTTTCTGCAAAATCGGGTTTACTTTACGGATAATTCTGGTAAGGGTGGAGCCCTTCATATATTTGCGAAGCAGAGCTTCCTTGGTCTTTAGATCAGCGGCTGCACTGTATTCAGTCCAGAAGGCTTCCTGATTCCCGGGAGCCTTGGTGGAATATTCCAGATGAGGCTGCCATCCGGCTGCTTTGGAAACAGGCTGGTAAACTGCGTTTTCACGGATAAGGACAAAAAGCTTCCGGCCTTTTTCCGTGTTCACAAGAACCTCATTTACACCACCGGTAACATCAAATTTGATGCCCGCGCTGTCCACATTCCAGAAATCTCCCAGGGTAAAATCTGCCGGCCTTTTATAGCTTGTGTAATGGCAATGGAAGCAGGATGGATGGACTGGGAAAAGACTGAGGAATATTTTGTTAAAGGAAAATTCTTCAAGTACAGGCAGCAGATTTCCCTTGGAAACAGAAATGTCCATCACCTGTTTTTTCCAGGAGACACGTTTGCTTCTCATGTTGATGGAAGTAATCTGTGCGTCAGTGTCCATATACTTGGACTTCAAAATCTCCAGATAATCCTTCCATACACCAGGGCTTGGAACTCCGTGGCAGATATTGTCACAGGTGTAAAGGCTGGTAGTATCTGCGTGTTTTATTTCCAGAAAACGGGCAACACCTGCAATCTGGCAGGGAGTGCCGGTAAGCAGCACTGTAAGGCCGTTTGCCAGGTCATCACAGATCGTCTGATATATATGTGATGGATCACTTTGCACATATTTTGAAGTGCGGAAAGCCGCAGCTTTTTCTGCCGAGTCTGCGCGCATATGGCGCACCTGGAAGCCCTCATCGAAAGAAACTCCGTAAATGACGCCGCCCTGAGCAAGTGTCCAGTCCGCAAGCAGGGAAAACATACCGCCAGATGAACTTTCACTGACAATGGCTTTCTGATGATTCTGGAGCGCATAGATATCCGGAACTGCATCAGCACCTGTATATGTGTTCTGAAGGGGACAGACTTTGGTACACAGATTACAGTGAACACATAATTCATGATTAATTTCAGGGTAAAGGAAACCGCATTCATCCTCTTTCATGGAGATTGCGGACTTGGGACAGGAGAAACTGCAGGCCATACAGCCGCAGCAATCCTGTTTCATTTGAGTTGCTGTAAGCATAGTAAAAAAACCTCCGTGATCATTAAGGGTTTTCACTTAAATGTCTTCGAAATTTATCTTCAAATTTATCTTTAAAATTCGGCATCAAAATTAAAGTACTTCCGCCTCACTTACCATTTTCCGCAGTTGCTCCATAGAATGTTCCCGGAAACGGGCAAGCTGCTCATTGGCATAGGTGAAATCAATCTCTTCAGTAAGCTTCTCATAAGAAACATCATCCATAGTCCGGTCGGTGAGATTTACCATATTCAGAAGCTGCTGTACACGGCGGTTCATGTGGTGACCATTCACCTTGGCGAAGAACTTGCGGTTAAAAATAAGGGAAAATACAACTCCGTGGAAAGAATCTGAAATAACGTATTCTGCATTTTTGAAAAGTCCCATCCATTCTGCCGGGCCTACGGTAATCTTACAGTCACATTTCAGAAGTCCCACAAGAGGAAACGGAATGTAAACAACGCGATAGCCGGTTTTGTCATGGAGACGGTGGGCGAAATCAACGATTTCCTTATTAATGCCAAGCTGGTAAACCAGAATATATTTCTCTTTATATTTAGGTTCCACCAGAAGCTTTTCCCATTCTTCAGCGGTGAGCAGAAGAGTAGGGTCACATACCACTTCAGGGCGCTTCTGGGTCAGGTTCTCTACAATGTCAGCGCCGTAATCCTCCCGGACCAGAATCTCACCAAAATCGGAAAGAAGCTTTTTATATTTCTGCTGGTATTCTTCCGGCGGAAGATTTTCCCCGATACTTGCGGCATAGCTGCATTTCTTTTTGCCCTCTTTCACGAAATCCAGGAAATAGGTGGTATCGAAATTGGTAAGCTTATAGTCCCAGATCTGGTCGCTGCCTGCAATATAAATGTCGTATTTGCCGGCAACAGGCTGCATTTTCCCATGGGTAACCGGCTGGCTGTAACGCATGTGCTTACGGAATTTGTTGCATTTGAAACGGCGTGGAATGTAGCAAATATGACCGATCGCACCGTAAATATAATTAAAAAGTCCCTTCTTTTTCAGATTCACCAGACGGAAGGGATTGCTGATATAATCACAGCGGTAATCAATAATCTCTGGCTGTGTGCCTATCTCGCGCAGCTTCTTCTGAAGGGCATAGCTCTGCAGAATCGCGCCATAGTTATCATAATTATGGAAGGTAATCACACCTACTCGTTTTTTTTCCATAGCTTCCTCCTGAGTTTTTTATTAAAAAAGCATAACGGTTCGGATTATTATAAATTTTGATAGTTCCATAGATGGGTAATAAAGTCTGTTCAAATTATAACAGTTCGAAGAGTGGGTTGCAATAAGAAGTGGGAATGTGGGTGCTCAAGATCAAAAAGGTGGACGTTGGAAGCGAAAAAAGTGGACATTAAAACGAAGAAATTGAAATTTACCGTACATGGTAATTGGGAGCTGGGCTCTCACAAACAGGTTGAAATCCCCGAAAAGTAGGCTATAATAGATGTCATAAAAAGTAATTCCAAGACAATGAAAGCAAGCTGCAAAGTAAAGCAAGTTAGGAAAGAAAATAATTAAGAAGTAAACCCAACAAAGAAATGTATCAAACATAAACCACAGAAGGGAGATTTTACCATGGCAAAGACAATTCGGGAATTAACAGCAGATTTACTGGCAGCACCATCTGCATGCAAGGAAGTGAAAGAGGCAGCACAGAATTATCTGGATGCAGCAGGAAAAGAGGGAGAGGCAGCTGCGGCGAAGGCTTACGTGGCAGAGCTGGAAGCAGACATTATGCCGATCGACGGTCTGATTTCTTTCGCAGGATCCGATATGGGAGCGAAAGTCTTCGGCGCAGACGGGGCGAAGAACATTCTGGCCCATGCCAAAGAGCGCAAGGCAGCAGGTGCGAAATACTGCGACTGTCCGGCATGCGCAGCCTGTGAGGCATTGCTGGACCAGAAAGATAAAATTTTGAAGTGAGGGAAAAATGGCTGGATATTTAATTGCAGAGACAACCCGTGAAGAACGGGAGAAAATTGTGGCAGAGTCACTGGGAAATATAGAAGCCAGCTGTGACGGCTGCATGGCCGGACTGGCAGAGATGTATCAGGATTACATAGATGGCGAAAAAGAACTCCGCCAAATCAACATGGAATTTAACAGCAGATATGTAAAAGGTGAGGATATGCCTGTAAAAAGCCGATGTCCAATGTAAGAAAATGTATGCAGATATATGGAAAATGATGCAGATATACGAAGCTGATGCAAATATACGAAGCTGATGCAGATATACGGAAGCTGATGCAGATATACGGAAGCTGATGCAGATATACGAAACTGATGCAGATATGCAGAAACGGATGCAAATATACAGAAAATAATTCAGACATACGAGGAGAGACTGACATGGAGACAATAACAAGAGAAGAGGCATTTCAGTTATTGAAAAAATACAACAAAGATCCTTTTCACATCCAGCATGCCCTGACGGTAGAAGCCGTTATGAAATGGTATGCCAGAGAACTTGGACATGGAGCTGAAATCTCTTAAGAAAAAATATAAGGGCAAAGGTTTCGCTGCAGGATGTTCCCGTGAAGTCATCCAGCGTGGCGCGGAGCAGCTTGGCTGGGATCTGGAGAAACTGCTGACCATGACTTTGCAGGCAATGGCAGAAAGCGAAGACACAATCAACGCAGAGATGGAAGCCGAGAACGCGTAACTGTGAAAAAATAGAAGAAGTGCAAATACTGAAGAAGCGTAAACACTTCTTCTTTTTTTACATAAAATTATCCGTGCTTTACTCTATAAATTAATAGGCGCAGCACATAAGCTGGCATTTTTCTGGTTCCTCTTTCCCATTCGGTTACAGTTCTATAGGGAATTTCAAAATATTCGCAAAATTGCTTTCGGTTCATTCCGGTCTGCTCACGCAATTTCTTTATTTCATTTTGTACGTCCATCATTCCTCCACTAAAAGTTACACAATGTGTATATATTGTGACATGTTTTTATGTTTTATTCAATTGTTTTTGAGGTATCTTTCTGATTTTAGAAAGAAATGTTTTTCAACCGTTTTTCGGTTATTTTACCCCATGTTTATTGACGTGCAAAGAGAAAAAATATATTATGGATGTATAAGGGGAGTTTTTGCCCTCTGGCATCCAATTACGCCGAGAAAAAAGTTTTTTCCTAATTTAATAGAATAAGTGTTTTTTGCACAGAAGCAAGAATATCATATAATGTTGACTGCTAATAGCATTTATGGAGAAAATAAATGGACAAGAAAATATTAAAGGTCTGTATGCTGGGAAGCTTTTCCCTGGAATATGCGGGGAAAGAGCTGGTGCTGGACCGCAATAAGAACTCGAAAACAACACAGTTGTTCCAGCTGCTCATGCTTCATACCGAAGACGGCGGAATTTCCAAGGCGGCAATGATTGAAGCCTTATACGGTCGGGTAGAGGTTGAGAACAAAAACAGCAGCCTGAACAACACCATTTTCCGCTTAAGGAAACAGTTGAGGGACATTGGCCTGCCGGAGAGTAAGTACATTAACATTCAGTCTGGTATGTGCTGCTGGGATGAGAACATCAAGGTCTGGGTAGATGTATGCGAATTTAAGAGGTTGGTGGAACAGGTCCGGACGGAGAAAAGAGAAGGTGACCGGTTACAGCTGTGGCTGAAGATCTGGAAAATCTATAAAGGCGAATTTCTCCCGGATATGATCGGGGAAAACTGGGCGGCAGTGGAAAATGTTCAATGCAGAGATGATTATTTCCAGGTGACGACCCAGCTGTGCCAGTGGCTGAAAAACAATGAGCGATACGAAGATCTGCACCGGATTTCCCATATGACAGCAGAAATCTATCCCTTCGATGAATGGCAGATCTGGGAAATCGATAGTCTGATCGGAATGTCCAGATATAAGGAAGGTCTTGAAGTTTACAAAAATACAGAGCGGCGGCTGTTCGAAGAGCTGGGAGTCGCTCCCTCTGCCCGGATGCTGGAGCAGTTCCAGCTGATGGGAGAGCGAACCTCCCAGGCCGCAGGTGCAATTGAGGACATCAAGGAAAGACTTCGGGAAAAAGATGCGGAAGTAGGTGCTTATTATTGCCCGTTCCCAAGCTTTATTGATATTTACCATGTATTCTGCCGTATGGTGGAGCGCTCCGGCTTGTCGGTGTTCGTCATGCTCTGTACCCTGGATTATAAGAAAAATGACATTTCAGAAGAAAAAGAGCGTGACATGTCCCACGCCTTGAAGAAAGCCATACAATCCTCTGTCCGCAAAGGGGATTTTTATACAAAATACAATATGCGGCAGTACATAATCATGCTGATCGGAATCAGCCAGGAAAACTGTCCAATGGTTTCCAGGCGAATTGAGAAAGCCTTCCGCAAATGTTCCGGTGAGAAGAAATCTCTGCAGGTAGACTTCTACGTGGCATCAGTAGGTGAGGTGTGCGAAAGCGATGGCGTTATAGTTGATCGAAGAACCTGATGGGACCGTGGCCTTCATAAGACCGCAAAAAACGTGAAATTTATATAAAAGAAACCACTATTATGGAAAATGCTTTGCAAATGAAAGAGATGGAGAAAGAGCTTAGATGTTACAATAGCTATAAATAATGAACCATTTTAAATATAATACACGAATGTGAAGGAAAACAATCCATGTTCGGTTAAAATAAATGGATATTCTAAGTTCAAGAAAGGAATGAGAATTTATGAAGAAGAATGGTTATGTAAGAAGATTTCTAGCATTGTTTCTCACTCTGATGATGATCATGGCCGACTCATCAGTGACTACGTTTGCGGCGACGGTGGGAATGGTGAAGCAGCAGAATGGGGATGAACAACAGGCTGCGGTGCAGGCTAATAGTAGTCAGCACAATGTGCAGATCAATGCTGATGAAGAATTTGACTTAGACAAATTTGTAAGCGAGTATCCCTATATAATGTTAGGCTCTCCTATTACAAATTGGCCGAATGTTAAAGCAGAATCAACAATTGAGAGCGTGAATGTAACGGGAAATACTGTATTAAATGATGTTACAGACAATACGGAGAAAAAAATTTATTTTGTTAAAGGAAAAGAAGAATGGAATTTAGGTAGTCATAAATGTGAAGGTGATATTATTGAACAGGGTGAAGACCAGTTTAGAATTTCAATAAGTGAAAATAGTGAAAATCTTATTGTAAATATCAAAAAATTAGTTCCATATAACATAGAGATAGAGGCAGATAAAAAATTTAGTTTGAGCGACTTTGTAAAAAAATATAAGTACGCGATGCTAGGAAAGAAAACTTCTTCTGGGATTGAAGCAATTTCGACAATTGGGAAGATTGATGTAGGAACAACTAGTGTTATAGTAAAAGTGGAAGATGGAATAGATGTAACAGACAATACGTCAGTATATTTTGTAAAAGGAGAAAATTCAGAAAGCTGGGGAGATGCATTAACGAATGGTTCTACAGTTAAGCAAGTCAATAATTCTGAGCAGCAATTTCAAACTGGATTTAAAATTGTAGTAAGCGTTGATGAAAGTGCAAACGATAATTGGAAAGTGAAGTTTGAAAAAGCGCAATATGAACCTGGGAATTCTGTAGATTATGAAAATGTACTTGGAAATGCGTTACATTACGGTATTGTAGCAAATGATATAACTGTTGGTGGTCACATGGAAGCTAACTTGGCAGCGGGAACGTTACATGGAAGCAGTAATATGAATACTAGCAAAAATAGAGGCGGAAGTGGAGTTTCACTAATTGGTGCTTATGAAGATTCTGGATGGAAGATAGAGCCAAATAGTGGTTCTACAGGTGATTTAATTATTTATACGACTGAAGAAGCGCTTGCGAAGTTTCACGATAGTATGAGAAAAAATCCGTCAGGCGTTGTTATTGATACTACAACGTACACGAAAGAAGAAATTCAAGAAATTGTTCGTAATATGGTAAATGATACTATTAGAACAAGTATTGCATTGAATAAAAATGCAATACAGGCTAGCGTACCTTATACTGAGGCTTTGAATGGTAACAGGGTTGACTTGGATCTGACAAATTCACCCGCAGGAACATATTATATTAATTTTAAAGTTGGGGATTATGAAAGGTATAATTACAATTTTAAAATAAATGGAAATCAGAATATAGTATTAAATATTCCTGACACAACGGTATATGCGAAACCTTATACTCTCATGATTGACGGGGTAAAGCATAATACAACAGATTCAACTTCAGACATTGAAGCTGGATTGAAATATGAATCAAGTGAGAAAGTTATTTACAATTTCCCAAATGCAACAGATGTTACTCTGGGACAGTTGGAGGGAACAATTTTAGCACCGAAAGCGTATGTGCATAACGATGGCGTAGGTGGAGGCTGTATTGTTGGTAATTCAGTGAAAATTAGCGGATCTGAATGGCATTGCGTATCAAAAAATATTCCAACTGTAACCTCCTATGCATTAAAAGCTAAAAAAACTGTCAATGGAAAAGCTCCTGTTGGAAATGAGACTGGGAAATTTACATTTAAGTTATATAAACTGGATGATAAAGGAAATGCAACTCTTGCTGACACCAAAACAAATGGTGATGGAGGTCTGATTTCATTTGATGCATTTGGAAATATCACAGAGGTAGGAACTTATTGGTATAAGATAACAGAAGAAGGAGATGTAGCAGGGTATACAAGAGATACAACTGAGTATTATGCGGAAGTAAAAGTAACAGCTGTTTCTAACAACGGAGTGATTATTAGCAAAAACGCAAATGTTACTTATCACGAAGACTCTAAAGATGGTGCAACTGTAACTATCCCTACATTTAATAATACTAAAAAAGAAAATGAAACGTCTGCAAGTATTAATGTAAGGAAAACATTTACTAATGGTTCAGCAGATAAAGCGTTTAGCTTTAAATTGATTCCAGTCGGAAATGCACCAATGCCAGAGGGTACTGAGAATGGCATGAAGTCAATTAATGCTTCTCAAAATGATGGCATTAAGAGTTTTGGCAACATCAAATACACAGAAGCAGGAATTTATACTTATGAAGTTACAGAAGATTCTTCAAATGCGGAAACTGGTATTACATATGATAATAGCATTTGGAAGGTTACTGTGAATGTACCGGAAGGATTTGAAACACCTACTGTAACTTATAGTAATGGGAAGGATACACCTAATACGGTAACTGCGGAATTTATTAATAGTAAGTATGAAGCAGCTGGAAGCCTGAGCCTTGCCGGAAGCAAGAAGCTGGACGGAAAGACGCTGGAAGCTGGAGAGTTTAATTTTGAAGTAACGGGAACCGGTCTCACATCAGCGGTTAAGGCAAGCAATACCGCAGAAGGAGAAGTAAACTTCGGACAGATCGCAAGCTGGAACGGAGTGGAAGACAAAACGTTCACATTCGAGGTGGGCGAAGTCAATGACGGAAAGAAAGGCTATACCTACGACGGAACGAAATATACCGTAAAGGTAAAAGCAACCTTTGACAATGCAACAAAGAGTTACAGTTATGCGCTGGAAGAAGGAACCAGCAAAGATGTAACGATCGATGCCAAGACCGGAGCGATCAGCCTGCCCAGGGATTCCTTCCAGAACAGCTATACAAAAGCAGCCGGAAGCCTGAGCCTTGCCGGAAGCAAGAAGCTGGCGGGAAAGACGCTGGAAGCTGGAGAGTTTAATTTTGAAGTAACGGGAACCGGTCTCACATCAGCGGTTAAGGCAAGCAATACCGCAGAAGGAGAAGTAAACTTCGGACAGATCGCAAGCTGGAACGGAGTGGAAGACAAAACGTTCACATTCGAGGTGGGCGAAGTCAATGACGGAAAGAAAGGCTATACCTACGACGGAACGAAATATACCGTAAAGGTAAAAGCAACCTTTGACAATGCAACAAAGAGTTACAGCTACGCACTGGAAGAAGGAACCAGCAAAGATGTAACGATCGATGCAGCAACCGGAGCAATCAGCCTGCCTGAGAATTCGTTTACCAACACATACACCGCAACCGGCTCCACAACCCTCACCGCAACAAAAAAAATGACTGGACGTTCCTTCCAGTCTGGTGATAATTGGACATTCACAGTAACAGCATCTCCGACAACTGCCCCGATGCCGGAACACCCAGTCGTTACCACAAGTGCAACCAGTGGAAACAGCGAAACACTTGATTTTGGAAAGATTAACTACACACTCGACAATGTTGGCACTTATGTTTATACAATCATCGAGAGTGGAAATGTAACCAATGTGGAAAATGACCCAATTGCAGTAAGAACCGTAACAGTTACAGTTACTGACAATGGAGACGGAACCCTTAATGTTCAAAAGACAGAAGACGAGAATGGCTTAACCTTCACGAATAAGTACGCAGAAGGTGAGACCACACTTGGAGTAACCAAGGTATTAAGCGGCCGTGAATTTAAGGAGGGAGATGCATGGACATTCAACCTGACAGCAGATTCTGAAACTGCTCCAATGCCAGCAGAAACAAGTGTAACAACAACTGCAACAAGTGGAAACAGACAGTCATTGACCTTTGGAACTATCAAGTACAGCCTTGCAGATGTTGGAAATACCTATACCTATACAATTACCGAAAGCGGAAGCGGAGAGGGCGTAACTAACGATCCAAACGCAACCCGTACCGTAACAGTAACTGTAGCAGAAGGCAGTGACGGCAAGCTTGCTATCACCAGAACAGAGTCTGAAGGTGGAACTGTATTTACCAATATTTATAATGCTGCCGGAAGTCTCACATTGGAAGCAAATAAGAAGCTTAAGAATAAAACTCTTGAGGCTGGTGCATTTAGCTTTGAGCTGAAAGAACTGACTGCTGAGAATACAAAGGTTCTTGAGACAATTCCTAACGAAGCTGACGGAAGTGTAAACTTTACCACAATTAATTACACACTTGCAGACGTTGGTACTCATACTTATACAGTATCAGAAGTTAAGGGAAGTGATGGAACTGTTACTTATGACGGAACTGTTTACACAGTAGAGGTAACTGTGACAGATGCCGGAAATGGAACCCTGAATGTAAGCAAGGTTATTAAGAAAAATGGTGAGAAAGTAGATTCCATTGATTTCACGAATACTTATATAGGAGAAATCGAGATTGCCGGAACCAAGACCTGGAATGATAATGGTGACCAGGATGGAATCCGTCCAACAAGCATTACCGTGAACCTTCTTGCAAATGGTGAGAAAGTTAAAGACCAGAAGGTAACTCCTGATGGAAATGGAAATTGGAATTATAAATTTGAGAAACTTTCAGAGTACAACGAGAATGGAAAAATTACTTACACCGTAACCGAGGATGCTGTTGAAGGCTACACCACCGAGCTGGATGGCAACAACTTCATCAACACCCATGTACCAGAAACCACCGAGATCAGCGGAACCAAGACCTGGGATGATGCAGACGATCAGGATGGCAAACGCCCAGAGAACATTACTGTGAAACTTCTTGCAAATGGAGAAGAAGTGAACAGCCAGACGGTAACTCCAGACGAGGATGGCAGCTGGGCCTACAGCTTCACTGACCTTCCGAAGTTCGTAAATGGCCAGGAAATCACCTACACCGTAAGCGAGACCCCGGTAGAGGACTACTCCACAACCTATGATGGCTACAACATCATCAACAGCTACACCCCAGGCCAGACCAGTGCAACCATTACCAAGCTGTGGGCTGATGCAGATAATCAGGATGGAATCCGTCCGGATAGCATCACCGTAACCCTTCTTGCAGATGGCAAAGAAACAGGAACAACAGCGACTCTGACTGCAGCCAACAACTGGACCGAGACCATAACCGGTCTTCCGGAGAAAGCCAACGGAAAAACAATCGAGTACACCTGGGCAGAGAAAGATATTCCAGATGGATACGAACTGACCGATAACAGCACAGACGGAACCGTTACAACCCTGACTAATACCCATACCACAGAGGTTACTTCCATCAGCGGAACCAAGACCTGGAATGATGCAGAGGATCAGGATGGTAAGCGCCCGGAAAGCATTACCGTAAGACTTCTTGCAAATGGAATCGAGAAAGACAGCCAGACTGTGAAAGCAGATGAGGCTGGCAGCTGGACTTACAAGTTTACGGACCTGCCGAAATATGAAGCAGGAGAAGAAATTGTTTACACCGTAACCGAGGATGCTGTTCCGGATTACACAACAGAAATCAGCGGCTACGACATCACCAACAGCTATGCACCTGGCAAGACCAGCGTAACCGTTACCAAGGCATGGGTTGACAACAATAACTGCGATAATCACAGACCAGACGCAATCAAGGTACAGCTGAAAGCGGACGGTGTGAACAGCGGCGAGGAAATTACCCTGAATGCAGAGAACAACTGGACCTACACATGGTCTGACCTTGACCAGAAGAAAGCCGGTAAGGACATTGCCTATACCGTAGAAGAGACTGGAAAAGCAGCTGGTTACATTTCCACAGTAACCGGAAATGCAGAAGAAGGCTTTATCATTACCAACACCATTACCTCCGTGAAGATCAGCAAGGTAGACATCACCGACCAGAAAGAACTGGCAGGTGCTCATATCCAGGTGATCGACAAGGATGGAAATGTAGTAGAAGAGTGGGATTCCACATGGGAAGCTCACGAAGTAACTGGCCTGAAGCCTGGCGAAACCTATACCCTTCGCGAGACTGTAGCACCAGAGGGATATACTTTGACCAGCGATACCACCTTTACCCTGAAAGAGGATGGAACCGTTAACAAAGATACTACCACAACAACCATATCAGATAATGGAACCCTTCTGGTAGAAGACAGCAGAACTTCTGTAAAAGTAAGCAAAGTAGATATTTCCGATGGGAAAGAGCTGGAAGGTGCTCACATCCAGATCATTGACCAGGATGGAAACGTAGTAGACGAGTGGGATTCCACCAAGGAAGCTCATGTTACCGAGAAACTGAAAACCGGTAAGATTTACACTCTTCGTGAGACTGTAGCGCCAGACGGATATTTACTTACAAGCGACACTACTTTTGTTCTGAAAGAAGACGGAACAGTAGATGCAGAAAAAACAACAGCTGTTTCCAAGGATGGTGTTTTACTTGTACAGGATAAACTGGCAACCTCAGCATCTATTGCAGTAACCAAGAAACTTACCTATATTGGTGAAAATCTGGCAGCAAGAGATCAGACCTTCTATGTAGCCCTGTATTCTGATAAAGAATGCACTCAGAGACTTTCTGATGTGAAAGCTCTTGTGTTCAAGAATGCAGATGCTTCCACCGTAGTATTCTCAGAGAATATTAAGGCAGGCAAGACATACTACATTGCAGAGTGTACACAGGATGGAACTTCTCAGACGATCGGCGCTCTTGCAGATGGAACCGTCTATGAAGCTGTATTTGGCAATGGTAACTCCACAACAGTAACCGAAGCCAATGGAACAACAACCGTTTCCTTTGAAAACGTGTTCAGCAGCTTCCCGCCAGATGGATTCTACAAACAGGGTCAGCTGACAATTACCAAGAAGGTTCTTGGTGCAGATGGAGGCACCAGAAACAGCAACGAGGTATTCTATGCAGGTATCTTTGATGATGCAGCTCATACACAGCTTTCCCAGCAGGTTGAGCAGAACATTATCAAGCTTGATATGGACGGTGGCTATGAAGTAAGTGAGATCATCAATGTTGGTCTTGCCCAGTCAGGAGCAAAGGTAACCCTGTATGTAACGGAAACTGATTCCAACGGAAAACCAATTGCAGGCTCCGAAGGCTTTGGATATAAAGTTACCGTAAGTGCAGATTCTGTTATATTTGATGAAACGAATATGACAGCAGAAGTTGTCATCACCAACCAGGAAGAAAGCACAGTAACAGAAACACCAACACCTACTCCTTCTTCCGATGGTGGAAATAGCGGTGGCTCCGAAAATCATTCCGGCGGCTACGGCGGTGGCAAATCACCGAAGACCGGAGATGATACCCCGATCGGAACTTATCTGATGCTTCTTCTTGCAGCTGCAATGCTTGCAGCCGAGACTGAAAGACGCCGCAGAAGAAACAAAAGACAGTAAAGCAAAACAAGGTTTCTGACCAGGTCGGAACCATAACAAAGCAAGTACAAATGAAGGCGGTCCGCACACAAAGCGGATCGCCTTTTTGCAGATTCACTTTAGTTTTCTGCTCAATTAAGGAAAACTACAGAACAGCCCTGTGGTTCTGGTTTTGCAAAAAAGTAAAAAAACTTTCCTGAAAAGTGGAAAAACATCCCGAAGAAAGAGTTGACGAAACAGCCCTACTGGTATAATGAAGTCAAATTAAAGGATATTACATTTGGGAATGACTTTATAGATTTCAGGAGGTTTCCATTATGAGAAAGAATACATTAAAAAAAGCAATGGCAGTTATGATTTCAGCGACAATGCTGGTGACAGGATATACAGTAGTTTCCGCAGAAGGATTTACAGATGCGGAGGCACTTGCAGAGATGGATGCTTTTACTACAGGTGATGAAGCTGTATATGTGGAAGAAGTTCAGCCGGAAGCTGCACAGACTGAGGAGGTTCAGCCAGAGCAGACTCAGACAGAGGTTCAGCCGGAGGTTGCACAGACCGAGGAAGTTCAGGCAGAAGAATCTCAGGATGAGTTCCAGACCGGGGAATCTGCTGAAGAAGCCGCTTTTGTTGATGGATTCACAGATAGCTCTGCAGAAGCTGATCCAGCTGAGTTTACCGATGGAACCGGTGAAGTTGGAGATGCAGTAGAAACTACCGTAGATTCCGATTTCCGTTTCGAGAACGAAGAAGTCATTATCACTGCAAAAGTGTTTGATGAGACAGCTCTTCCAGAAAACGCTGAAATGAACGCTGTAAAGCTTGAAGCTGGCAGTGAGAAATATGAAGAAGCAAAACAGGCTTCCATCAGAGACCTTGGAACAACAGAAGACGACGAGTACACTTTCTACGACGTAACCTTCATCGCAGATGGTGTTGAGATCGAAGTTCCAGACGAAGCAGTCGTAATTAATATGGAATTCAAAAATGTTGCATCAGAGGAAAACGAAACCCAGAGCGCCCTCCACATCCAGGAGACAGAAGCTGGCGTAGTTGCCCAGGACGTAACCGCACAGTCCGCAGACGGAACACTGAAATCCGTAGGATTTAACTTCTAAAATTCAATAACCGCAAGCAGATACAGGACTTTCTGAGAAATCGGAAAGTCCTTTTTGTATAATCAAAATTTCATCTATGCTGCTCCCGCCACGCCCGCGGTGAAACCCCATACACATTTTTAAAAGCCCGGGAGAAGTGGAGGGCGTTTTCGTAGCCTACGGCAGAGCCGATATCTCCTATAGATAATGTGGTCAGCTTCAGCAATTCCGCCGCTTTTGTCATGCGGTAATGAATGAGAAATTCCTGTGGAGAGTGTCCTGTGCTGGTGCGGAAAATTCGTCCCAGATAGCTTCTGTTAATACCGCATACAGCTGCCACATCCTCAATAGAAATATCATTCTGGAAGTTCTGTTCGATAAAATTTATCGCCTCTTTTATATAATAATCACTCATTTTACTGGTGGCGGCAGGCTGCGGTCTGGCAACAGATTGCGCAAGCAGATCCGCAAAAAGATAGAAATGTCCCATCAGATGAAAAGGAGATTGCTCTGAATTCTGAGAAATGTAAATCAGTTCATCCACCATCTTTTTTCGTGCCTCCCTGGAGTGGGCCATATAGACTGGCGCATCCTTGGAAAAGCCACAAACGTTGAGGATTTCTGTGGTACGCAGCCCGTCAAACTCCACCCAGACGTATTCCCATGGCACCTGAATATCTGCCACATAAGTGGTGATCTGTCCTGGAAAAATCATAAATCCCTGTCCGCTCCGAACCTGATAATTTACATTCTGCCCCTTGGAATTCGTGGCCATCAGGGTGCCTGTTCCGGAAAGAACATAGTGAAAAAGGTAGTGATTCCGCGTTGCCGGACCAAATAAATGTCCGGGAGTACACTTCTCATGTCCATATTGGTAAAGGCATAGATCAATGAAAGTTTCGCTCGGAAAAATGTGAAAGTTGTTATCCATATCCGGAATCCTCCTGTTACATTTGCTGACAATATATCATAATGCGATAATATATTTCATTATACCATAAAAAAACATCATAAAGGCATAAAATAAGAAAAATTAAGCTATTTAAGTGTTGATTTTGGTATGCTATACTTAACACATCATAGAAAAAGGAGGCCCCACTCATGGCAATCACCTTCAACGAAACAACCCGGATCTTTACCCTCACCACTGCCCACACTACCTATCAGATGCAGGCGGATGCTCAAGGGTACCTTTTGCACCTGTATTATGGTGCCAGAACTGCAGGAGAAATGGACTATCTTCTGAATTATGGAGACCGTGGCTTTTCTGGAAATCCGAATTCAGCAGGCAGCGACAGAACCTATTCTCTGGATGCATTGCCACAGGAATATCCATCACTTGGCACAGGAGATTTCCGAAATTATGCGTTAAATATAGAGAATGCAGATGGTTCCCAGTGCTGCAATCCGGTTTACATAACACATGAAATTGCGGCTGGAAAATACACTCTGAAAGGTCTTCCATTCGTCCGTGCAGAAGAAAATGAAGCGGAAACTTTGAAGATTATACTGGAAGATCCTGTTACAAAAGTAGAGCTTCATCTACTCTACGGAGTACTGGAAAAAGAAGATATTATCACCAGAAGCGTGATAATTAAGAATGCTGGAAAAGCCCCTGTAACAGTAAAAAAAGCCCAGTCCGCATGCCTGGATTTCCTTCACGGAGATTATGATCTGATCAAATTTCATGGCAGACATGCTATGGAAAGAAACATGGAAAGAATGCCGGTTTCCCATGAAAGCATCCGAATTGGCAGCCGCCGTGGAACCTCCAGCCACCAGTATAATCCAGGGGTAATCCTTGCAGGAAAAAACACAAATGAAGACAGCGGAAGCTGCTACGGAATGCTGTTTGTATACAGTGGAAACTTCCTTGTAGAAGCAGAAAAGGACCAGTATGATCAGACCAGAATCCAGATGGGTCTGACTGATGAACTGTTTGCATATCCCCTGGAAGCCGGAGCTGAATTTATCGCGCCAGAGGTTATTTTATCCTACACAAACAAAGGTCTTTCCAGGCTTTCCAAGCAGTACCATCACTGCATTATGAATCATATCTGCCAGGGAAAATACGTCCATGCAAATCGTCCTGTCCTGATCAACAGCTGGGAAGCCGCATATTTTGATTTCACCGGAGACACCATCGTAGAGCTTGCAAAGGAGGCAAAAGCGCTTGGAATCGATATGGTGGTTATGGATGATGGATGGTTCGGAAAGCGAAATGACGACAATTCTTCTCTCGGCGACTGGTATGTGAACGAGGAAAAATTAGGCGGAACTCTGACGAAATTAATCGAAAGAGTAAACGCAGAAGGCGTGAAATTCGGTATCTGGATTGAGCCTGAAATGGTCAGTGAGGACAGTGATCTTTACAGGGAACATCCGGACTGGGCAATCACAATTCCAGGCCGCAAGCCTGTTCGTTCCAGAAACCAGCTGGTTCTTGATTTTTCCAGAAAAGAAGTACGCGATGAGATATTTAAACGTATTTGCGCAGTTCTGGATCAGGGGAATGTGGAGTACATTAAATGGGATATGAACCGCAGCCTGGCAGATATTTATGCACCAAATGTGACCTATGATTATGTTCTTGGGGTGTACGATTTCCTGGAAAAACTTACGAACCGTTATCCGGATATTCTTATTGAAGGCTGCAGCGGAGGCGGCGGAAGATTTGATGCCGGAATGCTGTATTATACGCCTCAGATCTGGTGCAGTGACAACACAGATGCTATTAATCGTACACGGATTCAATATGGAACCTCCTTCTTTTATCCGGTAGCAGCAATGGGTTCACATGTGTCAGCAGTGCCAAACCATCAGACCGGAAGAGTGACCAGTATGCATACAAGAGGCGTTGCAGCTATGTCTGGAACCTTTGGCTATGAACTGAATCCCGCACTTTTAAATGCAAAGGAAAAAGCAGAAATCCGTGCCCAGCTTGCCCAATACAGGGAGTATCAGGAATTGATCCGTGAAGGAGATTATTACCGTCTTTCCAATCCTTTCCAGGATAATTTTGCGGCCTGGATGGTGGTATCAGATGACAGATCCAAGGCACTGGTAAGTGTGATAAGACTTACAGCAGAAGCCAATCTGCCGGCAGCATACGTTACCTTAAAAGGAATGGAAGAGGATGCTTTTTATCGGGAAAAAACTACCGGAAAAGTATATCCGGGAGCTGCACTTATGGAGGCTGGAATACTACTTCCTGCTGCGGTGAGCGAATATGAAGCATACCAGATAGAACTGGAGCGTGTTTGAAAAATCATTCCCGCAATCTGCACGCCCCACTTTGCGGTATATTTTACCCGAACCTTTTCATAGTCGTTAAGTTAATTTTACCATTCTTTTGTGAAGAAAAAAGGAGAAAAGGTTTATAAACTGGAAAGATTGTTTTTTTATATATTCTGAGATATACTTGCAGTATTCGTAGACGGAACAGGGTGTGATTGCAATGGTTTCAATGATTCCTTTCGGGCTTCTTGCCGGGGTTGTGGGGGGACGGGAGGTTCGGATTACAGAGATTGATGAGAGTGGATTTTGTTTTCGGACAATAGAAGAAAATATCTCTGATTCAGAAGCTTTGAAGGTGTGCTTTTATGACATAAAGAATGGGTGTTATCGTGAATTGGAAATTCCAGAATACGATATACAAAGGTTTGATATGGTGGACGCAGAACTCTCCGGATTTTATGTGAAATATAAGGTGACGGTGAAGCAGAAAGCGTATGCGGAGGCGGTTCAGAGGCTTCTTTATCAGTATAATCACTACATTCATCTGAAGCTGGAAGAGGACGACAGCGCGTTGGCGAAAAGCCTGACAGGGTATCCGGGGGAACTGGATGAGGTCAAGCGTGGCAGTCTGGAAGAGCAGGTGGGAATATGGCGGAGAGAGCTTACGCCAGATGGATTGGAGTCCGCTTATAATGGGAAACGTATAGATTTAACTGATAATTGTTCTCAGTACGGAACTGGCTTTGAGCCTGGGCATAAGTGCCAGGTACCGCCTGAATCAGGTGTTACGGAGCTGGCGCTGGAGATAGATCGCCCGGAATTGTATCAGGAATATTTGAATAGTTCCCTGACAGAATTTTCCAAAAAATATGCCGGAAAATGTATCGGTATCTGCGGCAACATTATTCTGGAACATAGAGTACCGGATCACCTTTATATTGGAAATCAGTTCTGTCATCTTCTGTTTCCGGAACGTAAATTGTTGTTTGAAATAATAGAAAAAGCAGCGGCAGAACAGGTGGAAATCACACTTGTTTTTTCTTATATCCGGGAATATATGCTGGATTATATAACAGAATTGCTTGATGAAATTAACCGGTGGTGTGAAGAAAAAAGGCAGTCTGTAGAGATTGTTGTAAATGACTGGGGAATGGCTTCTTTAGTAAAAAAAAGCAGAAGGAATCTGATTCCCAGCCTTGGAATTTTGTTAAATAAACGCAGAAAAGACCCTCGGATTCCGTTCAAAAAAGGAGAACAGAAATGGTTTGAGAGGAACAGCCTGAATGCTGGATTTTACCGTGATTTTCTGGAAAGAGAATATGGAATCCAACGCTTTGAATGGGAATCCTGCGGTTACGAACAGCAGATTCCACCTGGAAAAAACAGCCTGCATATTCCGTTCTATCAGACCAATACATCACAGTATTGTCCTCTTGGTGCAGTATGTGAAACAGGCGAGAGAGGACGACAAAAGCTTGCAAAAAAATGCCCGGGATATTGTACGGAATATGCACTTTTGTATCCGGAACATTTGCATATGATAGGGCGGTATAATTCGTTGTTTGGGATTGATATGAGGATATTGAAAGAGGAAGAAATACTGAAGAATTATATCCAAAACGGTGTGGACCGGGTTGTAATAAGAGCATGGTAATGCCGCCGGCAGGTGACATACCCGTGTTGAGGCAGAAGCGATAGTTTATTCAGGATGAAGTACATGGCTGCTCAAGGCTGGAATTTATGGAGATAAGTGATGAAAATAGTAGCAGGATTAGGCTCAATAGATGAATATATAAAGTTCGCGGAGGCTGGTGCAGATGAATTTTTCTGTGGTTATGTTCCTTATTCCTGGTCCCAAAAATACGGAACGGTACTGCCCTTAAACCGCAGGGAAGTACTTTGTTATAACGTACAGCTTGGCGCATTCAGTGAGCTGGAAATCCTGTCTGGGATGATGAAAAAGTACGAAAAACCAGTCCATCTTACATTCAATTCCCTGTATTATATCCCGGAACAATATCCGGAAATTGCCGGGATCATAAGCCAGTGTATGAAAATTGGTTTTCACAGTTATATTATTGCAGACCCGGCGTTGATAGTATATTTACGTGAAAATGGTATAAACTGCGAAATCCATCTCAGTGGAGAATGTGGAGAAATTAACAGCCAGATGGTGGCTTCATTGGAAAAACTGGGATTGAAACGTGTGATTTTTCACAGGAAAAATACATTCGAAGATATGAAAGCGGTTGTTGATAAATGTGGAAAAAAGGATGGGACAGAAGGAATCCCGGAATTTGAGGCTTTTGTATTGAATGAAATGTGCCAGTTTACAGGTGCATTTTGTAATTCTCTGCATTGCGATGAGATGGGGTATCTTTGTAAAGTGCCCTATCAGATCGGAACCTTAAAAACAGGGAATGCCGGTTCTGAAATCTTCAATCAGGAAATAAACGGAGGGCATTTGCTGCCAGACGGCTTTGTTCCTGATGATTTTCACAGTTTACATGATTTTTCCTATGATTCTGCGGGTTATCTTTGCGGTGAAACTGGCTGTGGTCTATGTGCACTTTATCAGTTAAAGCAAGCCGGAATTACGCACTTGAAGCTGGTTGGCCGTGGAAATTATACGGATTACATGGAAAAAGATATTCGAAATCTTCGAATGGCGTTGAATATATTGAGAGAATCCGCTGACGAAATGGAATTCCGGCGAAAATTGAAATTGCAGATTTTCCCCAGAGGGTGCAGCAGGAATTGCTATTACCGGTAATCAGGCAGCACAGGATCTGGATCCTGCGCTGCCTTGAGAAATTTATCTGGTTGTTTTTTATCCGATGGGCTCGAAATCTGCAGCTCCATGTTTGCACAGCGGGCAGATGAAGTCATCCGGGAGCTCGTCACCTTCGTAGATGTAGCCGCATACTTTGCAGACGAAGCCTTTTTTGCCATCGGTTTCTGGCTTCGGTTTTACATTTTTCTGATAGTAGGTGTAAGTCATGGTGTCAAGATCGTTCATGACGCGGGCTTCGGTGACGCTGCAGATGAACATTCCATGGGTACCAAGGTCTACATATTGTTCAACCTTCAGAGACATAAATGCATTAATATATTTGTCCAGGAATACCAGTCCATTATCGGAACGGTAGACCTTCTGACCTGCAAATTTATCTACGCTGCGTCCGGTCTGGAAACCAAACTGCTGGAATACAGAGAACGGTGCATCTACAGACAGGCAGTTTACGTTGAGAACTCCAGTCTGTTTGATCACATGGTGGGAGTAATTTGCCTTATTGATATTTACCGCAATACGGTTTGGAGTATCAGTGAGCTGGGTCACAGTGTTGACGATCAGTCCGTTGTCTTTTTTGCCGTCATTGGAGGTAACTACATAAAGACCGTATCCGATTCTGAAAAGGGCTGTCATGTCATTTTTGTTTGCCAGCTCATCATTCTGGGCAATGTATTCTTTGCAAAGTTCGCTTGCCATAGCTTCCAGCTGATCCTTGTTTTCCTGGTTTACTGCGGAAAGCACTTTTACAGTAGTGTCCAGCCAGTTGATCTTCTTGCAGCCAGAAAGCATTTCTTTCATAATTTTTGCTGCCAGAGGTGCCCAGGAACCATTTTCGATGATGCCCACGGTGCGGTTCTGGAAGTTGTGCTCGGTCAGACGGGTGATATAGTCGTGCATGAACGGATAAATGCTTGCATTATAGGTTGTGGTAGCAAGAACCAGCTTACTGTAGCGGAATGCGTCGGACAGAGCCTGTGACATGTCATCTCTTGCAAGATCATATACAACAACTTTGGGACATCCCTTGCTGCGAAGTTTGTCAGCCAGCAGCTCTACAGCCGCTTTTGTATGACCGTATACAGATGTGTAGGCGATGACAATTCCTTCTGTCTCTGGTGTGTAAGAGGACCATGTATCGTAAAGACCAATGTAATGTCCAAGGTTTTCTGTAAGAACAGGTCCGTGAAGAGGGCAAATGATCTGGATATCCAGGCCTGCGGCAACTTTCAGTAATTTCTGAACCTGTGGTCCGTATTTTCCAACGATGCCAATAAAGTATCTGCGAGCTTCATCGTCCCAATCTTCTTCTACATCCAGTGCGCCGAATTTTCCGAAGCCATCTGCAGAGAAAAGTACTTTATCGGTGCTGTCATAGGTTACCATAACTTCCGGCCAGTGCACCATGGGAGCGAAAACAAAGGTCAGGTTGTGGTTTCCAAGGTTGAGGGTGCCGCCATTTGTAACCTCCAGCTTCTGTCCTTCCAGGTCGAGACCGAAGAAGTTCTGGATCATAGTGAAGGTTTTTGCGTTGGCTACGATGGTGGTTTCCGGATAAACTTTCAGGAAGTTTGCCACATTTGCTGCGTGGTCCGGCTCCATATGCTGTACAATCAGGTAGTCTGGCTTGCGGCCTTCCAGGATGCGGTCCAGATTATCCAGCCATTCGTGAGTGAAATTTGCATCTACAGTATCCATGACTGCGATTTTTTCATCCAGGATCACATAGGAATTATACGTCATACCGTTCGGTACTTTGTACTGACCTTCGAAAAGATCAATCTGATGGTCGTTTACGCCTGCGTAGCGGATGGTGTCTGTAATTTTCATAGGGGTTCGTCTCCTTTTTATGAGATATTGTTATTGGTGTAATTGTTTGTGATTTCTGCGGGAACTATGTATTTTTTACTGCTTTGTTATTTCTTTAACATGGTCTTAGTATAACCAAATTTTGAAATAAAATCTGTTGCAAATACAACAAAATGGTGTAAGATATAAGAAATTATTTTTTGAACATGTTCTGGATAAATTTATAGAAAGGGATTGTAGAAATGACACCAGTGACACTTTTTTCATACATAACTCCTGAAGAACAGGAACGTATGCGCATCTGTTTCGATATGCATGAAGCAGTCTATCGGAATAATGAGACTGTGATGGAATATGCCAGTTCCATGAAAAAAATAGGTCTGATCCTGGAAGGTCAGGCAGTCCTTTATTGCATTGATGAAGATGGAAATCAATATATGATAGATAACCTGAAAAAGGATAGTGTTTTCGGCGAACCATTCCTTTTATCTGAAGAATCCCAGCACTATTATGTCTGTGCAAAATCCGAAACAAGAGTGCTGTTTATCGCCTATGAGCATGTGATCAAACGCTGCGAAAATGCCTGTAAATTCCATAGCCAGCTGGTAAGCAATCTGCTCCAGATGATTGCTCAGCGTGCCAGCCAGCAGGCCAGCCGGATCTATGTGCTGTCAAGAAACAGCACTCGAAAGAAGATCATGGCCTATTTAAATTCCATCGCCGCAGAAAAACAGACGAAAACTGTTATTTTGCCTATGTCCTACACCACCCTTGCCGAATACCTCGGTGTAGACCGCAGTGCCATGATGCGGGAGCTGAAGAACCTGGCAGATGAGGGGATTATAGAACGGGATGGGAAGAAATTGCGGATTTTGGATTGAAAATAGAGTGGGATATATAATTTTTACCAGTAAACGGTAACATTCTCATGGAAAATGTAGTTGACGAGAAGAAGTCTGTACAACATAATAATAGAAGTATAGATGCTGTCATCTGAAAAGGTTTGTGGGTGGCGGCATGAGGGAGAACAAACAAATTGGAGGTTTTTACATGAAAGTACTAAATTACGGTTCATTAAACGTAGACTACGTGTATTCCGTAGATCACATCATTGTAGGCGGTGAAACCCAGCATTCTTCCAAGCTGGAAGTTTTCAGCGGGGGAAAAGGACTGAACCAGTCTATTGCACTGGCGAAGGCTGGGGTGCCGGTTTATCATGCAGGAATCGTGGGAACAGATGGAGATATTCTGTTAGAGGCTTGTAAGGAAGCTGGTGTAAACACCAAATATATCCGCAGACTTCCGGTAAAGGGTGGTCATACCATGATCCAGGTGGACAAAAATGCCCAGAACTGCATCATTTTATACGGTGGAACCAACCAGATGCAGACAAAGGAATTTGTAGATGAGGTTCTTGCTGATTTTGGAGAGGGAGACTATCTGATCCTGCAGAATGAGATTAATATGCTGGACTACATTATTGACCAGGCTTATGAGAAAAAGATGAAGATTGTTATGAATCCGTCACCTTTTGATGACAAGCTGAGCACCTGTGATCTCAGTAAGGTTTATCTGTTTCTCGTAAACGAAATTGAAGGTGAACAGATCACTGGCTGCAAGGATAAAGATCAGATCCTGGATGCCATGGCTGCGAAATTTCCTAATGCACGTTTCGTGCTTACACTTGGAAGTGACGGCGCTGTTTATTATGATGGAAAAGAAAAAGTTTTCCAGGATATTTTCAAGGTAAAAGCTGTGGATACCACAGCGGCTGGTGATACATTTACAGGATATTTCATTGCTGCAGTTATCGAGGGCAGATCCATCCAGGAGGCGCTGAGAATGGCTGCAAAAGCCTCCTCCATTGCTGTTTCAAGACCAGGTGCTACACCGTCCATTCCGAGAGCGGATGAAGTGAAGAAGGAGCTGGGAATGTTGTAAATTGTGAATTGCATAAGAGTGTATCAGTGTGTGGCAGTCGCCAAAGTCCATGCTTGCATGAGGCCTTGGTGACTGCCTCGTTTTTTTTAGAGAACAGGTCTTATTCACCGGAGCGGTTGCCTGGCTCTGGATAGTCTTGGCAGCCGTCTCCATAACGCGCGAACTTTATATAATATGTTTTGCATACTGTTTATAAATGTTTATATAAATGTTTACATGAACGACTAACAGAAAGGATAAAATAATACAGATTTTATAGTAAATACTTACTAAAAATAATACAAAAACCTTGTGCATTCATACAAAATAACACATAAAACTAAAAAGATCATTGAAATATTTATACAAATGTTTATAATCAAATTATCAACAGTTCGGAGAGAAAACCGAACAAAAACAGATCTTAATTATATTTCAAGGAGGACGTATTTATGAAAGCAAGAAAAGCAATGGCATTAGCTATGACAGCAGCGATGGTTGGAGGTTTAATGACAGTTCCGGTAATGGCTGAAGAGAATGCAGAATTACTTCCAGGCGGCGGAAGCAAGATCATTTACTGTATCACACCTTCCACATCTAACCCATTCTTCAACACAGAGCAGGTAATTGCGAAAGAAAAAGCTGAAGAACTTGGATACGAAGTAAAATGTGCTTCCCACGATGACGACGCTGCTACACAGCTTGAGCTTTTCGAAGCAGCTATCAACGATGGCGCAGCAGCAATCATTTGCGATAACGCTGGTGCAGATGCTTCCATCGAAGCAGTTCAGAAAGCATATGACGCTGGAATCCCGACTTTCCTTATCGACCGTGAAATCAACCAGTCCGGACTTGCAGTAGCACAGATCGTTGCAGATAACGCACAGGGTGCAGCAGCAATCGCAGAAGTATGGGTTGAGGCTATGAACTACGAAGGCAAATACGCAGAGCTCCTTGGACTTGAATCCGATACAAACTGCCAGGTTCGTTCTGATAACTACCATTCTGTAATTGATGAGTATGAGGATCTTGAGATGGTAGCTCAGCAGTCCGCTAACTGGGATCAGACAGAAGCTTATGAAAAGACAGAAGCAATCCTTCAGTCCAATCCAGAGATCACCGGTATTATCTGCGGTAATGACACAATGGCATGTGGTGCTGTTCAGGCTTGTCTGGATGCAGGACGTAACGACATTAAGATCATCGGTCTTGACGGATCTGACGAAGCAAACGCTTACATCAAATCTGGTGACATGGTTGGTACCGCTCTTCAGCAGATAGCTCTGATCACTGAGATGGCAGTTGAGCAGGCAGACGCTTACCTTAACGGTACAGCTCCGGAAGAAGAGAAACAGCTTGTTCCTTGTGTAGCAATCACAGCTGACAACACAGATTGCCTGAACGCATTTGTTTACACAGAACCAGAAGCTAAATAATCTGGCTGCCAGGAAACAGATTTTTATAAAAAATGAACGAGTGTTTGAAAAATTATTCGCACAATCTGCATGCCCCGCTTTGTGGTATATTTTGCAGAAAGTCTTTTTAAACACGCTTTGGAAGGCGGTGCGCCAGCGCCGCCTTTTATAATAGAAAGCAGGGAGAGATGATTATGAAAAGCAGAAGAATTTTGGCAGTTCTGGCCGCATGTACAGCAGTAACCTTTACCGGCTGTGGTGTTGTAACTGTAGTACCCATTGGCGAAGAAGCTTCTTATACAGGAAAACAGGAATTTGATTCCGCAGCAGAGTCCCAGGGTGACTGGGGAGCCGTTGTAGCGGACATTTCCGACAAGGCACAGGATCTTTCTGAATTATTAAATGGTGATGGCATTACAGAAACAATTGCAGTAAAAGGCACAGGAAAAATCAAAGAATACAATACAGACACCCCGAAACATTATCTGATAGTAGAACTGGATGGATATACCGGAACTACAGAGGTTCAGGTCCGGACAGATGGACCGAACTCCAGTACCGCCATCCGTGACCTTCAGTCTCTGAAGAATTTTGAAAGCTTTACCAACCAGACGGAATGGTCAAGCTATGGAAAAGAACTGAACAAGCAGGCGCTTGCACAGGTAATTGACCCACTTGGAATCGACGAAAATGTAGTTGGCAAGACTGTTACATTTACAGGCGGCGCAGAAGCCGGTACAGATGCAGTATCTGTTACAGCAGTTGAGCTGACGATTGAATAAAAGGAGGAAGCATTATGTTTGATGATCCGAATGTTGTTCTCCATTGTGAAAAAATTGATAAAATTTATCCCGGAACCAAAGCTCTGGATCAGGTTTCCTTCGATCTTCTGAAAGGAAAGGTAAACGTTCTGATCGGTGAGAACGGTGCCGGAAAATCCACCCTGATGAAGATGATTGCCGGAATCGAGCAGCCTTCAGCAGGTAAGATGTACATGGACGGCCAGGAGGTTTACTTCAAGGATACCAATGCAGCCCGTGCAAAAGGTATCGGAATCATCCACCAGGAACTTTCTCTTTTCCCGAATATGACAGTTTACCAGAATATTTTTATGGGACATGAGAAAAAGAAAGGCTTTTTCCTGGATGACAAGGCCCATTCAGAGGGTGCGAAAAAAATCCTGCAGCGTCTGGAACATGAAATTCCACCGGAAACCATGGTCGGAGATCTTCGTGTAGGACAGCAGCAGATGGTGGAAATTGCACGAAACCTGAACCAGGATGACTTACGTGTCCTGATCATGGATGAGCCTACGTCTTCTCTTTCTGCCGCAGAGGTTAAGGTACTTTTCAAGATTATGAGAGAGCTTCTGGAAGCCGGAATTTCCATTGTATATATTTCCCATCGTCTGGAAGAAATCATGGAGATTGGCGATCACGTTACCATTCTTCGTGATGGAAAATACGTTGCAGATGCTGATGTAAAGGACATTGAGCTCAGCTGGATCGTAGAGAATATGGTTGGAAAGAACACCCAGTATCACCGGTTTGAGAGAAGCATTGACCTTTCCAAACAGCCGAAGGTGCTGGAAATTAAGGATATGTGCCTTCCGAAAAAAGGCGGCGGCTGGACTCTTGACCATGTAAGCCTGGATCTGAAAAAAGGCGAGGTCCTTGGTGTTTACGGACTTCTGGGAGCTGGACGAAGCGAGCTGTTTGAGTGCCTGATGGGACTTCATCCGGAGCACACCGGTGATGTACTCTATGAGGGCAAAAAGCTAAATATCAAAGATGTTGCCGCCCAGATCAAAAACGGTTTTGCTCTTGTACCTGAGGATCGTCAGAGCCAGGGTCTGATCCAGACTCTTGACATCGGCAAGAATACCGCTATTTCTTCTATGAAAGATTATGTAAAAGGTCTGTTCCTTGACGAGAAAGCAGAGAATGCGGCAGTTGACGAGCAGATCAAGGATATCCATATTAAAGTGGCGGACAAGAGACTTCCAATCCTGTCACTGTCCGGTGGAAACCAGCAGAAGGTTGTAATCGGCAAAGGACTTTTGACCAAGCCGAAGATCTTACTTCTGGATGAGCCTTCCCGTGGTATTGATATCGGTGCGAAGACTGAGGTCTTTGAGATCATTCACGACCTTGCGGAAAAAGGACTTTCCATTATCGTTATCTCATCTGAGCTGAAAGAGATCATGGCAATCGCAGACAGGATCGTTGTATTGTCAAATGGCAAAAAGACCGGCGAGCTGACCGGAGATGAGATCACAGAAGACACACTTGTACGTACATCTTATGCCGGACTTGGAACCGGAAGAAATGCGTAAGCCGGGGAGGAGCAGAACAATGAATAACAAAAAATCAAATAATAATCAGTTGTTAATGACACTGTTAAAAGGACGTACCTTTATTGTACTGGTACTCCTGGTCATCTTTTTTACCATTGTAAAAGGAACCACATTCCTGTCAGCATCTACACTGACCATGGTTGCCAAGCACGTAGCCCTGTATGGAATCCTTGCACTTGGTATGACCTTCGTAATCATTACCGGCGGTATTGACCTTTCCGTTGGTTCTGTAGTCGGACTTGTTGGTATGCTTGCCGGTGGTATGATCCAGGAAGGTATTACACTGAAATTTGCAGGTGTAACCCTTTACTTCAGCGTTCCGGTAATCATTATTACCATGCTGGTTGTTGGATGCATCATCGGTGCAGTTAACGGTCTTATTGTAACAAAATTAGGTGTAGCACCATTTATCGCTACCCTTGGTACCATGTACATCTGCCGTGGTTTTGCGAACCTTCGTTCCAACGGTGCAACATTCTCTGATATCAAGGGCTATGACGGACTTGGCAACACAGGCTTCAAGATCCTTGGAAGCAATATTGCCGGCATTCCTACCGGTGTTTACATTTTCGCAGTGCTTGCAATTATTTCCGTTATCATCCTGAAGAAGCTTCCATTTGGATGGTATGTACTTGCAGTCGGCGGTAACGAGAAATCTGCCCGTCTTTCCGGTATCAAAGCAGACAAGATCAAAATTATCGTTTACATGATCTCCGGCTTCTGTGCAGCATGGGTTGGTATGATCAACACCGCACAGCTTTCCGCAGCACATCCTGCATCTGGTGATGGCTGGGAAATGAACGCCATCGCAGCTACCGTACTTGGTGGTACTTCCATGAGCGGTGGTTCCGGAACCATTATCGGAACTGTAGTCGGTGCATTTGTTATCGGTGTTATCAATGATGGTATGACAATGTGTGGTGTATCCGAGTTCTGGCAGAAGGTTATCCGTGGTCTGGTTATCATCCTTGCAGTCGTAATCGACCAGACACAGAGAAATCTTCAGGCGAAGATGGCACTTCAGGCAAGAAACGAGAACAAATAATTAAGTAACCAACAAAACCTTTCTTAATATTAAAATAATTTGAAAAGTTGAAAAAAATCTGAAAAAGATTTATAGTAATAATCAGAGATGCAGGAGGAATAGCATGAAAAAATTAGGGATTTTAAATGCCCAGCTGATCCGTTGTATCGCAGAGCTGGGACATAAAGATCTGTTTATGATCGGTGATGCAGGAATGCCCATTCCAAAGGGCGTGGAGATTGTAGACCTGGTTGTATGCGGAGGGGTTCCCACCTTTAAACAGGTGATGGATGCAGTGCTGGCGGAGACAGAAGTGGAAGCCTACACCATTGCAAATGAGATTGAGGAAAAAAATCCGGAGCTTCTTGCATATATTCAGCAGAGCCTTCCTGAGGCAGAGGAGAGCAGAATTGACCACGTAGATCTGAAAAAGATGTCTGCACAGTGCAAATTTGCAATCCGTACAGGTGAGTTTACACCTTATCCGAACATAATTTTAAGAGCGGGAGTTGCGTTCCCAGCATAAAATGATCAGAGAAGACGCTGCGAATAACAGGTGATAGCTTGTTTTTGCAGCGTCTTTTTTTCGCAGATGTATGGCATTATTTTACCGACAGAGGAGGAACTAAAATGAAAGTGAGTGTGAGAAAAATCAGTGAGATCACAGGATTTTCTCCGGCAACTGTTTCAAATGCACTAAACTACAAAAAAGGCGTGAATGCTGAGACATCTGCGAAGATTTTTAAAGTGGCGCAGGATCTTGGGTATTTTGAGGAAAATCATATCCGTAAAATAAAATTTGTCATGTTTAAGCGGGATGGTGCTGTGGTTGAGGATTCTCCCTTTTTTATCCAGCTGATTTCCGGGGTGGAACAGGAATGCCGCGCCTGTGGAATGGAAATGCAGATGTGCAATCTGGACAAAAGAGATCCTGGATATCAGGAACAGGCGAAGTGGATCATGAATGACAAGGCGTCGGCCGTGATTCTGCTGGGAACAGAGATGGTGGATGCGGACATTGACCTGATCCGCGGAATGACCTGTCCGTTTATTGTGATTGATTACTGGAAAGAGGATATGAGCTTCGATGCCATGCTGATCAATAATGCAGATTCTGCGCGTATGGCTACAGAGTATCTCATTGCCAATGGGCATAAAGAGATTGGTTATCTGCGGGGAGATTTCAGAATCAAACCTTTCCGGTCCCGTTTTGCAGGATATCAGACAGCGCTGCAAAAGGCGGGATTTCCCCTGAATAAGGACTATATTTTTACAATGGCAACTACCATCGACGGTGCTTACGAGAATATGAAACGGTATTTGTCTGAGAAGGTGAAGCTGCCTACAGCTTTCTTCGCAGACAACGATATGATCGCGCTGGGGGCTATGAAAGCTATGGCAGAGTTTGGAATCCGGATTCCGGAGGACATATCTATTGTGGGATTTGACGACCTTACTTTTTCCTCAATTTCTTATCCGCCTCTGACCACACTCCGGGTGCCGAAGCAGGAGATGGGAAGAGCCGTTGTAAGGCGGTTGCGGAATATTCTGAAAGATAATGACGGGATTAAGATCAAGATGCAGATGTGTACGCAGTTTATTGAGAGGGAAAGCGTGAAGAAGATATAAGAGGTACACAGTTGGGCAACTGATATTCCACGCAGGTCGGTACCGCGCTCCGGTGAACTAACGGTCAACTCTGGCTAAGACGTTCGGGAAAGCCCTCACGCCTAAGTCTATGCAGGTTGTGGATTTTACCTTCGCTAAGAGCGCACCTGAAATGACATGCTTAGGAATAGCAGTTGCCCAACTGCTATGTATTGGCGGAAACTGGATGGAATCCAAGTTTTACTTTACATTAATTTTTAATTGCCTTCATAATTGCGTCATACAGCTCGTCATATGTTTCATAAGCCGGAATCTCCGGATATTCAGCCTTGATAGCATCCGTGCTCTTGAACAGGAATCCTGCTTTACTTGCCTGGATCATGCCAAGGTCGTTGTGGCTGTCACCGCTGGCAATGGTGTCGTAGCCAATGGACTGCAGGGCTTTCACAGTGGTGTATTTGGACTTTTCGCAGCGCATTTTGAAATCAGTAATTTCGCCATTTTCGCCCACTACCAGTGTGTTGCAGAAGATGGTAGGATAGCCCAGCTTTTTCATAAGAGGACCTGCGAACTGGGAAAAAGTGTCACTGAGGATGATAACCTGGGTCTGTGCTCTTAATTTGTCCAGAAATTCCCTGGCGCCTGGAAGCGGGTCGATCTTGGCGATAGTCTCCTGGATTTCTTTCAGGCCAAGACCATGCTCTTTCAGAATGTTCAGGCGGTATTTCATTAATTTATCGTAATCAGGCTCGTCTCTTGTGGTTCGTTTCAGCTCCGGAATGCCGGTCTCTTCGGCAAAAGCGATCCAGATCTCCGGGACAAGCACACCTTCTAAGTCTAGGCAGACAATTTCCATAATCTCCTCCGTTCTGCAGCTGTAAAGATTGCTGCAATTGAATTTTATAGTGTTTTTCAAATCTCAATGTCAGATAAAGGGAAAGCAGTTAGGATGGTTGCTTTCGCACACTATCTTATTATAGCGTAAAAAAGCCGGGAACGCTATACCTAAATTGATAATGTGAGAATGGAATGTTCCCTGTGAGCTGCGGCTGAAATGTATAATTGTCGGAAATTAGTGGAAAACAGAGAAAAAATGTCTGGTAGAAATTTGTCGCTTATATTGCCGTTCCGTGAAAAATGTGGTATATTATTAATATCTGTAGTAATATTAGACAAAATAAACAGAATAATAATGGCAGGAGTGGTTAAAATGTATAACGAAGAGTACAAGCGCTGGATGGCAGCGGATCTCGAGGATGCAGATCTGAAACCAGAATTATCTAAGATTGAAGGAAACGACGAAGAAATTAAAGATCGTTTTGCAGTAGCTCTGAAATTTGGTACAGCAGGACTCCGTGGAGTTCTTGGAGCAGGTACCAATCGTATGAATATCTATGTAGTGCGTCAGGCTACACAGGGGCTTGCTAACTGGGTGAAGACTCAGGGCGGCACTCAGACCGTTGCAATCAGCTACGACAGCCGTCTGAAGAGTGATATATTTGCGAAAACAGCAGCAGGAGTTCTGGCTGCCAATGACATTAAGGTCAGAATTTATGATGCATTAATGCCTGTACCGGCCCTTTCCTTTGCGACACGCTACTATGAGTGCAACGCGGGTATTATGGTTACCGCATCTCATAACCCTGCTAAATATAATGGATACAAGGCTTACGGCCCGGATGGCTGCCAGATGACAGATGATGCTGCAGCTATCGTTTATGATGAGATCCAGAAGACAGACGTTCTGACTGGTGCGAAATATATGTCCTTTGCAGAGGGCGTTGAGGAAGGCCTGATTCGCTTTGTTGGTGACGATTGCAAACGTGCTCTTTACGATGCAATCGAGTCACGCCAGGTTCGTCCAGGTCTTTGTAAGACAGCAGGACTGAAGCTGGTTTACAGCCCGCTGAATGGTTCCGGACTTGTGCCGGTAACCCAGATCCTGAAGGATATCGGAATCACAGATGTAACAATTGTTCCGGAACAGGAATACCCGAACGGCTATTTTACCACATGCAGCTACCCGAATCCGGAGATTTTCGCAGCTCTGGAGCAGGGACTGAAGCTTGCCAAGGAGACAGGAGCAGATCTTATGCTTGCTACTGACCCGGATGCAGACCGTGTTGGTATTGCCATGAAATGCCCGGACGGTTCCTATGAGCTGGTAAGTGGTAATGAAGTGGGAGTTCTTCTTCTTGACTATATTGCAGCTGGCCGTATCGAGAAAGGCACAATGCCGAAGAACCCGGTTGCAGTGAAATCTATCGTTTCTACACCTCTTGCAGACGCAGTTGCAGAGCACTACGGTGTAGAGCTTAGAAGCGTACTTACCGGATTTAAGTGGATCGGTGACCAGATCGCACAGCTCGAGGCTGCCGGTGAAGTGGACCGTTTCATCTTCGGATTTGAAGAGAGCTACGGATACCTTGCAGGACCGTATGTACGTGATAAGGATGCCATTATCGGATCCATGCTGATCTGCGAGATGGCTGCATACTACAGAAGCATTGGAAGCTCCTTGAAGCAGAGACTTGAGGAGATTTACGCACAGTATGGCCGCTACCTGAACAAGGTTGACAGCTTTGAATTCCCGGGACTCAGCGGAATGGACACTATGGCAGGAATCATGCAGAAATTCCGTGACAACCCGCCGGCAGACATTGCAGGCTACAAGGTAGTGAAGGTTACCGATTATAAGAAGCCTGAGGAGACCGGTCTTCCAGCAGCAAATGTTCTCATTTACAAACTGGAGAATAACGAGACTGTAGTTGTTCGTCCATCCGGAACAGAGCCGAAGATTAAGATTTATTACACTACACTGGGTAAAGATCTTGCAGAGGCAGAAGCTGAGGAAGAGAAGCTGGCTAAGGCATTGGAGCCGATGATGGCTTAAGGCTTAAGCGAAGTATATAATCGTATAGTGAATAATCGCCCCTTGCGGAATGATTCTGCAGGGGGCTTTTTGCGCTGTTTGTAAATTTTTTCTTTATTTGAAGTGAAAATCCCCATTAAGTCGTTGATTACAGTAAAGGGCAGACCATATTGTATAATGCTTGAAAAGAAAACGAGGTGACAATTTATGCTGACGCTGTTATTTATCATTTTAATGTTTGGTATATTTGGCAAAATGATCGGACTTGCCTTCCGCGCAACCTGGGGAATTACGAAAATCTTTTTTCGTCTGATATTCCTTCCCCTTGTCCTGATCGGATTAGTTCTGGGAGGTCTGATCTACATAGCACTTCCCCTTCTTGTGATAGTTGGGATTATCATGCTGGTATTGATGTAATATATTGATAGAATAAAAAATAGATGAAAATACAATCGAAAATATGTTCACTTTGCCAGATGACAAAAAGCGACAGATATGGTAGTATAGATACATCAACGAAAGAGAAATACGAAAAACACTTAAGAAATCTGAAATACGAAAGAAAGCAATAAAGCACAAAAGAATCTGAAAATACAAAAGAACTTAGAAGTACGAAAGTTCTGTGTTTCACCAAAGATTTGTAAATTACTAAAGATTCATAAGCCGCTAAAGATCAACCAAAATACCTAAGATCAATAAGAAAACGAAAGATTTTCGAAACACATCCGATAAAATTATAACAAGACACATCAGAAAAAATGGCTGGGAACTAGTTTCCCAGCCATAAATCATAACAATGTCGAATTAATCCCGTTTGAAGAATAATGTTACTGTTAACTGGTAATATTCCGCGAGGTGTTTTTATGAATAAAGTTCACAGAAAACCCGAGAATAATTTATCCTGTTCAGGCTAAATTGGAAATTTATAGCCCTTTGTAATAAAATAATGTATACTGAAAGAACATCATAAACAAAAGTTACAGAGAAAATAAAAGTATTAGGAAGTTATAAAATGAACAGGCAGCAGGCAATGAAGCTTCTTGGCATTACCCAGGAAGATGACGAAAGAGAAATTAAGCGAAAATATCATAAAATGATCAGCCGTTTTCATCCGGACTCATTGAATGAAGTAGGGGAAGCCCATATTCAGCGCGCACAGGAGATAAATGAAGCGTACCGGATACTGAGCCAGAGCGATAGCCGGGAAATGCAGAACGTATATGGAACGGAAGTTTATGGAACAGAGGCTCATGGCACAGACAATCATAAATCTGGGAAGAAGGAACAGCATCAGGAATGGTCTGGTGAATGGAACGAGGCTGCTTTTATACCAAGGAATATTTATCTGCACTATAGTATGAATCTTTCTGAAGAAGAACGAAAGGAAGCCCAGGGGAAACTGTATTATCAGGCTGCCTGTGGAAAATATATGTGGGATCCGGAGGAAGAGGATTTCGCGCTTTTTCTTACCAGTATTCGTCATGCAGCCGCAGCTCTCCTTGAGAGAATGGAGAATGCCGTAAACGCAGAAGACTTATCTTCTGTACCAGATTTGAAGGAATACCGTTTCCGCATCCAGGCGAAGCTGTTTGAATATCTTTCTATGCAATATGTGAACCCATTACTGGTTCTGGATTCCCTGATGAAACCAGAGAGCACAGATAGAAAAGGTCAGAAAATTTATCGGGTTAAAGCATTTCTGGTGGCAGAAGCCGCATCCCCGGAAGGCAGGCTTATAGCAAGCTTGCAGTCTGGCGAATATCTGTTTCCAAAAGCTTTCCATGGGAATCAGATTCAGCTTATGAATAAAGACAAACAGGTATTGGGGTATCTTCATATGGAAGATGACCGGCTGTATTTTTGCATTATTCCTCTTCTGAAGAGGCATGCAGCGCAGGTGAAATTTCTGGTGCAGGAAGAAGGCGGTGGAACAAATGAAAAAAATGAAGGAATTAATAATACGACGAATAGTAGTAACTTCAGAAATAGCGGCAGAGGAATAAAGCGTGGAAACAATAAGCTGAAAGTTAATATTGATTTCTATTTTCGGTTAGAGGATGAGAACTATACTTATAATAGTTCAGAGCTTAATTTGAAAATTGCAGAAATATTGAATGGATATGAGAAGTATTTGCGAAAATATGATCCGGAACAGGACCAGTTTTGTGATCTGTTTGCCCGCCTGTCCCGCTCGAATTTTCGCAGTCGTTTTCATCTGAAGGATAAGGATATACAGTATATCCGGGAGAAAGGAATGGATACCATCCGCAGTCATGCCTCAGATTTTGTGCGAACACGTTTGGCTCTGGCTCAGATTCCCAATGATGGCAAACAAACTCCAATGCGCGGGCACCCTGTATTCCTGGCTCAGCATGCTACTGGCTGCTGCTGTCGGGGATGCTTGTATAAGTGGCATAGAATTCCAGCAGGAGTGCGGCTCACAGAAGAGCAGCAGGAATACATAGTAGATGTGTTGATGGCATGGATTGAGAGAGAATATAACAGAAATGTATAGGGCTATGAAGTTGGTTTTATATATGCAATCGGTAATATTAAGGTATATGAAATATATAGTTTAACTGGAATTTTGAGAAGATAAGAATGGGGAACGGTTTATGAGAATATTTCACTTATCAGATTTACACATTGGCTTGAAATTAATCAATCGTGATCTCAGAGAAGATCAGGAATATATACTGGATCAAATAATTCAGAAGGCCGCAGAGAAAGTGCCTGATGCGATCGTGATCGCAGGGGACATCTATGACAAAGCAGTTCCGTCTGCAGAAGCAGTGGAGGTGTTTGATCATTTTATCGGAAAGCTGCGAAATGCAGTTCCGGATTCTGTAATTATGATGATCAGTGGAAATCACGACAGTGCACCTCGTGTGAACTGTTTTCGGAGCGTGCTTGACCGTCAGAAAATTTATATGATCGGAATGCCGCCTCAGACAGAAGAAGATCATATTGAGAAAGTGGTACTCCAGGATGAATATGGTCCGGTGAATTTTTATTTGCTTCCCTTTGTGAAGCCTTCCATGGTGAAGCTGATCACTGGCACAGACGAGAATGGAAATAATCTTTCTTACAATGATACGATCCACAGACTGATAGAACGTGAACAGATTGACATAAACCAGAGAAACATTCTGGTCAGCCATCAATTCTATCTGCCTATGGGGGAGAATGCAGAAGAAATTGAACGAATGGACTCTGAGATCCGGACAGTAGGAAATATTGACCAGGTGTCAGCCGATATTCTGCAGAAATTTGACTATGCGGCATTGGGACATATTCATAAGCCAATGAAAGCAGGCGGCGAGTTTTATCGCTATTGTGGAACGCCGCTGGCATGCTCTGTAAGTGAAGCAGGTCAGAATAAAGGAATTATAATGGTTGACATAAAACAAAAGGGCGAAATTACTACAGAAGTAATTCCACTGGAACCGCTGCACCAGATAAAAGTGATCAAGGGAGATTTAGAGAGTGTTCTGGCACAGCGCTGTAAAGATTATGTGACAGTAATTCTTACGGATAAGGTGGATCTGGACGTAATTGATATGCAGGATCGTCTGCGCCTGGCTTTTCCAGGGCTTTTAGAGATACGCCGTGAGACTGTGCGGCAGGCTGATTATACCAGACATGCAGACAGTGAGCGTGAATTGAATCCATTTGAACTTTGCTGCCAGTTCCTCGGAAATGCAGATGCGGAAGAGCAGGAAATTCTTCAGGAGGTTATCAATACAGTACAGGAGGTGACGAAATGAGACCTGTGAAACTTACCATGCAGGCGTTTGGTTCCTACGGAAAACTGACACAGATCGATTTTCAGGAGCCGAATCAGAATCTGTTTCTTGTGACCGGAGACACCGGAGCAGGAAAAACAACTATATTTGATGCCCTTGTATTTGCTCTTTACGGTGAAGCCAGCTCCAGTACAAACAAGAAAGATGGTGTTGTACTGCAAAGCCAATATGCAGAGTTGAACGTTGAACCATTTGTAGAGCTTGTTTTTTCCGAAGGGACAGGAGAAAATAGCCTGCTGTATACTGTCCGCCGTGTTCCCAGACATCTGAAGCTTCTGACAAGAGGGGCGGGGAAAAATACAGGAAGCCGTGAAGTACCGGGGTCTGTCAGCCTGATCATGCCAGATGGTACCGAATATCCACAGAAGGAAGCTGACAGCAAGCTGGGGGAGATCCTCGGTCTTACCAAAAGCCAGTTTATGCAGGTTGCCATGATCGCTCAGGGAGAATTTATGGAGCTTCTTCGTGCAAAATCTGATGATAAGAAAGTCATCTTCCGGAAGCTGTTTAACACTGAATTATACCAGAATATTGTGGACGAGCTGATGAATCGCAAGCGTTCCCTGGAAAAAGAGATTGCTCAGATCAAAACTGCATGTCAGACTGAAGCTGCCCATGTGGTAATTCCCCAGGAATATGACCAGTGGCAGGAAATAGAAGGGCTAAAAAAGCAGGTTTTGAATGGGGAAATTGTAGTGATGGATTGCTTTCTGGATCATCTGGGCGAGTTATGCAGAACACTGGAGAAAAGTGTGAATTTTACCTCGAAAGAATTACAATCCGCATCAAAACTCCGCGATGAAAAAAGGGATATCTACAACAGTTCCATTCAGCTGACGAATTTATATGCGCAGCTGGAAAGCGCTGAGGTTCAGCTTTCTGAATGTGGGAAAGTGGAAGCACAAATAGGGGAAAAGACCATTCTGTCAGAGAAAATTAAGAAAGCATACGAAATAAAAGGCGAATACGCACGCTGTCAGGATGCCTTGCGTAATATGCAGACATGTGAGAGTGCCTTAAAGGAGCAGCAGGAACGAGCTCCTTTATTAAAAGAACAGTCACAATCTGCCATTCAGACAGCGAAGGCGGTGAAAGAAACGGCAGAGAAGGAGCTTAAGGCGTACACCACTATTTATGAGCGCGTGAATAAAGAAGTGAAGCTCCTTAAGCAGATCAAGGAAGCAGAAAAAAGTGTAAAGACTAGCCAGCAAAATCTGACCGCAGCGCAGGCCGCAGACCGCAAAGCCAGAGAAGATCTGGAGAAAATGGAGAAGCAGGAAGCAGACTGGAGGGCTCAGTCAGAGAAGCTGACCGACACTAATGAGAAAATTGCTGTCTGGAAAGGGAAAAATCAGGAACTGGAAGTACTTGGCATTGAAGTACAAGAAACGGAAGATCTTCTTAAAGGTGTAGAAACACAGAAAAAACTGGCGAAGAAAGCACGAGAGACATACCAGAAGAATAGAACCAGATATGACGCAAAGAGCCAGGAATATGAGTCTATGCGGAGAATTTTTCTGGATGAGCAGGCTGGTTTTCTGGCGCGCGAGCTTCAGCCAGGGAAACCATGTCCTGTATGCGGTGCAATAGAACATCCGAATCCATGCATAGCTTCTACCCTTCATAGAGATCTCACTCGTGAGCAATTGGAATTGGCAGAAAAAGAAGTTTCTGAGCTTCGAAACAGGCAGGAACAGTCTGCCGGTGAAGCAAGGTCAGCCATGGATATAGTTGTAGAAAAAGAACGACTTTTGGAAGAGACAGGAAGGAAGCTGTGCACGCGTATTTTAAATGATCATGAGCAGTTTCCGGAAGCAGGAATGCTGGAAGTATTTGATTCTTTAGGAGATAATATAAAAAATTTCCAGGAGAGCAGAAATTTAGAAGCCCCTGGTGCAGCCCAGGATCAGATGGCGGATAACGAGTGTAATTGGAATGTATTGCTGAAGCAGATACAGACACTTCTTGGAACCTGGAAAACTTTATTACAGGAAGAGGGTGCAAGACTTAATACAGCCCAGAAAACATTGCGTAATCTTCAGGATGCTCTGGGACAGGTAGAAGAGCAGAAGAAATCAGGAAAAACTGCCGTAGAGGAATGCGGACAAAAGCTGACTGCGGCAGCAGCGTCAGCCAAGAGCGCAGAAGCTCTTCTGAAGCAGCTGAATGATTCCCGGGAATATCCATCAGAAGAGGCGGCTATGACAGAGTTTAATCAGGCAAAAGGAAAATGGAAAGCAGCAGAAGCTGCTTCCAAGGAAGCTGAAAAGAAAGAAAAAGCGTCTTCTGAAGAGCTGGTTAACTGTACCAGCTTGATTAAACGATTTGAAGGGGAACTTCCAGATCACCAGAAGCTTTACCAGGAGCGGCAGGCCTTTTATCAGACTTTGATGAATGAGAAGAATATAACAGAGGCAGAATGGGCGGATATAGCAGAGAACTATACCCGTGAAACAGCGGAGATTTTGCAAAAAGAAGCAGATAGCTGGCAGCGAAAAAAACTAGCCGCACAGACCACTGCAGAAACAGCTGGAAAAGCCATAGATGGCAGGAGCAAGCCGGATATGGAAGCTGCCAAGTCCCAGATGGAGGAAGCTGAGAAAGTACGGCTTCAGACTCAGACGAAACTGGAACTTTATAAAGAACAGTATAAAGCTAATAAAGAGGCATATGATATTCTTAGCCCTCAGATGGAGAAGCGAGGTAAAATCATTGAAAAGCATACCAAGCTGGAAACTCTTTATAAGCTGTTGTCTGGAAATATGTCCGGAAACCGTATGGATCTTGAAACCTATGTGCAGAGATATTACCTGGAGAAGATTCTTTATGCGGCCAATCGCCGCTTTGCGAATATGTCTGCAGGACAGTTTGAACTTCGTATGGTAGACGAGGAGAATGCGGGGAAAGGCAAGAATCGTGGTCTGGATCTTATGGTATATTCCAATGTTACCGGCAAAGAGCGTGAAGTCCGTACCCTTTCCGGAGGAGAATCCTTTATGGCAGCCCTGGCATTGGCACTTGGAATGGCAGATCAGATTCAGGAGAGCTCTGCAGCGATACATCTTGATGTAATGTTTGTGGATGAAGGCTTCGGTTCCCTTGATGAGCATTCCAGAGAACAGGCGGTAAAGGTTCTTCAGGAACTGGCGGGAGGAAGCAAGCTGATTGGAATTATTTCTCATGTGACCGAGCTGAAGCAGGAGATTGAAGATCAGCTGCTCGTCAGCAAAGACGAGAAGGGAAGTCATGTGAAGTGGCAGATAAGCTAGAATCTGTTTGAAAAATCATTCCCGCAATCTGTACGCTCCACTTTGCGGTATATTTTGCCCGAATTCAGTTGCCGTAGCACGCTACGGCTCCTTCCTCCATCTTGCATATGAAGAAATCATCCTGCGTTAATGTAGTAGATACTTGGTTGAATAAAGAATATCGGGAAGCAATTAAGCTTCCCGACAAATAAAAAGTTCTATAGATTTTTTGTAAAATCAATAAACTCTTCCGGCTCACCGTAATCATGAATCCGACAGTTTGCCAGACGCTGTATTTCCTCTTGATTTTCTTCATGAGAGTCGTACACAGCAGTGGTATAGAAGCCATCTTTCTTAGCTGTAGTAAGGGCATGAAGAGAATCTTCAAAGACCATGGTATTGGTTCGGTCAGTGCCAAGAAAGTTCAAGGCTTCCCGATAAATGGTTGGTTCGTCCTTTCCGGCACCCACAGAAGAGCAGGTAAAGATTTCGCTGAAATAATCAAGCACTCCGCAACGTGCCAGGGCAGCTTCCACGAGGGAGCGCTCTGTAGCAGTGGCAATACACATTTTGACTCCGGTCTCATGAAGCTGAGCCAGAAATTCTTTCAGATGAGGCTTCAGCTGAGCTTCATAGCGGTAGAAATCATCTACAATTGCTACAGCACTCTTGATCAATTCATCTCGGGTCTGTTTTACACCATAGTGCTCAATAAAATAGTCAGCTGCCTGGTGGAGACTCATAGTGGCGATTGCTTCATCCAGATTCGGTTCAGGTTCAATTCCCTGGCTTCGCAGGTAATTTTCGCCTACATGATCCCAGGCTGACATAGAATCCAGAATCGTACCATCCAGATCCCAGATGGCACCCCTTAACATGAAATTCCTTTCCTGGAAGATGCATTGTCTTTGGAAATACAAGTAGAATCTTTCATTTTGAGAGTAAGCTCTTTAAGCTCTCTGGTTGCTTTTGTAATATCTTCAGCTGCAAAGATGGCACTTACAACTGCAATTCCGCAGATACCGCTTCCAGCCAGCTCCATTACATTGTCATGTGTAATTCCACCGATAGCAATAACGGGAATATTTACAGCCTCACATATTTGTTTTATAGTTTCATGGCTGATATTGCCGGCATCTTTTTTGGTTCCGGTTTGGAATGCGGCACCTACTCCCAGATAATCTGCGCCATTTTTTTCAGCAAGAACAGCCTCTTCAACTGTATGCGCAGAAACGCCGATGATTTTGTCAGAACCGAGGATGGCTCTGGCATTACCAGCAGCCATATCCTCCTGCCCTACATGAACGCCATCGGCATTGATTTCTTTTGCAATTTCTACATTGTCATTGATCACGAATGGTACATGATAGCGCGCACATAACTCTTTGATTTCCGCAGCTTCTTTGAGAAAACTATCTGTATCCAGATTTTTTTCGCGTAGCTGAATGAAGGTAGCCCCACCTTTTAAGGCTTCTTCGACCTGGTCATATAAAGTTCTGCCATTTAACCAGCTGCGGTCAGTAACGGCATAAAGTAAAAGATCTTTTTTATTGCAGTTCATTGGTAAAACCTGCCTTTCACATGTAACTTGTGCGTCAAACACACTCTAATACATTATATAAAGCTGAATCTGGAAAGTAAAGGTAATTATTAAGCTAGAGCCTGTTTCGGCGAAGATCGAGAATCGTAACCCATAATGTTTGTTACACGAACAGGAATCTGTACATTGAATAACGAAAAGTGATATGTTAGACTAATATTAAAATTGTGTTTTTGTTGGTTTACAAAAAAGAGAGGAAGGTTTGATTATGGATCAATTTGAGAGGATGAAGGTGACACGGCAGGCGATGAATGGCAGGATGTGTCTGATGTTTGGTGGTATTTTCCTGATGTTTTCAGCCATTACCTCCACGATCATGTATGGAATCAATTTCTTTATGACAGCTCTGGAAGCAGACAAGGGAACTGCAGAGTATGTAGAACTTCTTAAGAATGCCGGAGTGGGAAGTGGACTTCTGAAAGGGATTGGTATTTGTTTTATTGCAGTAGGAATCTGGGAAGCTGTAGTTGGATTTCTATCTGTAAGGAACTCCAACAGAGTAGATAAGAGCAGATTTTCTGTAAAACTGGCCATATCTCTTCTTATAACTGAGATTGTCATACAGGTAATTCTGTTTTTTACCGGATTGATGAATCTGGGGCTTCTTTTTACAGCCATTGTGCTTCCGCTGTTTTTACTTTGGGGAGCCACCCGTTTAGGCAAAGTTGCCAAGGCTGATCCGGAACGCAAATTTGCAGTAGACCCAGCCAGGAAGAAATCCTCCCAGCAATCTCAACCGGCCGCCCCGAAGAAGAGCATTCGTGAGAGAGCCGCTATGCAGGCGCGAGAAGATGCAGTGGTACCAGAGAAACAAGATACTGTAGATGAGGAAAATATTGCAGATTCAGAAGAGTCAAATTAGAAACTCAAAGTATGAATATAAGCATCATAGGAAAATGCAGTGGGTATAAGCGTCATAGGAAAATGCAGTGGGAAAATTGTTAAAGATATATAACCTGTGAAATTGTATGAGCTGTAGTTAGTCGTTGTTGCCGATAATATGATTTGCATGTAGCTATTAAGGTATAAGAATTAGAGACTGTTTATGATTCAACACCGGATAAAGGAAAGAGAACCACAGTATATGGACATGAAAGAAATCATCACAGAAGCAGCCCGTAAGCTGGTTCTGGAGAAAAAAGTAAAGAAGCTTACAGTAAAGGATATTGTGGAAGAGTGCCAGATCACCAGGCAGGCATTTTACTACCATTTCGAAGGAATACCGGATATGATTCAGTGGAGCATAAAGCAGGGAACCAGGCGGCTGCTGGAGGCGTGCAAAGAGCAGGGTGGCGCAGAAGCAGCGCTGAAGTATCTGTTTGTTTTTGCCATCAATGCTATACCCGAAGTGCGAAAAGGAATAGAAAGTAATTATGGAAAAGAACTGGAACAAACCCTTATGCAAGGAACCTACGAGTTGTTTGAGAGCATTGTGGAAGAAGAAAATCTGTACCAGAATTATAGCCGCCAGGAGCTGAAACTGATCCTCCGTTACCACAGCCATGCTATCTTTGGTATTTTCCAGGACTGGACACCGGAGGATACGAAGAATCTGGATATGATCGTACACGAAGTCTATTTGATTATGATGGGAAAGAATGCTCCAGAAGAACTATAAAATATCGTTTGACTGTATTTACAGGAAGTGGAGGCGGCAAAGTATGGGCTATGATCTTCCGGAAAGGGTTGTAAAAGATATTGTAACGTTTGCTAAGAGGTATTCTGTCAGGAAAGTTATATTGTTTGGATCGCGTGCAAGGGGAAACAATACAGAAAGAAGCGATATAGATATAGCGGTATATGGTGGAGACTGACTGGAAATAGAATCCAGAGGCCGGATGCAAATACATGGAGGAAACTAAATAAGAGATCAAACGGGCGAGGTGTATTTTTTACACTTTGCCCGTTTTGTCTATACACGGTGAAATTTCTGACTATCGACACTTTCTTTTGCTTGTACTAGAATGAAATTATCAGGATTACGGAGCGTGATTGTGACGCACATCTTGCAGAAAGCCTTTTTCAAACATGTTCTAGAGCCTGTTTGAGGAAGGCTAGTACATCGAATATTAAGTAACTGCCATATTGACTTGTCTGATTTTTCATCTG
>OGRJ01000192.1_pt1 | contig 60610 bp, 48 predicted proteins | sample 1553411 | NCBI WGS metagenome assembly OGRJ01 (sample SAMEA2580084, study PRJEB22360) | human gut metagenome | biome: human gut; feature: human-associated habitat; material: faeces | place: Denmark | collected 2008/2010
TGCACATGATCCGGGCGTGCTTTCCATGGCGCGTGCAATGCATCCGGATTCAGCAGGTTCCCAGTTCTTTATCATGCATGAGAAATCTCCGCATCTGGACGGAGCTTACGCCGCATTCGGAAAGATCACAGAGGGCATGGATATCGTCAACAAGATCGCAGAGACGGCGACCGAATACTATAAGGAGCGTTTTCGAAAAAAGGATTGGGACGGCGTACCCTGGCCTGAAGCTAAACGGCCGGGTTCCGGAGGATCGCTGATGGTGCGTAGCGGATCGCTGATGAACACGATTCGTCCGACGCTGGTCAGCAGCCGCGAGGTGCGGATCGGAGCCGGATCGCCGCGCGTCCAATATGCCAGGATACACAACGAGGGTGGAACGATCATCCAGATCCCGACGGTCAGGCAGCGTCGGTTCTTTTGGGCGATGGAACATAAAGAGAACCCATCCGGCAAGAGTCCCGACATTTCGAAAACGGGGAAGTGGGCTGCGATGGCCAGGGCTAAAAAACTCACGATAAAAATCCCCAAACGACAATACATGGGGCACTCGCCGATACTGAACGATAAGATAATCGTCCGGCTGAACAGCCTGGTAAAACAACCATTTAAATAAAGAAAATATGACGGAGATTTATTCGGCGGTCGAAGAACGCCTTACGGCACAAGTGCCGGAACTATTATACATCGATTTAGAGAGTGGACAATTGGAAGGACAAACGCCTCCTTCTGTCGAATTTCCATGCGCCCTGGTCGACGTTCGCTTCAACAAGTGCGAAGACCAGAGTGCGAAGGTGCAGCAATGCGAAGTAACCGTCACGGTTCGCGTGGCGTTCGAGGCATGGATAGACGAGACGTCCAGCGTCACGCCGAAGCAGTGGAAACAAAAGGCCCTCGAAAAAATGCAGTTGCCGGACAAAGTATATTGCGCCCTTCAAGGGTGGGGGATGGATTTTTTCAGCAGCCTGTCCCGTAAAAGCGTCATTCCGGAGCAGCGTGCCGACGGGTTGAAGGTTTACCGGATCGAGTTCGAGACGACACAGGAAGACTATGCAGAATAAAAAAGCCCGCCGGACTGAACGGCGGGCTAATTATTTTATCTTACTTTCGTTAGTAAAAGTTCTCCTTTTTCGGGGTCGCTTGCTTTTAATTTCATTTTATTACCGTCCACAGTCCCGGAATACACGACACTACCCGACGGGCTTATGATGGTGATATTCGGAGCCTTGTATTCAAATGTTCTTTGCAAGTCAAGCGTTCCGCTGCCGACCGAGGTTTTCCATGACTCGGTACATTTTCCATTGATAGCGAAATAAAAAGTATAAGCCCGGTATTCGTTAATATCCTGATGCCAGACAGTGCCGACTAATTGATCGTTTTGATTTGTCGGCTCATCGTCTTTCGAACACCCGGCGGCAAGAATGAGCATAGCGCAAAGTAATAGTTTGTTCATCATAATTTTATTGATTAATAATATAATAACATCCAAATGTAGTCATTATTTCTTAATAAAGGAAGGTTTTCGGTGGTTTTCCATGTCAAACTTAGAGGCCCCGTAGTAGGGGCCCCTAATCGAACAACCGGAGTTGTGTTCCTCCGTCTTCCGCGCCCGGCTCGACGCATTTGAGATACTTTAAAAAGGTGTTGTAGCAGATGCCGTACACGGGCCTGATGTGTCGCTTCCAAACCCACTTGTAGCAGCGATCCTGTCGTCCAGGTTCGTAATGCTCTGCCGCTATGCGTTTTATGGCTTTCGCTCGCAAAAAATATCCCTTTTTATTGTATGCCATCGAAAAATCACTAACTTTGTCTTGTTCCGCCAGAACAACCGAGCCGTTGGTGATTATTTCGCTGACGGCTTTTTTAATTAACCAGGTCAGTGCCTTCCGCCGGAATGCCGACCCAGACCGATATCGGCGGCACTGAATGCCGATCCGGATCATCCCGTTTTATGTCGCCGCCTTTATATCGCCATCCGGTCTGCCGCATCGCGCAAAGTTTTGTTTTGAACGACCGCAATTCGCTATCTGTCATTTCGTAGAGAAGCTTCCCGGCGTGACGATGGATGAACGGGTTCAGGATCTGCCAGTCGTTCGGGATGCCGAGGCCCCGGCGTCGCGGACTCTGAGCGTCGGGGTTGGCTGTGAGCACAAACAATACATCGCTGCGAAGGGAGCGTATTTGGCCGTTCGCCGCTTCGTGCCTCTGCTGTATCGGGTGAGATCTTTCCATTGTCGAATGATTTTGCGTCGACGCATCGAGTCGGCCGATCAGGTCGACGATTTGATCGTCGGACATTTCCTTAGCGCTATCCACTCCGTAGCCGGCGTAGATATCCTTTTTATGGGCCTCCGCCCCTGTCTCTTTCAATAGGATGTGGAGTTTTGCGAGTAATTTATTCCGGTGCATACATGCTTAATTTTTCAGGTTTTACGGTTTTTACGATGGCACGAACGGTTTGCATCACTCTATCGCGTTCGTATGTATCCCTACAATAGATTTGTACGATTTCTTTGTCGATCATTTCGCGGGCGATCAATTCACTCAATCGACTTTTGATCCAGTCCGGACTAACATTATCACTTAGATCGTATCTATAATCGGCGCTCAATACGACGATCTCTTTGCTTCGACGCTCCGGAGTGGGGGTAAGGGATAAAGGTTCAAAGCCTCCCAGCGCTCGATACAATTTACCTACCCATTTACAAAGTTGTTTTTTCATGTGTCAATTTATTATGCCCGAAGGCTGGTTTTGGTTTTCTCAAATTCTTCATTCAGTCCCATCGCCAATGCCCGGCAGATGGGCGGTAAGATTGTCATCGGTTTTCGGTTTAATTGTATTGATAATCATTCCGGTAATTCAATCGTGATATCGACGTTCTTTTTCAGCACATCGATTATACTATTGCTAACCGCGAGGTAGTACCCGGCTTCATCTTTGCTGGGCATGAAATAGAAATACCGATTTTCTTCACGAAGAGGCAAACCCAACTTTTCCAGACCGTCGGAGGTGATGGAATTGTAGAATTTCTTGAATTTACCCGACGCTTCCCGGCCTTTTTTGGTGGTTCTAAGCACTTTGTATGCTTTATGCTCACGGTTCGACGCTTCCGGATTTTCCGACATCAATTTGGGATCGGGAACAAAACCGTCTTTAAATGCGACCATGCACGGATTCCATGCACAGGCGAAGCCCCAGCCCCAGCAGTATCCGAATGCTACCGGTCGCTCGCCAACCAACTCCTCAATAATGTTGCATGCCTCTTTGTACGTGGCTTCGCGCACATCGTTCATCCGCTTTAATTCGGCATGAAGCGCGGAACCTTCTCTAAATCTTAAAATCATAGCTTATAATGTTATGCCCGGAAGCGGTTACTTATACTGGCTATTATCAAAATCGAATTCGTATTCCGTATCGTCTTCAGTAATTTTATAGAACACCGCCGTTTCCGCATCGCGTTTAGGATCGATTCCTTTGTAGCATGTCGGATAAAATTGAAGGCCCTCGACATAGTCGTCCTGATTCATAACCACTGTATACCCTACCTGCTCGGCCAAATTGAAAAAAGGGATCGACTCATCCGGAATATCTTCCGGCACAGTGGCATAAGAGAATCCATCGGGTTCCTTGTTAAGATCGGATATATAATGCGTCCAATTCGTTACCCATTCCTGACGGAGTTTCGTGTCGTCGAATTCAATATCCAGAGACACTTCGCGTTTGATTGTTAATCGAATTTTTTTCATAATTGTATCTATTTTGTACAAAGTCTGTTAGAATAATTTTTGATAATTGGTCGGAACATAATTCATCCAAATCGTTTCCTGCATGATAGTTCCGCTACCGTTCACTATATTGCTGCGGATATTGTTGCGTTTAATCGGAAATTTCACTTTGTGCCAATCTCCGTACAATTCATTCATCAGGTTACAATCGTAGCCGCTAATCATCGCCTTACCTTCGATCCGATGGAGACGGGCGGCTAATTGTCGGTGATCGTCATCGGTAAAATCGAATTTGTAATCCTTGCCTTTACTTTTACCCCCTCGACTTTCTACCGGATAAGGCGGATCGCAATAAAAAAATGCCTTAGGAAAGTCTATTTTGTCTATGCAATCAGTATAGTCAAAATTCGTGATCTGAAACCCCGATCGCAAGACCTCCGCGACTTCGTGCAACTTCTCGATCGTATTATTCCAACGGGAAACGGTTTCGCCGCCCTGAGCGAGAACTTTCTTTTTCGCCATGTGCCAGCCTTTATTTTGACGCTGACAGCCCAAACCGAAAAACGACTGTCTCACCCTTACATAAAATCTGCGGGCCTGTTCAATATTATCATCGGAATATTCCCGGCAGTTGTCGTATTCCTGCAGCGAGCATGGCGTAAGCAATAACAAACGGATCAGATCGTCTTCATGGTTACGCAACACTTCGAAAAAGTTAGTAATATCGGAGTTGATTTCGTTGGCCGTTTTAATCACCTTGCCCGGATAATTGATCGACACGACCATACTGCCGGCGAACAGATCTACTAAATGCGTGAAACCTTCAGGGAAATACCGATACAAATATTCGATCCAGGTAAATTTACCTCCGAAATAATTGAAGGCTATTATTTTAGATTTATTGCCGCTCATTGTTCCTATCTCTTTTATATTTTGGATGCTTTCACTAAAACTTTGTCGATCTCCATCGCCACCTTCCGGAGCGTAGAGGCATTGGAATTGGTTTCTTCGGCCAAACGGATCGCGGCGGTTTGGATCAATTCGGCTTCCGCCGGAGCCATGTCGTGAAGGCTGACCTTTCCGTCTTTGTCAATATCGGCGTACATAATCGCATTTCGTTTATTTGCTCCCGGAGGCGGAGTCGAACCGCCTCGCGTGGCCACCCGGTCGGGAAAACTTAAAGCACAACAAACTTATCTTCGCGGACGATTTCGATACCGCGAGAGGCAAGAATCTGCCGGACAGTTTTGTCTTGGCTGTTGAACAAGAAGGTGAAATCGCACGATGATTTTACATAGGCGGGAGGGAGTGCTGCCGCGAGCTCCGAGCGGGCAACGGTCGGGAGCGGCTTGCCTTCCTTTAAAGGCTTTGCAGCCCCCGCCTTGATCGCAATAACCCCTTCGTCCATCGGCAAACGCCCGTCGGCAAACTCTCCGATGTGGTTTAAGCTGTATGCCTCGATGACTTCCTCGGCATCTTTAATCGCACCTTCGATCTCTGCTTTTTGGATTTTCGCGGCCTTGTAAGCTCTGATCGCTTTTTCGACTTCTTGTTTACTTACATTCTCCATAACGTATTGTTTTTTAGTTAAAATTGAGGTTGTGTTCAAATATCAGTAATTGCCGAGGGGGGATTGCAGGGCAATCAGGTCGCGGCGCATGTCGATAATGGATTCGATCGTGCGGTATAAATGAAGTTTCAGCAGCCGTAGCCGATCCTCGCACAGCCGGGAGCCGAAAATCCGCAGATATCGCTCCGTAGACTGCGCTCGTTCGCTTCTCATCACGATCATTCTTTCAAGTTGCTCGATCTGTTTTTGACGCCGTACCTCCTCAGGAAGCGTCCGGGCGTCGACAATTTTGATTTGTTCCATTATTCTCCGGTTTTAGCAATACAGTACATAGTTCTGAAATATTCTTCGGTAAGAGGCTTCCCGTCTTTTTTTGCAGAAAGTATGGCCGGTTCGAGGAAATCATGCAATTCGCCGTAATTGTCACATAGCCCGACCAGGAGCTTGCGCAACCGGATATCCTCCACCAAATCCATAAAAGGCGTGTATTTACGATCCATAGGGGGAAGGTTCACAATCCCGGCTTTAAATCTCCGCACGACCTGCTTGATACCCGGAGTCCCTTTCCCCAGAAGTAAATTCATCATTTTGGGCAGTTCCGGAGTACCGGCAATAACGAAAGCGGCATAACCTTGCACAAGATCGTATATGGCTTTGTACATTTTCAATCCGGGAATCTTTGTGTTCTCCCCTTCGTCGAGGATGAGGATCATTTTCACACCTCTGAGCGCCCTGCTTCTGAATTCGCGCGCGATTGCGCGCAGTCTATTGCCCGCCCCTAAAGGAAGTTCGATGCTTAATTGTCGTCCGATCTCTTCGATGATATCTTTGATCTTATCCATGTCGTTGATCGTTATTTTGATCGAGTCGGTCGGATGCGCTTTGCAGTATTGGTTGATCGCAAAAGTTTTTCCGCAGCCGGATTCCCCGATAATCATCTTGAAGGCCCCGCGACCATTTTCCGACATAGCGTTTTCGTGGGCGTTTTCAAGGGTGGATATCATCATCGTGAATTGCGATGTTGCTCGGATGTCCCAAACGGACTCTTGCAGGTTCATCCCGATACAATCGGCGATGATATGGAAATATTTGTCAGATATGGGGACTATCTTTCCTTCGGCGGCTTTGTATTCAAAAATCCCGTTCAGAATGTTACTCAGATACGACGGATTTATTCCGCAATGTTTTGCAAACATCGTCTGCGACATCGCATTCTGCTGAATATATTCGAGCGTTCTGCCCGAGATCAACTTTTTTACGCTTTCATCCATGATTTTTAACGTTTTATGTATTTGGATAAGTCTGATATTCTGTTTTTGTGGAAAGCTATCGACGCAGACATAATTTCCTTTTCCGCACGCGCCTGTTCTTTGTCTTTTTTCCGTGTCTCTTTCTTCTGTGCCTTTGCCAATTCTTTGTTGAACTCGGCTTCGGTGACTCCTTCCATCATGCCGTTGTATGTCTCTTTCGTCCCGATCCCCTGGATGTTGAAGTCGTAATTGCGGCACATCACGTCCTTCGCATACTTCACATCGGAAACGAAATCGTCCGCCATCGCTTCGACCTGTTCGCCTTTATCACTGTGATGACGCAGTGCGGAAAGCGTTTTTCCGTCGGCTTCCGATATGGATTTGGAGGCCAGTGATGCCGCCGGACAGCTAAGTATATATTTCCCGTCCATAGTGTACAGATCGGCCCCTTCTTCGTTCCAGTATGCCGTCACCGGCACATCCGGATTATATCCCATGTGTTTTGCGATTAATGCTATCGAATCCGTGTCCGTCGGAACGTCGAAACGATATTTTTCCCCGTTTTTTTCGATAGTCATAATCGATCGCTGGTAGCTCAGATCTTGCCGGCTTACATTGCCGGTTATCAACCGCCAGTGACGGTCGTCGTATGATTCAGCCTGCGGGTTTTTCCACTGTGCGAACCATTCGACGGGAGTCAGTCCGTTGCTCATTCGGGTATTGTTCCAGTCGGATACAGCCGTGTTTAGCTTCGTAATGGATTCCGAGTAGGTCGGAAGCGTCATTACGTCGTAATAATCCGGATTCGCAACGCTTTCAAGGCTGTGTGCATTCCATGAGGTTTCCGGGAGATTGAAATAGCTTTTAAACCGTCTTTTAAACAGTTTAAACGTTAATTCGGCAGGGTTTGCCTGGGAATTTCCCGGCTTGATCGTGCGGAAATTTCGGCAAACGAGCTGAAGATATTCCTTTGATTCGTCGCTTGTATATGCGCCGTGATTGTCCGAAATAAAGTCCATCACCTCAGTCCTGCCGTTGTTGCGTAAAGCCATTGTCATGGCGTTACGCAGCATCCGGACATCCTCGATATGTTGACTCTTCCAACTCACCGCATATCCGATGATACACCGGCTTGCAACGTCTGAAATCAACATCACGTATAACTTCATCATTCGCCACCTTCCGTACTGATCCTGATACCGATATGGAACCACGCCGGAACCGTCCGACGCCCATAATGAATTCGCAAACTCCAATGGGCGGGCCGGAACGTAGGGGCGGTATGTATTTCTGAAATGCTTTTTACCGTGACGTTCTTTCGCTGTCAGCATTTTATTCGTCCAAATGTTCGTATAATGGTTGAATGTGGACGGTTTTATCGGGATTCTGCCGACCGCTTCCATGTCTGCGGCGTAGGATTCCCATAGTTCGCGCTTGGTTCCTTTGGCCGCACCGCCCGGATTCAGCCAGTAGGTCATCATAATGGCCTGGTGCTCGTCGATGGGTAGCAGTTCACCGGTCGAATAGTCTATCAATTTGTATTTGCCGATGATCCGGCGATTGTCGTTGCAGTATTTCCCCGATACCAGGTAACGGCGCAGCAGTTCCGGATCGTCCGGCGACAGGCTGATTTTTTTACGGAGAGAATCAGCCGTTTTGACTTTCAATCCTTCGAGATCTGCGCGACGGATCAGTTCGACACAGGCGGAAAGAAAATCAGTCCGGGAGGAGAATCCTATCTCCCGGTAACGATTCCCGGACTCTTTGATATACCGACACCAGGCCATTGATTCGGCGAGTTGTCGGGACTTGTCGATATTAAAAATAGTTTTATCTCCGACTTGGTAATGCAGGAAATATTGAATATCCGAGTTGTCGATCAGTGTTTTGATCTGTTTTGAAATCGTTTTGTATTGCGCCGCTTGTCGCTCACGGCTGCCGCGCAGGTTCGCATTCTCGACAGCGGCGATCAATTCGTCCTTGCCGGGCAGCATATCCCGGTAACAACGAGGTTTGCGATTCGGAATCCGGTCTATGTCGTAGTAATATTGCCCGTTCCTCCGTCCCCAGCGCCATGATTTTTTGTTGTCGCCCAGGAAAAAATCGGACTGGACGGCAACCTTTTGCCAGGAGGCGGGAAGGGACCGCTTATAGCGAAAACGATAAACATCCCGCAGATCCTTTTCTTTTACTCCACACCCTTCGACCACCATACGCTGAGACACCCAGACGGTTTGCCCGTCGGAGGTCTCGCGTATTAGTATGTCGTTCGGCTGGATCATTTAAATCTGTTTTAGTTTAAATATCAATTTCATTATTATCACGTTCATTCCCATTAATAATCTGATGCGGTTTTGAGATCTTTCTGTTGCTATTACCGTATTTTTTAGAGATAATCCACTTCCGCTGTTCGTTTATTTCCTGTGGAAAAGACGCGATTTTCTTACGCAGAGACTCGCCCGTGCCGATCCTGAAATTGGAAAGTCTCAGTTCCGACAGGATGGCGGCGCAGGCATCATAAAACCGCTCGATAGAGGTCGCTCCAAACAGGTCTAAAAGGTTCCGGGCGACGACGCTCCGAATGAATCTGCACCACGCCAGCGCCGAGGCATAATCGTTTACGGTCGACGCGGGCAGTTGATAGCCGCTATGCAACCTGATCCACCGGGCATCCTCTTCATTCCGCAATTCCCGAACCGCCGCCATGAGGCTTTTTCGATTCTCGGCCTTTCGCCTGTGATTGTAGCGCAGGTTCGCATTCTCGACAGCGGCGATCAATTCGTCCTTGCCGGGCAGCATATCCCGGTAACAACGAGGTTTGCGATTCGGAATCCGGTCTATGTCGTAGTAATATTGCCCGTTCCTCCGTCCCCAGCGCCATGATTTTTTGTTGTCGCCCAGGAAAAAATCGGACTGGACGGCAACCTTTTGCCAGGAGGCGGGAAGGGACCGCTTATAGCGAAAACGATAAACATCCCGCAGATCCTTTTCTTTTACTCCACACCCTTCGACCACCATACGCTGAGACACCCAGACGGTTTGCCCGTCGGAGGTCTCGCGTATTAGTATGTCGTTCGGCTGGATCATTTAAATGTCGGTTAAATGTGTTTTAAATCTTTTTCCGTTTAAACATCAATCTCGCTCCATTTCTACCTTACACACTGGGCATGACGGGATACCTTTTGTAATCCATTTGGATGCAATCCGCACTGTGTAACCGCATTTAGGACAAGCGCACTTGTGCATCCGGCATTTATCCGGCTTCATCACCGGTACGCCCGTATGTAGTGAAGAATGAGGAAAGGGCCCTAATTTGTCGATGACGTGCGAAAACCATTCTTGCAGGTTTTCGCCGGCTACGGAACTGGACATATTACCTTCAAGACCCACATATAGGCCCACTTCCCGAAACTCTTTCCCGTGTCCGTTCACTCCGCATGCATGGATCAGTTCATGCGTCAACACCGCGAGAATACCCTGCTCCCCGCAAACATCGGAGATTATCGGATTGATATATATTTGAGGAAGTCGGTCGAGTGCCATACTCGCTGGGCAACAAACACCTAAGACCTTTTTCCTTCGAGCCAGGCCGCCCTTCGGTGGAAAACCGATGGAAACACGCACCTGCGGAACATCTTTTTTTCCGGCAAATCTCGGCCGAAGCTGGTCGACGGCTTCATTCAACCATTGTTCTCGTGTTTTGTCGCTCATATTGTTCGTTTAAACGGTCTTTTTTGCTCCCGCACCGGTATCGCGCCGGATAATGCCCTTGCATTCGCGGGATAAATCGCTATATTTATGATTGCCAAACCTTAAGACATTTAGCGATTATGGATTTTAAAAAACTTATTTACGGAGACGCTTACTACCGATGTAAAATGTATGATATTGCGCTTGAGTGTTTTAAGAATTCCGATCATATATCTTATGACAGGTTGTGTAAAAACGCACCCGACAACGTGATATCCGTTTATGAGTTTTTGCAATCCGAAGGAATGTGTCGCCTCGACAGGTACGGCGTCAGCATTACCGAACGAGGTAAAACCAGATTGCTTAAAGGTGGATATGTTCGCATGTTGCTCTTTGAACGGTTGACTCGACTCTCCGTGATTATCGCTATCATCAGCAGTTTTGGAGGAATCCTGACGTATCTGTTCTGCAAACTCCATCCATTCACGTAGGTATTCTTTATCATGTTTCATTGGTCGCTTTCGTTGGTTTTTGCTCCCGTGCCGGTATCGCTCCGGATAATGCCCTTGCATTCGCGGGATAAATCGCTATATTTATGACTGTCAAACCTTAAAACATTTAGCGATTATGGATAAAGAACTTATTAAAATGATTATTGCTCAGCAGGTTGTTATTTTGAAGCGTCTGGAAATACTTGAATGTGAATCATCCGGAAAATCAAGGTTTGCTTCAATTCAAACTTATGTTGATGAGTTACGTAAAGAAGCCGAGAAAATCGTTGATCAAATCCGGGTTTGATATTCATACTCGTCAATTCCATACTTCATGGGGGTAATTAACCTCTTGCGGTAGATCAGCAGGCCGAACAGCCTGTATTCTACCTGTGTGCCTACAACCATAGGACGGTCGCCGATATTTTCGATAATCGGATAGATCTGTTTCGTAATTAAAATGAAGGTTTTGTGATTATTTGTTGCAACGATGGCATCACTTCCCGCAATCACACGAATGAACCGACTTTGAGCGTCGGAAAGCCGTTTCAAAGATGACTCTAATTCTGCCATATCGCAGCTTCCGATAATTACGGTGGAGTCCTGATCTTCGAACATTTCATCGCTCCAACGCCAGCTTTCATCACCAACACTTATCTGATATACATCCAATGATACCCCTGTTATTATAGCTTCTTTACCGCAATATTCTACCATGCTGGGGGTGAATACTCCGCCACCGGTATGTACACGACCACGATAATCGTGGTGCTTCTCGTACCATTCCAGGGACTTGATTCTAACCTTGTCTCCTACTTTGTATTTCATATCTTTAGGTTTTAATTGGTTTGTTTTCGTTCGGCGATCAGTTGCTCGGCAGCTCGAAGGACGCGCGCACTTTTGCCACGCCCCACCAACACCATATAAACCCACTCGCGGCGTACATTGATCCGACGCGATATCTCGTTTATTCCGCCTTTGATGGCGCGAACCTTTTTATATAGGGTTTGATCGAATTGCGTATGCTGTTGCATATCTTAAAATTTTAATACCTTTGTGTTAACTTCACGAAGCAAATATAATAGGAATATCTCAACTATGCAAGAGAAAACGAGAGATTTTTCACTTATTAAAAGTAGGATTTTGCAATACCTTCAACTGAAAGGCATTACAAAATACTCGTTTTATAAAAACACAGGAGTGACTAATGGAGTTTTAAGTCAGACTAATGGAATATCTGAAGATAATTTAATGAAATTTCTCTCGTATTATGACGATGTTAATTTAGATTGGCTCTTTACCGGTGAAGGAGAAATTTTCAAAACGAAAACTCCGAAAAACGTCATCAAACAAAATGATGACATTTTTGATGACGTTTTTGATGACAAACGAAAACTCCGAAAAACGTCATCAAACAAACAATACAAATTCACAGGCAACACTCCACCTATTGCCGCCGAAAACCAAGTCCCTTATCAGGCTTCCCAATCGCAGCAGGGTAAAGGCCGCATAATCGACAGCAGTTATCTTGAAATCGAGATTCCGCCTGAACGCCGGGGCATCCGAAATATGTTTTCCGGATTCACTGACGAAGAGATCGAGAAGGCGATGTCGGAAGAGTTCGTGAATAACGTCCTTGAAATGTTCAAAACAGGGGAGGCCGTCTCTCCCAGTACGATGAAAGACACCATAAACGAGATTGTAAAACAGAAAGATGCGGAGATAAACGAACTTAGGGCGAAGCTGTGGCAATACGAAAGTACATTCGGGTCGATATCACCTGGTGACAATAAACCGCCCGCCCTGCACGTTGATAACAGTGACAAACGAAACCCCGACAAGTGAATGCCGGGGTTTTATTTTGGATGGAGGGGGTTTAATTGACGTGTGACGGAGTCGTGGGTAAAGTATTACAAATTTTTATATACTCACGGTTTGTTTTGAATACTTTGTAGATGTTCTCATGTAGTTTGGTTTTTAGTTTAGGTAGTTCGCTATTATTCAATTTAATACTGTTCTGACGGACATAGTCGGTCATAGGGGCCTCGTCTTCCATAATTTCATAGTCGGGAATTTTAGAGTAAAAGGCCATCGTCTCCGGTTCTTGGTAGGAGTAATTGCAGGTTGGATCGTGCAATTCACGGAGCGATGGCCTCTTTTATGAGATATGAAATGCCTGTATAGCATACAAATATACTATACCAATCCAACAAGTAAAAACTCCTACCAAGAGTTGGAACTAAAGTAACTATTTTTTTGATGTTTCAAACTATTTTCATGTTCCTTTTTTGTACCAAATAATAACGTCGGTTCTCGTTCTGCGTGTTCTTGAGAGGGTTTAACCGGCATTTAATGACCGGTTAAATTTCGTTGAAACAACTGTTCCGGGGCCATTTATTAAATGGGTATCGTCTTTAATTATACTTTTCTGTGGGAATTATGTGCATTTGTCTTGAATTTCTTACACTGAAATTAAACCGAATTACAGTTGGGCTCCGGGGGTGTATGTGCGTCAATAAATTGTAACTCATATTGTTGTGCATTTAACTGTTGTTGTTACTATTGGAAATGCCCCTTATAAACCCTCGGAAAATAATTCGAAGCAGCGCACCTTGTTCGGGTAAAAAATATTAAATTTGTCCGAAAATTAACATTTCACGATGAAACCTAACATGAGAGGCGTGGGGATCGCCCTGATAACCCCGTTTTCGGAAGACGGATCAGTCGATTTCGGCGCATTGGAAGCGCTGGTTGAACGGGTGACTGCCGGCGGGGCCGATTACCTGGTCGTGCTCGGAACGACGGCCGAAACGCCTACGCTGACTGCTGACGAGAAAGAGGCGGTCGTCAGTTGCGTGGTTCGGAAGAATAACGGACGCCTGCCGGTCGTGCTCGGAATGGGCGGCAACAATACGGTCGAAGTGGTGGCTTCGATCCGCAAAACCGATTTTACCGGGATCGATGCGATCCTTACGGTCACTCCTTATTATAATAAGCCTTCGCAGGAGGGTATTTATCAGCATTACAAGGCGGTTGCCGCTGCGGCTCCGTGCGGAGTGGTGCTGTACAACGTGCCGGGACGTACCGGCGTCAACATGAAAGCCGAAACCGTGCTGCGCCTGGCGCATGACTGTCCGAACGTCGTCGCGGTCAAGGAGGCTAGCGGATGCCTGTCGCAGGCGGCTTATATCCTGGGCGACCGGCCGGAGGGATTCGCCGTGGTTTCCGGCGACGATAACCTGACCCTGCCGATGGTGGCGCTGGGCGGGGACGGGATCATCTCCGTCGCAGCTCAGGCTTTCCCTGAGAAATTTTGCCGGATGGCGCATTTGGCTCTCGACGGCCGCGTGAAAGAAGCGGCTTCGCTGCACCTTCAGATGATGGAGGCGGTCGATTCCCTGTTCGAAGAGGGGAATCCGACCGGCATCAAAGCTGCGCTGAGTTGTCTGGGCGTGATCGGCAATTATTTGCGCCTGCCGCTGGTGCCTGCCAGCGACCGGTTGGTCTCCAAGATCGACGGCCTGCTGAAAGCGTACGAACTCCGTTGACCGCTTCGCGGGCCGACCGAATAAGCCCTAAATTTCGTCCGCGTCAAATATTTTTATATTTTTAGCGTTTATTAAGGGTGAAATATAAAGATATGAGACGAATTGTTTTCTCTTTGGCGGTGTTGATGTTTGCAGGGGTTTTGTCCGCTGCGGCGCAGCAGGATACGGTGCGGACACAGGCCCCGGATAACGACGCGATCCTCCGGGAAACGATCAACAGCGCTTCCCCTTACTATTACCCGACGCTTTTCACCCGTTATCTGACCGGCGATACGACTCTGACGGATACCGACTACCGTTATTTGTACTACGGTTTCGTATGGCGTCCGGAATACAAGCCGTTCGAGACGCCGGCGGCCCGCGACAAGATCCTGCAAATTCTGGAGGCCGATTCGCTGAACGAGGCGGACTACCGGCGGGTTATCGCCTACGGGAACGAGGTGTTGAAAAAAGAGCCGTTCGATCCGGGAGCGATCAATTTCCTGATTTACGCTTACGGCGGGATCGGAGATACGCTGAACGAGCGGATCAACTATTACCGGTTGCAGGGGGTGCTGAATGCGATCAAGTCTTCGGGAACCGGACTGAGCGAGGAGTCGCCGTGGCACATCATCTATTTTTCGCATGTGCGCGATTTTCTGGCCAGCGAGAATATCATTTGCGGCAAGGAGCGCGTGATCAGTCGGACGGTGGCTTATACGCCGCTGCTGGTGAAGGAGAAAGGAGTTAAAGGATATTATTTCGATTTCGGGCGGATCTATTGGCAGCGGCCCGACAAGGAGCCCGAAAAGCGCAGTAGCGGATGGGAATTCAACGGACTGCCGTTGAAAAGGCGGGCGGCGCCCAGTGTGGAGAAGGTTGAGTAAAAACAGTTATTAAGAAGACAGAGAATGAAACGTAAAGGATGGATTATTTTGGCGGTCGTGGCAGTCGTTGTGCTGGGCGCTTATTCATGGTTGAAAGGAAGTTACAACGATATGGTCAGCCGCAGCGAAGCCGCTACGGCGCAGTTGGGCAACATTGAGAATCAGTATCAGCGTCGCGCCGACCTGATTCCGAATTTGGTGAGCACCGTAAAGGGTTACGCCGCCCACGAACAGAATACGCTGGAACAGGTAGTCGAAGCGCGTGCGAAAGCGACGCAGACCCGGATCGACGTGAACGATGCCGCCGCTATGGCCCGTTTCGATCAGGCGCAAGGCGAGCTTTCGTCGGCGCTCAGTCGGTTGATGGCTATCTCCGAGAGTTATCCCGACCTGAAAGCCAACCAGAACTTCCTGGATTTGCAGACGCAGCTCGAAGGGACGGAAAACCGGATTGCCGTCGAACGGCGCAAATTCAACGATGCCGCGCAGCAGTTCAACACCTATATCAAAATGTTTCCGCGCAACCTGCTGGCCGGGATGTTCGGATTCGCCCCGATCGGTTATTTCGAAGCGCAACCCGGCTCGGAAGTCGCTCCTAAAGTCGAATTTTAACGGGTCGCATATCGATGAGATCGCTGTTAAGGATCTTTGCCTGCTGGTGCGGCGCGGCTTTGCTTTCGCTGCCGCTCGTCGCGCAGCAGTTGCCCGATCAGATGTCGCCGCCGCGCTTGGTCAACGATTTCGCCGGATTGCTCGACGAGGCGCAGCGCCGGTCGCTGGAACAAAAGCTGGCGGATTTCGACCGCGAGACTTCGACGCAGATTACCGTCGTTACGGTGGACGATCTGGACGGTTACGCTCCGGCCGACTATGCACAGCGGCTGCACGACAAGTGGGGAGTCGGACGCAAAGGCAAGGATAACGGGATTCTGATTCTGGTCAAGCCGTCGCAACCCGATTCCCGGGGCGAAGCCTACATTTCGGTGGGATACGGCCTGGAAGGGGTGATCCCGGATATTACCGCCGGGCGGATTTTGGATCAGGAGATGATCCCGGAGTTTCGCCGGGGAAGCGTTTATGACGGGTTGGACAAGGCGACGAACGTACTGATGCAACTTTCCCGCGGGGAATTCACGGCCGATCAGTATGCCGGTCGAGACGAAGGCGGCGGAGTCGCCGTCGGGCTGGTAGCGATTCTGGTGCTTTTCTTTTTGTTTGCCGCCGGCCGCAAGGGAGGAGGGCATGGAGGCAACGGCAGCCGCGGCGGGGGAGGGTGGTTCCCCCCGATTTTCCTGGGCGGCGGGTCGCGTGGCGGAGGCAGTTTCGGAGGCGGAGGTTTCGGCGGTTTCGGAGGCGGAATGTCGGGCGGCGGCGGAGCCGGACGTTCCTGGTAGGTTTGATAACGAACAATAATACGGATTCGATGGGAAAATTTTACTTTTCGGTTTTAGGGCTGATAGCCTGTCTGTTTTTCTCCTGCGGAAAGAATGAAGATGGAGGAAAAATCGATCCGCCGCCTGTAAAGAGCGGGCGGACGATCCTGGTCTATATGGCCGCCGATAATAATTTGGTGAACTCCGCCTGGCAAAATGTCGATCAGATGCTTGTCGGAATGGAGTCGATCGACGGGAACCTGATCGTCTATATCGATCCGCAGGGAGGTACTCCCCAATTGTTGAAGATCGAGTCGGGAGGCAAAAAGACGGTCGTCGAGGAGTATGCGAAAGAGAATTCCGCATCGACGTCGGTGCTGAGCCGGGTGATCGCGCGTACCAAAGCGCTGTATCCGGCCGAATCCTACGGGCTGGTGCTGTGGTCGCACGGATTGGGCTGGGCGCCTGCCGGAGTGATTCCGAAAAGCTATTCGGCGGACGATCTGTGGCGGAAAGATCCGAATGCGCCCCTTACCAAATGGTTCGCTCAGGACGGCGCCAATTATATCGACATTTCCGATCTGGCCGGGGCGTTGCCCCGGGATCGGGAATTCGACTTCCTGCTGTTCGACGCCTGCTTTATGGGGAGTGTCGAGGCGTTGTACGAACTGCGGAATGCCGCCAAATACATCATCGCTTCTCCGACGGAGATCCTTTCGTCCGGTTTTTCGTACGATGCGATTTTGCCGGAACTGTTCGCGGATACGCCGCGGTTCGAAGAGGTCTGCCGACTGTTCGTCGATTACTACCGGCAATCGTCGTCTACGTGGCCCTATGCCTCGGTCGGTCTGATTAAAACCGACGAACTGGACGCGCTGGCTGCGGCTGCCAAAGCGTTTTACGCCTCCGCTTCGCCCGCTTCGGCGGATGTGTCGCAGGTTCAGTATTTGGAGCGGATGCAGACCCACGTTTTTCACGATCTGCTGGACTATTATTCCAAAATCGGCGGAGATGCCGCTCTTTATGCCGCGTTCGCCGGGCAACTTCGCAAAACGGTGGTTTACGAAGATCATACCGAGTACGTTTTCAGCGCCTATTCCGGTCCGGGAGTAGGACCCTTTAATATGTGCGTCAAGCTGAATACTTTCTGCGGACTTTTCACGTACGTTCCGCGCGACCTGTCCGCGTTGCAACTTCTGCAAGAATCCTATAAGGAAACCCCGTGGGCGAAAGCGGTCGGGATCGCTTACTGAGTTGCGGCGCTCTTTTCTGCCGATTCTTCCGGCGACATGATGCCGCCTCCGAGCGCTTTGTAAAGCGTGGCGTAGCTGCTCATCGTTGCGCTGAGCGTCTCCGCGTAATCGGATTGCGCGTCGAATAATGTTCGTTGCGTTTCCAGAACGTCCAAGTAACTGATCTGTCCGGCGGCGTACTGCTGCTGCGACAGCCGGTCGGCTTTTTCGGCAGCCGTTACCAATGTCAGCATCGATTCGAGTTGGGTACGGTAAGTGCGGACGGCTGTCAGCGCGTCTTCGACCTCCCGGAGCGCCTGCAGAAAACATTGCTCGTAATTCATAATTGCCTCGCGGTGTTTCTCGTGCATGATCTGTACCCTGCGTTTGTTGGCTCCGAAATTGAAAACCGGCCCCGTAATCCCTCCTGCCGCCGACCACATCCAAGCATTGTGATCGAACAGCTTTTTGAATTCCTCGCTGAATACGCCGCCGTTTCCGGTCAGCGCGATGCTCGGAAAACGCATCGCCTGCGCCACGCCGATCTGAGCGTTGGCAGCCATCACCTGATAGTAAGCTTCGACCATGTCGGGCCGACGGGCGAGCAGGTCGGACGGCAAACCGGCGGGCACTTCGGCCGGAATGCGGAGGTCGACCAGCGGAGTGTGTTTGCCGACGACCTGCGAGGGATTTTGTCCCAGCAACAGGCTGAGGGCGTGTAACGCCTGCTCGCTGGCGCGTTCGTACTGGGCATTCGCCGCGGCGGCCGTGGCATAGGCCGCTTCTCCCTGGCGCAGTTGCAGCTCGTCGATCGAGCCGATCGCATAGCTTTGTTGCTGCAGCGCGTAGGTCGCTTCGCGGGAAATGCTGGTCTGTCGGGCGGTTTTACCGGCATATTCGTACTGCAGGTAGGAAAAATAGGTCGATGCCACCTCGGCTACCAGCGAAACCAACACGCCTTGCGCCGCCCGGTCGGTCGCCAGCAGTTGCGCGCGGTCGGCTTCGCTCATCCGCCTGATTTTGCCGAACAGATCCAGTTCCCAGGAGATGCTCGGTTTGATGATATAGGTTTCCACCGGTTTGTCGCTTTTCAGTCCGATGAAGGACTCCGTGCCGTACTGTCCGGTGACGCCGTAGCTTACCGACGGCCACAGACCGGCGCGGGTCTCCTTCAGCGTCAGCCGCGCCTGTTCGACCCGGGAGAAGGCGATTTCGACGTTGCGGTTGTTCTCGATTGCCGTCGCGATCAGCCTCGTCAGCGTCGTGTCGTCGAACAGTTGCCACCAGTAGAGATCCGTTGCGGCGGTGCCGGCCGCTCCCATGTATCTCGGCGGGGTTTCGACGACCGGCGCTTTGAATTTCGGACCGACCGTGCAACTGCCCGCAAAAAGGACGATCAGCGGGAATATCCGGATAAAATATCGTTTGTTCATATCGAATCGCATCATGATTTATTTTACGGCCGGACTGTTTTCCGTCGCGGCTTTTTGATTTCGTTTTTCTTCGTAACGTCCCCATTTTCCGATCAGCACGAACAACCCGGGGTAAGCGAACAGTCCGATCAGCGTGGCGATCAGCATACCGCCGAACAGCGCCAGCCCCATGATGTTGCGCGCGACGGCATTGCTGCCGGTCGCGAAGATCAGCGGCAGTACGCCCATCAGGAACGCTACGGCGGTCATGATGACCGGCCGCACCCGCAGTTTGGCTCCTTCGAGAGCCGCCTGTTGCAGGTTCATGCCTTCGCTGAATTTGTCGCGGGCGTATTCCACGATCAGGATCGCGTTTTTGGCCGCCAGTCCGATCAGCATGATCAGCGACACCTGCATGAAGATGTCGTTGACGTATATCGGGTCGAACAGGTGCGCCAGGTAAGTGAAGCCCATCGCTCCGAGCAGCGCGAACGGGATGCCGAGCAGGATGCTCAACGGCAGGCTCCAGCTTTCGTACAGCGCGGCGAGAATCAAAAAAACGAAGATCACCGCATAGAGGAATACGATTCCCGCGCCGCTGTTGTGGGCTTCCTGGTACGACATGTTGCTCCATGCGTAGCCCATGTCGTCCGGAAGCACCTCGTCGGCGACTTCCGCGAGGGCGGTCATCGCTTCGTCGGTCGAGTATTTCGTCGAAGGCAGTCCCGTCACTCCGGCCGAGCGGTAGAGGTTGAAGCGGTTCGTGAACTGCGGCCCGGTCGTGTCGCGCACCGTGATGAAGGCCGACAGCGGGACGCTTTCACCCCGGTTGTTCGTCAGATAGAACTGGCTGATCTTCGATTCGTTCAGCCGGTACTCGCTTTCGGCCTGGATATAGGTTTGGTACATCCGGCCGAAACGGTTGAAGTTGTTGACGTACATGCCGCCGAGATAGGCCGACACCTGCGTATGCAGTTCGTCCAGCGAAACTCCCGCGCTCAGTACTTTATCGTTGTCGATCGAGATCGCCTTTTGAGGCACGTCGGCCTGGAACATCGTGCTGATGCTGGCGATTTCGGGGCGCTTCTTGGCCTCTTCGATGAATTTTCCGGTGTATTCGGCCAGGTATTGCGGCGTGTTGCCGCCCTTGTCCTGGATCATGATCGTAAAGCCCGAACTCGGTCCCAGGCCGGGAATCGACGGCGGTCCGAACGTAAAGACTTCGGCAGCGTCGATCTCTTCGTAAAGTTCCATGTTCAACGCTTCGGTGATTTGCGCTGCGGTCATCTTGCGTTTGTTCCAGTCTTTCAACCGGATAAATATCAGACCACTATTCGGCGATTGCGTGCCGGCCAGCAGGCTGAATCCGGCGGCCGAGGTGACCGACTGGACATTGTCGTTTTTGTCGAGAACGTCGTTGATCTGCTTGATGACCGCTTCGGTGCGCGTCAGCGAAGCGGCGTTGGGCAGTTGGATGTTGGTAATCAGGTAGCCCTGGTCTTCGTCCGGTAGGAAACCGGTCGGGATCTGCTTCATCAGGATGACGACTGCCGCCGCCGAAATGCCGATAAACAGCAGCGTTCGCGCGCTGTGTCGGACGATCACGCCGCTGGTTTTCAGATAGCCGTCGACGCCGCTGGTAAAACGGCGGTTGAACCACCGGAAAAACCGGTTGTCCGTCTGGCCCTCTTTCTTGGGACGCAGCAGCAGCGAACAGAGCGCCGGACTCAGCGACAGCGCGTTGATCCCCGACAGGCAAACGCTGATGGCGATCGTGATGGCGAATTGTCCGTAGAGTTTCCCGGCTGCGCCCGGCATCAGTCCGACCGGCAGAAATACGGCCATCAACACCGACGTCGTCGCAATGATCGGCGAAGCGACGGTCTTCATCGCCGCGATCGTGGCGTCCCGGCCGTTCATGCCTTTTTCGATATTCACCTGGACGGCTTCGACGACTACGATGGCGTCGTCGACTACCAGCCCGATCGCGAGTACCAGTCCGAGCAGCGAAAAGACGTTGATTGAGAATCCGAACAGCGGGAAGACCATAAAGGCTCCGATCAGCGAGACCGGAATCGCAATCAGCGGCACGATCGTGGCCCGGATGTTTTGCAGAAAAAGATAGATGACCAGCACGACGAGCAGCAGCGCCAACAGCAGCGTCGTGACGATATCCTGGATGCCGAGCACGATCGTATGCGTCGAGTCGACTACCGTGTTGTACTGTACGCCGTCCGGGAACGATTTCGCGAGGTCTTTCATCAGCGAGTTGACCTGCCTGCCGACCTCGACGGCATTGCTGCCCGGCGACTGGTTGATCAGCAGCAAACAGGCCGGGTGTTCCTGGAAGGAGGCCGTCGTGCTGTAAGATTGTACGCCGAGTTCTACCCGCGCGACGTCCCGGAGTCGCACCAGCGAACCGTCCGGATTGGCCCGCAGCACGATCCGTTCGAACTCTTCGGCCGTACTGTACTGGCCCGGCATCCGTACCGTATAGGTGAATTCCGGAGAGCCGTCGTTCGGTTCGGCTCCGAGCTGACCGCCGGGAACGACCTGGCTTTGCTGGCCGATCGCCGCCGAAATATCGCCGACCGTGATGCCGAGGTAATCCATCTTATCCGGTTTGACCCATATCCGCATCGCGTAAGGACCGCCGCCGAGCACCTGGACGCTGCCGACGCCGTTGATCCGCGAGATCGGGTCTTTCATGTTGATGATTGCGTAGTTGGCCAGGAAGTTCTCGTCGTATCGGCCGTCGGAAAACAACGACAGTACCATGATGAAGCTCGTCATGGTTTTTTGCGTGGTGACGCCCTGTTGGATCACCGGCTGCGGTAGCATCGGCGTGGCCGATGAGACGCGGTTCTGAGTGAATACGGTGCTCATGTCCGGGTTGCTTCCTACGCCGAAGGACACCTGTAACGACATGCTGCCGTCGTTCGAGTTGGTCGACTGCATGTAGATCATGTCGCTCACTCCGTTAACGCTCTCTTCGATCGGCGTGGCAACGCTCTGCTCGACCGTGAGCGCGTCGGCTCCCTGATACTGAGCCGTCACTTCGACCACGGGCGGCGTGATGTCAGGGTATTGCTCGATCGGCATGCTTTTGATGGCGATCAGTCCCAGCACTACGATCATGATGGCGATGACCATGGCGAATATCGGACGTCTTACGAAAAAGTTTCCCATAGTTTTCTATTTTTGGAGTGAATCGGCGACGGTCATCGGCTCTACGACCGCTCCTTCACGAACTTTGTGGAAACCCGAAGTGACGACGCGCGCTCCGGAGTCGAGTCCGGAGTTGACTACCCACATATTATTATAGGTATTGCCGAGGGATACGATGCGCTGTTTCGCCCGTCCGGCCGAATCGAGCGCATAGACGCTGCTGATGCCCTGCGTGCGCATTACCGCTTGTTGCGGGATCAGCAGCGCCGACCGCAGCGTATCGACGACGGTGCGGATGCGGGCGAACTGCCCGGGGCGCAACAGCGTATCCGGATTCGGGAACGAAACCTGTGCGTTCAGCGATCCGGTGCCCTGCTCAACGGCCCGTCCGATAAAATCGAAGTGCCCCCGGTGCGGATAGGCGATGTTGTCCGAGATCGTCAGCATGATTTCGCTGAAATCGGCCCTGCCCCGACGTATCAGATCGAAATAGGTGTCTTCCGGGATGAAGAATACCACGCGTATCGTATCGACCTGCGAGACGGTGTTCAGTACTGCATATTGCGATCCGGGGCCTACGTAGTCTCCGGTGCGGGCTTTTGTCTGTCCGATAATGCCGTTTACGGGGGAGAGTACCTGCGTGTAACTTTGTTCGATTTCGGTGTATTTCAATGCAGCCTGAGCTGCTTTCAGAGCCGCCTGGGCTGCCGATAGCCGCGAGACGGCGGCGTCTAGGTCGCTTTTGCTGGCAGCGTTGATGGTTGCGAGCGGTTTCACGCGTTCGTAATTCTGCCGGGCATTGGTCAGTTCCGCTTCGGCCTGGCTGACCGAGGCCTGCCGCTGAGCCGTTTGCGCGGCGTAAGGGGCCGGTTCGATCACGTAGAGCAAGTCTCCCTTGTGTACGAATGTCCCTTCTCTGAAATAGATTCCGCGCAAAAATCCGCTTACGCGCGCCTGTATCGTGATGTCCGATTTTCCGTAGGTCTGGCCTACGAAGTCCATCCATATCGGAATATCGCTCGTCGTCGCTTCGGCCACCGGCAGTTCGAGCGGCGGCGTCTGCGTCTCTCGCTTTCGTTTGCAGCCCAACAACAGGGCTCCGGATAAAATCAGAATCAGAAAGGTAGATTTATTCGCTTTCATACGTTTAGAGTTTACCGTTATTCTGTCAAAAAACATACCGCTTATTGACGGTGGTATTGTTTTGCAGGAAGGGGTACTCTTTTCAAGTACCTTTTTTTCTTATTGTGTCCTTTTTGAAGTTACAGGGTTGTGAATTTTGACGCCTGGCGGTTCGAAAACGATTTTGTGGGGATAATTCCCCGAAATGTGAGAGGGCGTTCGAAAAAGATCGAATTTATGCCGAGTCGTAATTTTAGGTTACTGTTTTTTATTAAATCCGGGTTTCAGGCAGGGATATTACGTGTTTTTACCGGATTTTGACGAGATAATTATGCGTTTAATAGAATTATTGTTTTAAATCGTAATTTAAATTATTTGTGACTTGTGTGTGTATTTTTGGGGTGTGTGTTTTAAAATAAGTATTTATATTAAAATATACCCCATAAAATTTGCATTATATAATTCAAAAATGCTATATTTGCATCAAACGATTGAATTTGTGGTTATGAAGCCTGAGGATTTTACTTATTATTTTTCGTTGGCAGAAAATCCCCGTATGGGGATTGAACGAAAAATCTGACAAAACGGTCCGATTCGTCGAAACGGATCGGAGTCCGGGAAAAGAAATGAGTTGTTGATCCATTTAAATGAAAGGCTATGAAAAAGAATTTATCCATTGTACGTATGATGTTGGCGGCGATAGTGTTTTCGACTTGCGCGCCGTCTTTAAAAGCCCAGTCCGGAGTGGTGGTGAACGTGGGAGCGGACCTCGTGAGCGGATATGTGTGGAGGGGGGTCTATCAGATAGGATCGGGGGCGAGTGTTCAGCCTTCGCTCGGATTGGCTTATAAAGGATTTTCCATCGGAGCCTGGGGCTCGACCAGCTTGCGGGAAGGTTTCAAGGAGCTGGATCTTTCGGCCGGTTATTCGGTCGGCGGTTTTTCGGTCGGAGTCACCGATTACTGGTGGGCCGGACAGGGCGCTCCTTTCTATTCCGATTATCTGAATACGCACCTGTTTGAGGGGACGCTGGGCTATCATTTCGGCAAAAAGTTTCCGTTGCACGTCTCCTGGAGCACGATGTTCGCCGGGAATCTCGACAAAGTGGACGGCGAGCGGAAGTTTTCGACCTATATCGAACTCGGTTACGATTTCCGGATCAAAGGCGTCGATCTGACCTGTGCAGTCGGCGTGGCGCCGTGGGACGCTCCGGCATGGCTGACTCCGCGATGGGGCGACAAAGGGTTTCAGGTTTCGAATATTTCGCTGAAAGCCTCCAAAACGATCCGGATTACGGATTCTTATTCGCTGCCGGTCTTCGTGCAGGCCGTCGCTTCGCCGGCGACCGATGATGCGAGTCTCGTATTCGGGATATCTTTTTAGTTCATTCACCATAAAATCCAAGCAAAATGAAAAAGATCGAGGCAATTATTCGTAAGACCAAGTTCGAGGAAGTGAAGGAAGCTTTGCTCGCAGCAGACATCGAGTGGTTCTCTTATTACGACGTTCGAGGGATCGGAAAGTCCCGCCAGGCCCGTATCTACCGCGGAGTGGTGTATGATACCAGTTCCATCGAGCGGATACTGATATCGATTGTTCTGCGCGATAAGAATGTGGAAAAGACGGTGCAGGCCCTTCTTAAATCGGCTTTTACCGGCGAGATCGGCGACGGGCGCATATTCGTCATTCCCATCGACGACGCCATCCGCATCCGTACCGGTGAAAGGGGCGATATCGCCCTTTACAATGCGGAGCTGGAGAAATAGTTTTTTCGAGGGCTTGTTATTGAACGAACACGAAGTATAACGACAAAGAATTTTGAGTCATGGATTATATAGAAGATATTACACAAGTCGCCGTCCCTGCGGTGGACAGCGGCAACACGGCGTGGATGATCGTCGCTACCATTCTCGTCCTGTTAATGACCATTCCCGGTATCGCCCTGTTTTACGGCGGGCTGGTGCGCCAGAAAAACGTACTGAGCATCATTATGCAGTGCTTGCTTATCGTCGGCGTAATTAGTATTCTGTGGGTGGCATTCGGTTACAGTTTCGTATTCGGAACCTCTCTTTGCGGGACTGCCGCAGGCAGCGTGATCGGCGGTTTCGATAAAGTGATGCTGAACGGCGTAACGCCGTCGGCGCTGACTACGGGCAACATTCCCGAAATCATTTTCGTGGTTTTCCAGTGTATGTTTGCCGTGATCACGCCGGCTTTGATACTGGGCGCTTTTGCCGAACGGATCAAATTTTCGGGCTTTATGCTCTTCACGATCCTGTGGAGCATCTTGGTGTACAACCCGATGGCGCACTGGGTATGGGGCGGCGGATGGCTGCAGGAAATGGGGGCCATCGACTTTGCGGGCGGAACGGTCGTGCATATCAATGCCGGTATTTCCGCACTGGTAATGGCCGTGCTGCTCGGTAAGAGAAGAGGCTACCGGGTCGGACAGCCGATGAGCCCGCACAACGTTACTTTCGTATTCATGGGAACGGCTTTTCTGTGGCTCGGCTGGTTCGGTTTCAATGCCGGAAGCGGTCTGCAGGCCGACGGTATCGCGGCCAACGCTTTTCTGGTGACGCACTTGGCCACTTGCGTGGCGGCGATGACGTGGATGCTGATCGACTGGGTGCACAACAAAAAGCCGACGACGGTCGGCGTGTGTACCGGAGCGGTGGCCGGACTGGTTGCCATTACGCCTGCCGCAGGCACCGTAAGCGTTCTTGGAGCCGTTTGCATCGGGCTTCTTTCCTCGGTCGTTTGCTTTTTCATGGTGGCCGTCGTCAAACCGAAATTCAAATACGACGACGCCCTCGACGCATTCGGCGTACACGGCATGGGCGGTATCGTGGGTTCTATTCTTACCGGAGTTTTCGCTACGCGGTATATCAGCGGCGAAGGCGGTGTGGAAGGAGCGCTTTACGGCGACTGGCATCAGTTGTGGGTGCAGGTAGTGGCTACGGCGGTATCCGTCGTTTTCAGCGCCGCAATGACCTATATTCTGTTCAAGATCGTCGACAAATTGGTCGGTCTGCGTGTTGACGCCCGCGTGGAAGAGGAAGGACTCGATATCTACGAACACGGCGAGAGTGCTTACAACAGTTAGACATCGTTGGATGTAGCGTAATAGAGGTTTAAGTTTAAGTTGGTTGCAAGATGCCCCGGCGGCGAACCGGCCGCCGGGATATCGAAAAAAGAAAAAACGTTAAAATTCAAGCATATGTCACTTTACATGGTAAAACAGTACAAGGCCAAACTCGTTCCGGAGATGATGGAACAGGCCATCAAGACGATTAAAACCCGCTTTCAGAAATCGCTGGCGGCCGAACTGGATTTGCGCCGGGTCACCGCGCCGCTTTTCGTGCTGTCCGGGACGGGAATCAACGACGACCTGAACGGCGTCGAACGGCCGGTTTCGTTCCCGATCAAAGATATGGGTGAACGCCGCGCCGAGGTGGTGCATTCGCTGGCCAAGTGGAAACGAATGAAACTCGGAGCTTACGGCATCGCTCCCGGTTACGGTCTTTATACCGACATGAACGCCATCCGCGCCGACGAAGAGCTGGATAACTTGCATTCGATCTACGTGGATCAGTGGGATTGGGAACGCACCGTGACGGCCGAACAGCGCAACCTCGATTTCCTGAAAGAGATCGTTACTAAAATTTACGGTGTAGTTCGCCGCATGGAACGCGAAGTGTATGAGATCTATCCGCACATCACGCCGATCCTTCCGGAGACCATCCGGTTCATCCAAAGCGAAGACCTGTTGAAAATGTATCCGTCGCTGTCTCCTCGGGAACGCGAGACGGAAGCGGCCCGCAAATACGGGGCGATCTTCGTGATCGGCATCGGCGGCAAACTGTCCGACGGCAAAAAACACGACGGCCGGGCTCCGGATTACGACGACTGGACAACCCCGTCCGACGGAGGGTATAAAGGGTTGAACGGCGACATTATCCTGTGGAACCCGGTGCTCGAATCCGCTTTCGAAGTTTCAAGCATGGGTATCCGGGTCGACAAAACGGCTTTATTGCGTCAGTTGGAACTCGATGGGTGTCCCGAGCGCGCCGATTTGGAATTTCACAAAGCGCTGCTCGAAGACCGTATTCCGTTGTCGATTGGCGGAGGGATCGGCCAGTCGCGGTTATGCATGTTCCTGCTGCGCTGCGCGCATATCGGCGAAGTGCAGGCCAGTATCTGGCCCGAAGAGATGGTAGAGACGTGCCGCAAGCACAATATCTATCTGAAGTAAAAAATGATTTGAGAGACGGAAAAGTTTCTAATACTTAAATTTATAAAGCCATGTCAGAACTTAGATTTAAAGTAGTGGAAGAGGCGATCAAACGCAAGGCCGTTTGTATGCCCGCGCCGGCGGAACGGGCTTCCGAATATTTCGGAATGTATGTTTTCAATGAAGACAAAATGCGCAAGTACCTGCCGAAAAAAACATACGAGGCGCTGTTCGAAACGATGAAGCACGGTAAAGCGCTGAGCCGCGAAATTGCAGACAGCGTCGCATCGGGTATGAAACAGTGGGCGATGGACATGGGCGCCACGCACTATACGCACTGGTTTCAGCCGCTTACGGGCGGTACGGCCGAGAAACACGACGCTTTTGTCGAGTACGACGGCAAGGGCGGGGTGATCGAGGAGTTTTCCGGGAAGCTGCTGATTCAGCAGGAGCCCGATGCATCGAGCTTTCCGAGCGGCGGTATCCGCAATACGTTCGAAGCGCGCGGTTATTCGGCTTGGGATGCGACTTCGCCGGCTTTCATCGTCGATACGACGCTCTGTATCCCGACGATTTTTATCGCCTATACCGGGGAAGCGCTCGACTACAAGGTACCCCTGCTTCGGTCGCTGCAGGCCGTCGATAGAGCCGCTACGGAGGTGTGCCGCTACTTCGATCCGACGGTGTCGAAAGTGTACTCCTACCTGGGATGGGAGCAGGAGTACTTTCTCGTCGACGAGGGCCTTTATGCGGCTCGTCCGGACATGGTGCTGACCGGTCGTACGCTGATGGGGCACGAGAGCGCCAAAAACCAGCAGTTGGAAGACCATTATTTCGGAGCCATTCCGACCCGGGTGATGGCGTTTATGAAAGATCTCGAATACGAGTGCTGGAAACTCGGCATTCCGGCCAAAACGCGTCACAACGAGGTGGCTCCGAACCAGTTCGAGCTTGCCCCGATTTTCGAAGAGACCAACCTGGCCAACGACCATAACCTGCTGCTGATGTCGATTATGAAAAAGGTGGCGCGCCGCCACTGTTTCCGGGTGATCCTGCACGAAAAGCCGTTTAAAGGAATCAACGGTTCGGGCAAACACAACAACTGGTCGCTCGGAACCGATACCGGCGTCAACCTGCTCTCCCCGGGCAAAACGCCGCAGGATAACCTGCAGTTCATCACGTTTCTGGTCAATGTGATGATGGCCGTTTACAAGCGGAACGGATTACTGAAGGCCAGTATCGCGAGCGCGACGAATGCCCACCGGCTGGGTGCGAACGAAGCGCCCCCGGCGATCATTTCGGTGTTCCTCGGCCGCCAGATTTCGGCGGTGCTTGACAAACTGGCCTCCAGTTCGTGCGACGATACGATCGAATTCGACGACAAGTGCGGTTTCCGGATGGGAGGAATCGATCATATTCCGGAATTGCTGATCGACAATACCGACCGCAACCGGACGTCTCCGTTCGCCTTTACGGGCAACCGTTTCGAGTTCCGCGCCGTAGGCTCTTCGGATAACTGCGGCGGCGCGATGACCGTATTGAATACCGCCGTAGCCGATCAGTTGGCCGAATTCAAGGAGGCCGTCGACGCCCGTGTCGGCAAAGGCGAACCCAAAGAGCAGGCGATTCTGTCCGTGCTGAAGGCTTACGTCAGGGAGTCCGCCGCGGTTCATTTCGACGGCAACGGTTATACCGACGAGTGGAAAGAGGAAGCTCTGAGGCGCGGTCTGGACTGCGCGGTTGCCGTTCCGGAGATCATCGACCAGTTCGTTGCGCCGACCCATGCCGAGATGTTCGTTCGGATGGGGGTGCTTTCGTCGAAAGAGTTGCATGCGCGCGCCGAGGTGAAGTGGGAGACCTATACGAAAAAGATCCAGATCGAAGCCCGCGTGTTGGGCGATCTGGTGATGAATCATATTCTGCCGGTCGCTTCGCGCTACCAGGGAATGCTGCTGGACAAGGCTTTTAAAATGAAAGAGTTGTTCGGCGCCGATAAATTCGGAAGCGTGGCCGGCCAGGACATGGCGCTGATCGAGAAGATCTCCGTTCACATGGAGAAGATCCAGACGTTGACCGAAAAGATGATCGAAGCTCGCAAAGTGGCCAACAAAATCGCCAGCGAACGGAAAAAGGCGATTGCCTATCACGATACGGTGGCTGTGGCATTCGATGAGATCCGTTACCACGCCGACAAACTCGAAGAGGTGGTCGACAACGAAATGTGGCCGCTGCCGAAATACAGGGAGTTGCTATTCGTACGCTAGTGGTTTTTAATCCGCGCTGCGGTGGTTGTGAAAAAACGCTGCGGCGCAATTACAGACAAAAGGCATGAAACAGAATCGAAAAATAAACGTTGCGCCCCGCCGACAGGGGTTATACGATCCCGATAACGAACGCGACGCGTGCGGCGTCGGACTGGTTGTCAATATCAAGGGGAATAAGACCCACGACATTGTCGAAAACGGTCTCCAGGTACTCGAACACATGATGCACCGCGGAGCCGAAGGGGCCGATAACAAAACCGGCGACGGAGCCGGCATCCTGGTGCAGATTCCCCATGAATTTATTCTCTTGCAGGGCATTCCGGTTCCCGAAAAGGGGCATTACGGAACCGGACTCGTTTTCTTACCGCGCGACAAAGCCGGTCAGACGGCGGCTCTGGGGATCGTCAAACGAAACGTACAGGCCGAGGGACTTAACCTGATGCACGTGCGCGACGTTCCGGTGAACGACGACGTGCTGGGCCGGGCGGCCCGCGACACGGAACCTGTGATTAAACAGATCTTCGTAACGGGCGATCCGGGCGCGTCGACCCTGGAGCGCAAGCTCTATATCGTCCGCAAAAAGATCGAGAAAGAGTGGCTCGAAAGCGACCTGGAACAGAAGGAGGCGTGCTATGTGGTCAGCCTGTCTACCCGTACGCTGGTCTACAAAGGGATGTTGTCGTCGGTACAGTTACGCTATTATTTCCCCGATCTGGTCAATCCGTATTTTACCAGCGGCCTGGCTTTGGTGCATTCGCGTTTTTCGACCAATACGTTTCCGACCTGGAGTCTCGCGCAGCCGTTTCGCCTGTTGGGGCACAACGGCGAGATCAATACGATCCGCGGTAACCGGAGCTGGATGGAGAGCCGCGAGGGCGTGCTGCATCCCGACCTGCTCTGTCCGCTCGAAGAGCTGGGGCCCGTCGTGCAGCGGGGAATGAGCGACAGCGCTTCGTTGGACAACGTACTGGAATTTTTCGTTCAGAGCGGCATGACGTTACCCCATGCGCTGGCGATGTTGATTCCGGAAAGCTATAACGATAAAAATCCGATATCCGCCGAACTGAAGGCTTTTTACGAATACCACAGCATTTTCATGGAGCCTTGGGACGGCCCGGCGACGTTGCTTTTTTCGGACGGCCGTTATGCCGGCGGTATGCTCGACCGTAACGGCCTGCGCCCGGCCCGTTACTTTATTACCAAGAACGACATGATGGTGGTCGCTTCGGAGACCGGGACGTTTGCCGTCGAAGCTTCGGAGATCCGCGAAAAGGGTCGTTTGCGTCCCGGTAAAATCCTGATGATCGACACCGAGAAGGGCGAAATCCGTTACGATCCGGAAATCAAGGAACAGCTCGCCGCCGAACATCCGTACAAAGAGTGGCTCGGACGGAACCGGGTCGTGCTGAACCAGATTACTTCGGGCCGGCAGGTGAAACATTCGGTCGAACAGTACGACCGGATGCTGCGCGTGTTCGGGTACAACCGGGAGGACGTCGAGAAGCTTATCAAGCCGATGGGCGAAAACGGTTTCGAACCGCTCGGTTCGATGGGCAACGACACGCCGCTGGCCATTCTGTCGGCCAAACCGCAGCGGTTGTTCAACTATTTCCGGCAGCAGTTCGCGCAGGTGACCAATCCGCCGATCGATCCGATCCGCGAAGAACTGGTCATGTCGATCGCCAGTTACATCGGCGCGGTCGGCGGAAATATCTTGCACCCGTCGGCCGAACACTGCAAAGTGGTCAAACTGCCGAGTCCGATCCTGACCAATGCCGAACTGGATATTTTGAATAATCTGCGTTACAAAGGATTTCGGACGCTGACCTTGCCGATGCTGTTCGGCCCGGCAGACGGCGGACAGGGGCTTGCGGACGCGGTTGACCGACTTTGCGGAATGGCGGAAAAAGCGGTCGACGACGGTTACAATTATGTGATTCTGAGCGATCGGGGCGTCGACGTCGAACATGCTCCGATCCCGTCGCTGCTGGCTCTGTCGGCCGTGCACCACTACCTGAACGACCGGCGCAAGCGGGCTCAGATCGCGCTGATCGTCGAAACCGCCGAGGCGCGCGAAGTGATGCATATGGCGTTGCTGATCGGATTCGGGGCCAGCGCCGTCAATCCGTATATGGCTTTCGCCGTGCTCGACCGGCTGGTTGCCCAAGGCGATATTCAGTTGGACTACGAAACGGCCGAAAAACATTACGTCAAAGCGTTAAATAAAGGATTACTGAAAATTATCTCCAAGATGGGGATTTCGACGATCCGCAGTTACCGCGGCGCGGAGATCTTCGAAGCGGTGGGACTGTCGGACGGATTGCTGAAACGGTATTTCCGGGGGATGACTTCGAAGATCGGCGGGGCCGATTTGGAAGACCTCGCCGTCGATACGCTGGCCGCTCATGCGCACGGTTTCGGGGAGCTGTACGACGAGGATGCGCCGCTGGAGAATTTCGGCAATTACGCCTATCGTAAGGACGGCGAGCGGCATGCGTGGAATCCGGAGACGATCTCTACGCTGCAACTGGCCACGCGGCTGGGCAGTTACAAGAAATTCAAGGAGTATACGCGACTTGTCAACGAAAAACCGTCGCCGATGTTTCTGCGCGATTTGATGGAATTGAAACGCAATCCGATCGACCTGTCGCTCGTGGAGCCGGCGACGGAGATCATGAAGCGTTTCGTAACCGGTGCGATGTCGTTCGGTTCGCTCAGCCGCGAGGCGCACGAGGCGATCGCGATCGCGATGAATAAGATCGGAGGCAAAAGCAATACCGGCGAAGGCGGCGAGGACGCGCAGCGTTACCGTCCCAATACGGACGGTACGATCGCCCGCAGCGCGATCAAACAGGTGGCTTCGGGACGTTTCGGCGTCCATGCCGAATACCTGGTCAATGCCGACGAGATCCAGATCAAGGTCGCCCAGGGGGCCAAGCCCGGCGAGGGCGGACAACTCCCCGGTTACAAAGTCGACGAGATGATCGCCCGGACGCGGCATTCGATCCCCGGCATTTCGCTGATCTCGCCGCCTCCGCACCACGATATTTATTCGATCGAGGACCTGGCGCAATTGATTTTCGACCTGAAGAATGTCAATCCGCGCGCGCGGATCAGCGTGAAATTGGTTTCCGAAAGCGGAATCGGCACCATTGCGGCCGGAGTCGCTAAAGCGAAAGCCGATATGATCCTGGTCAGCGGCGGCGAAGGCGGTACCGGAGCCAGTCCGGTCAGCTCGGTGAAACATGCCGGCCTGCCGACCGAAATCGGCTTGGCCGACGTACAGCAAACCCTCGTGCTGAACGGTCTGCGCGGTAAAGTCACGCTGCAGACCGACGGCCAGTTGAAAACCGGCCGCGACGTGGTGATCGCCGCGCTGCTCGGGGCCGAGGAGTTCGGATTCGCTACGAGCGCGTTGATCGTACTGGGGTGCGTGATGATGCGCAAGTGCCATATGAACACTTGTCCGGTCGGCGTGGCTACGCAGGACGAACGGCTGCGGGAACATTTCCGCGGGCGTTACGAGTACCTGGTCAATTTCTTTAACTTTCTGGCCGAAGATGTCCGCGAAACGTTGGCCGAACTCGGATACGCGCGGTTGGACGACATTATCGGTCGCACCGACCTGATCGAGCCGAAAAAGTTCGAACCGGGAACCAAAATTTCGAAAGTGGATTTGTCGAGGATCCTGTACCGTCCGGCCGAAGCCGGAACGAACGACGTCCGCCGGACGACCGTGCAAGATCATAAGATCGAAAAGGTCAAGGACCGTTCGATCATCGGGATGGCGTCTCCGGCCATCGATTCGAAAATGCCGGTGCACCTGAGTTTCCCGATTTACAATACGGACCGTTCGGTCGGAGCGATGCTTTCGGGACAGATCACTTCGAAATACGGCAGCGAAGCGTTGCCCGAGAATACGGTCAGCGTGACTTTCCGCGGTTCTGCCGGGCAGAGTTTCGGAGCGTTCCTGTGCCGGGGCGTGACGTTTCGCTTGGAGGGAGACGCCAACGACTACCTCGGCAAAGGGCTTTCCGGCGGAAAAATCGTTTTGGTGCCGCCGAAAAACTCGACTTTCCTGCCCCACGAGAACATCATTGCCGGCAATACGCTGCTCTACGGCGCGACGGCGGGCGAAGTGTATATCAACGGGCAGGTCGGCGAGCGTTTCTGCGTCCGTAACAGCGGCGCGACGGCCGTTGTCGAAGGGGTGGGAGATCACTGTTGCGAATACATGACCGGCGGCCGCGCCGTAGTGCTCGGTACGACCGGACGAAACTTTGCGGCGGGCATGAGCGGCGGAATCGCTTACGTGTGGAACCGTCTCGGCAATTTCGACTTCTTCTGCAACATGGAGATGGTCGAATTGTCGTTGATCGAAGAGACGGCCGACAGCAAGGAATTGCATGCGCTGATCAGTTCGCACTATTACCATACGGGCAGCCCGCTCGCCAAAACGATGATCGACGACTGGAGCGAATACGTCGGCCAGTTTATCAAGGTGATGCCGATCGAATACAAAAAAGTGCTCCATGCGCAGCGCATGGCCGCGCTCGACCGCAAGATCGCCGAGATGGAAAAAGATTATTAAACCGCTGAAAAACGAACAATCATGGGAAATCCGAAAGCATTTTTGACCATAGGTCGTAAAGAGGCGGGGTACCGCCCGTTGCACGACCGGATATACGATTATGCCGAAGTCGAGCAGACGCTCAATATCGAAGACCGCCGCCTGCAGGCTTCGCGCTGCATGGACTGCGGGGTGCCGTTTTGCCACTGGGCCTGTCCGCTGGGTAACCGCCAGGGCGAATGGCAGGATCTGGCCTGGCGCGGTCGCTGGGAGGAGGCTTACCGTTCGCTGGCCGAGACGGACGACTTCCCTGAGTTTACCGGGCGCGTGTGTCCGGCGTTGTGCGAAAAATCCTGCGTACTGAAACTGCACGACGCACCGGTGACTATCCGGGAAAATGAAGTGTCGATCGTGGAACGTGCTTTTGCCGAAGGGTACGTTACGGCGCGCCCGCCGCGCAGGCGTACCGGAAAGCGGGTGGCGGTCGTCGGATCGGGACCTTCGGGACTGGCTTGCGCGAACAGGCTGAACCGGCGCGGGCACCGTGTAACGGTGTTCGAAAAAAATGAGTTTATCGGCGGACTGTTGCGGTTGGGGATTCCGGACTTCAAACTCGGTAAGAAAATTATCGACCGGAGATTGAAGCTGCTGGCTGAGGAGGGGATCGAGTTTAAACCTTCTGTTTGTGTGGGTAAGGATTTTAAAACTAAAGAATTACTTGAAAAGTTCGATGCCGTTTGCGTGACGATCGGCGCCGGGGTGCCGCGAGATCTTCCGGTGGAGGGGCGCGACCTGAAAGGGGTGTATTTCGCGCTGGAGCTGTTGCAACAGCAAAATCGGGTGAATGCCGGCGCACAGATTCCGCAGAACGAGCGGATTTCCGCACAGGGAAAACGGGTATTGGTGATCGGCGGCGGCGATACCGGATCGGATTGTGTCGGCACGTCCATCCGTCAAGGCGCCGTCGGGGTTACCCAGATCGAGATCATGCCCAAGCCGCCGGTAGGCAGCAATCCGGATACTCCGTGGCCGATGTATCCGCAGGTGTTGAAAACCTCCTCGTCGCATGAGGAAGGCTGCGAACGCCGTTGGAACCTCGCAACGAACCGCTTTATCGGGAAAGACGGCGTGCTGATCGGCGTCGAGACCGAACGCGTCGAATGGGAAAAGGACGATGCGGGAAAGATGACGCTGAAACATACCGGGGAAACGGAGGTCATAGAGGCCGATATCGTATTGCTGGCGATGGGATTCGTTCATCCCGAACTCGACGGGCTGGTCGGCGATCTGGGAGTCGGGCTCGATGCGCGCAAGAACATTGCGGTCGACGATGCGAACAGAACTACGGTCGGAAAAGTTTTTGCCGCCGGGGATGCCTCTATGGGCGCATCGTTGGTTGTCCGCGCGATCGCGTCGGGGCGCAGGGCCGCCGAAAACATCGACCGATTCCTGAAAGGACAGTAATCTTGTGCAGTGTCCGCAATAAAAAACCGGCCGGGATACGGTCGGTTTTTTATTTTCGGTTGACGGGACTCCGGTCGTAGCGAAGTCTCCTGCAGTCAAAAGCGCGGCCGAAGGGTTTACTGTTGCGGAGCCAGAATGACGTTATACGTTTTTTTCAGCCATACGCGGTAACGAATCCGTCTGTCCCAGGTGTTGCCGGCCGAAGCGAAATCGCAGAACCGGATCTGCCTGGGTTTATAAAAATCGCCTTCCAGGTCGGTACCCAGCACCAGCGGGGCCGTATAGACCATCCACATCTTTTCGGGTTTGTCCGCTTCCGTTACGGGCATCAGTTCCACATAGCCGTCTGCATTGGCTTGGATGACGGAGGCTTCGTCCACGAATCCGTCGTCGAACCGGGAATCCCGCGCCAGAACGATCGGCCCGCGCTCGATAGCCTGATAACCGTTCAGTTCGACGAGCCGTCCGCGCATATCCAGATTTACGGAAATCTTGTCGCCCGGTTCCCAGCGTCTTCTGACGGTGACGTAGGTTCCGGGCCGGACGTCTCCGATCGATTCGCCGTTCACGGCGACCCGGCTGACCTTGCTCCAGGCGGGAATTCGCACGGCGACTGCGAATTCGAGGTTCCTCGGCGCGTTCACGGCGATTTCGATGTCGCCATCTTCGGGATAGGCGGTCGTCTGTTCCAGCGAGATTTCGTTTTTACCCAACGAAGCTTTGGTGGTCGACGGACCGTACAGGTTGACGAACAGACTGTCGTTGCTGGAAAGGACGGCAGCGGTCGGGATCATCGCGAATGCCCGCGGACCGTTCGAATTGCAGCAGTTCACATGCATGCCGCACTGATGTTCGCCGGCCGAACGCACGCCTTCGAGCGGACTGTATTTGGCGATTTGCCCGGCGTCCTCTTTCAGCGCTGCGAGCAGCGCGTTGTACGTCGTTTTTTCGATTTGGTCGGCATAAAGCGGATTTTTGGTCAAATCGAGCAGGTTTTGGCAGAGCTTCATCCATGTCATCGTAACGCAGGTTTCCATCGTATGGTAAGCCGGGTCGGTCTGCAGCCGTTTCCCGTGATAGAAACATTCGAATGCGCTGCCCGAGCCGGCGATATTGATCTCCTCGTCGATGATGTTCCGCACGGTCGCCTCGACGGCCTTCAGGTAGTCGGGATTTTTCGTGATCTTGTACAGTTCGAGCAGACCGTCGTAACAAGACATCATTTCATAGGCTTTTTGCCCGTTGTCCCACGAACACCAGGTTTCCCAGCCGCTTTTGAACGGGAAGCGCTCCGCCACCGGAACCCCGGCCAGCGCTTTGCCGATCAACTGCGGACCTTTGTCGGTTTCCCAACGGCCGACGATGTATTTGGCGAAGTCGAGGTATTTGCCGTTCCCCGTACGGTTATATAGATAGACGATCGGTTCGAGGATCGAGCTGGGCGGCAGTCCCCGGTAGATGCCGGCCATCTCGATCTCTTTTTTCGCCGGAATCACGGTCATCAGGCGGTCGGCCAGCTTGCAGGCTCCTTCGATCGCTTTTTTGTCTCCGGTCAGGTCGTAATAGGCAAGCAGACCGAGCAACGTGTATTTCTGCCCCCATACGTCCCAGTTGGTCAGTTGCGCTTCCGGCGCGTAATTGCCGATGTATCCGTCCTCGGACTGGGTCGAGAGCAGACCGCTCACGCCGTTGCCGATCTTCTGCAACAACTGCGGGTCGCGGTTGTATCGGTAGGCTCCGATGGCGCCGAGCGTCCATTTGCCCCAGAATTCGGATTGCCAGCGGTTAGTCTCGTTCCGTTGCCGGAACGGGGCGACCAGTAGGTTTTCGTCCTCGCTCATCACGCGGACGCGGATGCAGGCGTCGATGCGTCCGCCGAGGTAGCCGTCGACGTGGGTCTGAACGGTCGGCTCCGGCGCTCTTTTGAAAGTCGCGGAGGGCTTGCGCGCCGCAGCGGTTTCCCCGACGATCAGCAGGGATAATAGCGCGGCGGATATCACTTTACGTTTCATATCGTTAAGTTTTGGGTTTGAATTGATTTGATAAAGGTATGAAAAAAAAACGATACCGGACGGTGCCGGTATCGTTTTCGGGTATATGCGCGGCGTTTCGTACCGGATTTATCGAAGGTGCGGGTTGAGATTTCCCCATTCGGATACCGGCGGCAGAATACCCATGCCGATCACCTCGTCGCGCAGCTTGACCAAGTGCAGATAGCTGGCGTGCAGCGATTCGGTCTCCCCGGCCGTGCCGTGCGGGACTTTATAGCGCACGCCGTCGCGGTCGATCGTGGTCTCCATCGCCATCATGACCGGCCCCTGATCGCCGTCCGGGACGTAGACGCCGGCCGGCCAACGGAACGGAGTTCCGCCCATGGCCGCGCGGATCATTTCGATCGACAGGTAGGCGGGACTTTGGAACGAAGAACGTCCGCGCAGTTCGATGATACGCTTGCCGCCCTGAATCACGTGCTGCCGCAGGGCGGCCCATTGTTCGTCGGTCAGCGCCGCCGTGCCGATCAGTTCGGTCAGCGGTTTGCCGTCCACTTTCGCGGTGGAAGCGAATACGGCCATCTGTTCGCCGTGTCCTCCGTAAGTGCGCGAACCGGTTACCCGGTCTTGCGCGATGCCGAAATGCTGCGCCAGCGCGATTTGCAGCCGCGTGCTGTCCAGTGCGGCCAGCGTGCTGACCTGCGAAGGCTTCAAGCCGGAGTAGAGCAGCGTAATCAGTCCGGTAATGTCGGCCGGATTAAACACCACGACCACATGCTTCACGTCGGGACAATAGTTGCGGAGGTCTTTGCCGAACTGCGCGGCGATCTCGGCGTTGCCTTTCAGCAGGTCTTCGCGCGTCATGCCCGCTTTGCGGGCGGCCCCGCCCGAAGAAACGACGTATCCCGCTCCGTCGAGCGCTTTGCGGATATCGCTGGTATAGGTTAGGTTGACGCCCTCGAATCCGCAGTGGTACATCTCTTCGGCGACTCCTTCCAATGCCGGGGCATAGGGGTCGTAGGCGCAGATGTTCGGGGTCAGTCCCATCATGATCGCGGTTTGCACCATGTTCGAGCCGATCATCCCGGCCGCTCCGACGATGGTCAGTTTTTCGTTTGTCAGAAATTTCATATCGATTCGGTTTTAGAGTTTCATAACATAAAAGTAGTTTTTTCAGCGGATCAATAGTCATGCAAAATTCTTATTTCCGATAACGAATCGGAATGATTATTATGTAAGTATTTGCATTTTAAAGTGTTGTATGACGAAAAAAGTTGCCGAACCATGTCGGCAACTTCGCTTATTATCTAACCGGAACGGTCGTTTTGCCTGCGGAGGGATTACAGGAAGGCTTTCACGTCGGTTACGATCTCGCCGTCGAACAGGTCGATCGTGCGCGATGCGTAGGAGGAGTCGTGCTGCGAGTGGGTTACCATTACGACGGTCGTGCCCTCCTTGTTCAGTTCGGTCAGCAGATCCATGACCTCTTTGCCGTTCTTCGAGTCGAGGTTGCCGGTGGGCTCATCGGCGAGGATCAGCTTCGGGTTCGAAACGACGGCGCGGGCGATGGCGACGCGCTGCTGCTGACCTCCGGAAAGCTGTTGGGGAAAGTGGCGGGCGCGGTGGCTGATATTCATCCGGTCGAGGATCTCGTTGACCATTTTTTTGCGCTGGGCGGCTTTGACGCGCAGGTAGATCAAAGGCAGCTCGACGTTCTCGTAGACGTTCAGTTCGTCGATCAGGTTGAAACTTTGGAAAACGAAACCGATTTTGCCTTTGCGGTACAGCGTGCGATCTTTTTCCTTCAGGGTTCCGACTTCCTTTCCGAGCAGGTAGTATTTGCCCGACGTAGGGTTGTCCAGCAGCCCGAGGATGTTCAACAGCGTCGATTTGCCGCAACCGGACGGCCCCATGACCGCAATGAATTCGCCTTCGGTGACTTCGAACGAAACCTTGTTCAGAGCGATGGTTTCGATCTCTTCCGTACGGAAGCTCTTGCTCAGTTCTTCAACTTTCAACATAGCAGTAATTTTTAAAAAGAATGAATGATTATGAATGTTCGGAAAATAATTAATGTTTTTTCAACGACCGGACGGGATTGTCCGTGGCGGCCCGGTACGTCTGGATCAGTACGGTGGCGACGGTGGTTCCCAGCACGATCGCCAGCGCCGCGAAATAAATCCAGATTTCGACCGGAGCTTTGTAGGCGAAGTTTTCGAGCCACCGGTCGACGATGCAGTAAGCTATCGGTACGGCGACAACGAAACACGCCAGTACGATGCGCACGTAAATTTTGTTGAACATCCGGAGGATCTCGCCGACAGTCGCGCCGTGGATCTTCCGAATCCCGATCTCTTTGCGACGGTACTGGGTTTCGAACAGCACGAGGCCGAATACCCCTACGATCGAGATCAAGATCGACAGCAGGCTGAACAAGGTGAGTAAATTCGACAGTTTTTGTTCTTTGTAGTATTGATTTCCGATCTCTTCGTCCATGAATCTAATGTCGAGCTGGCTGTCCGGAACCAGCTCTTTGACGGATTTCCTGATGAAATCCGCGACGGCGGGAATATCCGTTCCGTTGGTCTTGACGAACAGATAGCGCAGCGGAGTCCACGCGCCCCATTCGGTTGTCCCGAACGCGACGAATGCGAACGGATTGATGCCGTATTGCAGCGGTTGAAAATTGAAATCTCTGGCGATGCCTACGATATTTGTTCCGTCCTCCATCTTTTCGCCGACTGTGATGCTGTCTTTCCGCTGAGACGTTTCGTTGAATATTTGAGATATTTCCGGTTTTAAATCATCGTTTTCGTTGAAATCGCGTCCGTCCGTAATCCGGATTCCCATGAAACGTAAAAAATTCGAAGCTACCGGATAGGCGTCATAAGTAATGCCTTTTCCTTTGTAACTACGTCCCCAGCGCATCCGTCCTTTTGCGACAAACGGTCCGGCGGCGAAAGTCACGTCCGTGATGGCGGGATTGCTCGTCAGCTTGTCGGCCAGGGTTTTTCTTTTGTCGGCTATTTCACGGGGCACCCATGTGGTCAGGATATTTTCACGTTGGAACCCCATATCGGATTTTTGCATGTAACGGTTTTGTCCGTGTATCGACAGCGTGACGATGATCAATGTGATCGATATCGCGTACTGTACCGATATCAGTACCGTGCGCAAACGGCGTCCTTTCGGGGTAAGCCCGAAAACGCCTTTCACTACGAGCGCCGGAGCGAACGAGGTGCTGTAAAAAGCCGGGTATATTCCGGACAGGATTCCGGTCGCGACGGCGATAAGCGCCGTGCCCCACAGAATCGGCATATCGGCTCCGACGTCGCACGGGGCGCTGATGTCGGACGCCAGCGGCGTTCCGGAGAATGCATGAACGATCAGCAGCGCAACGAAAAACGAGACGACCGCGAGTCCCGCCGATTCCGCAATCATGTTCCGTCGGATGGCGGCGTTCGATCCGCCCAGCACTTTCTGGACGTTGATGCTGCGGATACGGGTCGGAATAAGCGAAGTGGAGAAATTGACGAAGTTGATCATAGCGATCAGGATAATCAGAACGCCGATACTCATCAGGGAGTAGACCGTCGCGCGGTTGCCCGTATCCGTCGGACTGTAGCTGACGCTTTGTGTAAAATGGGTTTCGGTGATCGGAGTGAGCCGGAAAAAGTTGTCCGGAACCGAATTTCCCGTACCGACGAACTCCTGATACTTTTTGTTCATGGCCTGCATGACTTGCTCGGCATTTTCCCTTGCGTTCAGCCGGATGTAATAGACGTAATTCCAGTTGTTGCCGTTGCCGGCATTTTCCTGGCCGATAAACCGGACGATGCTGTTGGATCTTATCGTCGCGTTTTGCGGAAAGTTTTTATAAACTCCGACGATCTCTACCGGGTGCTCCGTGTCCTTGTCGAAAATAAGGCTGCGTCCGACCGGGTTTTGGTCGCCGTAAATCGCTGTGGCGACCTGTTCCGAGATCAATACCGTCCCGGATTCCGAAAAACGCTGCGGACTGCCGTGAACGAATTCGAATTCCAATATATCCAGCGCGTCGGGTTCGGCGGTATAAAAGTGGAAAGGGCCCTGACGGGAGTCTTTCCCGAGACTCTGGTCGTAGATGTCGAGCTGTTGATAACTTTGGATCAGTCCCGTTTTTTCGATTTCGGGTTCTGCTGCGAACACCTTTTCCGCCACCAGGCGGGAGGTGTTGGCGCTATACTTTCCGTTTTCGATCATTGCCTGATTTTCGACCCGGAATATCCGATCCGCATTTTTGTAATGCCGGTCGAACGACAGATCGTATTTTACCTGCGTCATGATAATCATGAACGAGGCGAATGCGATACTCAACCCAATGACGTTGAGCAGCGAAGCGATTTTGTACTTTTTCAGTACGTAGAAGAAATTTTTCAAAGGTGTCATGATTGGCAAGCGTTTGTAGTTTGGTTATTCGGTTTTAATCGATTTTATAGGATTGTCCGTCGCGGTTTTGTAGCAGCGCAGCGTGATGACGGTGACGACGATAATCAGCACGATAGCCGGCGCCATGAGGAAGATCCAACTAGGGATCGGTGTTTTATAGGTGAAGCTTTCGAGCCATCGTTTTACGACGATATAGGCCGCAGGCGCCGCGACCGCAAAGCATATCAATACGATGCGGATGTAGGTTTTGTTAAACATCCGAAGAATTTCGCCGGTTTGGGAACCGTACACTTTACGTAGAGCGATCTCCTTGCGCCGGCTGGAGGTTTCGAAATGGATGACTCCGAAAACCCCGGTGATCGCAAGCGATACCGACACCAGGCTGAACAGGAAAATCATTTCCGAAAGGTTTCGTTCCTTCTGATACAGGTTGCCCAGTTGTTCTTCCATGAATTTTACGTCGGGAACCTGCCTCTGCGGACTGAGTGTCCGGTAGGCTTCCCTGATGAAAGCGATAGCCGGTCCGGGATCGGGATTGTTTATTTTGACGTACATGCAGTACAACGGCGACGAACGATCGTATACGATCAGAGCTATCGGTTCGATGGAGTAATGCAACGGTTTATCGTGGTAATCTTCGACGATGCCGACGATTTCTCCGGAATATTCCAGCCAGTCGGGGACGGTTATGTCATAAAGTTTTTTTGCCGTTCGGTTGAAAATAAGGGCGGGAGCGTCCCTCTGCTGGTCGGTCTCCGTGAAATCCCGTCCTTCGACCAGGTGCATTCCCATGAAAGAACAAAAATTCGGCGCAACCCCCATGAGTCGGAAACCGATTTCATCGTTTTTATAAAGGCGGTTGCAAAACGTTCCGCCTTTGCTGACGATAAAAGTGCGGCTGAGGGTTACGTCGGCGATGTCCGGATTGCTTTTCAGTTTATGGATCAACGGGTCGGCCGATCTGCCCGCTAATGGGCCCAGATCGAACGTTACGATATTTTCGCGCGGCAACCCGATGTCGAATTGTCGAATATAGCGGTTTTGAATATGAACCGCCAGCGCAACGATAATTAGTATCATCGAGATGGAGAACTGAACCGCAATAAGGACGACGCGTAGTTTTTTACCCGGCCGGGAGACGGAGAACGTCCCCTTCAGCGCCAGGGCGGGTTGCAAGGATGTAATGTAAAAAGCGGGATAGATTCCTGCGATAAAACCGGTCAGCAGTGCGATTCCCGCAGAAATCGAGATCAGGCCGGGATAGTCGCCGGGCGAGATTCCTCCGGTAATCAGCGAAGATAGGTTCGTTTCTTCCAGTGCGTGAACGGTGAGTACGGCCAGCAGGAACGAGACTGCCGTCAGGCAGACCGCTTCGGCGATCAGATTGATCCGCAACTGCCGGGAGCGGCATCCGAATACTTTTTGCGTATTGATACTGCGCATGCGCGCCGGAGCCTGTGCGATCGTGAAATTAATGAAGTTGATAACCGCGATCAGCAGGATCAGCAGGGCAACCGTCAGCAGCGAATAGGTGGTGTTGCGGTTTCCCCCTTCCTGGGAGATCGTTTCGTTGAAGAAATAGAGGTCGTTCAATCCGACGAGCCGTAGCCGTTGGCTTCTTGTCGAGTCTTCGTCATACGTTTTCGCATAATTCCATACGAGGGGTAGCAGATCCTGTTCGATTCGGCGGATGTCGGCATTCTGTTTTACCCGGACGAAATAAGGGGTCGAACAGTTGTTGAAATCTTGGAGCAGCCGCTCCTTCAGGTCGGTATAGACATCGTTTTTCAACGAGGCGTTTTTCGGAAAATCACGGTATACGGCGACGATCGTAAATTGGGCGGCCTCCCGGTATCCTTCCGACTTGGCAATGGTTTGCCCGACCGGGTTTTCGCTGCCGAAAAGCTTTACGGCCAGCGAATGGGGAATAATCGCCGCGTTGGGTTCGGAAAAGGCGTTTAGGTCGCCGGAAAGCGTTTCGAATCCGAAGACATCCAACCAGGATCGCGAAACGAGCGAAAAACCGGCGGCGATAGCCGACTCCGGCCCTCGTTCGGGCCGAAAGAACGGAACGTTGGGATCTCCGTGTTGATACGATAGGCATCCGCCCGTTTCGATTCCGGCTGATGACCGGAGCAGTTTTTCGGCCAGCGGCCGGGGCAGCACGGTGCCCAGATCGCCGGATTGCGGTACTTGAAAACAGAGCCCGTATATCCGGTTGGCATTCGGGTAGCATCGGTCGTATCCGAGTTCATACCATACCTGCATCATGATGAGCATGAACGAAGCGAACGCAACGGTAAGTCCGGCTATGTTCAGCAGGGCGGCTGTTTTGTTCCGGGCGAACAGGTTTACTAAGTTTCGTAACAAGATTTTCATGACTTTGTATCGTTTTGTGATAATTATTCTTTCCGGATCGAGTCGGCCGGGTTTTCACGGGCGGTACGGTAGCACAATAGCGAAATGGTCGCGACGGTAATCGACAGCACGAGCGATAGGGCCGTGCCGAATATCCACGGATCGATCGGAGTCCGGTAAGCGAACCGTTCCAGCCACTTGTCGCCCGCGTACCACGTTATCGGCGTCGCGACGGCGAAACAGATCAGAATTATCCGTATGTATCCGGCATTGAACATGCGCAGGATTTCTCCTGAGGTGGCGCCGTGTACTTTCCGCAGCCCGATCTCTTTGCGGCGGTACTGCATGTCGAACAGCACGAGGCCGAAGACTCCGACGACCGATATGAGGATCGACAGCAGGCTGAACAGGGCGATCTGTTTCGAAAAAAGGGCTTCTTTCCGATACAGGTTGCCGATCGCTTGATCCATGAAAACGATGTCCTGAGCCCGGTTTCGGATGTCGAATTTACCGCCCGTTTCCCGGATGTGCCCGATGACGGCCGCCAGATCGCCTCCGTTGACTTTCACGTAAACGACGTTCAGCGGAATGCAGTCATTGATTCCGAACAGGCAAAAGGCGGCCGGTTCGATCGCGTATTGCAACGGCTGGTAGTTGAAGTCCCGGACAATCCCTGCGATGTCGTCCCGGGCGGTGAAACCGTGGATCGTGCTGTTCGGTTCTATGCCGTATTTTCTTTCGGCCGTTTGATTGAAAATGAACGTATTGTTTTCTTTCAGACGGTCGGTTTCCCGGAAGTCGCGCCCTTCGGCAATCTCCATTCCCATGAACGACAAGAAATTGGACGCTACGCAATAGACGCAGAATTTGCTTGTTCGATTTTTGTAAACGGACGAAAGCCGCATCGGAGGGGTGCGGTCGACGAGTTGGCCGAACGAGAAGGTGACGTCAGCGATGGCGGGATGGCTTTTCAGCATGCCGGCGTATGCGTCCGGTTGTTCGCTCGTTTTCGACGATACGGTCGTTATCAGGATGTTTTGTTGCCGGAAGCCGAGATCGTGGCTTTTCAGAAACCTGTCTTGCCGGTGAATGAGCAGGGCCGCTGCGATAAAGCCGATAGTGACCATGAACTGTGTTGCAATCAGCACGGTGCGCAGCCGTTTCCCGGTACGGGTATTTCCGAAATTTCCCTGGATCGCGAGGGCCGGATTGAACGAGGTGCTGTAAAAAGCCGGGTAAAGTCCCGAAAGTATCCCGGTTGTCGAAGCGGCGGCCAGCGAGATCCAGATCGCAGCCGGATTCTCGCTCGGCGAAGCGATTCCGTTCAGCAGATTCGCCGACAGCGGAGACAGCCATTGTACGATGCACAGCGCCAGTAAAAATGCAACCAGCGTTGTCCCGACAGTTTCGGCGATCAGATTGCGCCGTAATACGGAAGTTTTGCATCCGAAAATCTTACGAGCGTTCAGGCTTCGTACGCGGGTCGGTATCAGTGCGATCGCGAAATTGACCGAATTGATGGCGGCGATCCCGAGAATCAGAATGGCGGCGGCGATCAGCGACAAGGTGGTCGCGCGACTGCCTTTTTCGTGGGAGTCGCTGATGCAGTCCGTCGCATAATATACGTCGTGCAGGTTGTGGAGCCGGATACGTTTCGTCGAATCGCCGTCGGTCTCCCGGATTTTCCGGGTCAGATCGGCCTCTATTTTCGCTTTGTGTCCGGCATCGTTCGCCACGATATAATACATGATGTCGGAGATGGTAGTTTCGAGCGGACGAACCGTGTAGACATCGTTTTTTACGGATGAATTCTTCGGAAAATCCCGGTAAACGGCGACGATTTGTAGCGGTTTTTCGTAATTTTCCGGAATCAGCGTTTTGCCGACGGCGTCGCCGTCCGGAAAGGCCGTTTTTGCAAAACTTTCCGGAACGACGGCTGTGCCCGGTTCGGAAAGCCTGTCCGGATCTCCCCCGACATACCGGAAACCGAACACCTCCGGCCAGTTTTCCGTGACCTGTATGCACCGGATCGGAAACCGTGTCTCCGACTCGTCGAAAACATTGTTTGAAAACCATCTCAGTCCGCCTTCCCCTGCGATGTCCGGAACGGATGCGGTCATTTGTTCGACGGTCGAAAAGTCGTTGCCGATCCAGGGTGAAAAGACGGTGGCGTTGTCCGCTGCCGAACTGCGTTCGATCCGGAAAATCCGGTCGGCGTTTTCGTACTGCCGGTCATAGCCCAGGTCGTAGTCGACCTGCATGACGATTAGCATGAACGAGGCGAGCGCGACGGTCAGTCCTGCGAGGTTCAGCAGGGCGGCCGCTTTGTGATGCTGTAGCAGGTAGAGAAAGTTTTTAAAAAAAATCATCGGGTGATCTATTGTGAAAGGTTACTCTTTTTTGATCGAATTGACCGGGTTTTCGTTGGCCGTTTTGCGGATTTTCAGGACGGTGATTGCACAGATCAGCCCGGCGACGGCTATCCCGCAAACGATGTAGATCCACAAACTCAGCGGTACTTTAACGGCGAAGCGTTCCAGCCAGTGTCTGCCTTGCAGGAAGGACAGGCCGAGCCCCGCTACGATGCCGGCGCATACGGTGTATTTCAGATCGGATGCTATCAGCCGGACGATGCTGCCCGGAGTAGCTCCGTTCACTTTGCGGATGGCGATCTCCTTGCTGCGGCGGCGGATTTCGTCGTTGATGAAGCCGAACAGCCCGATCAGACTTATTGCCAGCGTGATAAATACGCCGACGAATATCATGTTGCGCAACATTCTTTCGTTGTAATAGGCATTGAGCGTCAGGTCGTCGTAAGCCCAGATCCGGATATCCTGTTCCGGCGCCAGGGTTTTCAGCTTTGCGGTCAATGACGCGATATTTTCCGGCGTGATCGCATCGACGCGGATCTGAATGTCTTCTATGCCGTCCTGGTCGTTCATACAGAACAGGGCCAGCGGTTCGATGCCGGCGCGCAGTGTCGACGTCCGGAAATCCCGGACCACGCCGATGACGGTGCAAGGGGTCGGGCTGTCGAAGAAAAAACTGTTCCCGACCGGATTGCCCTGCCAGCCCATTTTTCGCACGAACTCTTCGTTGACGATCACCTGTCCCTCGGTGGGCATATTTTCAAAGTTTTCGCCTTGCTTCAGTTGGATACCCATCGTGGGTATGTAGTCCGGTGAAATCACGTCAAGACGCGTGACGAAGAGATTGTTTTTCTGATCGTCCTGAACAGGGTTTCCGGAATACCCTCCTTCGAGCGGGTGGCATCCCGCTCCGATTCCGGTCACGAAAGGCAGCGACAACAATTCCTGCCTGGCGGTTTCGTACTGTTGGATGTTTCTGCCCGCCAGAGCCTCGGTATGAAGCATGTTTTTCGTATTGTATCCCGGATTTTCCCGCAGCATCAGGTCGTATTGCCTGGCCACCGTGACCAGTAGCGAAATCAGCAGTGTTACCGCAGTAAACTGGATCAGCAGTAATGCCTGCTTCCACAACCGGTTGCTCGGCGAATAGCGCCGGTAGGCGGTCGTGACGGGAATTCTTGCGAGCAGATTCGCCGGTACCAGCCCTGCCAGCAGGAATACTCCGGCGACTATTGGGATGATATACCTGAGATTATATCCGGAGAAAAGCATTTTCGGAGTCGCTCCGACCATTTTCTGGATGGTGTCCCGCAAACCGAACAGCAAAGCGATGACGAACAGGAATGAAATCAGGATCAATAGGGACGTTTCGCTCATCATGATGCTGAAGATGTCCGATTTGCGGGCTCCGTTACATTTGTGCATCGCCATGGTCCGGCCTCGTTCCGGGAGGGAAGAAAAGTTCGACAGGACGTAATTCAGCGCCGATACGAACAGGATCGCAACGGCGAGCAGGATCAGCAGTTGCGTTGCGTTTTTAACGTCGGGTTGTTGCGCGTAAATGTCGGTCATCGGATTGAAAAAATATTCGATCTTGAACCCTTGCGCGGCATCGCCGGCATAATCGTAATACTTTTGCAGTACGTCCATGATCCGCGGTTCTATCGAATCGGGAACGGCTTGGGGAACGAGCCTTACGTACCCCGTATAACTGTCTCCGCCGCCCCATCCCGAATTCCGGCGCATTTTTTTTACGTTGTCGAACGAAACGATTCCTTCACATCTTACATCCGTATTATCCGGCAGATCCTCGAATATCCCGGCTACCCGGTAATGGGTTCCGGTCGCTTCCTCCAGCATTTGTCCGATCGGGTCGGCTTCGCCGAAGATCCGTCGCGCCGTTTTTCGGGAAAGGAACAGGTTGTCCGGATCCTGAAGAGCCTGCTCCGGATCGCCGGACAGGACTTCGATACTGAACAAGTCGAAAAACGCCGTGTCTGTACAGGCTATGTTTATCTCGAAAGGATGTTCGCCGTGTGTCAGCAAAGGGAAATGCCGGCAGATGACCGTAGCGGTTTCGATTTCCGGGAATTCGTCTTTCAGGGCCGGGGCGACGGGTGCCGATATGTATCCGGCCTTGATCTCCCGGTCGGGCAGGGTTACGCGTTCGTCCACACGGTAGATCCGTTCTGCGTCGGGGAACGATTTGTTGTAAGATTCCACATAGACGATTTTTGCCAGGAACACCCATCCGAGAAACAACCCCATTGTGATGGATATCAGCTTGATTACATTGTTTCCACGCAGTTTGAGCAGGTATTTGAAGGCATAGGAGAGCGTTTTCATAATTGTTCGGGGTTTCGATGTTCTTCAGACTATTCTTTTTTAATGGATTTTACCGGGTTTTCGCAGGCTGTCCGCCGTGTTTTTAGGATGACCGTTACGGCGATGATCGCGCAAACGGTCAAGCCGCATCCGGCGAACAGTCCGATGTTCAACGGCGTCTTTGTCGCGAATCGAAGCAACCAGTTGCTCCCGATCAAATACGCTCCCGCGAATCCGGCGACCAGCGCCGCCAATGTGATCCATTGCAGGTCGCGGGCGATCAGCCGGACGATGCTGCTCGCGGTCGCTCCGTTGACTTTGCGGATGGCGATTTCCTTGCTGCGGCGCTGGATTTCATTGTTCGTATAACCGACCAGGCCGATCAACGAGATCAGCAGCGTGACGATCACGCCGACGAATACCGTGTTGCGAAAGTGCAACTCGTTTTCGTATTGCGCCCGGATGACTTCCCGGTAGATATCGACGGTAATATCCGTCGAGGGGAACAGATTCGTCAGGAGCTTGCGAATTTCGGAGAGTTTTTCCGGGGTAATCCCGTCGAGTTTTGCGATCAGGATCGGGCTCCCCGTCGCCGGCATCAGCACGGAAGGGTGTATGACGGAGTTCGGTTCCCGGATCAGCGGCCAGTTGTAGAAGTTTTCGACCACTCCGACGATCGTGCGCGGAGTTTGGAACAAGAGTACCGTTTTCCCGATCGGGCTGTCGGTCCATTGCATTTTTTCGACCAACTCTTCGTTGACAATGATTTCATTGCCGGCCGGGTCGGCGCCGAAATTACGGCCCGATGCCACCCGGATCTCCATTGCCGGGATAAAGTCGGAGTCGACGCCGTAGGCGAAAATATGCACGCCCCTGCCGGTGGCCTCTTCCGAGATGTTGTCTCCCGAACATTCATATCCGGGCAGACCCGACGCGAAACACACAACCTGCACGGCCGGGAGCTTCCCGAGCTGGTGTTTCAGCATGTCGGCCTGTGCCGGGTCGAGTCCCGGAAACCGGACAAAGACGAGATCCTCGTAACGGAAGCCCGGATCTTTATGAAGCACCAGGCGGTATTGCCTGACGACGATCGCCAGCAACGTGATCATCAGGGCCGCGCATCCGAACTGGATGAAAAGCAGGAATTGTTTCCACAGCCGTTTGTTTAGCGCATAGTTACGGAATGCCAGCGCGACCGGGATCGACGAGAATATTTTGGCCGGGATGACGCCGGCGATCAGGAACAGCGGGATGATGACCGCCAGCGTTTTGGTCAGATTGCCGGCCGTGAAAATAGCGCTGAAAGGGGTGGTTATGATTTGCTGGATCGGTTGCCTGAATGAAAAAACGAGAAGAACGGCCAGCAGCATCGACAACAGGATCAGGATCGCGGTCTCCGAAAGCATCATGCCGAAAATGCCGGAAGAGGTGTTGCCGTTGCATTTGTACATTGCCATTGTCCGGGCGCGGGTGGCCAGCGACGAGATCGAAGCCAGCGCGTAATTCATCGCCGCGACGAGCAGCACGATGAAAGCCAGCAGGCTCCGGATGAAGACATGATGACGGACGTCGGCATTGTCCCGGTGCAGTTGCGTTACCGGATACAGTCTGTAAAAGACCTCGTCCGTATCTGCGTATTTCCTGCAGATTTTCCGTAAATCTGCATTGACCGAATCGGGGTTGGCTCCCGGAGCCAGTTTTACGTATCCCCTGAAACAGTCGGTGCCGCCCCATTTCATATTCGGCCGCCATCCGTTGATGTCCGTGAACGGGGCGATGTTCCTCAGCGGAACCAGCGCATCGAAACTCAGTGTGCTGTTTTTCGGAAAATCCTTGAATACGCCCGCCACGGTATAAGGGGCGGACTTGTCGTAAAAGACGATTTCCCCGACCGGATTTCGCCCGCCGAACATCCGTTCCGCACAGCTTCCGGATAGGAAAATATTCCGGTCGCTCAGGAATCCGCTGCGGAGATCCCCTTGAGTCAGTTTCACTCCGAAAAAATCGAAAAATACGGAATCGGCGTGGTACAGTCCTTGGAAAACGTGAGGATGGTCCTCGTAATAAAAAGGACGTAAATTGCGCTGGGGGAAAAATATCGTGCCTGAGACCGTTCCCGGCAATTCGTCGCGCAGAACGGACCAGGGCTCTCCGAACAACCCGTCGACCACGTCGTCTTCGTTTTCGCCGACCCATACGAACTGGGCCTGGTAAATGCGGTTGGCATCCGGATAAAACCGGTCGAAAGAGGTGTCGAAAGCTACCTGCGACAGCAGAATAGCGCCTACGGCCAGCCCGAGCGTCATGGACAGGATACGGATCAGATTGTTGCCCCGGTTTCGGGTCAGGTACCGGAAAGTGTAGATCAGTCGCTTCATGTGGATTCTTCGGTTTGACAGTTTCTGTGTAATATGACGGGGCTATCGAAGGATCAGCACGTCGTTGTCGCCGTAGGTCTCGTAACTCGAAACGATTACCTTTTCGTCCGGGTCGAGTCCTTCGGTCACTTCGTAGAACTGCGGATTTTGCCGTCCGATCTTGATTTTGCGTCGGAAAGCTTTTTTACCGTCTGCCGACAGGACGAATATCCAACTGCCTCCGGTGCTCTGGTAGAATGCCCCGCGCGGGATCAGCAGCGCTTGGACGGGTTGTCCGAGTTCGAGGTTGATGTAATAGGTTTGCCCCGACCAGATGTTGTCGGGGCGCTCGCCTTCGAAATGGAAATCGATCTTGAATTGTCCGCCCTGCACTTCCGGGTAGACCTTCGAGACTTTCAGACCGAATTCGACTCCCTGCCGTTCGAATTTGGCGTCCAGGCCGGGATGCACTTTATCGAGGTAGTGCTCGTCGGGCGTCGCTTGGATTTTAAAGTCGGAAAGGTCGTTGATTTGCCCGACTTTTTGACCCGCGCCGATCGACTGTCCCAGTTCGACGTTCAGTTGCACCAGTTCGCCGTCGATCGGAGACTTTACTTTCAGGTTTTCCACCCGCTGGCGGATCAACTCCATGTTTTTGTTCATGTTCTCAACGTTTTCTTTCAGGTGATCGATCTGTACGGCACGGGCCAGCGAATCCTGTTTCTGGCGTTCGATAATCAGCTCCCGGCTACGCTCGACCAGCTCATAGTCCTCTTTGGCTTGCAGGTATTCCTCCCTGGCGATCAGCTTTTCGTTGTACAGCTTTTCTTTTTGTTGGTACTGCCGTTTTTTTCGCTGGATGTCGAGGTCGGTCGCGAATTGCTCTTTTTGCTGGTTCAGCCGATCCTGTTCCATCTGGATCTGTGCGTTCCGCAGGGCGTTCACCCGGTCGGCCAACTGGGACTCGCTTTCCAGTACCGAAGCGCTCAGGTTTTGGTTGCTCAGCGTCAGGATCACGTCTCCCTCTTTGACCGTGTTGCCCTCTTCGATGTTCCGCTTTTCGACCACGCCGCCCTCCAGCGGGGAGAGTTGCAGGATCGTGATCGGCTGCACGGTGCCGTTGACCCGGATATAATCGTTGAAAAGGTCGTTTTTGGCCGTCCCGACGGTGATCGTGCGGCTGTCGATCACCAGCGTCGAAGAGTGGTCGCCGAGAATCAGCCACAGGATGAAGAGGAGCAATACTCCTCCCAGGATGTAGGGAATATGTTTTTTCTTGAGACCTTTTTTTTGCTTGAGTTGGATGTCCATAGATGATTGTCGTTTTTATTGATTTTCGATTTCGGAGCGTGTTTAGTGAACCTGTTCGATCAGCGGGATTCCCTGGTAATAGCGGATCAGCCGGTATTGGATGACGTACTGCAGTTTGACGTCCAGCAGGTAGGATTTTGCCTGCTGCACCTGCGTGGCGCTGGTTTGCAGTTCGAGCGAACTGAGCAGTCCTTCGTCGTATTTACGCTGGACGGCCCGGTGCGCCAGCGTGGTCGCGCTGACCTGTTTGGCGGCTTGCAGGTACTCCTTGGCGAGTCCGTTGCAGCGGTCTACGGCTTGCTTGATCGAACTTTGCAGCGCACGCAGCGTTTCCGCGTTGTTTTGTTCGGTGATGCGAAGATTGTTCAGGTTCCGGTTGACGTTGGTACGCCGCGCCAGACCGTTGAAAATGGGGATGCTCAGCGTCGCCGAAATGTATCCGCCTCTTTTGTTTCGGAACTGGTAGCTGAACGGCGCCGGAGTGGACTGTTTATCGCTATAATAATTGGTATGGTACTCGGCCGACAGGCTGACCGACGGCAAGAGGCGTCCCCGGCTCATGGCATAGTTCAGCTTACTTTGCCGGAGTTGATAGTCCGCTATCCGGATCGACGGATGCAGAGTTCGCGCCGTGGCGAACACTTCGCTTGCGGATTCCTGCGGAACGTCGTCGATCATGTTGATCGCCGTGTCGATTCGTAGCGAGTCTTCCAGGGGGTAGTTCATGACGTTTTTCAGCAATGTCCATGCGTTGGTCAGGTTATTCTGCTGGTTGATCAGGTTGGCGTCGTTCGTGGCTACCTGCGCTTCGACCTGCGCTACGTCGGCGCTGCTTCGCAGTCCGAGCTTTTCGAGTTCGCGCGCTTTGAACAGGTTTTGGCCGCTCTCCTGCAGTTGTTCTTCCGCAATGGTGACCAGTCCCATGTAAAGAATCACGTTGAAATAGCGTTCCATCACCGACAGCGAGATATCGTCGTGTACCTGTTGTTGATACTCCTTGCCCAGTAGCCGTCCGATCTTGCTCGACCGGACGGCGTTGATCGTGGCGAATCCGTTGAAGATCGGCATTGACGCCGAGAGCGAATAGGCATTGTTAAACGAAGAGTTGTTGACGTAGACGTTGTCGTCGTTGATCGAACGGCCGAAATTGGGTGTAGCGCTCACGCTGCCGCTGATCGACGGCAGCATGTTCGCAATGGCGTTGATATAGTCCTGTTTGTAATTGTCGTTGCTGTATTGCTGCCGTTTGGCGCTCGGGCTGTTCGCGATGGCATATTGCATGCAGCGCTCCAGCGACCATGTTTCTCCCTGCGCGAACGAATATGTAAAGAAAACAGACAGTATAATGGTAAAAAGCGATTTTTTCATCGGCCGTTTGGTTTGTGTGTTTTATTATATAATAAAATACCAAAATCGTACCTTTCCCCGAAACCGTTTGTTTGTCAGGTTTTTGTCCGGTGTCTACTTTTGTTTGTGTGTCTATTTATTTTACACGGATGTCTTTTTTCTTGACAAATCCTGTCGGAAACCGGAAATATTGCTTTATCTTTAGAGATCGATTAAAAAAAATCCGTATTTCATGGTTAAGCAGGGGACGGTATTGGTCGTCGACGATAACAAGGGCATACTGAAGGCGCTCGGATTATTGCTCGATAAGTATTTTGACAAAGTAATCCTGATTTCCTCGCCGAATCGGATCGCCGGGACGTTGTGGAACGAACGCGTGGACGTGGTGCTGCTGGATATGAATTTCTCGGCCGGAATCAATACCGGGAACGAAGGGATCTACTGGTTGTCGCAGATCAAAAAGGCGGATGCCAACATCCAAGTCGTCGTGTTTACAGCTTACGCCGATATCGACCTGGCTGTCCGTGCAATCAAGGAAGGCGCTGCCGATTTTGTCGTAAAGCCCTGGGAAAACGACAAGCTGATCGCCACGCTGCTTTCGGCCTACAACCTCGGAAAATCGAAAAAAGAAGTCAAATTTCTGAAAGGAATGCGGCAGGAACTCTCTTCCGCAGCACCGATGTTCTGGGGCGCTTCGCAGTCTATGCGACAGGTTCGCTTGCTGGTGGACAAAGTGGCGGCGACCGATGCCAATGTCCTGATAACCGGGGAGAACGGGACCGGGAAAGAGGTGTTGGCGCGTGAAATACACCGCCTCTCCTCGCGGGCCGCCGAATTGATGGTCACGGTCGATATGGGCGCGCTGACCGAATCGCTGTTCGAAAGCGAGTTGTTCGGTCATGTCAAAGGCGCTTTTACCGACGCCCGCACCGATCGGATCGGCAAATTCGAAATTGCGCGGGGCGGAACGCTGTTTCTGGACGAGATCGGCAACCTGTCGTACCATTTGCAGGCGAAACTGTTGTCGGCCATCCAGAGTCGCAGCATCGTCCGGGTCGGAAGCAACCTGTCTGTCCCGACCGACATCCGCCTGATCTGCGCGACGAATCGAAACCTGCCGGAAATGGTGACGCAGAAGCAGTTCCGCGAAGACCTGTTGTACCGGATCAATACGATTCATATCGAGATCCCGTCGCTGCGCGAACGAAAAGAAGATATCCTGCCGCTCGCCGAAATGTTTCTGTCGAGGTATGCGGCGAAATATCACAAACAGGGGCTCGGAATCGACACCGGCGCCCAGAAGAAACTGAGGGACTATCCATGGCCCGGAAATATCCGAGAATTGCAGCATACCGTCGAAAAAGCGGTGATCGTCTGCGAAACGGAAAATATCGCGGAGGACAATCTGCTGATGGCATCGCCGCAGGTTTCGGCCGCTCAGCCTGCCGTTTCGACTCTGGAGCAGATGGAACGGGACATGATCGTCCGGGCCATCCGGATAAACGACGGCAACATGTCCGCCGTCGCGGCTCAGTTGGGGATTACCCGCCAGACGCTATACAACAAGATTAAGAAATACGAACTGTAACGGTATGTTCAAAGGCTCGGTTTATAAACTCTGCGGATTGTTGGTACTGCTGTTGGGATCGGCCGCGCTGATTACCCTGGGCATTCTGTCCGGGAAATTTTTCATGCTGTTGCTGGGCTTCGCGTTGTTGGTTTGGGGAATCGCCGGACTGTTCCGTTTTCATTTTCAGAGTATCCGTAAAATGACCTTCATGTTCAATTCCATCGAAAACGGCGACTATGCCTTTAAGTTTACCGAGTACGAAGGGCCGGTCAGCGACAACTTGCTGAACCTTTCGCTGAACCGGATCAAGAATATTCTGGTGAAGGCCCGCACGCAGGCCGTCGAACAGGAAAAGTACTACGAGCTGATAATGAACAGCATTCATACGGGGGTGATCGTTATTAACGATGCGGGGAACGTTTATCAGATCAATCAGGCCGCTTTACAGTTGTTCGGATTGCCGCGACTGAACCACGTTAACCGGCTGGCGGTGATCGACGGTTCGCTACGCGATTTGTTTTTCAACCTGAAAGCCGGGGAGAAAAAACAAACTTCTTTTTCCAACGAACGCGGCGTCGTCCATCTTGCGATCAACGTCTCGGCGATGAAGGTGCGTGATATGTCGCTTCGGATCGTGGCGGTCAACGACATCAACAACGAACTGGACGAAAAAGAGACCGAATCGTGGATACGGCTGATCCGGGTGCTGACCCACGAAATCATGAATTCCATTACGCCGATCACCTCTTTGAGCGATACGTTGCTGAAAATGGAAGGTTCGATGAACGAGAAGGTGCGGGAAGGGATCGAAGCGATCGGTTCGACCGGCAAAGGATTGATCGGGTTCGTGGAGTCTTATCGGCGTGTGACTCGGATTCCGGAGCCGCGGCTCCGGTCGTTTTACGTCCTGCCTTTTTTGGAACGCATCGTTACGCTGATCCGCCATGATACGGCCGACCGGGCACTCGATATACGCATCGGGGTCGAGCCTGAAGAGTTGCTGTTGTATGCCGACGAGGATATGATCGGGCAGGTCGTGCTGAACCTGCTGAAAAATGCGGTTCACGCTTTGCAAGGCCGGACGGACGGGGCGATCCGGATTGCGGCGACGGGCAGCGAATCCGGCGAAATCACGCTTTCGGTGACGGACAACGGATGCGGTATCCCGCCCGAAGTCGCGGCCAACATTTTCATGCCGTTCTTTACGACGAAAGAAAACGGGTCGGGGATCGGTTTGAGCGTGTCGCGACAGATCATGCGCCTGCACAACGGGAGCATCTCGTTGAAATGCTCCCGTCCCGGCGAAACGACCTTTAAATTGTTATTCAGTTAGTTTCAGTTGTTTTCAGGCGTCTCGTTTCCCTGAATATAACCGGAAAATTGCATGGTCGAACGGCTGATCTGATTGACGATCAGCTTGGCGTTGATACCTTGGCCTACGACGATCGTAAAGGTGAGCCGATCCGACCCGTGAGGCGATTTCACGTCCATCGTAATGATGCGGTCGCCCCGCTTGTTGCTTTGCAGGTCGTAGGTGAAATCTTTGGAAGTGAAACTCAACGGATTTTTGTTGTTCCCGAAATCGGAGGAGGTGAAAGCCTGTCCGACGTAAGGCAACCGGACGACTACCGAATCTTTGGTTACCTGCAACGTGTTCATATGCGTCAGGAAAGACGCTTGGTTCGCAGCGTTGGAAGACAGAATCTTGTTGGCGTGAAATGTGAAGGCTTTCGTGCTGATCAGTTGGTTGATGGCCTGCATGATTTTGACGTCTTCCGCCGACTGCTTTTTCTGTGCGGAAAGACCTGCGGCCCAAAACGAGAGGGCGAGTAACAGGAATAGTTTTTTCATAGCCGGTTGATTTTAAGTCGTTAAAATTAAAACAGTTTTGGATTTTGTTTTATTTCTCGTTGTAAAGTAAAACATTTTGCCGGTAAGTTGAATAAGCGGAACCCATCAAACCGTAATCGGGGTAGGTCTTCCCGTAATTCGGGTAACGTCGCTATGAAAAGAGAGTCGAAAGATCTGTCGCAGTCAGTAAAAAACGGGGGCATTTTCCGAATGCCCCCGTCGTTGTGTGGATGCGGAACCGACGGGCTATTCCCCGACCATGGTTCCCGGCTCTTGAATGTATCCCGAAAAATTCATCGGAGAACGCGACGAACTCGTTATCGTCAGTTTGGCCATGATGCCTTTGCTGATCGTCAACATGAACGTGAACCGGTCGCTTCCGGGCGATTTCACCTCCATCGTAATGATTTTATCCTTCTTTTTGGTCACCTCTACTTTGTAGGTAAAATCCGTAGTCGTGAATTGCAGCGGATTGCCGCCCGTATTGCCGCTCGATCCTTCTTTGCCGATATAGGGTAGAGAAACGGTCAGCGAATCCTTGTTTACGGTCATGGAGTTCAATTGAGTCAGCATGGATTGGTTGCCTCCCGAGGTCAGGATTCGGTTCGCTACGAAAGTGATTGTTTTTCTACTGATAAGTTGGTTTACAGCCTGTTCTACCATCAGATCGTCGGCCGATTGTGCGAACGCCCCCGGCGCGCACAGCAACAACATGAGAGATAATGCAAAAAAACGTTTCATAAGATCGGATTTTAAATTTCTGTATTATACTGCAAGTTATAATAAATTTTGACGATTTAAAAGTAAAATCCCGGAAAAATAAAAAACTCCGGCAAGTTCGTGCCGGAGTTTTCGTAGTCGGGAAGAATAATTATGCCTGCGTCGTCTTTTTTAGGAAAAGATCTTTGACAAGAATTTTTCCGATCCCCGCACAGGCTCCCAGAAATACGAATGCGATCAGAATGATTACCTTGCTGGTGTTCGATTTTTTCACCGGAACGGTCGCCGGTTCGATGATCGTTACGCAGGGGGTTTGCTCTTGCACCTTGATTTTGGCCGTTTCGAGTTGCTGGGCCAGTTGGTTGTAAACGCCGAAAGCCAGTTGTTGTTCGTTCTGTAAACGATCGAGTTCCACCTGTGCCGTCTGTTTGGCGATGTGTTTGTTGGCGTCGGCCGCAATCGCGTATTTGCGCTGCGCGTCGTAATATTTCTGTTTCGCCTCGTCGAAAAGGTTTCGGGTGAAGGCGAGGTCGCGCACGGCTTTTTCGGTGCGGTACGTCAGGATGTATTCCTGTAGTTTGTTGACCATCGAGTCGGCGACGGCGGCTGTCACCAACGGATCCTGCATGGTCGCCGAAGCGGTTATGACCCCCGTTTTTTTGTCGACCGAAATATTGATCCGCTCATTCTGTTTTTTCAGCACTTCGCTTTGCTGTTGGGTGAGCGCGTAGGGATTTATGCCGTTTGCTTCTTCTTCTTTTTCCGCAAAAGAAATCCATCCGATGATTTTTCCCGGTACGGCCAACAGGTACTTCCACCAGGGCGAAGATAATTGGGTGTCGACGTAATCGTAGAGCGACATCGTTGCCGGCATTTTCTTTCCCTGTACGGGAATCTGACTCAGATCCACCATAAAAGGGGTGCTGTTGACGACGTCGGGATACAGCATCAGGTTGATCCCGTCCACATTGTTGCCGCTTCCGGAACTCAGGTCGAAACCGGCCAGAGCTGCCAAATCCGCCATCCCCCCGCCTTTGGTCGCGTTGATTCCTTCGGGGGCCATTTTTACGGTCGTCGTGTACTCTTTCGGGATGCTGAATGCGATAATCAGTCCTGCGATCGCGCCGATGCCGGCGGCCTTCAGGACGAATATCCGCCGAGCCCAGATTTTTTTCATCAAATCGAGCAGGTCGATCTCTTCCGCGGTCGTACCGGATGATTGTGTTTCTTCCATAAATTAGATTGAATCGATTCCGAATGCAAATATAAGAATTATATCGGTATCCGAAATCCGCCGATTCGTTTCGAAGGTATTTTATTACCTTTGCTCCCAAAAAGGAATGACATGGTAAGTATTGGAACGACGTTGTCGCCGATCGGTAAAAAAGCGTTGCTTTGCGGGTCGGGAGAACTGGGCAAAGAGGTTGCCGTCGAACTGCAACGTTACGGGGTGGAAGTCGTGGCGCTTGATCGCTATCCGGACGCGCCGGCCATGCAGGTCGCGCACCGGTCGTACGTGGTTTCGATGCTGGACGGGGCCCGGTTGCGGGAGATCGTCGAGCGAGAGAAGCCGGATTATATCATTCCGGAGATCGAAGCCGTTGCGACCGACGTGCTGTTCGAATTGGAAAAGGAAGGCTACCGCGTGGTGCCCACCGCGCGGGCCGCGATGCTGACGATGGACCGGGAGGGGATTCGCCGGCTTGCCGCCGAGACCCTGCGGTTGCCGACTTCGCCGTATCGTTTCGCGGCGACCCGCGAAGAGTTCGCGCAGGCTGTCGGCGAGATCGGCTTTCCGTGCGTGGTCAAGCCGATCATGAGTTCGTCCGGACACGGGCAGAGCGTCGTCCGCAGCGAAGAGGATATCGATTGCGGTTGGCGCAATGCGCAGCGGGGCGGCCGGGCGGGAGCCGGGAAAGTGATCGTCGAGGGATTCGTAAAGTTCGATTACGAGATTACGCTGCTGACGGTGCGCCATTGCGGGGGAACTTCTTTTCTCGAGC